>Ga0102591_1001296_pt1 | contig 35418 bp, 28 predicted proteins | sample AraplaCol_mCL_r2_2_FD_76860 | JGI IMG/M metagenome (GOLD analysis project Ga0102591, IMG submission 76860) | Arabidopsis root microbial communities from North Carolina, USA - plate scrape MF_Col_mCL_r2 (SPADES assembly) (version 2) | ecosystem: Host-associated > Plants > Roots > Endosphere...
GTATCTGACAAGCCAGGGCTACACGAACATCCAGGGCGGCAGCTATTTCACGAATGCGCTGAAGACCCGCACGCGCGGCGTCGATTTCAGCAGTGGCTACCGGCTCGACCTCGGCGATGCCGGGGTGCTCCAGTTCACCGCCGCGTACAACCGCAATCATACGTCGATCCTGTCGATCGCCCCGAATCCCCCGCAACTCGCGCAGAACGGTCTCGAGCTCGTGCGCGTCGGCCACATCGCGCAGGGTTACATCACCGACGGCGCACCGCGTGACAAGATCGCCCTCGGTGGCGACTACACCCTGGGGCGATGGGGATTCCATGGCTTCCTCACCCGCTACGGGCAGTTCCGCCAGAACCAGGATCCGGTGAGCAATCCGGGCTACGACCAGACGTTTCCCTCGCGCTGGCTGCTGGATCTGTCGACGAGCTACGCGGTCGACGGCTGGACGTTCACCGCTGGCGTGGACAACCTCACCAACGTTTATCCGCAGAAGTACAAGGCGGGCAGCGACGGTGCGGTGGGCGGCACGTGGCCGTACCCGGATTACTCGCCGTTCGGCTACAGCGGTCGTTACCTCTACACCCGCGTGGCGTACCGCTGGTAAGCATCCATGAGTCGCCATCGCGGATCGTGCAGGATTCGTATCGGACGACTCTTACTGCTCGGCGCCCGACGCCGCGGCCTCGTCCGTCGCGCCGGGCTGGTGCGCGACGGCGTTGCCGTCCACGGCCATGTACTGCGCCACTAGCGGATCGAGTTTCCGCTTCATGCGCAGCATCGCCACGTTGCCCATCGAGACGTCGGCGTATTTCTGCATCGGATCGTCGATCGTGGCCTCCGTGCCGGGGGCGCGCGTCAGGGGGGCGAGCTTCGGTGCCACGACCTGCGTGAGCGCGAAGTAGGCGTCGTCGTGCACGCCGGCCTGCTCTAGCAGTTTGCCCGGCAGCATCCACGACGCGAGATCGGCGCGTTCCGGAGCGGGGCCGTCCTGGTGCGCGTCGATGAGGATGTAGGGTACCGTCTGCGCGAACATGCTCTCCCCGTTGACGAAGCCGAGCTTGTCGTACGCCGCGGTCAGCGCCGGGAGATGGTCACCGTAGAAAAGCAGCAGCGTGGGCCGCTCGCGGTGCTTGAGGAGTTCGGCAAGTCGGCCGAGTTCTTCGTCCGCGTGGCGCATGTGGTAGATGTAGTTGCGCAGCTCGAGCGCGACATCGGGCGTCAGACCGTCGGGCACGTCGATCGCATCGCGCACTTTCGCGTCGACGTTGACGGATTTGTCGTACGGCCCGTGCGCTTCCATGCTGATCGCGAAAACGAAGCGGGGAGGCCCCGAGTCTTTCAGCTGGTTCATGATCTCGTCGGTCATGGCGCTGTCCGCCATGTACTCGCCATCGCGGCGGGCGCCCTTCGGAAAGTCGGCCTGCGAGACAAAGCGATCGAAGCCCAGTGAGCGGAACGCGGTGTTGCGGTTCCAGAACGACGCATCGTTGCCATGCACCGCGATCGTCTCGTACCCATGCGACCGGAGCGTGCGAACCATCCCCGGCACGACGTTGGCGTGCATCTGCAGATAAGGAAACTGCATCGTGGGGAAGTAACGCAGCGACAGGCCGGTGAGCACTTCGAACTCCGTCCGGATCGTGCCGCCGCCATACGTGGGCACGTGCAGGCGTCCGGTGCTCGCGTGTTCGGCGAGGCGACGCAGGTTCGGTGCGAAGTTCCGGTCTTCCATGCCCTTGACGATGGCAGGATCGAAGAACGACTCGCTCTGCACGACGACGATATCCGGGGTCTGTCGGTTGTTCGTCGCCGCGGCCGCCATGTGTCGGCGCAGGTCGTCATCGCTGTCCGCGATGAAGCGGGTGGCCTCGGCGCGATCGATCTTCTGGCCCTTGCCTTCGTTCACCAGCCGGAACTGCATGATCGTCGTGATCGTGCCGTTCCACGTCGCGTTGTCGGCTGCCGACCACGGCTGCATGCTCAGCCGGTCCTTGTCGTAGACGGTGGCCCAGCCCGGGACACCGGCGAGAAGGGTACCGATCAGGCCGGCGAGCGCGAGGCCCGTGACGAGACGGCGACCCTGCGTGCGGCGGGCGAAGAGGGGTGGTTCGTAACGCGCCAGCGCGACGATGAGCGCGATGACGGCCAGGATGGCGATGTAAGGCAGGGGATTGGACGGCAGGTAACCACCAAGAAGGTGCAGCCCGCCATTCTTGAGCTGGCCGACCATGCGGAAATCCGCAGGCAAGAGCGGCGCGCCGAGATTCTTCATCTTGATCGTGCTGACGACGAGCACGGCGCCCTGGGCCATGAAAGCGATGCCGAACGACAGCCACGCGCGACGCGTGAGGACGAGCAGCAACGTCGCGAGGAGAAGACCGGGCACCGCGTTGACGATCATGTGCCAGGGACGGCTGGCCCATTCGGTCGACGCCACGCCGGGATTGCCATCGAGAAAGCCGGTGTAGAGAACGAACGCCACGGCAAGACAGAGCGGCAATGCCACCCGGCTCGTCACGTCGCGCCAACGCTTTGAATCGAAAGTCATAACGTCCTCTGACTGATCCCCTTTCACGAGGTCATGGAACTGTAACGCAGCGGACATGAACCGGTTGTCAGGCGGTCATTCACACCGTCACGAGATGCGCATGCCGGCTGCCGGGCGCGCGGGTGTGGGGCGCCGCGGGCGCGACATGGCGCGGGTGAGGCACAATGACCGCCTCATGAACGCCTCCGCCCCGGCTCCGCGCGAAAGCCCCGAACTGCGCGCACTCATCGATGCCCGTTATGCCGACGTGATGGCGGCATGCCGTGCCGCCCGCATTCCGCTGCATGACGACGCCGGCGTCGCCGAGCGCATCCGCCGGACGCTCCTTGCGTCGGACTTCGCGTTCGACGTGCTGCGTCGCCAGCCGGAGCTGCTGGGGCCAGCCGGTCTGGAGCGGTTGAGGGCGAACGGCGACGCCGGCACCCGCGGCGCGACACTCGACCTGCCGGCCGACGAGGAGGCCTGCATGGGGATCCTCCGTCGGTTCCGGCACGCCGAGGCGCTGCGCATCGTGTTCCGGGACGTCAACGGACTGGACGACATCGACGAGACGCTCTCGTCGACGAGCGCGCTGTACGAGACATTGCTCGAAGTGGCGTTGCGCTGGTCCGGGACCGCGCTGCACGCGCGTTACGGACAGCCGCGCGACGCCGCGGGCGTCGCGCAGCGGATGGTGGTGCTCGGCTTCGGCAAGCTCGGTGGCAACGAGCTGAACTTCTCGTCGGACATCGATCTCGTGCTCGCGTATGCGCACGGAGGCGAGACCGACGGCCCTCGGCCGCTCGACAACGGGGAATACTTCGTCCGTGAGGCGCGGCAGCTCGTGCGCCTGCTCGCCGAGCCGACCGTCGACGGTATCTGCGCGCGGGTCGACCTGCGGTTGCGGCCGTTCGGGCAGGCAGGGCGCCTCGCACTGCCGTTCAGCGCGATGGAGCAGTACTACCAGCGCGAGGGCCGCGACTGGGAGCGTTACGCGTGGATCAAGGCACGGCCTGTCGCCGGGGATCGCACCACGGGGCGCGAGCTGCAGGACATGCTGCGGCCCTTCGTCTACCGTCGCTATCTCGACTACACGGCGTTCGCCGGGTTGCGCGAGATGAAGTCGCTGATCGACGCCGAGGTCGCGCGCAAGGACCTTGCGGGAAATCTCAAGCTCGGCCCGGGCGGCATTCGCGAGATCGAATTCATCGTGCAGCTCACGCAGATGATCCGCGGCGGCCGCGATCCATCGCTTCGCGTGCGTGGGCTGCTCCCGGCGCTGAAAGCCTGCGAGGCGCGCGGTTACATCCCGGCGGCGCGCGCGAAGCTGCTGCGCGCCGCTTACGTATTCCTGCGCCGTCTCGAAAATCGCGTGCAGATGCTGCGCGACGCGCAGACGCACGACATCCCCGACGACGCGCTATCGCGCGAACGCCTCGCGCTCGGCAGCGGGTATGCGAGCTGGGACGAACTCGCCCTGGAGCTCGCGCGTCATCGGGACGCGGTTTCCGCCGAGTTCGCGGCGGTGCTGGTGCCCGAGGCGGGGGGCACCGCGACCGCGCCCGTCGCCGACGTCGCCCTCTGGAACGCGGCCCGTGACGAGACGCTGACCGCCGCGGCGATGGAGGCGTCCGGCTTCGTGCCCGGTAGCGAAGTGGCCGGGGAGCTGGTCAAGCTGCCCCGCGCGTCGGCGGTGCGATCGATGTCCGCGCGCTCGGCCGAGCGCCTGGACCGCCTGATGCCGCAGCTCGTCGGGGCGGCGCGCGGCAGCGTGGCGCCGACCGCGAGCCTGCTGCGCATGCTGCGCCTCGTGCAGGCCGTGGCACGACGATCGTCGTACCTCGCGCTGCTCGACGAGCAACCGAACGCGCGCCGTCGCGTGGCCAGCGTGTTCGCCGACAGCGCGTTCCTCGCCGAGCGCGTGATCGCGCAGCCGCTGCTGCTCGACGACGTGCTCGATCCACGCATCGACAAGCTCCCGCTCAAGCGCGCGGACATCGCCGCCGAGATCGCGCGCACGCTGGGCGCGCTGGACGAGCGTGACGCCGAGCGCGAGCTGGAGCGCATCAACGAATTCCGGTCGAGCATCGCGTTCCGCCTCGGGCTGGCGTTCAATGACGGCCGCGCCGACGCCACCGCCACCGCGCGTCGTCTCGGTGGCCTGGCCGAGGCGGTGGTCGGCGCGATCCTCGCGCTGGCGACGCGCGAACTCACCGCGCAGCACGGACGCCTGCCCGGCGACGGCAGCGGTTTCGCCGTGCTCGGCTACGGCAGCCTCGGCGGCGAAGAGCTGGGCTTCGCGTCGGACCTCGATCTGGTCTTCGTCTACGACGGCCGGCGGGCCAACACGATGAGCGACGGTCCGCGCCCGGTCGACGGCACACGCTGGTACCAGCGCCTCGCGCAGCGCGTGATGCACTGGCTCAGCGTGCAGACCCATGCGGGCAAGCTTTACGACGTCGACACGCGCCTGCGGCCGGACGGTTCCAAGGGTCTGCTGGTCGCCAGCGTCGATGCCTTCGAGACCTACCAGCGCGAGCGCGCCTGGACATGGGAACATCAGGCGCTGTTGCGGGCGCGCCCGGTGGCCGGCGACGTCCGGCTCGGCGATGCGCTGATGGCGATCCGGCGCGAGATCCTCGGGGCGTCGCGCGACGCGGGTCGCGTGTACACGGAAGTCGGCGCGATGCGCGCGCGCTGGCGCGCCGAGCGCGACCGCTCCGACGCGACGCGCATCGATCTTAAGCAGGGCACCGGCGCGCTCATCGACATCGAGTTCGTGCTGCAGGGCATGGTGCTCGCCCACGCGAGCGAGCACCCCTCCATCCTCGACACGCCGGCCAGCAGCACGCTGATCGACGTGTTGCGCGAGGCCGGCCTGCTGACGCAGGCGCAGGCCGACACGCTGCACGTGGCCCATGCCGATCTCCTGCAGATGGGACTGGCCTGCACGCTCGACCTGCGCTCGCGCATCGCGACGCGTACGCCGGAGCTCGACGCGCTGTGCGCCGGCGTGCGCCAGGTGACGGAAGCGCTGGGTTTCGACTTCGAGAAACGCGACGCGACGGCGGTGCAGGATGCCTGACGGCCCGGCCGGCGGTATGCTGTCCGGCCGCTCATGGACGCGATACCGATGACCCGAACTCCGTTGCTGATCGACACCGACCCCGGCGTGGACGACGCCCTGGCCATCCTCATGGCGCACCAGCATGCCGACGTCGCGGCGCTCACGGTGGCCGCCGGCAACGTCGGGCTCGGGCACACGGTGCGTAACGCGCGGACCCTGGTCGAACTCATCGGGGCGGCGACCCCGGTGTTCGCCGGTTGTCCGTCGCCCCTCGTACGCGCGCCCGACGAAGACGCCGCCTTCGTCCACGGGGCCGACGGCTTCGGCGACGTGGGCTTCCCCGAGCCCGCGCACCCGGCGCAGGCGGAGCACGCCGCGCTGGCGCTCATCCGCCTCACCGCGGAACGTCCGGGCGAACTGACCCTGGTCGCGCTTGGGCCGTTGACCAACCTGGCACTGGCGGTCCGCCTCGACCCCTCGCTGCCGGCGCGCGTGAAGCGTCTCGTCGTCATGGGTGGCGCGGTGACCGGCCATGGCAACACGGGCAAGGTGCCGGCCGAGTTCAACATCGGCTTCGACCCCGAGGCGGCGCACGTCGTGTTCGAGGCGTTCCCCATGTTCGATCTGGTGGACTGGGAGGCGACGGTACGCCACGCGTTTCCCGACGACGTGTACGAAGGCTGGGTCGCCTCGGGCGACCCGCGCGCCACGTTCTTCGAAAAGATCTTCGGCACCGCTCGCCGGTTCAACGCGGAACACGAGCGCACGGGCTTCATCGCGGCCGACGCCCTGGCCATGGCCGTCGCGCTCGATCCGGACATGGTCGTGCGTGCCGAGACCCGTCACGTGGCCATCGAACTCGACGGGCGACTGACCCGTGGGGCCACGGTGGTCGACTGGCACCGGCGCCTCGGCGGGCGGGCCAACGCGCGGATCGTGCTGGAAGTGGACCAGGACCGGTTCGCCGCCCTGATCGCGGGGGCGCTGGGCGCCGCCTGACCGCGCCTGCGCCGGTTGCACGGGGGACGGCGGCTCGTTACAATGCCGCTCTTTTCACCCCGCTATTTCTCAGGTTCAAGCCATGAAAGAGAACATTCATCCGAATTACCAGCAGGTGGTCTTCCAGGACCTGTCGTCCGATTTCGCGTTCCTGACGCGCTCGACGATGTCCAGCAAGGAAACCGTCAAGTGGGAAGACGGCAACGAGTACCCGGTGATCAAGCTCGATATCACCAGCCACTCGCACCCGTTCTACACCGGCAAGCAGAAGACGCTGGACGTCGGCGGTCGCGTCGACAAGTTCCGCCAGCGTTACGGCAAGAAGTAATACCGCGAATTCCGCGCGCCGCTCGCGGGGTGGCGTTTCGCGAGGATCGAAGACACGGGGCGAGCCCAAGGCTTGCCCCGTGTCTTTTTGCGTGCGCGATTTACACGCCCGGCTAACGGACGTTTGAATGGCCTCTGTGCGATAATGGGGAACTTCGGTCGCACGTCGCGGCCGGTACGGCGCCTCCCCGACGGCGCTGTTTTCCACCCCATAGGTATGCCGTCGGTCCAAGAGGGCGGCGGCCTCGCTAAAGTCAGAGGAGCTCGCCGTGTCCGACGCCAAAACCGTCAAATTGGTCGATGAATCCAACAAGCCCGTAAGCGAACTGCCGGTCATCGGTGGCAAGCTCGGCGCCGAGTGCGTCGACATCGGCACGCTGTACAAGGACACCGGTTACTTCACGTACGACCCGGGTTACGGCAGCACCGCCAGCACCAAGAGCGCCATCACGTACATCGACGGCGACAAGGGCGTGCTGCTGTATCGCGGCTACCCGATCGAGCAGCTGGCCGAGAAGTCGACCTTCCTCGAGACGTCGTACCTGCTTCTGAACGGCGAGCTGCCGACGAAGCCGGAGTTCGAGAAGTTCTCGAACGACATCACGCATCACTCGATGATGCACGAGAACCTGAAGGACTTCCTGAAGGGCTTCCACCACAATGCGCACCCGATGGCCATGCTGGCCGCCTCGGTCGCATCGCTCTCGGCCTTCTACCACGACGACCTCGACGTCGAGAATCCGGAAGACCGCAAGCTCGCAGCCATTCGCCTGATCGCGAAGATGCCGACCATCGCGTCCGCCATCTATCGTCATTCGATCGGCTGGCCGAACCGCTATCCGCGTAACAACCTCGAGTACGTCACCCGCTTCCTGCACACGATGTTCGAGGTGCCGAGCGAGACGTACCACGTGAACCCGGTCGTCGCCCGTGCGCTCGACCTGCTGTTCATCCTGCACGCCGACCACGAGCAGAACGCGTCGACGTCCACCGTGCGCCTCGTCGGTTCCACCGGTGCCAATCCGTACGCATCGGTCGCCGCCGGCATTACCGCGCTCTGGGGCCCGGCGCACGGCGGCGCGAACGAAGCCGTGCTGCTGCAGCTCGAGGAGATCGGCACCGCCGACAAGGTCGAGACCGCGGTCAAGCGCGCCAAGGACAAGAACGATTCGTTCCGTCTCATGGGCTTCGGCCACCGCGTGTACAAGAACTTCGACCCGCGCGCCAAGATCATTCGCGAGGCGTGCCACAACGTGCTCAACGAGCTCGGTGTCAACGACCCGCTTCTCGAAGTGGCGATGAAGCTGGAAGAAGCCGCGCTGAAGGACGACTACTTCGTGGAGCGCAAGCTCTACCCGAACGTCGACTTCTACTCGGGCATCATCTACAAGGCCCTCGGCATCCCGACCGAGATGTTCACCGTGATGTTCGCCATCGCGCGTACCTCGGGCTGGATCTCCCACTGGATCGAGCAGCACGAGACCCCGGGATCGCGCATCGGCCGCCCGCGCCAGATCTACACCGGCGCCGACGTTCGCGATTACACCCCGAGCGACAAGCGCTAATAAAAAAACCCCGCGAAAGCGGGGTTTTTTTTGGGGATTCGGAGAGAGCCAGCGCGCTAACTCGACGCGTTGAACGCCTCGATATCCTCTTCCGCCAGCAGCTGCTGCACCATCGACGCCGTCGCGCGCCGCATCGGCCGCTCGTCCACGCGATCCAGCGGCGCCTGGCGCAGCGCGTCCAGGGGCAGCACCGTGATGTCGAACGGAATGCCGTCGGCGCCGAACAGCAGCACGGGGAATTCGTCCTGGTCGGCGTCGCCGTTCGACCAGCGCAGGCGACGACTCTGGGTTTCCAGCGGGATGCCCTGGTCGCGCAGGAACAGCGCCGGCGCATCGGGATCGTCGCTGAAGACGTGCAGGCAGACGGCGGAATGTTCGTCGGCCGTGCCTTCGAGCACGGCGCCCACCAGGCGGGCATCGAAGGCGCGCATGAATCGCATCGCCTCGACGGCCGCTTCCCGGCGCGCGCGCAGGGCCTGCGGCTGCGTGTCGGCGTGGAAGATGCGCTGATGTTCGCGTAGCGCGTCTTCGATCTCGTTGTTGCGGGGCAGGGCCTGCGTATCGACGATGCCGAGCCGCTCGGCCGCTTTCAGTTTCGCGTGGTGGAAGTCACGAATGCCATGCTCGCTCATCAGGCGCGCCGCCTCCTGGGCGACGAGGACGCGATTCTTCTGCGTACGGTCCTGCGCATGGATCCTGTGGTGCTCGCCTCGTGCCATGACTCACCCCCGTATGGTGTGTTCGTGTGCCAGGCGCGCGCTCGCTCGCGCGGCGCGCGTCAGAAGATGTCGTAGGCGTGTTCCTGCTGTTCCTCCTGCTGTTTCTGGGTCGCCTGTTCGCGAAGACGATCGACGTCCTCGACCTTCATGATTTCGTTCATGCCGCCCGGCGAGGGTAGGCCCGAGCCGGGATCGACCTGTACCGTGGCGATGCCGGGCGGCATCGCGAGCGCATGCGACGGTTTGTCCTTGAGCACCGCACCCATGTAGTCCATCCAGATCGGCAGGGCCGCCTTGGCACCGAACTCGCCGCGGCCCAGCGAACTGAAGTCGTCGAAGCCGACCCACACGGCCGAGGACACGTCGCCGTTGAAGCCGACGAACCAGGCGTCGCGATGGTCGTTGGTGGAGCCCGTCTTGCCGGCGAGGTCGTCGCGTCCGAGCGCCTTCGCGGCGGAGCCGGTGCCGCGCTTGATGACATCCTGCATCAGCGACGTGACGAGATAATCGTTACGCACGTCGATCACGTGCGGCGCGAGCTTCGGGGCCTCTGACGCGCTCGCGTGCGCGTCGGCCGGAAGCACGGCGTCGCCCGTGCCGTTGCCCGCGGTGCCGGCCACCGCGGGGCGGGCGGGGATCAGCGCGGTCGACGGCTGGGTGGGCGGACCGGGCGGCGTCGGGTTGAGCAGGCGTTCCTGGCACTCGGCGCACGCGCGTTCGGGGTTGGCGACGTAGACAGGGTTGCCGTCGCGATCGTCGATGCGCGAGATGAAGTACGGCGTGACCAGGTAGCCGCCATTGGCGAACACCGCGTAACCACGCGCCATGCTCATCGGCGAAACCGAAGCGGTGCCCAGGGCCAGCGAGAGGTTCTGCGGCAGGGCGTCGGGCGTGAAGCCGAAGCGCGTCATGTATTCGCGGGCGAAACGCAGGCCGATCGCGTCGAGCAGGCGTACCGAGACGAGGTTCTTCGACTGCACCAGCGCTTCGCGCAGGCGCATCGGGCCGCTGAACTTGTTGTCGTCGTTGGCCGGCGTCCACATGCCGTCCGGACGCGACGGGTCGGGGAACGCCACCGGTGCGTCGTTGACGATCGACGACGGCGTGAAGCCGCGCTCGAAGGCGGCGGAATAGAGATAGGGCTTGAAGCTGGAGCCCGGCTGACGTGCCGCCATCACCGCGCGGTTGAACTTGGAGCGCGTGAAGCTGAAACCGCCCACGAGCGCGCGCACGGCGCCGTCTTCGGGATCGAGCGACACCAGCGCCGCCTGCACGGCGGGAATCTGCGTGAGGCGCCATTCGAGCTGCGCGGGCTCCGGTGCCGGCTTGCCTTCCTCGCTGGCGACGTCCTCGTTGACGTCATCCTTCGCGGCCCGGAACAGGCGCACCACGTCGCCGCGCTTCAGCACGGCGTCGACGCGGGTCGGCGCGGCGCCGGAGCGGCCCTCGTTGACGTAAGGGCGAGCCCAGGCCATCGATGCCAGGCTCAGCGTGACCGTCTCCTTGGGCGAGAGGTACACCTTGGCCTCCTTTGCGCCGGTTTCCGTGACGATGCCGGGGATCATGCCCGCGACGCTCGTGTAGCCGGCGAGAACGCGGTCATAGTCTTCGGCACCCGCCTGCGCCGGAAGTTCCTCATGGCCTTCGGGGCCGCGGTAGCCGTGGCGACGGTCGTACGCCGACAGCCGGTTGCGCAGGGCGTCGTTGGCCGCCGCCTGGCCGTCGCTCGGCACGGTGGTATGGACGATGTAGCCCTCGGTGAGGGCGTCGTTGCCCAGCTTTTCGAGCACCTGCTGGCGCACCATCTCGGCCAGGTAGGGCGCGTCCACCTCGATCTGCTGCTCGTGCGGGAAGGCGTCGTTCGGTTCGTCGATCGCCTGGTCGTATTCGGCCTTGGTGATGAAGCGGTTCGCCAGCATCTGCCCGAGCACCCAGTTGCGCCGTGCCACGAGACGCTTCGGGTTGTTGAGCGGGTTGACCACGGAAGGCAGCTGGAACGTCGAGGCGAGCGACGCGCTTTCGGCGACGGTGAGCTGGTCCAGCGTCTTGCCGTAGTAGTACGCGGCGGCGGCCGCGAGCCCGTAGGACCGATGGCCCAGGAACATCTTGTTGATGTAGAGCTCCAGGATCTGGTCCTTCGTGAGCTCGTTCTCCATGCGCAGCGCGATGAACACTTCCGTCAGTTTTCGCGAATAGAGCTTTTCGGGGCTGAGGAAGAAGTTGCGCGCCACCTGCTGGGTGATCGTCGAGCCGCCCGGACCCTTGTCGCCGCCCGAGAGCACCACATGGATGCCGGCGCGGGCGATGCCGTGCCAGTCGACGCCGGGGTGGCTGTAGAAGTCCGCATCTTCGGCAGAAAGCACCGCGTTCTTCAGCCGCGCCGGCACGTCGGCGATGCGCACCGGGATGCGTCGGGTTTCGCCGAACGAGGCGATCAGGCGGCCGTCCGAGCTCAGGACACGCAGGGGAACCTGCATGTGATAGTCGCGTAGCACCGCCACCGAAGGCAGGCGGGGAGCCAGGAGCCAGTAGGCGACGCCGAGGGCGCCCGCCACGAACAGGATGCCGGCCAGTGCCAGGTACAGCGCATAGCGCAGCAGACGCTTGAGGATTCGCATGTTGGGGGAGGGGTCACCGCCGTGTGGTCGAGCCGGAGTATAGAGCCACGTGGGCCGGGGCCGGGGGTGCCAAACGTGCGACCCTTTGTGAAGGGGTTTCGCTAACCCGGTGACTGGATTTGTGAATTAGTGCCGGTACGGGCTCAGGCCGCCCGTTGCCAATCCGTTAAGTTTTAGATTTAATGCCTTCGCGCCGAAGACCAATTCCGACAAGGCGCGGGGAAGGGGGACAACGTGGGGCTCTTTACACCGAAAGCGGCGCCGTTGATCGGTGTCGACATCAGCTCGACCGCGGTAAAGCTGCTTCAGCTGAGCCAGGCCGGCGGCCGATACCGCGTCGAGCACTACGCGGTCGAGCCATTGCCGCCCAATGCGGTGGTGGAAAAGAACATCGTCGAGGTCGAGGCGGTGGGCGAAGCCATTCGGCGGGCCCTGGCCCGATCCGGGTCCAAGGTCAGGCACGCCGCGGCCGCCGTGGCCGGTTCCGCCGTGATCACCCGGGTCATCCCCATGTCGGCGGATCTCTCCGAGGACGACCTCGAAGGGCAGATCCAGGTCGAAGCCAACCAGTACATCCCCTACCCGATCGAAGAAGTCAGCCTCGATTTCGAGGTGCTGGGACCCGTTCGCGACAATCCCGAAATGAACAACGTGCTCCTGGCCGCCTCGCGGACGGAGAACGTGGACATGCGCATCGCCGCGCTCGACCTGGGTGGCCTGACCGCCCGGGTCGTCGACGTCGAGGCCTTCGCGATGGAGAACGCCTTCGGCATGGTCGCCGACCAGCTGGCGGTCTCGCGCGACGCGCTGGTCGCCGTGGTGGACATCGGCGCGACCATGACCACGCTGGCGGTCCTGAAGAACCAGCGCACCATCTACTCGCGCGAGCAGGTCTTCGGCGGCAAGCAGCTGACCGACGAGATCATGCGCCGCTACGGCCTGTCCTACGAGGAAGCCGGCCGGGCCAAGCGCAAGGGCGGACTGCCCGAATCGTACGAGACCGAGGCGCTCGAGCCGTTCAAGGAGTCGCTGGTGCAGCAGGTCAGCCGCCTGCTCCAGTTCTTCTTCGCCGGCAGCGAATACAGCCGCGTCGACCAGGTGGTCCTGGCCGGCGGCTGCGCCGCCATCGAGGGCATCACCGAACTGCTCGAGCAGCAGCTGGGCGTTCCCTGTGTCGTCGCCAACCCGCTGGCGCGCATGGCGCTCTCCAGCCGCGTGCAGGCCCAGACGCTCGCCCAGGATGCCCCCGCCCTGATGATCGCCGTCGGCCTGGCCATGAGGAGCTTCGACTGATGGCACGCATAAACCTGCTTCCCTGGCGCGCGGAGCGCCGCAAGCAACGGGAAAGGGAATTCTTCATCCAGCTCGGCGTCGCGTTCGGCGCGGCGCTCGTGGCGCTGATCGGCTGGTCGCTGTGGATGGACGCGCGCATCGAGAACCAGGGCGAGCGCAACACCTACCTCCAGGCCGAGATCAAGCAGCTCGACGATCGCATCGCGAAGATCAAGGACCTCGAGAAGGTCCGGGCCGACCTGCTCCAGCGCAAGCAGATCATCGAGCAGCTGCAGGCCAACCGCTCGCAGATGGTCCATCTCTTCGACGAAATGGTGAAGACGATTCCCGCCAGTGCCCGCCTCGCCGGCATGAAGCAGTCGGGCGAATCGATGTCGCTGGACGGCGTCGCCCAGTCCAATTCGAGCGTGGCCGAGTACATGCGCAACATCGAGGCGTCGCCGTGGATGGGTCACGCGGACCTTCGCAAGACCGAGAACACGCACGACGCGTCCCGCATGCCTTATAGCTTCGGCCTCGACGTGCGCCTCAACAGCCCGGCGGAGACCGACGCGCCCGCGGGTTCGTCCACCGCCGCGCCGCCGGCCACGCCGGCCGCCGCGGTGCCGGCTCCGCTGGCCCAGGCCGCGCAGGCGATGACCGCGAAGCCGGCCTCGTCCGGCACGGCCGCGAGCGCGACGAGGGCCGCCGCACCGCCGGCCGCGCCCGCTCCGACGGGAGCCAAGCCATGAAGTTCTTCGACGATCTGCGCAATCTCGATCGCCACAACATCGGTGGCTGGCCGAAATCGGTAAAGACCTTCTTCACGGGCCTGGTCTTCGTGATCGTGCTGCTCGGCGGCTGGTACTTCCAGATCAGCAGCCAGCAGGACGACCTGGAGCAGCAGGAAAGCCAGGAAGAACAGCTCAAGACGCAGTTCTCGCAGAAGCAGGCGAAGTCCGCCAACCTCGAGGCGCTCGAACAGCAGCTGGCCGACATGCAGGACATGCTCCGCACGCTGCTTCGTCAGCTGCCCAGCCGCACCGAGATGCCCGAGCTGCTCATCGACATCTCGCAGACGGCGCTCGCGTCCGGCATCGAGACCGAGCTGTTCCAGCCCGGCCCCGAGACGCCGAAGGACTTCTACGCCGAGAAGCCGATCACGCTGCGCATGGTCGGCACGTACCACCAGTTCGGCACGTTCATCAGCGGCGTGGCATCGCTGCCCCGCGTCGTGATCCTGACGCTGCACGACGTCTCGCTGAGCCCGAAGGACAAGGACGCCAAGGGCAATCCGGTCGGTGCGGGCCAGCTCGTGCTGCAGGGCACCGTGAAGACGTATCGCTACCTCGAGGACGACGAGACGAAGCCAGCCACGCCGGCAAAGGGGGCGAAGTGATGACGCGGAACCATGCCATCCTCCGGCCCCTCGTCGTGGCGGTGTTCGGCGTCCTGGTGCTCGGCGGCTGCACGAAGGGCACCTCGGACCTGCGGGAATGGGTCGATGCCGAGAAGCACAAGAAGGGCGAGCCGATTCCCGCATTGCCGGTGATCCGCACGTTCGAAACCTTCGCCTACCAGGACCAGGGCGCGCGCGATCCGTTCAGCCCGAGCACGGCGGAGATGGATACGACGGCGTCGAACGGTCCCCGCCCGGATGAAAACCGCCCGAAGGAGCCGCTCGAGATGTTCACGCTCGACAGCCTGAAGATGGTTGGCACGGTTGGTGCTGGTGCGTCGTTGCAGGCACTCGTGAAGGACCCCGGTGGAGTCATCCATCGCGTCCACCGTAACGAATACATGGGGCAGGCCTACGGCCGTATCACTGCCGTCGGGGAGGACCGCGTCGATCTGGTCGAGCTGGTGCCGAATGGCAGCGGCGGCTGGATGGAGCGTCCGGCAAGCATCGCGGTCGGTGAAAAATAAGAACTCGGGGACGACGCACATGACGACCAAACTCACTCATCTGCCGGGAAGCGCGCGCCACAGGGCGCGCCGGTGGATCCTCGGTGCCGCCCTGGCCTTCGCCGGTGGTTTCGCCGGTACCGCCGCCGCGGCCAACGCGCTGCAGAACGTCAGCTACGACACGCAGCCGGGTGGCCGCGTGCAGCTGACGCTCGCGTTCTCCGAGCGCGCACCGGACCCGAAGGTCTTCACGACCAGCAATCCACCGCGGATCGCGATCGACCTGGCCGATACCACGAACGCCTATTCCACGCGGCATGTCGACATCGGCAAGGGCGCCACGTCGGGCGTGTCCATCGTCTCGGCGGGTGGCCGCACGCGCGTCACCATCGAGCTCTTCCGCGACTCCGCGTACAAGACGCGCGTCGAGGGCAAGAACCTCATCGTCACCGTCAACAACGGCGCGACGTCCGCCACGACGACGACCGCGATCGTGTCCGATCCGACGAAGGCGCTGCCTTCCAGTGCCGGCACGCCGCTGTCGAACATCGACTTCCGCCGTGGCCAGAACGGCGAAGGCCGTGTCCTCGTCACGCTCGGTTCGGCCAGCGCGACGCCCGAAATGCACCGCGAAGGCGACCGCGTCGTGGTCAGCCTGCCGGGCACGAGCCTGCCGCCCAACCTGTCCAAGCGCCTCGACGTGCTCGACTTCGCCACGCCGGTGCAGTCCATCGAGCCGACGTCCCGCCCGGGCGGCGCGCGCCTCGACATCCGCACCCGCGGCGACGTCGAAGTGTCGGCGTATCAGAACGGTACCGAGTACGCCGTCGAAGTCGCTCCCAAGAAGGCCGCCGCGCCGGTCGGCAAGGCCGCGAAGGGTCAGGAACCGACGTATTCGGGTTCGCGTCTGACCTTCAATTTCCAGGACATCCCGGTCCGCTCGGCACTCCAGCTGATCGCCGACGAGGCCAAGCTGAACCTCGTCGCGTCCGACAGCGTCGGGGGCAGCGTCACGCTTCGCCTCGTCAACACCCCGTGGGACCAGGCGCTCGACGTCATCCTGCGTGCCAAGGGTCTCGACAAGCGCCGTAGCGGCAACGTGGTGTGGATCGCCCCGCAGAACGAACTGGCCGCCTATGAGCAGAGCCTCGCGGATGCGCGCCAGAAGGCCGAGGATTCCGCGGAACTCGTCTCCGACTACATCCCCATCAGCTACGGCAAGGCCGAAGACATCGCCAAGCTGCTGACCTCGGGCAGCATGCAGGGTGGTGGCAGCACGAGCGGCGGCTCCACGACGCGTGGTTTCCTCTCGGCGCGCGGCAGCGTCTCGTTCGACGATCGCACCAACACGCTGCTGATCAACGACACCCCGGACAAGATCCGTGACCTGCGCGAACTCATCGGCACGCTCGACCGCCCGGTGCAGCAGGTGCTGATCGAGTCGCGTATCGTGGTCGCCACCGACCAGTTCAGCCGCCAGCTCGGCGTGCGCTGGGGTGCGCAGGCGTTCAACCACAACAACGCGAACCAGATCGTCGGCACCACGCCCGACCTGACCTCCGGCGACAACGGCACCGGCACGGCCGACCTGGTCACCAGCGTCCATAACAGCGACGTCAGTTACGCGAACGCCGTGAATCAGTTCCGCCAGAACGGCAGCACGGGCGACCTTCCGGTACGCGATCCGTACACCCTGCCGGGCGGCTACAACGTCAACCTGCCGGTCTCGAACCCGGCCGGTAGCATCGGTCTCGCGATTCTCGGCGCGAACTACCTCGTCGACCTCGAGCTCTCGGCCGCGCAGACCGAGGGCCGCAGCGAAGTGGTCTCCAGTCCGCGCGTCATCACCGCCAACCAGCAGGAAGCAGTGATCAAGCAGGGTACGCAGATCGGCTACGTCACCTACCAGGCCTCCGGCTCCGGCGGTGGTGCGCAGAACGCGACCGTCCAGTTCAAGGACGCCGTGCTCGAGCTGCGCGTGACCCCGACGATCACGGCCGACAGCCGCGTCTATCTGAAGATCAACGTGAAGAAGGACGCTCTCGCCGGCAACACGCCGTCGCCGGGCGGTGGCTTCGTGCCGTCGATCGACACCCGCGAGATCAACACGTCGGTGCTCGTCGACAATGGCCAGACGGTCGTGCTCGGCGGCATCTACGAGATCACGAAGTCCAATACGACGAACAAGGTGCCAGGCCTCGGCGACATTCCCGGCCTCGGCGTCCTGTTCCGTCGCACCAACCGCGGCAACGACAAGGCGGAGCTGCTCATCTTCGTGACGCCGCGCATCCTCAGCGACACGCTGCAGTAAGCGACGCGCTCATGCAAAGGAAAAGGGGCGGCCTGCGGGCCGCCCCTTTTTTTCGGCTCTATGCCGTTGCGCAGAAGGCGGGCAATGGGTCCTCTCTCGTTACCGATATGCCTCCGCCAGGTTCCGGCTGGTACGTCTCGATCGGTACGACCATGTCACGCACCTTGATGGCTGCGTAGCGGTAGATGTTTTCCTGAAAGGGTTGCTTGAACATGATGAACGGCTCGGCGTCGAGATCCGTATCGCGGAGCGCCCGGATGAGCGACATGAACCTGACGTCGCGATCGACGGTTTTTTCCAGCCCGGCGACTGCGCGGTGTCCGATGAATGTCGTCGTCGTTTCCGTGAGGTATACGTCTTGCTCCCGGTCTCCGTAGGCGTCGACGACCGCATCGTTGAACATCGTGGCCCAACTACGGAGTTCCGGCACTTCGTTGAGGCGTGCCTTGAGCCATGCGACGTCATCAGCCTCCATGTCGGCATCCACGACTTTCAGAAGGTCGCCGTCCTTTCGCAGATCGAATGTTCGCGAAATGACGTCCGGCCTCGCGACCGCGAGCCTCGCTAATGTCGGTACGAGTGTCTCCGCGAACTGAGTAAACATGTCTGCCATCCGGGTGCGATCTTTCAGCATGGTCGTGACCTCGAATTCCCGGCTGTCGTATTCCTTTCTCCACTCCGTGTTGAATTCGTCGATGTCCATTGTCTTCAGCGTCGCTTCCGGATGATCGGGGTCGAGTTTGGCGAACCTTTCCCACACGACGATCCCCACCGGCGGTAGTTTCATGATGACCTCCGGAGCGGCTCGACGATCTCCTTGCGAATGGCGAGTGTGGCGCCGCCGTCGAGCGATGCGTCGTAGACCGGGCCGATCTCCATGGGATCGCAGCCTGCGACGGGGTCGGGGAGGGTAGTGACGGGTGTCTGGGCCTGGGCGAACGATGGCGTCGCCGCCAGCAGGCCGATGACGCCGACGAGGATGAGCTGTCGCATGGGTGTCTCCTTCGGGTGGAGTCGACACGCTAGGGAAGGGGCCTCGTTTCGAATGTCGGGCGACAGCGCGGCGACGCCGGAGGATCGCCTGCGGCGTCCTGGCAGGCGGCCCCGTACCTCCGGCCCTAAACTTCCGACGATTCCTGTGGTCTCATCGAACCCCACGCCTTCGCGGAACCGCCCCCGATGTCCGATCTGCCCACCGCCACCGCACCCCTCCAGGAGGCCTTCGTCCGGCTGCGTGAGGACCTCACGCGCGGGATCATCGGGCAGCCTCACCTGGTCGAATGCCTGCTGATCGCCTTGCTCGCGGACGGTCACCTGCTCGTGGAGGGCGCGCCGGGCCTCGCCAAGACCACGGCAATCAAGGCGCTGGCCACCCGGGTCGAGGCGGTCTTCCACCGCATCCAGTTCACTCCGGACCTGCTCCCCGCCGACCTCACGGGTACCGATATCTTTCGCCCGCAGACGGGCAATTTCGAATTCGAGCGGGGGCCCCTGTTCCACAACATCGTGCTGGCCGACGAGATCAACCGCGCCCCGGCGAAGGTGCAGTCGGCGTTGCTCGAAGCCATGGCCGAGCGCCAGATCACGATCGGACGCCGTACGTGGCCGTTGCCGGATCTCTTCATGGTGATGGCGACGCAGAACCCGATCGAGCAGGAGGGCACGTTCGCGCTGCCCGAAGCGCAGCTCGATCGCTTCCTGATGCACGTGACCATCGGGTACCCGGATGCCGAGGCCGAGCTGGCGATCCTCCGCCTCGCGCGCGACCAGGCGCGCGAGGCGCTGCATCCGGCGGCGCCGCCGAAGCATCTGCTGACCCCGCAGGACGTGTTCGCGGCACGCGACGCGGTGCTCGCGGTGCACATGGCCGAACCCCTGGAGCGTTACATCACGCAGCTGGTGGTCGCCACGCGCGAGGCCGGCAAGTATGGCCCCGAACTGGCGCGCTGGATCGCCTGGGGCGCGAGCCCGCGCGCGACCATCGCGCTCGACCGTTGCGCCCGCGCGCACGCATGGCTCGCGCGTCGCGATTACGTGCTGCCGGACGACATCCACGCCATCGCCCACGAAGTGCTTCGCCATCGCGTGCTGCCGAGCTACGAGGCCGAAGCGGAGGGCGTGCGCATCGACGCCGTGATCGCGCGCCTGCTGGACCTCGTGCCGCTGCCGTGACCGTCGCCGCTCCCGTCGCCGATGGGCGCGTCCATGTGTCGCTGCCCGAACTCATCGCATTGCGGTCGCGCGTGATGCGCGCGCCCTCGCCGCCCGTCGTCTCGCGCGTGCAGCGCAGCGGCCAGCGGCCCGGGCGGTTGCATGGCCGCGGCATGGATTACGCCGAGTCGCGCGTGTACCAGGCGGGCGACGACGTCCGCCGGATGGACTGGCGCCTGACCGCGCGCAGTGGCGTGGCCCATACCAAGCTGTTCCAGGAGGAGCGCGAAGGTCGCCTGCTCATCCTGCTCGACACCAACGCGAGCATGCGATTCGGTACACGCACGCGCTTCAAGTCCGTGCAGGCCGCGCGCGTCGCGGCCATGGCCGCGTGGTACGCGGTGCGAGGCGCGGATCGCGTCGGCGTGCTCGCCTTCGGCGGGCAGCGTCAGCTGCTCCGTCCGCTGGGCGGGGCGCGTGGCGCGCTCGCGGTCGCCGGTGCCGTCGCCGCATGGGACGCGTCGGTGCCCGGCGACGACGAAACCCTGTCGGCCGCCCTGCAGCGCGCAGGCCGCCTGATGCACGGCGCGTCGCGCGTGCTCATCGTCAGCGACGGCTTCGCCGTCGACGACGCGGCGCGTGGCCGCATGCTCGGCCTCGTGGCGAAAGCGGAGGTGTCGGTGGTGAACGTCGCCGATCCGCTGGAGCTGACGGCCCCACCCGCCGGTCGTTATCCCTTCGCGCACCGCGGCGTGCATTACGACGTCGTGCTGCAGGCCGATCGCCAGCGCGAGGACTTCGCGCGCGGTCTCGGCGAAGGCCACCGCCGCCTGACCGATCTCTGCACCGGGCTGGGATTGCACCATCGAACGCTCGACACGAGTGCCGATCCGCTCGACGCGGTCGTGGCGCTTCTTGGCGCGAGGGCGCGCTGATGCCGCCGAACGGTCCCGAACTCCGCGACATCCACGTGCCGTACGTGTCGCCGTGGTGGCCGCTCGCGCCGGGCTGGTGGCTGCTGCTTGGCGTCTTCGCGCTCGTGGCGATCGTCGTCGTCATCGTCGTGCGTCGCCGACGCGCGTGGCATCGCTACCTGGACGCGTCGCTGCGAGGCCTGCGTGACGCCACCGCGCGTCACGCCAGCGACGGCGACGCGCGCGCCTTCGCGGCCACCGCCAGCGACCTCGTGCGCCGCGTCGCGCGCACGCGCGATCCGCACAGCGTCGCGCTCTCCGGCGAAGCATGGCGCGACGCGCTGGCCGCGATGTCACCGAAGCACGACGTCGACGCCATCGCGGCGATCGACGCCATGAAGTACCGGCGCGACATCGACATCGACGTGCCCGGCACGGCGCGCGACGTCGAGACGTGGGTACGCGTCACCCTGCGCCGTCCGACCGTCGGGAGGCGCACGCATGTCGCTTCCTGAATTCGCCTGGCCCTGGCTTTTCCTCGCGCTGCCGCTGCCGTGGCTGCTTCGCCACGTGTTGCGCCCGGTGAAACCGGCGCAGGCCCTCAACCTGCCGCAGCCCGGTATCTCGCTGGTGCAGGCGTCGCTGGCGCGCGCACCGTTCGCCGCCACGGCGCTGCTCGCGCTCGCCTGGCTGTGCCTCGTCGTGGCCGCGGCGCGTCCGCAGCATCTCGGGCCACCCGAACCGCAGCGTCGCAGCGGCCGCGCCACGATGCTCGCCGTCGACCTGTCGGGCAGCATGTCGCTCGACGACATGCAGCTGGCGGGGCGCTCGGTCACGCGGTTCGCCGCCGTCGAAGCCATCGCCGGCGACTTCATCGACCGCCGCGCGGGCGACGAACTGGGCCTCATTCTGTTTGGTTCGCAGGCGTATCTCGTGACGCCGCTGACCTACGACCTGGATGCCGTGCGTGCGCAGCTGCATGGTGCCGTGGTCGGCCTGCCGGGTCGCGAAACCGCGATCGGCGACGCGCTCGCGGTGGCCGTGAAGCGCCTCGCGGACATGCCGGAGCAGGCGCGCGTCGTGGTGCTCCTGACCGACGGCGTGAACAACGCGGGCGCCATCGCACCGCGCGAAGCCGCCCGCGCCGCGAAAGCCGCGGGCGTTCGCGTCTACACGATCGGCATCGGCGCGAACGCGATGCGCGTGCCCGACTTCTTCGGCAGTCGCGTGGTCAACCCGTCGGCGGATCTCGACGTCGGCATGCTCACGGACATCGCGAACCAGACCGGGGGCCGCTTCTTCCGTGCCACCGACACCGACCAGCTCGCGCAGGCCTATCGCGCGATCGACGCGCTCGAACCCGTGCCGCAGGAGGGCGCCGCGTTGCGTCCGCGTTTCGAGTTGTTCCGCTGGCCGCTGCTCGCCGCGCTCGTCTTGTTCGCGCTCGCGGCGCTGCCGCGTTTCGTCGGAAAGAGGTCGCACGCATGAGCGCATGGCTCGGCGCCTTCCATTTCATCGAGCCACGCTGGTTGTGGCTGCTCGTGCTCGTGCCACCCATCGCCTGGCTGACCGGACGACGTTCGTCGGGCCAGCGCGTGCTCGCGCGCCTCGCCGATCCCGAACTGCTGCCGTACCTGCTCGACGGCCAGGCCGCGACGTCGCGCGTGCCCGTGATGGCGTTCGTCGCGGCGGCCGTGCTCGCGGTGCTCGCGCTGGCGGGGCCCTCGTGGGACCGGCAGACGCAGCCGCTGTTCGCCGAGCGTGCCGCCCAGGTCGTGGTGGTATCGATGTCGCAGCACATGCTCTCGCACGACGTGGTGCCCGATCGCCTCAGTCGCGCACGCTACAAGGTGCGCGAGCTCTACGCCGCGAATCGCGACGGCATGAACGCGCTCATCGCTTACACCGGCGACGCGTTCACGGTGGCACCGCTGACGACCGACGCGCATAGCGTGGACGACCTGCTCACGGCGCTCGCGCCCGACACGATGCCGGTCGAAGGCGACGATCCGGGCAAGGCGATCGATCTCGCCGCCGATCTGATCCGGCGCGCCGACGTGCGGGGTGGCTCCATCGTGCTCGTCACCGATCGTGCCGACGCCGCCGGCGTGGCGGCTGCCCGGCGCGCGCGTGCCGCCGGCGACCGCGTTTCCGTACTCGCGATCGGCACCGCGCGTGGCGGCCCGATCGCGGCGGAGGATGGCGGATTCCTCAAGGACGAGCGCGGCGACATGGTGATGGCGCCGCGCGACGACGCGTCGCTCCAGGCCGTCGCGAATGCGGGCGGCGGTCGGTTCGTTCCCGTCGCGGATGGCGCTTCCGACGTGACGACGCTCGCAGGCGCCTTGCAGAACGACGGCGAGGGCAAGGCGGTGGAGGGCGCGGCGTCGGGCCAATGGCAGGACCGCGGCCCGTGGCTGCTGCTGCCGTTGCTGCCTCTGGTCGCACTCGCGTTCCGTCGCGGCTGGCTGCTCGTGCTCGCGCTCGCGTTCGTGCCCCTCACGCCCGCCCGTGCGGACGGGCTCGCCGACGTCTTTCGCACGCGGGATCAGCAGGCGGCGCGGGCGCTCGCCGCCGGCGACGCGAAAGCGGCGCAGTCGCTCGCGAAGAGCGATGCGCTGCGTGGAGCAGCGGCATACAAGGCCGGCGATTACGCGGGCGCGGAAGCGGCGCTCGCGCATGGCACCGGCACCGACGCGCAGTACAACCTGGGCAACGCGCTCGCGAAACAGCAGCGGTACGAAGACGCGATCGCCGCATACGACCGTGCGCTGAAAGCCGATCCAAACAATGCCGACGCAGCCGCCAACCGCAAGGCGGTCGACGATTTCCTGAAGCAGCAGAAGCAGCAGCAGAAGGACCAGAAAGACAAACAGGACAAGCAGGGCGGCAAGGGGCAGCAGGACAAGAATCAGCCATCCCCCGGCCAGCAGGGCAAGGACGAAAAGCAGGGCCAGGAGGATGGCAAGGACGGCAGCAGCGGGCAGGGCGGCCAGCAGTCGGGCGCCGACGGCAACGACGATGCCAACGCGCAGGGCGCGAAGGACAAGGCCGGCGAAGGCGAGGGCGGCGATCGCGGCAAGGACGCCGGCAAGGGACAGGCGCCGCAAGGCGACGCCACCGCCAAGTCCCAGGCCGAGCAGGCCCGGGCGAAGCAGGCGCAGGATGCCCTGAAACAGCAGATGGACGCGAAGCTCGCCGGTCAGGCCGACGGCAAGGACGGGCAGCAAGGACACGACCTCGGCATGGTGTCGGCAAAGGAAGCGGCGTCGAAATTGCCGCCCGACGTACAGCGTGCGTTGATGCGCGTGCCCGACGATCCGGGTGGGCTGCTAAGGAGAAAGTTCATGCTCGAATACCAACGCCGGCACGGCGCGGAGCCGGAAGAATGAACATGCGCGGTCTGTTGCTTGCCATCGCGCTGGGCTGCCTGCCAATGCTCGCGTTCGCGCAGTCGGCACCCGTGGCGTCGCTCGACCGGAGCAAGGTCGGCATCGGCGAAACGGTGACGCTCAACATCGAGCTCTCCGACCAGACGTCGGAATCGCCGGACTTCTCGCCGCTGATGGCGGACTTCGTCGTGCTCGGCACGTCCACGAACCATACCTTGAGCATCGTCAACGGCACGCGCGAGGCGCGCACCATCCTCGGTGTCGCGTTGCGTCCGCGGCGCGAGGGTCACCTCGTCATTCCCGCGCTGACCATCGGCGGGCAGAAGACGCAGCCGGTGTCCGTGGACGTCGCCGCGACGTCGGACGCGGGGGGTGGCGCGGCCATGCGGCCCGTGTCGCTCGAAGGCAAGGCCGATCCCGTCACCGCGTATGTGGGGCAGCAGATCGACTACACCCTGCGCCTGTATTTCGCGGTGAACCTCGCCGATGGGCAACTCGGCGATCCCACGGTCGAGGGCGCGGAGATCCGGCGCGTCGGCCAGGACGCGAATTACCAGACGATGCGCGAGGGCCGCCGCTTCAACGTGGTCGAGCGCCACTACGCGATCTTCCCTCAGCGCGCGGGCACGCTCGAGATCCAGCCGCCCACGTTCCAGGGCACCGCAGTCGATCCCAGCGACGCGACGTCGTTCTTCGGAGCGGGCGAACCGGTGAACGCCGTCGCCGAGCGCGTGCGCATCGACGTGCGCGCGCGTCCCGATGCCGCGGCGAACGGTGCGTGGATCCCCGCGCGCGAGCTGAAACTCGTGCTCGACGGCGTGCCGCCCGACGGCAAGGCGCGTGTCGGCCAGCCGATCACGCTGACCATGCGCCTCGATGCCACCGGCATGCCGTTCGAAGCGTTGCCCGCGCTGTCGCTGCCGAAGCTCGACGGTGCGGACGTGTATCCCGACAAGGCCGTCACGGGTGGCGGCAGCAGTGGCTCGTGGGTCACCGGCCGGCGCCAGCAGGGCTTCGCCGTCGTGCCGACGCGCGCCGGCACGCTGCACATTCCGGAAACGACGCTCCACTGGTGGAACGTCGTCACCGACAAGCCCGAGGTGGCGACGGTCCCCGCACGCGATATCGAAGTCGCGCCGTCGAACGGTGCCGCGGCGCCGGCCATCGCGCCTCCCTCCGCCGGTGCGAGCGCCGCACCCGCGTCCGCACCGGCACCGGTGGCGACCGTCGCCGATGCCGCGGCCGCGACGCAGACGGGTTCGCCATGGCGGCTGCTCTTCATCGTCGTGCTGTCGCTCTGGATCGCCACGGTGGTCGCATGGTTCCTGCTTGCGCGCCGACGCGGTTCGCGTGCCGCCGACGTGCCGCCGGCACCGGCCCCCGTGACGCGCGAGCGACCCGCGCATGAGCATTTCCTCAAGCTGGCGGTGCGCAGCGATCTCGCCGCGGCCGAGCAGGCATTGCTGCGGTGGGCACGCATCGTCCGTCCGTCGGTGACGTCGCTCGGGGCGCTCTCCGCCGCCTTGCGCGAGGGCCCGCAACGCGACGCGATCGCCGCGCTGCAGCGTGCCCGCTACGCGGACGGCGACGCACCGGGACCGCGGCTGCGCGACGCGTTCGCGAAAGGATTCGACTGGCTGCCGCCCACGCATGGCGGAAGCGACGACGCCCTGCCGCCGCTCTATCCCCGTTGATCTGGCCTCCTGCTACGACCGGGTGCCCGCGGCGCACCCGGTCTGTGCAGGCGCTACAGGGCAGCGTTGTACGTCTTCGTCATCGAGGGGCCGAACGTACAGAAGACCACCGTTTCGGGCCGCCACGGCGCATCCCTCACCGCCCGCACCGCGAGGCCCGCAGCCGCTTCGGCGGGGTATCCATAGATGCCCGCGCTGATCGCGGGGAACGCGATCGAGGCGACGTTGTGCTCCCGGGCGAGACGGAGGCATTCGCGGTAGCAGGCCTCGAGAAGTGCCGGTTCGCCTTCCTGGCCGCCGCGCCAGACCGGCCCGACGGTGTGGATCACGAAGCGGGCCGGCAACGCGAATCCGCCAGTGATCCTGGCCTCGCCCGTCGGGCAGCGCACGCCCGGGCGCACCATGGGAAGGGCGCGGCAGGCGGCCAGCAGCGCGGGGCCGGCCGCCCGGTGGATGGCCCCGTCGACCCCGCCCCCGCCCAGCAGGGACTCGTTGGCGGCGTTGACGATGGCGTCGACGGCCAGCGTGGTGATGTCGCCTTCGAACACTTCCGGTGGCATGGCTGATGCTCCCTGTGACGGCGCGCCGGCATTTGGCTAGGATGTACGTGACAGTTCATTCATTGCAGCCCAAGGTTATGGCCGACCAGCTGAAAGTTGAAGACATCTCGTTCGCCTACCTGATCAACGACGTGACCTTGCTCTTTCGCAAGCACTTCGACCGGCGGGCCGTTCGCTTCGGGCTGACCCGTGCGCAGTGGCGTGCGCTCAAGGCGCTGCACCGACGTCCGGGCATGCGCCAGAACGAGCTCGCCGAGCAGCTCGACATGGAGCCGATCGCGGTGGGTCGTGTCATCGACCGCCTGCAGGCCGCCGGTTTCGTCGAGCGCCGCGCGGATCCCAAGGATCGTCGCGCCTGGCGTCTTCACGACACCGACCAGGCACGGGGTGTCATAGACGACATGGAAGATATCGCGCGCGGCCTGCGCCGCGACGCCACCCAGGGTATTTCCACGGACGACCTGCAGACCATGCTGGCCGTGCTGGATCGCATGAAGGAAAACCTCCAGGGCCTCGACGGACCGGTCGACGAAGGCTGACGGCGGGTCAACCGATGCCCGGGGTGGTGCGTTAGTCGTTACGCTTACCCGAACCAGCCACCCAGTCCGCGCATCCCCAGCGCGGCGACCGGATCGAAGGCGGATCCGGCCGGAGACCACATGCAACGATCCCCAGGGAAGAAACTCATCGTCATCGCCGGCCTCTTGGCGATCGTCGCCATCGGCGTCGGCGTATGGCGGCACGATCCGGGCGCGAAGGGCGCGGACAGGCCGGCCGGCAAGGCCGCCGCGGGGGTTCCCGTCAGTACCGCGGTGGCGACCCGCGGCGACATCGATCTTTCGCTGAAGGTGATCGGCCGCGCGGAGGCCTATTCGACCGTGAACGTGCGATCCCGCGTGAACGGCCAGCTCGAAAGCCTGGCCTTCACGCCCGGCGCGCACGTGAAGAAGGGCGATCTGCTCGCCCGCGTCGACCAGCGACCGCTCAAGGCGGCGTACGACGAAGCCCAGGGCAACGTGGCGCGCGACCAGGCGCAGCTCGTGAAGGCCGAGGCGGACCTCGAGCGATACCAGAACATGCTGGGCAAGGGCTTCGTCAGCCGCGCCGACTACGATCTCTACAAGGCCAACCTCGGCGTGGCGCGCGCCGCGCTCGAAAGCGACCGCGCCGCCGCGCGCGCCGCGCAGACGCAGCTGGAATTCACCACGATCGTCGCGCCCTTCGATGGCGTGACCGGCGCACCGCTCGCCTATCCCGGTGCCACGCTTTCCGCCGACACCACCGACATCGTCGTGCTGAACGAAGTCGACCCGATCCGCGTGGCGTTTTCCATCCCCGAAGACAGCCTCTCCGCCGTGCGCAACAGCGTGCGGCGCGGCGCGCTGCCCGTGCACGCGAAGATTCCCGGCGACGATGGCGCGCCGCTGCAGGGCGAACTCGAATTCATCGACAACGCCGTCGACGCCACCACCGGCACCATCGTGCTCAAGGGCCGCTTCGCGAATGCCGACGGGCGCCTCACACCCGGACAGTTCGCGGAAGTGACGCTGCCGACGACGCGCCTCACCGACGCGGTGAGTATCCCCGTCGTGGCCTTGCAGAGTTCGACCGCGGGCACGTTCGTCTTCGTGGTCAAGCCGGATCAGTCGGTGGAGCAGCGCACGGTCACCACGGGCGCTACCACCGCCGATCGGGTGGTCGTCGACAAGGGCCTGCAAGCCGGCGAGCGCGTGGTCACGGAAGGGCAGATGCTGCTGGTCGATGGCGCCCGCGTGCGCATCGACAAGGGCTGAGGGCGCTCGCGTGAACCTCCCGGAACTCTGCATCCGCCGACCGGTGATGACCACGCTGCTGATGGCGGCGCTGGTGATCTTCGGCATCGCCGCCTACCCGAGGCTGCCGGTCAACGAGCTGCCGAACGTCGACTTTCCCACGATCAACATCAGCGCGAGTCTTCCCGGCGCGTCGCCCGAGACGATGGCTTCGTCGGTGGCGACTCCCCTCGAAGCGCAGCTGTCGACCGTGGCCGGTATCGACTCGATGACGTCGTCCAGCTCGCTGGGCTCGACGACGATCACCGTCACCTTCGCGCTCGACCGCAGCATCGACGGCGCCGCGCAGGACGTGCAGGCCGCCATCTCCGCCGCGCAGCGCCAGCTGCCACAGGACATGCCGACACCGCCCACGTATCGCAAGGTGAACCCGGCGGACGCGCCGATCCTGTTCCTCACCATGCAGTCGTCGACGTTGCCGCTGTCCACGGTCGACGACTACGCCGAGACCGAACTCGCGCAGCGGCTGTCGATGGTGGACGGTGTCGCGCAGGTGAACGTCTACGGGTCGCAGAAGTACGCCGTACGCATCGCCGTCGATCCGGATCGCCTCGCGGCGACGGGCATCGGCATCGACCAGATGCGCGAGGCCATCGCGGCCGCCAACGTCAACAAGGCCACGGGATCGCTCAACGGCAAACGCCAGCTGCTGTCGATCCGTTCGGACGGCCAGCTGATGCGTGCGGCCGATTACCGCCAGGTGGTCGTCGCCTACCGCAACGGGGCCCCGGTGCGCCTCGCCGACATCGCCGTGCCGCGCGACAGCGTGCAGGACGACCAGAAGGCCAGCTGGTTCAACGGCAATCGCTCGATCACGCTCGCGATCCAGCGCCAGCCCGGCGCCAACACCGTGGAGACGGTCGACAAGATCTTCGCGCTGCTGCCGGCGTTCAGGGAGACGCTGCCGCCGTCGGTGAAGCTCAACGTGATGTACGACCGCTCGGTGTCGATCCGCGATTCCGTGCACGACGTGCAGTTCACCCTCGTGCTGGCCGGCATCCTCGTGGTGCTGGTGATCTACCTGTTCCTCGGCAACGCGTCGGCGACCCTGATTCCCGCGGTGGCCTTGCCGATTTCGGTGCTCGGTACCTTCGGCGCCATGTTCGCGCTCGGTTACAGCCTCGACAACCTCTCGCTGCTGGCGCTGACACTCGCGGTGGGCTTCGTCGTCGACGACGCGATCGTGATGCTCGAGAACATCATGCGACACATCGAGATGGGTGAGGCCCCGTTCGATGCCGCCGTGAAGGGCGCCAACGAAATCGGCTTCACCATCTTCTCGATGACCCTGTCGCTGGTGGCGGTGTTCATCCCGGTGATGTTCATGGGCGGCATCGTCGGACGACTGTTCCACGAATTCGCCGTGGTCATCAGCGTGTCGATCCTGATCTCGGGTTTCGTGTCGATCACGCTCACGCCCATGCTGTGCAGCCGCTTCGTCAAGGCGCACGATCACGAGAAGCGCAGTGTCGTCGTCGTGTGGTTCGATCGCGGGTTCGCGGCGGTGACCGACGGCTATACCCGCACCCTCGCGTGGTGCATGCGCCATCCGCGCACGGTGCTGCTCGGCTTCGCGCTCAGCCTCGCCGCCACGGGCGTGCTGTTCGCGATCACGCCGAAGGACTTCATCCCGGCCGGCGACAGCGGCCAGTTGCGCGTCACCACCGAAGGTCCGACCGACATTTCGTTCGCCGCGATGTCCGCCCGGCAACAGTCGCTCGCGGATATCGCCGTCAAGGACCCGAATATCGAGGCGGTGATGTCGAGCGTCGGCGCGGGTGGCGCGCGTTCCACCGTGAATTCCGGTTCGCTGCTGCTGCGGCTCAAGGAACGCTCGGAACGCGACGGCGCGACGCCCGACGACATCATCCAGGACCTTCGCCGGAAGTTCGCCGAGGTGCCGGGTATCCGCACCTACATCCAGAACCCGCCGGCGATCCAGGTGGGCGGTCGCCAGTCGAAGGCGCAGTACCAGTACACCGTGCAGTCGACCGACCTGCACGCGTTGTACGACTGGTCCGGCAAGCTCGTCACCGCCTTCCAGAAGCTGCCCGGTTTCCAGGACGTCACCACCGATCTCGATCTCAACAGCCCGTCGATGGTCGTGACGGTCAATCGCGACAAGCTCGCGCCGCTCGGGCTCACGATGGATCAGGTGCAGACCGCGCTCGGCACGGCCTTCGGCGAAAACCAGATCTCGACCATCTACGGTGCGGCGACGCAGTACTGGGTCATCCTGCAGGTCGAACGACAGATGCAGGACGACCCGGCCGTGCTGTCGAAGCTCTACGTCACGTCCGACAGTGGAAAGCTCGTACCGCTCAACACCGTCGCCAGCTTCGTGCGCAAGCCGCAGGTGCTGACGGTGAACCATCAGGGCCAGCTGCCCGCGGTCACGGTGTCGTTCAACCTCGCGCCGGGCGTATCGCTCAGCGATGCCGTGGCGAGCATCGATCGCGCGACCGCCGACATGAAACTGCCCCCGACGTTGAGCGGCAGCGTGCAGGGCACGGCGCAGGCGTTCCAGGATTCGGTCAAGGGCATGGGCCTGCTGCTGTTGCTGGCCGTGTTCGTGATCTATCTCGTCCTCGGCATCCTGTACGAGAGTTTCATCCACCCGCTCACGATCCTGTCCGGCCTGCCGGCCGCGGCGGTGGGCGCGTTGCTGACGCTGGTGATCTTCAACGCGTCGCTCGATCTGTTCGCGTTCGTCGGCATCATCATGCTGGTCGGCATCGTGAAGAAGAACGCGATCATGATGATCGACTTCGCGCTGGAGCGTCAGCGCGAGGCGGGGCTGGCACCGGCCGATGCCATCTTCGAAGCCTGCCGCGTGCGATTCCGCCCGATCATGATGACCACCATGGCGGCGTTCGCCGGTACGTTGCCGATCGCCCTGGGCATCGGCGCCGGTGCGGAGACGCGGCGACCGCTGGGTCTTGCCGTGGTCGGCGGTCTGGTGGTGTCGCAGATCCTGACGCTGTACCTCACGCCGGTGATCTATCTCTACATGAACCGCTTGCAGGACCGGCTGGCGCCGAAGCGCAAACTGGAAACGCACACGGCCTGAAAGGGGCAGCCTGCCGGCGGCAATGCTCTGGTGGGAGCCAGCCCGCTGGCGAAGGGTGCTCGCGGCAATGCTCCGGTGGGAGCCAGCCCGCTGGCGAAGGGTGCTCGCGGCAAGCACCCTTCGCCAGCAGGCTGGCTCCCACCATCAGGCCCCTACATGGCGATAACGATCAGTCGTGCGCGCCATCCTTCGCGAACGCACCCGGCGCCGAACCGAAGTTGCCATCGGCCTGCGCCGCCATGTAGGCGAACGCGGCGTACACGGCGACGTTCTGTGCGAGCGCCTTCGGGTCGATCTTGTCGAGCGTGTCGTTGGCGTTGTGGTGGTAGTCGAAGTAGTCGGTGCCGTCCTGCGTGAGCGACAGCGCGGCCATGCCCTTCGCATGCATCTGCGAGAGGTCGGAGCCGCCGCCGCCCGGCTTGTTCGGGTCGTACGCGACGCCGATCGGCTCGATCACCTTCGCGATCTGCTCGATGGCGCCACGCGCTTCGGGCTTCACGCTGGCCGTCATGCGCCAGATGCGACCCGCACCGAAATCGGACTCCGTGCCGAGCTGGAACGCCGAGACGTCCTTCGCATGCGCTTCCGCATACGCACGACCGCCCCAGAGGCCCATCTCCTCGTTCGCGAACGCGATGACGCGGATGGTGCGGTCCGGACGCTGCGGCATGTCCTTGATCAGCTTCGCGGCCGCGGCGGCGATGGCCACGCCCGCGCCGTCGTCGATGGCGCCGGTGCCCAGGTCCCACGAATCGAGGTGGCCGCCGATGGCGACGATCTGCCCGGGGTGCTTGCGACCCGTGACTTCCGCGATCACGTTGGCACCTTCGTAAGTGCCGTTGAACCCGACATCGAGGTCGAGCTTCAGCATCACGGGCTTGCCTCCCTTCAGCACGCGCTCGAGCTGGTCGGCATCGGGCAGCGACAGGGCAGCGGCGGGGATGGCGTCCTTCGGATCCGAGAAACCCGTGACGCCCGTGTGCGGCGTGCGGCTATGCGGATCGGTGCCGGCGGAGCGCAGCAGGAACGCGGCAGCACCCATCTTCGCGGCGAGCACGGGGCCGCCGACGCGTGTGGCGGAGCCCTTGCCGTAATCGTGGCCGTCCTTCTGCTGCTGCATGTGCGTGCTGACGTACACGATCTTGCCCTTCACGGAGGCCGGATCGGCCTTCTTGAACGCTTCGAGGTCGTCGAAACCGACCACTTCGGCGGTGAGGCCGCCCGCGGGCGTGCCGGCCGAATAACCGAGTGCGGTCAGCAGCAGAGGTTGCGGGAACGGCGAGACGATGGCGGCATGCTCGCTGCGGCGCTGCCACAGCGGGTAGCTGACCTTCTCGGTGTAGACCTTGTCGAAGCCCATCGCCTTGAACTTCGCGACCGTCCAGGCGACGGCGCGCGCATCGGCTTCGCTGCCCGCAACGCGCGCACCCACTTCGGTGGTGAGGCCGGCGACGAAGTCGTAACCCGTGTTGTCGGTCATGGCGCGATCGCGCAGCGCGGTCGCGGCGGCAACGGCCTTCTCGGGAATCGTCGTCGCCTTGTCGGCGGCGTGGGCGGAGAAGGCGAACGCAAGGCACGCGGCCAGCGCGTGCAGGCGGAACGTATGACGCATCGAATGACCCCCGGGGACGGAAACGTCGATTATTGCGCCGGGGGCAGCGGGGCAGGTAGGCCGGAAGTCATGGAGCCGGGCGTCCGGTCGAAGCCAACCTGCTGGCGATGGATGCTCGCGGCAAGCACCCGTCGCCAGCAGGCGGGCTCCCACCGACCATCAGATCTGGCGGTTCTGCTGCTTCAGCAGATCGCGGATCTCGGCGAGCAGCGCCACGTCGGCGGGCGGCGCAGCCGGCGCCTCTTCCGCACGACGGGTCAGACGGTTGATCGCCTTGACCACCATGAAGATCGCGAGCGCGATGATGGTGAACTGGATGAGCACGTTGATGAAGATGCCGTACTGGATGGCCACTTCCTTCACGCCCTCGCTGGCGGGTCTCAGCACCCACTTCCAGTCGGAGAAATCGATGCCGCCGATCACCCAGCCGATGGGCGGCATGATGATGTTGTCGACGAGCGACGTGACGATCTTGCCGAAGGCGGCACCGATCACCACACCAACCGCCAGGTCGATTACGTTACCGCGCAATGCGAACTTCTTGAATTCCGCAACGAAACTCATTGGCTCTTACTCCTCGTGGCAATTACGTCGATCGTCAAACCTAACGATCCGTATGTAAGCAGATCGCGAAGTCAGCTCACCCGTCCCTCGAGCGTGACGGTATCCCCCAGCGTGGCGACGAAGCGATCGCCGCGATGCAACGCGGCGACGCCGGCCGGCGTGCCGGTGTAGACGATATCACCCGCCTTCAGTTCGAACAGCTTCGAGAGCGCGCTGAGGATGGCCGGCACGTCGAGCAGCATGTCGGCCAGCGTGGCGGACTGCCGGACCTCGTCGTTGATCCGGAGCTCGATGCGCGTGGCGGCGTCCGGCACGAAATCGGTGGCCGGGACGAGGGCCGAGACCGGCGCCGAATGGTCGAAGGCCTTGGCGACGTCCCAGGGCGAGCCTTTCTTCTTCGCCTCGGCCTGCAGGTCGCGGCGGGTGAGGTCCAGCCCGACGCCGTAGCCCCAGACGATGCGCGAGGCCTGCTCCGGCGTGAGGTCGCTGCCGCCGCCGCCGAGGGCCACCACCATTTCCACCTCGTGGTGCAGGTCGTTGGTGACGGACGGGTAGGGCACGTCGACCCCGTCGGTGACGATCGCGTCGGCCGGTTTGGTGAAGAACATGGGGTTCGAGGTGTCGACCGTGGCGCCCATTTCCTTCGCATGATCGGCGTAGTTGCGGCCGATGCAGAACACGCGACGGACAGGGAACCGCTCGGTGCGGCCGACGACGGGGATGCTCGGCTGGGCCGGCGAGGGGATGACGGTAGGCATGGCGCCAAGGGTAGCAGGTGACACCTGTCACGACAGATGACTGATGCCGGAAAGTGGTGCACGTTCCTTGCGCGTCGCATGATCGTGGTGCCATCCGGGGAAAGGGGCTGAGGGACGATGAATTCGAACGCCGATCTGCTGCGGCAGCTGAAGATCGACAAGTCGCAGAAGGAAGCGCCGGGCGAGGGGAGGCCGACGCGGACGCTGCTGATCGTGGGGCTCGCCTTGCTTGTCCTAGTCGCCCTCGCTGGCGGTGCCTGGATGTTCTTCGCACGGCGCCCTGTCGAGGTGCAGACGGCGACCGCCGTAGCGGCAACGTCTTCTGGCGATGCGGGCGCGGTCCTCCAGGCGACCGGCTACGTCACGGCCCGCCGCCAGGCGACGGTTTCCGCCCAGATCACGGGCGCGCTCGTCGAGGTGCTGATCGAAGAAGGCGATCGCGTCAGCAAGGGCCAGGTGCTGGCACGTCTCGAGGACAACGCATTGCGCGCCAGCCTCGCCTCCGCGCGCGCGAACGCCGCGGCCGCGCACGCCAGCGTGGTGCAGGCCCAGGCCCAGCTCGATCAGTCGATGCGCGACGCGACCCGCCAGGAATCGCTGGTCGGTCGCGGGCTCGTCTCCCGGCAGCTCGCGGAGCAGACGCGCACGCAGGCCAACACGTACCGTGCCCAGCTCAACGCCGTGCGCCGCCAGGCCGAGGCCGCGGACGCGCAGGTGGGTGTCGGCCAGGTCAATCTCGACTACACCGTGGTGCGCGCGCCGTTCGATGGCGTGATCACGGACAAGGCCGCGCAGGTGGGCGAGATCGTCTCGCCGCTCTCGGCCGGTGGCGGCTTCACGCGTACCGGCGTTGGCACGATCGTGGACATGGATTCGCTGGAGATCGACGTCGACGTCAACGAGGCCTATATCGGCCGCGTGCAGCCCGACATGCCCGCGGAGGCGGTGCTCGACGCGTATCCCGACTGGCGCATCCCCGCGCACGTCATCGCCATCGTGCCCGCCGCCGATCGCGGCAAGGCCACCGTGAAGGTGCGCGTGGCACTGGAGAACAAGGACGCGCGCATCGTGCCGGACATGGGCGTGCGCGTGTCGTTCCTCGAACGTCGTGCGCCGGCGCAGGCGAGTGCCGCGAAGGGCGTGCTCGTGCCCGCCACGGCCGTCGTCCAGCGCGACAGCCAGTCCATCGTCTACGCCGTCGCGGACGGCAAGGCCGCGCGACGCGTCGTCACGGCCGCCGCGCAACCGAGCGGCGACCTGCGCCTCGTCACGAGCGGCGTCGCCGTCGGCGACACCGTGATCGTTTCACCCCCATCCGACCTCGCCGACGGTGCCGCCGTCGCCGTCGTCAAGCCGACCACGCCCTGACCCTCGCGGAGACGCACCGATGACCACGCTGATCGACATCCAGGATCTTTCCAAGATCTACGAACGCGGACGGCAGAAAGTGGAAGTGCTGCACGGCGTGAACCTGAAGATCGAGCAGGGCGATTTCCTCGCGCTGATGGGGCCGTCCGGTTCCGGCAAGACCACGCTGCTGAACCTGATCGGCGGCCTG
>Ga0102591_1001298_pt1 | contig 35364 bp, 31 predicted proteins | sample AraplaCol_mCL_r2_2_FD_76860 | JGI IMG/M metagenome (GOLD analysis project Ga0102591, IMG submission 76860) | Arabidopsis root microbial communities from North Carolina, USA - plate scrape MF_Col_mCL_r2 (SPADES assembly) (version 2) | ecosystem: Host-associated > Plants > Roots > Endosphere...
CGTAGAGCGTGTCGATGCGGCTGAAGTCGAATTGCAGGCGGCCGTCGGGCCCCTTGGTCACGGTCTTCAGCGCGTCGTGGAAGATCGCGTGGAAGCGGATCGTGCGGAAGCCCAGTTCGTCGACGGCGGTCTTGAGCTGGGCCTGGCTGTCGTCGCGGACCAAGGTGCCGGGGAAGTCGGCGCCGACGGCGTAATCGAAGCTGCGATCGACCGGGCCGGCGGCCTGGCGCAAGTCGACGTCGATGGCGCGGCCGGGCTTGGCGGCCGGTCCGGCGCTCCAGGCGGCCATCGGGGCCAGCGCGAGCGTCAGCGCGGCCATCTTGCGTCTCGAGAGGGTGAGCGACATGGGATTGAAGTCCGGAGGAAGGGGTCAGGCGGGAAGCCCGCGGTAGCGGAAACGGCGGAAGCGCACCTCGCCCTGGCCGGCGCTGAACAGCGCGAGCTTCAGGCTCAGGAAGCCGCCGAAGACGTTGTGATGGAAGCCGGAGACCTCCATCTGCCAGGGGTGCTGCGTCCAGTCCTTGCCGTCGGGCGAGGTGTGGAAGGTGACCACGTTCTCGCGGTTCACGAGCCGCAGGTGCATCACGCGCGGCCCAACCTGGGCGGGCAGGGGCTGCCGCATCCAGGTGATCTCCTGGCCGTAGTTGTAGGTGAGCATCTCGCGCGCGCTGGCGCCGACGCCGGCGAAGCCGCGGCCGTCGTAGAACAGCGCCAGGCCGCCGTGGGCATCGCCGCCGATCTCGAGCTCGACGCTCGCTTCGTAGCTGCGATCGCCGACCAGGCAGGTCAGCGGCGAGCAGTCCGCGAGCGAGCTGCCCTTGGCCTTGAGCACCAGGCTGCGGTCGCGCAGCGAGACGCGTGGCGGGTCCTTGGCCTCGGGCGCGAAGATCGACCACTGGATGCCCATGCGGTCCTGGCTGAAGTCGTCGGAGAGGTCGAAGCCGGCCGGGGAGGGCTTGCCGCCGCGCGGCTTGGGCAGTGCGCGCGCGAGCGTGCCGCCGCGGGCCTTGAACCAGCCGTCGGGCGTCCATTCGATCGGCTCGAGCAGCGTCTGGCGGCCGAGCGTCCGCATGCCGTTCTCGTAGCCGTGATAGACCATCCACCAGTCACCGGCCGGGCCCTCGACGACGCTGGCATGGCCGCGCGACCACCAGGGCTCGTCGGCGCTCTGCGTCCGCACGATGGGGTTGTGCGGGCAGTCCTCCCAGGGACCATGGATGGAGCGCGAGCGCGCCAGCGTGACCATGTGGCTGGTCGGCGGGCCGGAGGTGCCGCCCACGGCGGCGATCAGGTAGAACCACTCACCGCGGCGCAAGAGCTTGGGACCTTCGGGCGCGAACATCTCGACGACCCAGTCCTTCGGGTACTGCCAGGGCGTGTAGGCGGGCTCGAGCTGGCCGACGGTGGACAGGCCGTCATCGCTGAGGCGGATGCGGCGCACGCCGTTGACGAAGAGATAGCGCTTGCCGTCCTCGCCAACGGCATGGCCGGGGTCGATGCAGCCGGGCAGGCGGAGGTCGACGGGATCGCTCCAGGGGCCGCGGATGTTGTCGGCGTGGATGACGCAGATCGTCGAGCCGTTCTCCTGCATCGCCGGGATGTAGATGAAGTAGCGGCCGCCATGCTTGATCAGGTCCATCGCCCAGACGGTGCCGATGGGCTGGCGCAGCGCGGCGGTGATCGGCGCCCAGTTCACGAGATCGGTGGAATGCCAGATCACCGCGCCGGGGTAGGAGGTGAACGACGAGAAAGTCAGGTAGTAGTCGCTGCCGTCCTTGAGGAGCGTGGGATCGGGGCGGTCGCCCGGCACGATGGGATTGCGATAGGTGCCGTTGCCGAGATCGGCCTTGCGCTGGCCTTCGCGGCCGATGCCGAAGGCGGGCGCGCGCGTGGGCGAGCCGACGCCGGCCTGCGGCGCCGGGCGCGGTGCGGCGGTGGCCGCGACGCTGAATCCGGCGCCTGCCGCCGAGGCGAGCGCCCGGACGGCGCCGCGCCTGGTGAGAGTCGACATTCCTTTTGTCTCCTTGCCGGCGGCCGCCCTGCGGGGCGATCTATCGAGCCGGATTGAGAAGGGATGTTAGTTCGCGCGCTGCACTAATTAATCAGAATTAACCCTGTGCTGATGCCGCGGCGCCGCCGCTTTGCCGTCGCGCAGTGAACTCCCTCGCCCGCTTGCGGGAGAGGGAGGGGAGAGGGTCTTCCGAGCTGCCTCGCTGGCCCGATCACTGCACCGTGACGAAGAAGTTCGTTGCGTCCTGACCGCTGATGACTGTCGCGCCATTGCTGACGATGGCGCTGAACGCGCCGCTGATGCCGCCGGCCGCGCTGATCAGCACGAGCTTCTGACCCCGCGTGACGTTGCCGCTGAAGTTCAGCGTCAAGTTCCCCCCGAGCACGGCCGCGCCGCCGACGCTGAGGTGATCCTGGTCGACGCCTGGCGTGGTGCCGGCGATGTTCAGCGCCAGTTGCCCGGCCGCGCCTTGCTGGAAGCTCCCGCCCACCGTGAGCTCCCGCTGCCCGTTCGCCAGCCCCAGGGCCGCGTTGTTCACGACATTGCCGGTGCCCATCGCATTCGCGCTGCCGGCCAGCGTGGTGCCCCCGCTGAGCGTCGTCGCCCCGCTGTAGCTGTTGTTGCGCAGCGTGAGTCCCGCCGCGCCGCTGTGCGTGAGGCTGCCGCTGCCGCTGATGTTGGAAAGCGTGATCGCGGTCGTCGTGTTCTGCACGATGAGCTGCCCGTCATTGACGATGGCATTGCTCGCCACGCCGTTGGGCGATTCCGCGGTGAGGAGGCTGGCGTCGCCGCTGTACGTGGCCTGCAGCACGCTCGACTTGCCGCTGGTCGCGTTGACGGTGATGTAGCGCAGCGGCACCGGCGTGCCCGTGCCCAGGCGCAGGATCGCCCCGGCGCCGATGGTGGTGATGCCGTTGTAGTTCTGAGGCTGCGCGAAGGTCACGTCGTTGCCAGGCGTCGCCATGATCTTGACGTTGCCGTTCCCGACGGAGCCATCCCGATGCGGACCGCCCCCGCCGCCCGTGATGCCCACATGCAGCGTCACCGGCCCGTTGTAGTTGAAGGCCAGCGTGCCGCCGCGCAGGTTAATGTAGGCGTTCTTCCTGCCCAGCGGCGGGTCCACCTCGGCGGGCGAGGGCGCCGACGGGAGGAAGAAGCGCGCATGCGTGCCGTCCCCCCACTGCACCGTGCCCGCGCCGCGTTCGATGTTGATGCCGCGGTAGCTCGCGTCGTTGCCGTTGGGCGAGTTGGCGCCGCCGCGGTAGATCGTCTTGGCGAAGTTCAGCTCCGGGTCGCTCAGCCCGGGATTCACCGTATTGGGCACGTTGTGCGGGCTGTTGTCGGTGTGGCTGTAGACGCCGGACATCACGATGGTCGACGGACCGATCGCATGGAAGTTGATGTCGTTGCCGAAGGCCGCCTCATAGATGTTCTGCGTCACCGTGACGACGCTGCCCGGCGGGCTCCACACCAGCCACGAGCCCTCGTTCAGGACCGCCTTGGCATTCGACAGCGAGGCGGCGACATGGTTGCTGCCGAAGTCCTGTCCCGCGGCCAGCGACAGCACGCCCGAATACGAGCTCACGCCGCCCGATGAATTGCCGCCCCAGACGCCGGGCGCCTGCAGGATGCTGCCGCTGCCGCTCACCTGGCCCAGCAGCACGAACTGCGCGCTGCTGATGATGATGGTTCCGTTGTTGAGGATGTTGTTGAGGTTGATCTCGCCGTTGATGGTGCTCGCGCTGTTCTTGCTGTCCGAGGTGGCGATGAAGTTGGGCGAGTTGTCGGCGCTGGTGTTGGTGCCGATCTGCAGCGTGATGCCCGGGTCGATCGTCAGGGCCGGCGGGTTGATGCCGGCGATGGTGAGCGCGTAGCCGGCGCCGGGGTAGGTGGTCTTCGTGACGACCTGGACCTGGCGCGCGACGGGCAGCGTGAAGGTGCTGGTGCGGGTGATGACCAGGGTGGCGCCGCTGGCGCCGGTCAGGCGCAGCGTGCCCAGGCCGCTGATGACGCCGGTGTAGGTCGTGGTGCCGGCCGGCAGCGTGAGGACCGAGTCGCCGCTGAGCGTGATGTCGCGGTTGGCGAGCACGTCCGCGGTGATGTCCGCGGCGGCCCCGGCGGAAACGCCCGATCCGTCCGCCGAGGCGGTCGAGCCGTCCGAGCCGCCCCCGCCGCAGGCGGAGGTGAGGACGGCGCACCCGACCATCAGGAAGTCGCGCCGGCTGGCGCCTTGGAGGAATGAACTCAAGCGGGCTCCTGCGACGGGGCTGTGAAGTGGACGGATTCTGTCGCAAGGCCGTCGCGGAGATATCACCGAGTTATCACGGTGCGGGCGGCGCCTCAGCATTACTTTGGTCTGTGCCCAGGTGAATTTGGCAGCGGAAAGAATTTGTTTCGTCGGCAGGTTCCTTGCCGACGCACACAGGCGAGGCAATGACGTGACCGACTATTCCCACGAACGCGCGCGACCTTCCATTCCGCAGTGCAAGCGAGCCACCGCCTCGATCACTTTCGATGGCAAACATCTGATGCTGAAGGGCAAGGGCTCGCAGCTTTTCCCGGCCGTGTCAGGAAGGCGTGACGCGAAGCTCGGCTTTGTCTACACGGTGGAAAGGCAGAAGGCGTCAAAGGAAGGCCCTATCCCCGCCGGCGAGTACTGGATCAACTTCCAAGAGTTGTGGGAGAACGCGTGGTACAAGCGCGGCTCCGCGAGGGCCTGGGGCAACTACCGGCTTACCCTGCATGTGTTTCCTGGAACGGAGACCTATGGGCGTGGTGGATTTTTCATCCACGGCGGAGCGGTTCCGGGCAGTGCGGGCTGCATCGACCTCACCACTCACGTCGACCGCTTCGTGGCCGAGTTGCGCGCGCAGATGAATGGCGCAGACGAGTGCTTCATCCCGGTGACGGTGCGCTACTGAATGATGAACAAGAAAGCCCTCTCCCTTCTTCTACTGCTGGCCGCCGCGGTGGTCGCGGCTTTTGCTCTCTGGGTGACGACGATCAATCTGATCGAGGCCTATGGGGACGGGCCGCCGTACTACGGCCGGACCACCAACATGGACAAGTGGGAGAGTCCGGTGCTCTTTCTGGTCGGCATCGACGCGGCGGCATTGATCCTCATCGCGCTGTTGACTCGTTTGGCCATCAAGGCGCGCCGGAGCCCTGCTTAGCACAACGCCGCCATCTCGGCGATCCCTCGCTCCTGATCCCCTGTTTCCGGGAGAAGCTGATTCAAATCCGAGGGCGGCTGTGCCAGATTGGCCGCATGAGTCCGTTCGGCCCGCTGCTCTCGCTGCTCTCGCTGCTCCGCCGCCCTGCGGTCTGGCGTCACGCCGCCTTGGCGCTGCTCGCCCTGTGCGTGGGCGGCGCCGCGCGCGCCCAGACCGCGATCGTCATCGGCGGCGCGCTGCGCATGGACAACGACGCCGTCTGGCAGCGCATCGTCGAGGAGGCCGGCGGTCCCGGCCGCGCCCGCTTCGCCGTGCTCGCCACCGCCGCCGCCAATCCGGAACTCTCCGCGCAGTTGATCGTCGACGCGCTGCAGCGCCATGGCGCGCGCGCCGAGCACATCCCCGTCGCGCCGCGCCTGGAAGGCGCCGACCTGCAGAAGAACCTCCACGACCCCGCCTTGATCGCCCGGATCCGCGCCTCCAACGCGGTGTTCTTCTCCGGCGGCGCGCAAGGCTTCATCGTCGACACGCTGCAGCCCGGCGGCCGCCGCACCGAGATGCTCGACGCGATCTGGGAGGTCTACCGCCGTGGCGGCGTCGTGGCCGGCACCAGCGCCGGCGCGGCCGTCATGAGCCGCGTGATGTTCCGCGACGCGCTCAACGTCATGGAGGTGATGCGCGGCACCATGCGCGATGGCCATGAGATCGACCAGGGCCTGGGCTTCGTCGGCGCCGAGCTGTTCGTCGACCAGCACTTCCTCAAGCGCGGCCGCATCGGCCGCATGCTGCCGCTGATGCTGGCCAAGGGCTATCGGCTGGGACTGGGCGTCGAGGAGAACAGCGCCGCCGTCATCCGCGGCTCGCGCGTGGACATCATCGGCGGCCGCGGCGCGCTGCTGGTGGACCTGCGCGATGCGCGCAGCGACCCGTCGCTGGGCATGTTCAACCTGCGCGGCGCGCGGCTGAGCTATCTCGACCACGGCGACCGCCACGACCTGCGCACCGGCGTCACCGAGCCCGCGCCGCGCAAGACCGCCGCTGGCGCGCCGGTGCCGATGCGGGCCTCGCTCGGAGGCGGCGCGCCCAGCCAGAGCGGCCCGGTGGACACCTTCCAGCGCGACATCCTCGGCGACAACCGCATCGTCCAGGCGATGACCGAACTGCTGAGCTCACCCGCCGCCGAGGTCCGCGCGATGGCCGCGCGCATCCGCCCGGACGCCACCGGCGACCGCGACCGCACCGGCTTCGTCTTCCGGCTCTATCGCGGCCGCGACACGCAGGGATGGATCGACGCCGAGGGCGGCGCGCAGGACGTCACGCTGCTGGACGTGCGGCTCGACGTGCGGCCGGTGCGGCTGCCCGACCCCGGCGGCGGCTGAACGCCCGCGCGTTTCAGCCGTGCAGCGCCTCGGCGATGAACTGGCGCGGCACCTTGGGCTTGGGCACGCGCACGCTGAACCAGCGACGCACGTCCTGCTCCAGGCCGATGCCGTGCATGAAGTTGTAGAGCGCCTTCTTCAGTGCCTCGCCCATCGCATCGTGGTCGGTGCCGGTGGGATCGAAGAAGCCGACGTCGTTCTTCGCGAACGGTGACGGCGGCAGCGGCAGCAGCTCCACGCCGAAGGCCTTCGGATCCTGACCCACCGGCGAGTGCACCGTGCAGGCGAAGCGGTGGAAGAAGCCGCTCTGGATGCAGCCGTTCTCGAACAGCTGGCGCACGTACTCGAGCGCGTCGACGGTGTCCTGCACCGTCTGCGTGGGGAAGCCGTACATCAGGTAGGCATGGACGAGAATGCCCGACTCCGTGAACGCGCGCGTCACGCGCGCCACCTGCTCGACCGAGACCCCCTTCTGCATCAGCTTGAGCAGGCGGTCCGAGGCGACCTCCAGGCCGCCGCTGATCGCGATGCAGCCGCTGTCGGCCAGCAACTCGCAGAGCTCCGGCGTGAAGGTCTTCTCGAAGCGCACGTTGCCCCACCAGCTGATGGAGACGCCGCGCTCGATCAGCTCCAGCGCCAGCGCGCGCAGCACCTTGGGCGGCGCGGCCTCGTCGACGAAGTGGAAGCCGGTCTGCCCGGTCTCCGCGACGATCGCCTCGATGCGGTCCACCAGCGTCTTCGCCGAGGCCGCCTCGTAGCGCGAGATGTAGTCCAGCGTGATGTCGCAGAAACTGCACTTCTTCCAGTAGCAGCCATGCGCGATCGTCAGCTTGTTCCAGCGGCCGTCGCTCCACAGCCGGTTCATCGGGTTGAGCATGTCCAGCAGCGACAGGTAGTCGTGCAGCGGCAGGCCATCCCAGGTCGGCGTGCCCACGTCCTCGAAGGGGATGTCGGGCTCGACGAAGTTGATGTAGCGGACCTGGCCCGCGAGCTCGCCCTCGTCCTCGCGCACGAAGCAGCGCACCAGCCGCTGCCGGCCGCGCTTGCCGGCGATGTGCTCCAGCAGCGCCAGCAGCGGACGCTCGCCGGCATCCAGCGTCACGAAGTCGACGTAGTCGAACAGACGCGGCTCGCTGAGCTCGCGCAGCTCGGTGTTCACGAAGCCGCCGCCGAACAGCACCTTCAGATGCGGCCGCTCGCGCTTGATCGTCTGCCCGATGCGCAGCGCCGCGTAGACCGCGCCGGGGAAGGGCGCCGACAGCAGCACCACGCCGGGCTGCTCCGCGTCGATGGCCTCCAGCGTCAGCTCGCGCAGCAACTCGTCGACCAGATTGGGCGGCGCGTCCAGCGCCTGCGCGAGTGGATCGAAGGTCGGCTGGCTGGTGGCGAGCTGCTCGGCATAGCGGACGAACTCGAAGCGCGGATCGACCGATTCACGCAGCACGTCGGCCAGGTCGTTCAAGTAGAGCGTCGCCAGGTGCCGCGCGCGGTCCTGCAGGCCCAGCGCGCCGAAGGCCCAGGCCAGCGGGTCCTCGCCCGCTTCGGCGACGTAGACCTCCAGCGACTGGAAGCGCGCGCCCTCGGGCAGGAAGGCGCGCGAGTTGATGCGGTGCGCCAGCGTCGGATCGCGGCCCTGCAGGAAGGCGATGGCTGGTGCGATCGTGGCGAGGTAGCGGTCGAAGGACTCATCGAACAGCCGCGACGCCGGACCGCGGTCCGGCAGCGGGATCGCCTGCACGGCGGCGCGCACGCGCCGCAGGCCCTCGCGCGAGAACAGCCGCAGCACCAGGCCCAGCGCCAGGTCGCGCTGCGCCGCCTCGATGCCGCGTGAACGCAGGAAGCCCGTCAGGTAGGCGGTGGACGGGTAGGGCGTGTTGAGCTGCGTCATCGGCGGGATGAGCGACAGCACGCGAGGGACGGACGCGGCGGACATGGACGAACTGTAGGAGCAAAAAAACAAACCCGGCATGGGCCGGGTTTGTTCGGGATCGCGTGGACCAGGTCCCGCGATCAGCGGGCCAGAAGCCGATTACTTCTTGGCGGCCTTCTTGGCGGGCTTGGCGGCGGCGGCCTTGGGGGCCTTGGCCGGCTTGGCGGCAGCCTTGCGGGCAGCAGCCTTCGGGTCCACGGCGGCCTTGAAGCCGGCGCCCGGGGTGAACTTGGGCAGCTTGGCGGCAGCGATCTTGATCTTGTCGCCGGTGCTGGGGTTCACGCCGGTGCGAGCGGCGCGCGAGTGCTGCTTGAAGGAGCCGAAGCCGGGGATGGACACGGCGCCGCCCTTCTTCACCGTGGTGACCACGGCGTCCAGCAGCGTTTCCAGGATGCGGCCGGCTTCGGCCTTGGTCAGTTCGTGCTTGGAAGCCAGGTGTTCGATCAGTTCGGTCTTGTTCATTCGTTGACTCTGCAAGTTAAGGCCCGGCTGGTGGCCGGACGGCGCGTATTGTGCGCGAGAAATCACCCGCGTACCCTCGGGTTGCCCCGCAAATCATCGATGAAATCGCACATCCGGGGTCACGTCTTGCGCGATGGTCCTATCCATGGGCCACAGCGGCGGCCTTGTGGCAATTTGTCACGGCCTGTTGTCGGGCACGAATCACGACACGAGCAGCCGGTGCACCAGGTCGGGCGTGCTCGCGGCGCCGTACTTCTTCATCAGCCGTGCGCGGTAGACGTCGACGGTGCGCGGACTGACGCCCAGCTTCTTGCCGATCAGCTTGCTGGTCAGGCCTTCGATCAGCAGCGCGGCGATCTCGCGCTCGCGCGCGGTCAGGTCGGCCTTGAGCTGGCGCGTCGCCGACAGGTCCTCGAAGCTCCAGATGCCGCTCGCATGCGGCCGCGACGGATCGAGCGCGCGGCCCGACACGTGGCACCAGAACAGCTCGCCCGCGCGCGCGCCGCCGACGCGCTTCATCACGCGCTCGTCGGCGTAGTAGCCGGCCGCGTCGAGGCTGGCCACGATGCGCTCGCCGGTGCGCTCGAACTCGACCGGGCTCGGATACAGCAGCGCGAAGCTGTGTCCGATCAACTGCTCGCGCTGCGCGCCGAAGATCTCCAGCACCAGGCGGTTGCAGTCGCGGATCAGGCGGTTCTCCGAGATCACCAGTCCGATCGGGGCCTGGTCGAAGGCGGTGCGGTAGTCCAGGCTCACGGCGTCGCTCACAGCAGCGCGTAGGTGGTGGTGGACTGGACCGCGAGGCGGCCCTGCTCGTCGAGCAGGTCGATCTGCCCGAAGGCCAGGTTCCTGCCGCGGCGCAGCAACCGCGCCTCGAGGGTGCAGGTCGCGCCGGAGACCGGGCGGACGAAGGTCGATTGCAGCTGCACCGTCGTCATCGGACGAAACTCGCCGAGCTCGCGCATCATCAGCAGCACCATCGCCGTGTCCGCGGCGGCCATCGAGGCCTGGCCGCACATCACGCCGCCGACATGGACCAGCGCCGGCGCGACGGGCATGCTCAGCCGCAATAGGCCTTCCTCCGCGTGGACGGGGTCCAGGCCCAGTGCGACGATCCAGGGAGCGAAGATCTTGGGGATCTGCGCGCGCAACTCGTCCAAAGGCAGGGTCATCGGGCTTCCTTCCGGGGAGCAGTCGGTGGCGGCGGGGCGGGATCGCCCGGCGGCGGGAGGGTGCTTAATCAATTCTACGTAGCGCTTACCTAATGTCTTACGTAGCAGAATGGCCGACCGGTTCTGAATCCATCGGGATCAACGGAAGCAGGAGACATCGGATGAACAAGCTTTTCCCCAATGCCCAGGCGGCGTTGGACGGCATCGTGGCCGACGGCCAGTTGCTGGCCGTCGGCGGCTTCGGCCTGTGCGGCATCCCGGAGGCGCTGATCGCGGCGCTGCGGGACAGCGGCGTCAAGGACCTGACCGTCATCAGCAACAACGCGGGCGTGGACGGCTTCGGGCTGGGTCAGCTGCTCGAGACGCGGCAGATCAGGAAGATGATCTCCAGCTACGTCGGCGAGAACAAGGAGTTCGAGCGCCAGTACCTGGCCAAGGAGCTCGAACTCGAATTCACGCCGCAAGGCACGCTGGCCGAGAAGCTGCGCGCCGGCGGCGCCGGCATCCCGGCCTTCTTCACACGCACCGGCGTCGGCACGATGGTGGCCGAAGGCAAGGAGATCCGCGAGTTCGACGGCCATCAGTACGTGATGGAGCGGGCGCTGAATCCGGATGTCGCGCTGGTCAAGGCGCACATCGCCGACAAGAGCGGCAACCTGGTGTTCCGCCGCACCGCGCGCAACTTCAATCCGGCCTGCGCGATGGCCGGCAAGATCACCATCGTGGAAGTGGAGCAGGTCGTCGAGGTCGGCGCGCTGGACCCGGACGCGATCCATCTGCCCGGGATCTACGTGCACCGCATCGTGCACAACCCGACGCCCGAGAAGCGCATCGAGAAGCGCACCACCCGCCCCGCCGCCTGAGGAGAAAGACATGCCCTGGACCCAAGACCAGATGGCGGCGCGCGCCGCGCAGGAGCTGGAGGACGGCTTCTATGTGAACCTCGGCATCGGCATTCCGACGCTGGTCGCGAATTTCGTGCCGGCCGACAAGGAGGTGTGGCTGCAGAGCGAGAACGGCATGCTCGGCATCGGCCCGTTCCCGACCGACGACGAAGTCGACGCGGACCTGATCAACGCCGGCAAGCAGACCGTGACGACGATTCCCGGCTCGTCCATCTTCGGCAGCCACGACAGCTTCGCGATGATCCGCGGCGGCAAGATCAACCTCAGCATCCTGGGCGCCATGCAAGTCAGCGAGCACGGCGACCTGGCAAACTGGATGATCCCCGGCAAGATGGTCAAAGGGATGGGCGGCGCGATGGACCTCGTCGCCGGCGTGCCTCGCGTGATCGTGCTGATGGAACACGTCGCCCGCAAGAAGGACGGCACCGAGGACCTCAAGATCATCCCCACCTGCACGCTGCCACTCACGGGCGTGGGCGTGGTGAACCGCATCATCACCGACCTGGCCGTCATGGACGTCACACCCCAAGGCCTCAAGCTCGTTGAACTCGCGCCCGAGGTCACGCGCGAGTTCGTGCAGAGCAAGACCGGCGTGACGCTGCTTTGACAAGACCCGGCACCGCGCCCGAAACCGGGGGCGACGATGCCCCTCTCCGCTCAGGCGCCTGCGCACGCTCGGCATTCGCTTCGAGGGGCACCGGCGCCCCCGGTTTCTCCAGACCGAGTACTTCGGCGGGCGGTGTGTCGGATTCGTTGCTGCTGCTTATCCGAGCCCGCTGCGCGGCGCGCGTGCAGAAATCACGCGGCAACACGCTGTTTCAGCACCTTGCACCTGTTGTACGAATGACGGTGTAAGCATCCTCACGCTTCGCCAACATCCGGCATCCGTCGCTTCGAGCCGATGCCGCCATGACCGCCGCCGTCCACGTTCCTTTCGCTACCCCTGACGACGACCGCAACGTCGAGACGACGCCGGGCGCCGGCCCCTCGGCCACCGCGGCCGCCCTCGCGGCGGCCGCCCTGCTGGCGGCCTGCGGCGGCGGTGGCGGCAGCAGCAGCAGCGATGACACGGGCGGCCCCGACGCCGATCCCCAGACCACCACCCCGCCCACGGACGCGGAAGCGGCGCGCTTCCTCGGCCAGGCGGGCTTCGCGGCAAGCGCCGCCGACCTCGCCGCCGTGAAGAGCGCCGGCTACGCGCGCTGGCTCGACCAGCAGTTCGCCGCGCCGCGCACGCAGAGCCATTACGACTGGCTCGTCGCCAAAGGCTATGGCGCCGAGAGCTACCGCAACAGCCTGGCCGGCGTCGACGCGACGCTGTGGCGCAAGCTGATCGGCTCACCCGACCAGTTGCGCCAGCGCGTGGTGCTGGCGCTGTCGGAAATCTTCGTGGTGTCGATGAACGGGCTGCCGGTGAGCTGGCCCGGCATGGCCACCGCCGCCTATGTCGACATGCTGGAGGCGCGCTGCTTCGGCAGCTTCCGAGCGTTGCTCGAAGGCGTGACGCTCTCGCCGGCGATGGGCGTGTACCTGGCCATGCGCGGCAACCGCAAGGAAGACCCCAAGACCGGCCGCCAGCCCGACGAGAACTACGCCCGCGAGGTGATGCAGCTGTTCTCCATCGGCCTGAGCCAGCTCAACCCCGACGGCACGCCCAAGACCAGCGGCGGCAAGACCATCGACACCTACACGCTGCAGCAGATCACCGACCTGGCGCGCGTGTTCACCGGCTGGGACTTCGACACCACCACGCCCGGCGGCGCCGATCCCAGCTACATGCAGCGGCCCATGACGCACAACGCCGCGCGCTTCTCGGCCGGCGCGAAGAAGGTGCTGGACGTCACCATCCCCGAGACCGCTGACGGCCCCACCGCGATGAAGATGGCGCTGGACACGCTGGCGGCGCATCCCAACGTGGGTCCGTTCATCGGCCGTCAGTTGATTCAACGCCTGGTCGCCTCGAATCCGAGCCCGGCCTACGTGCAGCGCGTCGCCGCGGTCTTCGATAACAACGGCAAGGGCGAGCGTGGCGACCTGCGTGCCGTCATCCGCGCCATCCTGCTCGACGCCGAGGCGCGCCAGCCCGCCGCCTCGCCGGACGCCGGCAAGCTGCGCGAGCCCATCCAGCGTCTGGTCCAGTGGGCGCGCACCGTGGGCCTGAGCTCGCCGGGCGACCTCTGGGGCATCGGCGACACCAGCAACCCCGCCTCGCGCCTGGGCCAGAGCCCGATGCGCAGCGGCTCGGTGTTCAACTTCTTCCGGCCCGGTTACGTGCCGCCCAATTCACAGCTCGGGACCAATGGCGTGACCGCGCCGGAGTTCCAGCTCTGCAACGAGAGCACCGTGGCCGGCTATCTGAACTTCATGCAGAGCCTGATCGGCAACGGCATCGGCGACATGAAGCCGGACTACACCGCCGATCTCGCCGTGGCCGCGGACGCCACCGCGCTGGTCCGGCGCCAGGCGCTGCTGATGGCCGGCGGCACGCTGTCGGAGGCGACCGTGACCACCATCGCGACCGCCGTCGCCACCATCAAGGCCGAGACCGACGCGGGCAAGCTCAACCGCGTCAAGGCCTCGTGGCTGATGGTGATGGCCGCGCCCGACTACCAGGTGCAGAAATGACAGCCGTGAGCGGAGTGCCGACCATGCCCCATATCTCCCGCCTCGCGTCGCTGCGCCGCCGCGAATTCCTCAAGCGCGCCTCGGCGCTGTCCGTGGCCGGCACCGCCGCGCCCTGGGCGCTGCAGCTGGCCGCGATCAACGAGGCCGCCGCCGCCGCGAATCCCGGCGACTACAAGGCCATCGTCTGCCTGTTCATGTACGGCGGCAACGACTACGGCAACACGCTGGTGCCCTATGACGCCGCCAGCTACCAAGCCTACGCGACGATCCGCCAGGCGCTGGCGACGCCGCGCGACCAGCTTGCCGCGACGGCGCTGACGCCGGCCGCCGCGCTGCCGGGCGGCCGTCAGATGGCGCTGGCGCCGACGATGCTCAAGCTCAAGCCGGTGTTCGACGCCGGCCGCCTCGCGGTGATGCTGAACATCGGACCGCTGATCCAGCCGACCACGCTGGCGCAGTACAAGGCCGGCAACGTGCCGCTGCCGCCCAAGCTGTTCTCGCACAACGACCAGTCCAGCCTCTGGCAGTCGTCCCGCCCCGAGGGCGCGACCTCGGGCTGGGGCGGCCGTCTGGCCGATCAGTTCCTGTCCAGCAACGGCAACGCGACCTTCAGCTGCATCAACGTCTCCGGCAACGCGGTGTTCATGTCGGGCGGCCAGGCGGTGCAGTACCAGATGAGCAGCAGCGGCGCGGTGGCCGTCAACGGCGCGACCAAGCCGCTGTTCGGCTCCGCCGCCTGCGCGGACGCGCTCAAGGGCCTGATCACCGGCGACCGCCAGCACTGGATGGAGCAGGAGCTGAACCGTGTCACCGCGCGCTCGATCAACGCGCAGGGCACGGTGTCGGCGGCGCTGGCCAACATGACGCTGCAGACGCCGTTCGAGACCAATGGCCTGGCCGCGCAGCTGCAGATGGTGGCGCGGCTGATTGGCGCGCGCTCGGCGCTGGGCGCGCAGCGGCAGGTGTACTTCGTGTCCATCGGTGGCTTCGATCTGCACGACAACCTGATGGCCGATCACCCCGGCCTGCTCGGCACCGTCGCGAACGCGATGGCCAGCTTCGACGCGGCGCTCGCCGAGCTGGGCGTGTCTCAGAACGTCACGACCTTCACCGCCTCGGACTTCGGCCGCACGCTGAGCTCCAATGGCGACGGCTCCGATCACGGCTGGGGCAGCCATCACCTGGTCATGGGCGGCGCGGTCAAGGGCGGCCGCTTCTACGGTCAGTTGCCGTCGGTGAGCGTCAACGGCCCCGACGACGTCGGCCAGGGCCGGCTGCTGCCGACCACCTCGGTCGATCAACTGGCGGCGACGCTGGCGACCTGGATGGGCGTGTCGCCGACCGACCTGCCGGCGGTCCTCCCGGGGATCGTGAACTTCAGCCAGAAAGACCTCGGCCTCTTCACGGGCTGATGCCGGGCTTGATCGCCGGGATTGGCGGGCTTGTTCCCGCCAATTACACCGGCACGGAGGCGCGCATGCCCGGCGCGGCGGTGCTCGGCGTCCACGCTGAAACCCGCCAGGGCGGCGTGCCGTGAAAACCCTCACGAGGCGGGTGGCGCGACGCGCAGAAGTACCGTTCGATGGGCGATAACCCCGATGAACACGGGTCAAACGCGTCTGCGTCGAGGTCGAAAGCCACGGTAACCGAATGCGTTTCCGAGGCTTTCCGCTGTTGCGCTTGCGATGCTGAAAGCGGAAGCGGAACTCCCTAGAGTGCCGGGCGTCAGCAGTACCGACGCCCTCCGCCATGTTCCGATTCCCCTGGTCTTCCGCCGCCGTGACGGCCGCCGCAGCAGCAGCGCTGAGCGCTTGTGGCGGCGGTGGCGGCGGCGGCGATTCGTCCGCCGCGCCGTCGGGCGCCGCGCCCGCGCCGGACGGCACGGGCGGTGCGGCACCCGCTCCGAGCCCTGCGCCGGCCGAGAGTCCGGCTCCCGCGCCTGCTCCCGCCCCCGCGCCTGAACCGGCGCCGGCTCCCGCAGCCGCCGCGCCCTTGCCGCTGCCCGGCGACGCCCAGGCCGCGCGTTTCCTCGCGCAGGCCGGCTTTGGCGCGACCGAGGCCGACATCGCCACGCTCAAGTCCATCGGCTATTCGTCCTGGCTGGACCTGCAGTTCCTGGCACCGCGCACCGAGTCGCACTGGGACTGGCTGACGCGCAACGGCTATGCGGCCGAGGCGAAGAAGACGTCCAACTTCGACGGCTTCCCGAACAGCGTGTGGTGCAAGTTCATCACCTCGCCGGACCAGCTGCGCCAACGCATGGTGCTGGCGCTGTCGGAGATCTTCGTCGTGTCCGCGGTGGGCGCGACGCTGCCGTGGCGCACGATGATGATGGCCGGCTACGCCGATCTGCTCGAGGAGAACGCTTTCGGCACCTTCCGCGGCCTGCTCGAGGCGGTGGCGCTGTCGCCGGCGATGGGGTCCTTCCTCGCGATGCGTGGGAGCAAGAAGGAGGATGGCCAAGGCCGTCAGCCCGACGAGAACTTCGCCCGCGAGGTGATGCAGCTCTTCACCATCGGCCTGGTGCAGCTGAACCAGGACGGCAGCGTGCAGACGGCGGGCGGCCGCCCGGTCGAGACCTATGACCTGACGACGGTGACGCAGCTGGCGCGCGCCTTCACGGGCTGGGACTTCGACACGGCGGCTCCGAACGGCTCCGATCCTGCCTTCATGCGCCGCCCGATGAAGCACAACGCGGCGGACTTCGCCGGCGGCGCGAAGACGGTCCTCGGCGCGACCATTCCGGCCAGCGCCGACGGCCCGGCCGCGCTGCGCCAGGCGCTGGACATCCTCGCGAACCACCCGAACGTCGGGCCGTTCTTCGGCCGGCAACTGATCCAGCGCTTCGTCTGCTCGAATCCGAGCGCGGCCTACGTGCAGCGGGTCGCGCAGGCCTTCAACAACAACGGGCTGGGGGTGCGTGGCGATCTGAAGGCGGTGCTGCGCGCGGTGCTGCTGGATCCGGAGGCACGCCTGATCGATGCGGGCGTGAGCAACTCCGGCAAGCTGCGCGAGCCGGTGCTGCGCTTCGTGCAGGTGGCGCGCGCGATCCGCCTGAGCTCGGCCGGCCAATGGACCATTCCCGAGACCAGCGACGCGGAGACCCGCCTGGGCCAGAGCCCGTTCTACAGCCCGTCGGTCTTCAACTTCTACCGGCCGGGTTACGTGCCGCCGAACTCGTCGATGACGGCGGCCAGCGTCACCGCGCCGGAGTTCCAACTGCTCAACGAGGTGACGGTCACCGGCTACCTGAACTTCATGCAGACGCTGCTGACGACGGGGCAGGGCGATGCCAAGCCGGACCTGTCGGCGGACATGGCGCTCTCGGCCGATACGCGCGCGATGGTGGCGCGGCAGGCGCTGCTGCTGGGTGGCGGCTCGATCTCCGACGCGACGCAGCAGCGCATCGCCGCCGCGGCCGCCACGATCGGCGGCGCCACCGACGACGGCCGCATCAACCGGGCTCGCGCCGGCTGGATGCTGCTGCTCGCCTGCCCTGAATACCAGATCCAGAAATGACGCGGTCGCCTCGCGCGACCATCACCGGAGACCTCCCCGTGGCCCATGTGTCCAAGCTGCCCTCGCTGCATCGCCGCGAGTTCCTCAAGCGCGCCTCGGCCGTGTCCGTGGCCGGCGCCGCCGCGCCCTGGGCGCTGCAGCTCGCCGCCATCGGCGACGCGGCCGCCGCGACGGCCGGCGGCGACTACAAGGCCCTGGTGTGCGTGTTCCTCCATGGCGGCAACGACTACGCCAACACGGTCATCCCCTACGACGCCGCCCATCACCAGGCCTACACGGCGATCCGCCCGACGCTGGCGATCAGCCGCGACGCGCTCGCGGCGACGGCGCTGTCTCCGACGGTGGCGCTGCCTGACGGCCGGCAGATGGCGCTGGCGCCGGGTCTGTCGGCGATCAAGCCGGTATTCGACGCCGGACGCCTGGGCGTGATGCTGAACATCGGCACGTTGATGGCGCCGATGACGCTGGCGCAGTACAAGTCCGGCGCGGTGCCGGCGCCGCCCAAGCTGTTCTCGCACAACGACCAGTCCAGCCTCTGGCAGTCCTCCAACGTCGAGGGCGCGCGCACCGGCTGGGGCGGCCGCATGGCCGACCTGATGCTGTCAGCCAATGGCCGCGCGGGGCTGACCTGCATCAATGTCTCGGGCAATGCGATCTTCCAGGCCGGCGACGCGGCCTTCCAGTACCTCACCGGGCCGGGCGGCAAGAAGCCGATCACCGGCATCGGCAGCCAGATGTTCGGCTCCAGCTCCTGCGCGAAGCTGCTGAAGGCGCTGATCACCGAGGAACGCACCCATGCGATGGAGGCGGAGCTCAACCGCGTGACGGCGCGCTCGATCGACCTGCAGTCGACGCTGAGCACCGCGCTGGCGGGCGGCGCGACGCTGTCGACCGCCTTCGCGGCCGATTCGCTGGCGCGGCAGTTGAAGATGGTCGCGAGCCTGATCGCGGCGCGCTCGACGCTGGGCATGACGCGGCAGGTCTACTTCGTGGCGATGGGCGGCTTCGACCTGCACGACGCGCTGAGCACGCGGCATCCGGCGCTGATGCAGCAGGTGGGCGGCGCGCTGGCGAGCTTCGATGCGGCGCTCCAGGAGCTCGGCGTGGCGGACCAGGTCACGACCTTCACCGCGTCGGACTTCGGCCGCACGCTGAGCAGCAATGGCGATGGCGCCGATCACGGCTGGGGCTCGCATCACTTCGTGATGGGCGGCGCGGTGCGTGGCGGCCGCTTCTACGGCACGGCGCCGTCGGTGAGCGTGAACGGGCCGGACGACGTCGGCCAGGGGCGGCTGTTGCCGACGACCTCGGTGGACCAGCTGGCGGCCACGCTTGCGCTGTGGATGGGAGTGTCGGGTGCGGACCTGCGCACGGTGCTGCCCAACATTGGCAACTTCGCGGCGTCCGATCTCGGATTCATGCGATGAGGGCGGCGATCCGGGCCGCCGGCACCGCTCCCGGTATATCGGCGCGCAACCCGACATGCGGCGCCCCCTAGGGCTGGGGGGCGCGGCGCGCCATGTTCCGCTACGCAAGTGCGCGGCCTTCTCCTAACATCGTCGACAGGCCCCAGGCATCTCCAACGGCGTGAAGACCGTGCGAGCCCCGCGGGTCGCGTTCCACGCACGCCGATCAGGGAGGCCGAGATGGACGGATTGCTGGGGAGGGCCCCGGAGTTGGGGCGGTTCGTGAGCTATCGCGGACCGGAGCGGCGGCGAGGCTCGCCGGACCGGTGGTGGCGCCACGCGCTGGAGGAGATCGATCTGGGTGTCTGCCTGGTCGCGGGCGACGGGCGGCTGCTCTATGCCAACAGCACTGCGCGGCGGCAGCTCGACGACAGTTCGCCGCTGCAGCTGGCCGACGGCCAATTGGTGGCGCCGCAGCGCGACGACCAGCTGCGGCTGGAGAGCGCGCTCGCCGACGTGCAGCGCGGGCTGCGTCATCTGATCTGCCTGGGACGCGGGGTGGGCCGGCTCTCGCTGTCGGTGCTGCCGCTGCAGGACGGGCAGGGGCGCGCGACGCAGGCGCTGCTGGTGCTCGGCAAGCGCAACCTGTGCGGCGAGCTGCCGATGCTGGCTTTCGCGCGCGAGCACCAATTGACCGCTGCGGAGCAGCAGGTGCTGCAGTCGCTGTGCGCCGGACTGCAGCCGCAGGAGATCGCGCAGCGCCACGGGGTCGCGATCTCGACGGTGCGCACGCAGATCGCGAGCGTGCGCGCGAAGACCGCCACCGAAAGCATCCGGGATCTGGTCGCGATGGTGGCGCAGCTGCCGCCGATGCAGGGCGTGCTGCGGGTGGTGGAGCTGCGTTGAGGCGCGTCTCAATCGGCGCACGCCGGTGAGGCGCGCGCATGCTTCACAGGACTGACAGCCGTCGTAGCGAGACCACCAATCGGCCGATGATCTCGACGAGGGGAGTGGCCGGAAAGCGATTCTTCTTGAGGAATGCCATCCACATCGATGCCTTGATTGGGTGACGCCCAAAATCATCGGTGAGGCCCACCGGGAGCGCGCCGTTCAGGGACTTTGGCGAAGGCGTCCCGCGGTTGGCGAAGGTGGCTTCGATGGCGGGATGGAGTTCCGCGACGTCGATCTCCTGATCGTGGAGGAGGATGTCCAGGTCGTAGTAGTCTTTCATGCGCGTGTTGGTGATGCCGTGAGACCAGATCGCATGGAGTTTTTCCGCGATCGCCGTCGGCTTGGGATAGGCGAGCAGTTTCGGTGACGGCAGATCCTCAAGCAGCGCAGGAAAGGTCACCAGCGTAGGGCCAGGTGTCACCGCATCGCCATGACCGATGTCGATCTGGATCGGCAGGCGAGCCCGTGCAAGGTCGCCAAGCAAGGTGATCCGCACAACGCCGGCCTTCGCGGTGTTGAGTCCGACACCTCGAACGGAGTCCGGGTCGAACGACACGCCATCATCAACCGGAAGCTCGCAGACTTCCCGGAACAGGGCGACCAAATGATCCACGTCGGCCGGGCCGCACGCGAGCAGGTCGGCATCGCGTGTGGGACGTTGGCGGTCTTGATACCAGAGGGTGAAGAGCAACGCTCCCTTCAGAAGGAAAGAGTGACTGTGCCTGGAGATCGAGAGGCGATACAGCAGGCGCTCAAGCCCGAAGCGGGTCGTGAGCAGATTGAAGTCGGCGGCGGGGCTGCTGAGGTTCTTGAGCCGCGCGCGCACGGAGGCGGCGACGTTGCGGCTCATACGATCAAGCTCTCCATGTAAGGGTGCATCACGTTGCTCACCCGGTCGACGAGTGCACAACGCCAGAGGTCGTCGGCCGTGAAGGCTTTTTGAAGCCATCCGTCGCGCAGAGCCTCGATGCCGACATCGATCCCCACCTTGCTCCGGAATTTGAAGCAGTCAGCGATCGTTTTCGCCACAGAGAAGACGGGGACAGGCACGCCGTCGATGTCATGCTCGACGACGCCTTCCGTCAGGGCGTCGCCGGACATGCGCGTCACACGGACTCCAGGCGTCCAGATCCGAGGCGCAGGCGCATTGGGTGGGAGCGCGATCCAGACCTCGAACGGCTGTTGGGAGCCAATCTCATGAAACCGAAGCGCCGAGACCAGGCAGACCACCGCTTGGGGCACCCGGATGCAGACCTCGGCCAGGGAGGCGTGCTCGGTGATGTCTCGATCCGGGAGCGCGTAAACGCCGTGGCTGACCCGCTCAAGCTTGGCACTCCGCACCATCCTGCTCAGCACCATCGACGGAATCCCTTCCCCGACGACATCCCTCGCGCGCAGCAGCGACCGCCGCCGCGCGAGGTCGAGCACGGCCTGTTCATACGAGGGAGGGTGTGGTGGCGGACGGCGGGGCATCCAGTGGAGCGTGTTGGAAAAGCGATGCATAAGTCTACAAGTACCTAGGAAATGCAACATCCCGGAGCGGGCATTGCGATGCCTGTGACCGTACTTGCGGACCGGTTCGACGGCCATGACTCAACCCATGGCGAGACGTGAACGCCTTCCAGCAATCCAAGTAGAAGGCTGACTGCCCCGTGATCGGGACGGCCTCCAGCGCTCAGGTCGGCGCGGGTGGCGTGGCCTTCGCGATCGCCTTGGGCGTCTGCCCCAGCAGCCGCTTCAGCGAGTGGCTCAAGTGCGCCTGGTCGGAGAAGCCCAGTTCCACAGCCACCTGCGATGCCGGCCTTCCCAGGCGCAGCAGCGCGGCCGCCTCATGCGCCCGGGCAATCTGCTGGAAGGCCTTGAGCCCCAGCCCCGCCACCTCCGCGAAGTGCCGCTGGATGCTGCGCTCGTCGAGCCGCTGTCGCGCGCCCTGCAGCGCGCGCAGCACCACCGGATCGCGTTCCAGCACGCCTTGCCGCGCCAGCGCCGCGACCAACTGCTCGGCGTTGTCGAAACGAGGGATCTCGAAGCGCTCGCCGCCGATCAGGAACCGGCCATCGCGCCCGACCGGGCACACCACGCCCTGACCGAGCATCAGCCGGCCGGGCAGGCCAGGGAGATAAACCTCGGGCTTGAAGGCGATGGACAGGACTTCGTCACCGGCCCGGTTGTCGACCGCGAGCGGCGCGCTGATCTGGCCCGTCTGGATGACGGTCACCGGCCCATCGCCGCGCCGCACGAAGAGCAGGTCCCACGAGCCATCGGGCAGCGCCATCTCGCGCGTGTCCGCATGGAAGCGCACGCGGCGGATCTTCGCCACCAGGGGCGAGTCCGCCAGCCGTTCGTCCTCAGCGATCGTTCCTTCCATCGGGGGAGGCCTCTTGCGCCCGCAACGCGCCGAAGAACCGGCGCAGGTCGTCGATGACGAGCTGCGGGTCCGTTTCATTGGCGAAATGACCGCCGCGCGGCATCTCGGTCCACTGTAGCAGCCGGGTATGCGAGCGCTGCGCGAACTTGCGGACCGACCGGAAATCATCCGGGAACACCGCCACCGCCGTCGGCGTGTGGTTGGGCAGGTCGCGATAACCCGCGCCGGTGGCCGCGTTGGCCAGGTACATCTCCGCCGCCTGGCCGCCCGTGCCGGTGAACCAGTAGAGCGACACATGCGTCAGGAAGCGGTCGCGATCGACCTTGCCGGCGTGCTCGCCCTCGAAGCCGAAGAACAGCTCGGCGTTCCAGGCCAGCAGCGCGGCCGGCGAGTCCACCAGCCCGAAAGCCAGCGTGCCGGGACGCTTGGACTGGATGTCGACATAGCCGGCGTACTTGCGGAAGTCGTCCAGCCGCTTGAAGCCGGCCATCTCGAAGGGAGTCAGCCCATCCATCTCACCCGGCTCGCCTTGAGGGAACGCGAAGATCTGCAGGACATGCACGCCCGCCAGTCCCTTCGGCGCGAGTACGCCCAGCTCCCGCGAAACCAGCGCGCCGACGTCGCCGCCCTGCGCGCCATAGCGCTCGTAGCCCAGGCGCTTCATCAGCGTGTCCCAGGCCGCCGCCGTGCGGGCCGCGTCCCAGCCCGCCGCGGCGAGCGGCGAGGACAAGCCCATCCCCGGCACCGATGGGATGACCACGTCGAAGGCCGGCGCATCCGCCTGCCCGTGGGCGCGCGGATCGGTCAGCGGGCCGATGAGATCGAGGTACTCCGCCGGCGAACTCGGCCAGCCATGCGTCAGGATCAGCGGGAACGCGTTCGCCTCGGGCGACTTCACGTGGATGAAGTGGATGGTCTGGCCGTCGATCTCCGTCGTGAACTGCGGCAGCGCGTTGAGACGCGCCTCCTGCGCGCGCCAGTCGAAGCCGTCGCGCCAGTACTCGGCCAGCTCGCGCACCAGCGATACCGACTGACCATGGCTGAAGTCCTCGACAACCGGCCTCGGCCAGCGCGTGGCGGCCAGGCGGGCGCGCAGGTCGTCGATCCGGTCCTGCGGGATCTCGAGGCGGAAGGGGCGGATGTCGGTGTTCATGGCGAAGCTCCTGGCGAGTGGGAATGAGCGGACTGTCGGCCAACGCGCCGCGCCGGTCTTGTAGAAAACCGACACGGCCGGGGCGGGCAACCCGGCCTCCCGGGCCGTCGCCGTGACCCGCGCGGGGCGCGGTGACGATTCGCGAGCGCCCGCTCCACTACACTTCTGCGCCTCCGGTCCCGACCTCTCTCCCACTGCCTCCGCCATGGACAACCATCCGCTGATCGACTGGCATTCGATGTTCATGGGCGTGGCCCTGCTGGCCAGCGCCCGTTCCAAGGACAGCCGCAAGCGCAACGGCGCCTGCATCGCGAGCGCGGACTACAAGATCGTCGGCGTCGGCTACAACGGCCTGCCGCGGGGCTGTGACGACAACGACCCGGCCTACTGGTCCGACGACGACAACGACCCCGCCAACTCGCGGCACAGCTACATCGTCCACGCCGAGGTCAACGCGATCCTCAACTGCGTCGTGCTGCCGCTGACCGGCAGCACCATCTACACGACGCAATACCCCTGCCCGCGCTGCGTGCAATCCATCATCCAGGTCGGCATCCAGCGCGTCGTCTATCTGGAGAAGAAGGACCACCAGGTCGGCCTGAACGCCGCCTCGGCCAAGATGCTGACCGACGCCCGCATCGACGTGCTGTCGCTCAACGAGCTCGAGGTCCCCGCCGCGGCCTGGTGCAACGAGCTGTCGGGCTTCATCGCCAAGCCGCGTCCCTGACGGCCGATCGCGGGAACTGGACCGGAAAGGCCCCGCTTTTCCGGCTCAAGTTTTCCGCCGCCCGGATTCATGATCCGTCCCACGCCGACATGAATCGTTCCGAGGCCGCCATGCTGACCACCATCCCGCCGCACCTGATGCCCGAAACCGCCCAGGCTCCCTGGGGACTGGTGCCGGATCTGGGCTTGACCGTCGCCGGCACGGCCAGCATGGATGAATTGCTCGCGCTGCAGGACCTGATGGCCGAATGTGGGCTGGCGCTGCAGCCGACCCGCATGCTCTACGACCGCCTCTATGCGCTGGAGCGGCTGTCCGCCGCGCACGCGCGTGGCGATGCCCGCCTGCAGGCCGCCGCGCAAGACCTGTTCGACGCGTACCAGCGCCGCGGCGAGTGGATCGGGCTGGTGCACTGATCGGCCGAGATCCCTCCGATCTTGCTTCTGAATCTCGAACAAGGGCGCCGCAAGGCGCCCTTGTCGCTTATGCCAGGACGCCGGGCCGGCGAGCGGTCTCGGCCGTGTCTGGCTAAGATCAAGGCGCCTCATATCACTCAAGGAGGAATCGCATGATGAACCCGCGCTCTCCCCGTGATTTCCCGCCCGGCCTGCACGGCGGGCTCGAGCATGACGACGAGGATCACCGCGTCGGCGAAACCGGCCAGAAGGGGCCGGAAGGCGATGGCGACATCGACCGCGCCCACCACGAGCAACGCGACCGCGATGAAGAACGCCTGCGGAACAAGCCTCCGATTCCCGGGCGCTGACCCCCTTCGGACCTCGTTGACGCCAGCCAGGGGCGATGGCCCCTGGCGTTCGGCGCCCGCGCCGATGCCCGCGCCAATTCCCCGCTTCAGTTCGCGGCTGAGGCGCTGGCGCCCGGTGCTGGCGTCGTCCCCGTCGCCTTGCGCCAGCTCGCCAGCGTATTGGCGAACTCGATGACCGCCATCGCGTAATAGCTGCTCTGGTTGTAGCGGGTCACCGTGTAGAAGTTCTGCGTGCCCGCCACGTACACCGGCGCGGCGCCGCCCATCTGCAGCTCGATCAGCGCCAGCGGCCCGTTGTGCGCGCGGCCCTGCGGCGAGAGCTGCGCGCCGACCGACTCGAACTGCTTCGCGTCCAGTTGCGGCAGCACGTCGCTGATCAGCAGCTGCGCGCGCGCTGCCGTGTCGCTGGGCACCTGCACCTCGTAATGCGTCGGCATGCCGCGCTGCCAGCCATGCTCGCGCAGGAAGTTGGCCACCGAGCCGATCGCGTCGACCGGGCTGTTGATCAGGTCCACATGGCCATCGCCATCGAAGTCGATCGCGTAGCGCCGCCAACTCCCCGGCATGAACTGGCCCCAGCCCATCGCGCCCGCGTAGGAGCCCTTCATCGCCATCGGGTCCAGGCCGTTCTCACGCGCCAGGATCAGGAACTGGCGCAGCTCCTCGCGGAAGAACGGGCTGCGGTCGCGCGCCCCCGGCGGCAGCGGGGACGGGTAGTCGAAGCTCAGCGTCGCCAGCGCGTCCAGCACCCGGAAGCTGCCCATGATGCGGCCGTAGAAGGTCTCCACGCCGATCACCGACGCGATGATCTCGGCCGGCACGCCGTAAGTCGCCTCGGCGCGCGCGAGCGCCGCCTCGTTCGCCGCCCAGAAGGCCAGCCCGGCCTGCAGCCGCTGCGGCTCGACGAAGCGCAGCCGGTACGAGCCCCAGTCCTTCGCCTGTCCCGGCGGTCCGGGCAGGATCAGGCGCTGCACGGCCGGCTGAGGACGCGCCAGCGCCAGCAGCGCGCGCAGTTCCTCGCGGCGGTAGCCCAGCGACTCGGCCTGCGCGTCGGCGAAGGCCATCACGTCGGCGCGCTCGCCGTATTCGGGCAGCGCGGCAGGCTTCTTCGCCGGTTTCTTGGTCGATTTCTTTGCCGCCTTGGCCTCGGCGGACGGATGCGGCTTGTGCGCGGTCTGGGCCAGGGCCGGCGCCGCCGGCATCGCCGCCGCGGCGGCCAGCGAGACCTGCAGCAGGGAACGAAGGAAGACGCGGCGGGGAGAGGGACGGCGGAGGACGGTCATGCGGGCAGGAGCACTGCGCCGCGTCTGGCGGCGCCGGGGTCGGAGGGAAGGGCGGTGGATGGGGGGCGGATCGTGCGCGGACTCAACGGGCCAGGGCTTGCCTCAACGCGGCGCATTGCGCGGCGAAAAGGCGTTGCCATTGTGACGTGGCCGCGGCGAGGTCCTGCCGGTAGCGCTGCGCTTCCAATTGCAACAGCGCCGCCGCCACGGCCTCGGCTGCCGCGCCATGGCGCTCGACCAGCCGCTCGGCCCAGCGGCGCGGGGTCTCGTCCTCGCGCGTGGCCAGGCCCAGCCGCTCCAGCTCGCGACGCACGCGGGCACGCTGGCGCGACCAGGGGTCATGCGGCCGGCGCTGCCAGGCCGCCACGCCGGCGCCGGCCAGCGCGACCAGCGTCAGCAGGCCGCCGGCGACCTGACCGAGCGTGGTCCAGTCCGGGTCGTCGAAGCCGAGCCGCTTGAGCAGATTCATCTGGTCGCCGCTGGAGAAGTTCAGCACCGTCTGCTGCCAGCGATTGTTGAGCCGCTCCCACGCCTCGCGCAGGTCCGCGAGCATGCCGGGCCGCAGTTGCTCGAGCGTGCCGGCCATCAGGCCCGGCGGCTGGCGCAGCGGGCGGCCCTCGATGCGGTCGGGGGAGACGGCCGCTGTCGGGTCGGCGCGCTGCCAGCCGCGCGACGGCGTCCAGTACTCGGCCCAGGCATGGGCCTGGCTCATGCGCACGATCAGGTCGCCGTCCTGCAGCCGCGGATCGGCGCCCTGGAAGCCGGTGACGATGCGCGCCGGCACGCCTGCCGCGCGCAGCAGCACGACATACGCGGACGCGAAGTGCTCGCAGAAGCCGAGCTTGCGGTCGAACCAGAACTCATCGATCGTGTGGATCGTGTTTTCGCCATAGACGCCCGGCGCCAGCGTGTAGCCGAAGCCGTCGCGGCGGATCCGCGTCATCAGCTCGCGATGGACGGCCAGGGCGCGCGCGTCCTCGTCCAGCGCGGCGAAACGCTCGCGCAGCGACGCGCCGAAAGCGACCGCGCGCGGATTCATCCCCGGCGGCAGGCTGAGCGCTTCCGCGGCCTCCGCGCGCCCGAACGGCAGGCCCCATTCGGCCACCGGCCAGGCCTCGTGGCGAAAGCGCAGCACCTCCGCCACCGGCGTCGGCACCAGCCACTGGCCCTGCGGTGTCCGCGTCGCGGTGAGCCGGCCGACGCTCAGCCGCGCGCCGGTGCCGCCCGGGCTGTACTCGAGCAGCGGGATCGCGTTCACGCGCAGCGGCTCGATCGTGGCTTCATAGCGGAAGACCGGGCCGGAGAGCCGCGGCGGCGCTTCGCCCGAGGACCAGTTCACCCGCGAGGCGGTCCAAGTCCGGCCGTCGAAACGCGTCAGCACCTGGGCTCGGAAATAGAGCTGCGGCTGGCGCGGCGGCGGCCCGTCGAAGCGCAGCCGCATCGCGATCGAGTCGTCGGTGGCGATCTCGGCGAAGGCGCCGAAGGTGATCGAGTCGCCCAGACCGGTGCGCGCGCCCGAGTCCTTCGGCAGCCCCCACAGCGGCGGGAAGCGGGGGAACAGCACGAACAGCGCCACCATCAGCGGCAGTCCGATGAGGGTGTTGCGCGCGGCGATGCGGGCGGCGAGCTTCAGGCTGGGCACGCCCTGCGGCATCTGCGCCAGCACCAGCGCGGAGAGCAGCGCCCACACGCAGCCCAGCATCCACAGCGCCACCAGCGGCGACTGCGAGTACAGGAACTGCGTCAGCACCAGGAAGAAGCCGAGGAAGAAGATCACCAGCGCGTCACGCCGGGCGCGCAGCTCCAGCGTCTTGAGCGCCATCAGCATCGCCAGCATGGTGATGCCGGCCTCGCGGCCCAGGATGGTCTTGTGCGTGATCAGCGTCAGCCCGATGACCACCGCGAGCACCGCCAGCAGGCTCCAGCGGCCGGGCAGGGGCTCGCTGCGCCAGGCCAGCCGCGCGCGCCAGCCCAGCATCCCGGCGGTGAGCACGCTGCACCACCAGGGCAGGTGGCCGGCGTGCGGCAGCAGCGCCGCCAGGCTGATGGCCAGCAGGAACAGCGTGTCACGCGCCTCGCGGGGCAAGGTGCCGCGGCCGCCGCGCGCGGGCAGGGGCAGGGCGCTCATGGCTGCTCCTGCGCCAGCGCCAGGGCTTCCATGCAGGCGCGCAGGTGGTCCGGTCCGAGGCTGGGCGCCAAGGCCACACCGCGCAGCCGCAGGCCGTAGGGCAGGCCTTGCTCCTCGGCCCGCAACACCCACGCCGCCAGGCGCGAGACGCGCTGCTCGAACGGCAGGCCGCGCGTGGCGGCGATGTCCAGCCACTGCTCGCTGGCGCGGCTGCCCAGGCGTTCGCGCACGAGCAGCGCCGCGCCGCCGCCACTGCCGCCCTGGCCCAAGGGCGCTTGCGGCAGGGCCAGCGCGAGCGCCGATTTCTTCCACAGGATCTGCCGCGGCGAGTCGCCGTGGCGATACGGCCGCAGGCCCGGGTCGTCGCCCAGGCCGGGCTGGCCCTGGCCCTGGGGCAGGCCTTCCTCGACCGCGGCGGCGGGCGGCGCGTCGAGTTCCGGCGCTGGATAGACCCAGGCCTGCGCGGCCGGGCGCCAGTAGCTCCAGGTCACGAACAGGCCCAGCGGGAACTGCGATTCGATGCGCAGCCGCGGCAGCGCGTGCCGGCCGCGCGCCGGGAAGCTGAGCTGCAGGTGCAGTTGCGCATGGCCCTGCGCTGGTACGTCGGCGAAGGCGGTGTCCGCCGCCTTCGCTTCCGGTGGCCGCAGGCCCACGCCGAAGCGCGCCGAGCCCGGGTTGTGCAAGCGGATGTCGAGCGTCAGCGGTTGGCCGGCGGTCGTCGGCGCCGGCGTCTTCAGGTCGAGCTTGAGCCCGCGCAGGTTGGCGTGCGTCGCATGCATCGAGGCCAGTCCGGCGCCCGCCAGCAGGAAGGTCAGCAGGTAACCCAGGCTGAGCTGGTCATTGATCGACGCCAGCAGCAGCACGCCCAGCGTGGCGACGAAGGCCGCGCCCGGGCGGCTCGGCAGGATGTAGAGGTTGCGCTGCGTCAGCGCGGTCGTGTCGCTGGCGGGGTGGCGCTTCTGCCACCAGGCGTCCCAGCGCCGCTGCCAGGGCCAGCGCCGGATGGGCAGGACGGGCAGTTTCGGCAAGGGGCGCTTCCAGGCGGGGAGGGCCACGGGCGGACTCCGGTCGGCGGGATGAGTGGCGGATGAAAGGCCGGCGCTCAGGGCAGCGGCACGGCGGCCATCATCGCCCGGACCTGCTCGCGCGCGCCGCGGGCGCTCGCCCCGCGCGGCCGCAGCCGGTGCGCGATCGTCTGCGGCAGGATCGCCTGCACGTCGTCCGGCGACACGTAGTCGCGCCCGCTCAGCAGCGCCTTGGCCCGCGCCGCCCGCAGCAGCGCCAGACCGGCGCGCGGGCTCAGACCTTCCTGGAACCATTCGCCGGAACGCGTCGCCTCCAGCAGCGCCTGCAGGTAGTCCAGCAGCGCGGGCGAGACATGGATGCGCAAGACCTGGCGCTGCAGTTCGCGCAGTTGCTCCGGCGTCATCACCGGCCGGAGCGCGCGCAGCAGCTCGCGGCTGTCCTGGCCCATCAGCAGTTCGCGCTCGGCCTGGCGGTCCGGATAGCCCAGGCTGATGCACATCAGGAAGCGGTCCAGCTGCGACTCCGGCAGCGGATGCGTGCCCAGTTGCTCGCTCGGGTTCTGCGTTGCGATCACGAAGAAGGGCTGCGGCAGCGGATGGGTCGTGCCGTCGACGCTGACCTGGTATTCCTCCATCGCCTCGAGCAGCGCGCTCTGCGTCTTCGGGCCGGCGCGGTTGATCTCGTCGGCCAGCAGCACCTGGCTGAAGACCGGTCCCGGATGGAACTGGAACGCGCTGCCGCCGGCCGCCTGCGCGCCGGGTTGGTAGATGTTGACGCCCAGGAGGTCCGACGGCATCAGGTCGGTCGTGAATTGCACGCGCGAGAAGCGCAGCCCCAGCGAGATCGCCAGCACATGCGCCAGCGTGGTCTTGCCCACCCCGGGCAGGTCCTCGATGAGCAGGTGGCCGCCGGCCAGCAGACAGGCCAGGCAGTCCTCGGTCTGCGCCTGTTTGCCCTTGATGATCGTGCTAATCTGCCGCCGCAGATCGGCCAGCGGCTGGGAGGCGAGGGTCGGGGCGTCGGAGCTCATCGGCGCACGATATCTCAGATCCCGTTCGGTCCGCCGACGCCACGCGCATGCCCCGACCATGTCCACCGCCTTCATCAGCCACCCCGACTGCCATCGACACGACATGGGCGCCGGCCATCCGGAATGCCCGCAGCGCCTGGCCGCCATCGAGGACTGGCTGATCGCGCACGGCGTCGATGTGGCGCTCGACCGCCACGACGCGCCGCGCGCCGAACTCCAGGCCATCGAACGCGCCCACTCCGCCCGCTACGTGGCGGAGCTGAAGGCGGAGCTCGAAGCGCTGGAGGAGCGGGCGCGCCAGGGCGAGGCCCATCCGATGAAGGCGCTGGACCCCGACACCTGCGCCAACGCGCACACCTGGGCCGCGGCGCTGCGCGCGGCCGGCGCCGCGGTGCGAGCCACCGATCTGGTGCTGGACGGCGCGGCCGAGAACGCCTTCTGCGCGGTGCGCCCGCCCGGCCATCACGCCACCCGCGACCAGGCCATGGGCTTCTGCTTCTTCAACAACGTCGCGATCGCGGCGCGGCATGCGCTGGACACGCGCGGACTGGAACGCGTCGCGGTGATCGACTTCGACGTCCATCACGGCAACGGCACCGAGGACATCCTGGCCGGCGACGACCGCGCGCTGATGGTCAGCATCTTCCAGGACCCGCTGTATCCGTACTCGGGCAGCGAGCCCAAGGGCGCGAACATGCTCAACGTGCCGGTGCCTCCCTACACCCGCGGCGCGGAAGTGCGCGAGATGATCGAGGCGCTCTGGATGCCGGCGCTGGAGCGCTTCAAGCCGCAGATGATCTTCGTCTCGGCCGGCTTCGACGCGCATCGCGACGATGAGCTCGCGCAACTCGGCCTGGTCGAGGCCGACTATGAATGGATCACCCTGCGCATCATGGACGTGGCCCGGCGCCACGCCGGCGGCCGCATCGTGTCCTGCCTGGAGGGCGGCTACGACCTGGGCGCGCTCGCGCGCAGCGTCGGCGTGCACCTGCGCACGCTGGCCGGCATCTGAGCCTCTCTTCGATTTCCAAGGATTTCCCCCTGACCGCCTCCCTCAGCCACACCCTCAGCCTCGCGGAACTGCGCGCCCTGGGGACCTCACTCGCGAGCGTGAACGCGCTCATCGAACTCGGCCTGCTGCTGGCCTGCCTCGGCCTGTCCTGGCTCATCGTCCACAACGTCGGCAAGCGCGTCCAGAGCGCGGACCAGCAACGCTCGGTGCTGCTGGGCCGGCGCGTCTTCGACGGCCTGCTGTTCCCGGTGGTGGCGCTGCTGCTGGCGCTGGGCGCGCGGCGGCTGATGCCGCTGATCGACCTGTCGCCCGCGCTGTTCAAGGTCGTGATCCCGGTGCTGATGTCCCTGGTGCTGATCCGCTTCGTGGCGCGGGTGCTGCGCGCGGCCTTTCCGAACTCGCTGGGCACGCGGTTGCTGGAGCGCAGCGTCTCGTGGATCGCGTGGCTCGGTTCCATCCTCTGGATCATCGGCCTGCTGCCGGTCGTGCTGGACGAGCTCGACAGCTACCGCCTGCCATGGATCGCGGCCAAGGGTGCCAGGCCCTCCGAGATCCCGACCGTGCTGGACGTGCTGCAGGCCGCGCTGCAGGTCGGCCTGCTGATGATCGTGGTGCTGTGGCTGTCGTCGGCGATCGAGTCCCGCATGCTGCGCGGCAAGTCGGTCGACCTGTCGATGCGCAAGATCGTCGTCAACATCACCCGCACCGCGCTGCTGGCGCTGGGCGCGCTGCTGGCGCTCAACATGCTGGGCCTGAACCTGAGCGCGCTGTCCTGGCTGGGCGGCGCGGTCGGCGTGGGCCTGGGCTTCGGGCTGCAGAAGATCACCTCGAACTATGTGTCCGGCTTCATGATCCTGGCCGAGCGTTCGCTGCGCATCGGCGACATGGTGAAGGTCGACAACTTCGAGGGCCGCATCAGCGACATCAAGACCCGCTATACGGTGATCCGCGCGCTCAACGGCCGCGAGGCCATCGTGCCCAACGAATCGCTGATCACGACGCGGGTGGAGAACCTCTCGCTGGCCGATCCGCAGGTCTATGTGTCGACGGTGGTGCAGGTGGCCTATGGCACCGACCTCGACGCGCTGTTCCCGCAGCTGGTCGAGGACATCAAGCGCGTGCCGCGCGTGCTGTCCGAGCCGGCGCCGTCGGTGACGCTCAGCAACTTCGCCGCCGACGGCCTGGAGTTGACCATCGGCTTCTGGATCTCCGATCCGCACAACGGGCAGGGCGGTGTGCGCTCCGAGGTGAACCTGGCGATCCTGCGCCTGCTGAACCGGCTGAACGTCGACATCCCGTTCCCGCAGCGCGTGGTGCGGACCGTCGAGGCGCCCGCCGCGCCCACCGCTTCCACGGCACCGAGCGGTCAAACAGAGGCGTGAAAACTGCGCATCTGATCGCTTCACGTTCCAGCAAACTTGCTTAACCTTCCTGGCATGACAGCGCCTCGATAAGGCGCATCGACCAGGGAGGATTCCATGGGAATCAGTTCGACCGGACTGGGCAGCAACCTCAATGTCGAGGCCATCGTCCAGAAGCTGGTGGCGGTGGAGCGCACGCCCATCGACAACCTCAACGCGGCCAGCGACAAGATCAAGACCAAGATCTCGGTCTTTGGAAAGATCCAGGCCTCGCTCAGCGCGCTGCGCGACGCGGCGGCCAAGTTGACCAAGCCCGAGACCTGGCAAGGCGTGACGGCCACGTCCTCCGATCCGACCATCGTCGCGGTGACCGGCGGATCGGGCGCGGCCGAGGGCAGCTATGCGATGAACGTCGAGCGGCTGGCCGCGGCGCAGAGCCTGTCCAGCCCGATGTTCAAGAAGGGCGACAAGCTCGGCGGCGGCTCGCTGACCTTCGAGCTCGGCGAGTGGAACGCCGATCACTCGAGCTTCACCGCCAAGGCCGACAGCGCGCCCAAGACCATCACCGTCGATCCGCCGCGCGACTCGCTCGAGGACGTGCGCGACAAGATCAATGGCTCGGGGGCGGGGGTCATCGCCTCGCTGGTGACGGACGTCAGCGGGTCGCGGCTGGTGCTGCGTTCGCGCGAGACTGGCGCCGAGAACGGCTTCCGGCTGACGACCTCGCCGCCGGCGCCGCCGGAAGAGGGCAAGGCCTCGCTGGCGGATCTGTCCTTCGGCGGCGCGGGCAAGCCCTCGCGGATGGTCGAGGACCTGCGCGCGGCCAATGCCAAGCTGACGGTGAATGGCCTGGCGATCACGTCCGCGACCAACACCATCGATTCGGCCATCGACGGTGTGAGCTTCACGCTGCAGAAGGCGGGAGCGGCCTCGGTGACGGCCAGCCAGGACAAGGAGGCGCTGAAGAAGGTCGTCAGCGACTTCGTCACCGCCTACAACGCCGCCATCGGTCTGCTGCGCGACAACACCAAGTACGACGCCGAGTCCAAGAGCGCCGCCGTGCTGCAGGGCGACAGCACCGCGGTGAACCTGTCCAACCGGCTGCGTGGCGCGGTGAGTTCAGGCACGACACTGCCGGGCGCGTTCGCGCATCTGCCCGACATCGGGTTGACCATGGGCGTGAATGGCGCCATCACGATCAACGACAGCAAGTTCAGCAAGGCGCTGGGTCAGCGGGCCGATCTGAAGCAGCTGTTCATGGGCACCGACAAGGATCATCCGGAGAACAGCGGCATTGCGGTGAAGCTGCGCACGATGACGGACCAGATCCTGGGCATGGACGGCGCGCTGACCACGCGCACCAAGGGGCTGCAGGAGAACCTGAAGTCCAACGGCAAGCGGGCTGACGCGCTCGAGGACCGGGTGGCCAGCTATGAGAAGCGGATCCGCAGGCAGTACACGGCGCTCGACACCTCGATGTCCAACCTCGGACAGAAGCAGAGCATGGTCGACAAGCTGTCGAGGATGTATGGATGAGCGTGGTGCGGCGCGCCAACGAAAAGGGCCACCTCACGGTGGCCCTTTCTGCTGCGGACGGGATCAGCCCGCGGCGACCGGGATGCTGATCGCCTTGCCAGAGGCGATGCGCTGCTGCCACTCGGCCGGGCCGGTGATGTGGGCGCTGGTGCCGCCAGCGTCGACGGCCACGGTCACCGGCATGTCGACGACATCGAACTCATAGATCGCTTCCATGCCCAGGTCCTCGAAGCCGACCACCTTGGCCGCCTTGATCGCCTTGGACACCAGATACGCCGAGCCGCCGACCGCCATCAGATAGGCCGACTTGTGGTTCTTGATCGACTCGATCGCGACCGGGCCGCGCTCGGCCTTGCCGATCATCGCGATCAGGCCGGTCTTCTCCAGCATCATGTCGGTGAACTTGTCCATCCGCGTGGCGGTGGTCGGACCGGCCGGGCCGACCACCTCGTCGCGCACCGGATCGACCGGACCGACGTAGTAGATGACGCGGTTGGTGAAGTCCACCGGCAGCGATTCGCCCTTGGCCAGCATGTCCTGAATGCGCTTGTGCGCGGCGTCGCGGCCCGTGAGCATCTTGCCGTTGAGCAGCAGCGTGTCGCCCGGCTTCCAGCTGGCGACCTCGTCCTTGGTCAGCGTGTTCAGGTCGACGCGCTTGCTCTTGTTGTAGTCCGGTGCCCATTGCACGTCGGGCCACAGGTCCAGGCTCGGGGGCGTGAGGTAGCTCGGGCCGGAGCCGTCGAGCACGAAGTGCGCGTGGCGCGTGGCGGCGCAGTTCGGGATCATCGCGATGGGCTTGGAGGCCGCGTGCGTCGGATAGGTCTTGATCTTGACGTCGAGCACGGTGGTCAGGCCGCCCAGGCCTTGCGCGCCGATGCCCAGCGCGTTGACCTTCTCATAGAGCTCGATGCGGAGTTCCTCGAGCTTGTCCTTGGGACCGCGCTCGAGCAGCTCGTACATGTCGATGTCGTCCATGAGGGCTTCCTTGGCGAGCAGGGCGGCCTTCTCGGCGGTGCCGCCGACGCCGATGCCCAGCATGCCCGGCGGGCACCAGCCCGCGCCCATCGTCGGGACGGTCTTCAGCACCCAGTCGACGATGTTCTCGCTGGGGTTGAGCATGTAGACCTTGCTCTTGTTCTCGGAGCCGCCGCCCTTGGCCGCGACGATGACGTCGACGGTGTTGCCGGGGACGACGTCCATGAAGATCACCGCGGGCGTGTTGTCCTTGGTGTTCTTGCGCTCGAAGATCGGGTCGCTGAGCACGGAGGCGCGCAGCTTGTTGTCGGGGTGGTTGTAGGCGCGGCGCACGCCTTCGTTGACGGCGTCCTGGATGGAGCTGGGGAAGTCGCCCCAGCGCACGTCCATGCCGATCTTGAGGAAGACGTTGACGATGCCGGTGTCCTGGCAGATCGGACGGCGGCCTTCGGCGCACATCTTCGAGTTG
>Ga0102591_1001299_pt1 | contig 35363 bp, 35 predicted proteins | sample AraplaCol_mCL_r2_2_FD_76860 | JGI IMG/M metagenome (GOLD analysis project Ga0102591, IMG submission 76860) | Arabidopsis root microbial communities from North Carolina, USA - plate scrape MF_Col_mCL_r2 (SPADES assembly) (version 2) | ecosystem: Host-associated > Plants > Roots > Endosphere...
GACCGCGCCCCCATCCAGGACGTTCCGTTCGATGACGCCGCCGCACTGGAGCGCAAGCTCGGCAATGCCGAACGCGTGTTCAAGGACCGCGACGGCTGGCTCAAGCCGCACCAGCGCATTGCCATCCTGCGCAGGCTGGCAGCGCTGATGGAGGCCAAGCGTGACCACCTGGCCATGCAGATCGCGCGCGAAGGCGGCAAGCCGCTGCCCGATGCCATTGTCGAAACCAACCGCGCCATCGATGGCGTGCACAACGCCGCCGATGAACTGCGCAACTTCGCCGGCCGCGAAATCCCGATGGGCCTGTCGGCAGCGGCGGAGAACCGCTGGGCGTTCACGACCAAAGAACCGCTCGGCATCGTCGCCGCCATCTCGGCGTTCAACCACCCGCTGAACCTCATCGTCCACCAGGTTGCCCCTGCCATCGCGGTGGGGTGCCCGGTCATCATCAAGCCGGCCTCGACCACGCCGCTGTCCTGCCTGGAGTTCGTGGCGATGGTCCACGAGGCCGGCCTGCCCGAGCCGTGGTGCCAGAGCTTCATTCCGAAAGGCAACGAACTGGCCGAAGCGCTGGCCACCGACAAGCGCGTGGCCTTCCTCAGTTTCATCGGCTCGGCGCGGGTGGGCTGGTCGCTGCACGCCAAGCTGGCCCATGGTGCACGCTCGGCGCTGGAACATGGCGGCGTGGCACCGGCCATCGTGGACCGCAGCGCGGACCTGTCCAGGATCATCGAGCCCATCGTCATGGGCGGCTACTACCACGCCGGCCAGGTCTGCGTGTCCACCCAGCGCATCTTCGTGCACAACGACATTGCCGAAGACTTCACCGAAGCCCTCATCGCTCGTGTGGGGAAGCTGCGCACCGGCGACCCCACCCTGAAGGACACCGAGGTAGGCCCGCTGATCCAGCCGCGCGAAGCCGACCGGGTGGGCGAATGGATCGACGAGGCGGTAAAGGGTGGGGCCACGCTCGCCACCGGTGGCAAGCGCCTTTCCGAAACCACGCTGCAGCCCACCGTGCTGCTCAATCCCGCCGATGATGCGAGAGTCACCACGCAGGAGGTCTTCGGGCCGGTGGTGGCGGTGTATCGCTACAGCGAGCTGGACGAGGCCATCGCACGCGCCAACTCGCTGCCCACCGCGTTCCAGGCCAGCATCTTCGCCCAGGATATCGACGTGGCCATGCGCGCGGCCAACCGCCTGGATGCCTCGGCCGTGATGATCAACGACCCCACTGCCTTCCGCACCGACTGGATGCCGTTTGCCGGCCGCCGGGAATCGGGCTATGGCACCGGCGGCATCCCGTACACGATGCGGGATATGTCGCAGGAAAAGATGATCCTGATGCGCAGGAGCTGAGCCCGCGCCCGGAAACGGTATGTTTTCTGGGCAGGGCACAGTAGTTGTACGGGGGCGCAGGGGTAGGGCAGCTGATGCAATAGCACTGCATCCGCCGCCCGCCCTGTTCTGGAGAGTCACATGCGCTTCCTGGCACTTTCGTCTTCCGTCACGCTCATCGTTGCAGCGCTCGCCACCAGCGGGTGCCAAAGCACTCCGCCGCCTGCTGAACCTTCAGCGCCTGCGCCCCGGGCGTTGCCGGGCCCCATGACAGCGGCTTCTGCCGGGGTGACGTTGCAGGGGCAGATCACCGCCATCGATACCCGCACCCGCGCGGTGACGGTCACCGGTGCCGACGGAGGCAGCCTGGACTTCATCGCCGGCGCCGACGTGCGCAACTTCAACCAGCTGAAGGTGGGCGACAAGGTCACCCTGGATTACCAGGCCGCCGTCGCCCTGGACCTGCAGCCGGCAGGCAGCGCGCCGGTCGGCGTGACCAGATCGCAGGCCGGTACCGTGCCGATCCGCGGCGCCACGCCGGGTGGGGCGCGTTCGAACACCATCGAGATCGTCACCGAGGTGGCGGCCGTGGACCCTGTGGCCAACACCATTGCGCTGCGAGGGCCGCGCGGCAACACCCAGATCATTGCGGTGGAGCGCGAGGACCTGCGGGCCAAGCTGCCCAGCGTAAAGCGCGGCGACCTGCTCAAGATTTCCTATACCGAAGCCGTGGCGCTGGGCATCCGCCGCGACAGCCCCTGACACAACGGCGGGGGAGGCCCGGGGCAGGTGGGTGTACGCCTGCCCCGGCGGGGCACTTGACGGGCCAGTGGGGCAGCCTTGAAGATCGGCGTATTCAGCCTGCATCCAAGGATTGACCATGTCTGGCTTCATCGGTGACCTGTTGGAAGGCATTGTCGATTTCGTGACCGACATCTGGGTGCTTCGCCGGCAGCGGGCCGCGAATGGCCGGGCGGCGAACTCGTGGCGTGAGGATGCGGCGGATACGGCTGTGTTCAATGCCTGGGTGATCGGCCTGTCGATCCTGGCTTTGGCTGTCGGCAGCATCATGGTCTTCGTGCTCAAGCTGCCGCTGTGGATGAGCTTTGGGCCGGTCGTCGCGGTTGGCGTCTACGTGGGCTACCGTTGGATTGCGCTGACGCGCGCTTGATCGCGCACCGTGCGCCGAATGCGTCACGCGTTCGGAGTCTCCGCGACGCACGTCTATGAATCGGCAAACGCCTCTCATGTGATGTGGTGCCGACGAAAACGAGCCGCACGGCACGGAATTGCGCGAAAGCGGCCCATTCCACGCCACGCTATAGATGGCGCAGATCAAACACGGCTGATCGAAAGATCAAAACAACTTCCGCTATGCTCACGCCCGCGACATGGTTGTGGCTCGGAGCGTAAGAACTCCCGTGAAACGATGCAATCAAGACGTGCTATGTCGGGAGGGTGACGAAATAAAACACCTTCGCGGAAATACGTTGCGCCGGTTCACGCGGTTCTTAACCTCCCGACTCCCTCGCCATCCCGGCGGGGGACACTCCCCAACGGAGGTTCCACCATGTCCAGCCATTCCACCGACGCATCCTCCAGTGCAGCCGCCAGTCAAAAGCTCTGGTGGCGCAAGCCCAAGAGCGTCATGACCAACGCGCTGCACCACGACGGCCTTGTTACGTTTCCCGGCTGTCCACCCATTCCTTGCCTGAAGCTACGCGGGCTGTGGATTCACGCATTAGGCATCGAGCCTGGCACTCGGCTGTACGTGGAGACAAAGCCGGGCGTAATCGTGCTTTCCGTGGATGCGCCGGCCGCAGCCAGTGCAACTGTTGTTGCATATCGAAAGCTGGGGCGCGGCCACATCACACTCGATATGCAGTGAAGTTCCAGCAGCGCGAGTCGTTGGGTGTCCGCCTCTTGCCGGAGTCGGACATCGGGTGGAGACGAGCTTGGCCTGATGACGCCTGACTGCTTTGCTCATTGAGGATTGGTCGCCAGCAGTAGCTTGCGCGAGCAGCTATGTGCTCTCAGTGGCTCCCCGAGGGAGCATGAGCTCTAGTCCGTATTCGACGGAGGAAAGGAAGCTGACTTCGGCCACGGCCAGGTCAGCATCTCGAAATGAGCCGCTCGTGCACCTTGAGCGGAATAGCTCAAGCCAGCCTGACGGCGGACCATCAGTAGGGCCGTGACTTATCTGCAGGAGCAATACTCCGTCCGCGCCGCCACAAGTAAGCTGTAATTTCGCATTTCCAACTCTTACCGTGGTAGTGGAGCCCGTCGAGGTCATCGACGAAGGCTCGTCCGAAACGTCAAACTTCCTCGCTCCGGCAAGAGCGCGGAACTGGTCTAGCGCATCTTCGACGGTCACTATGTTCACAGTTCCCCTCCAGTGGCGACTTTCCACCATTGATTGGCAGATTGAGTATTCAAGCGTGTGCTAGGTAAGTAATGGAGTCAGACCGGTAGCCTGGCCACAGGAGATTGGAGTCTGCAAGATATGACAGTCAGGCCTGCGTAAGCTGTAACCACCATCACTAGAGCATCGCCTTGTAGCCCTCAAGGCACTTCACCGTCTGAGCGAGTTCTGCCTTAAGCAATACGTTGAAGAGCTCTTCTATAGTCAAGGGCGGGCTCTTGAGCGCGAGGCGCATGTTCCGCACCGCGCCTAATACCTGGGCTTGGTGCAGATCGAATACGTTCTCCACAAACTCGTCCGGGTGTTGTACTTCGAGCCCCCAGCGTTCCAACGCTGCTGCGGGAAAGTCCTTGAGGTTGTAGGTGACGATGACGCTGGCGCCGCAGCGAATGGCCGCCGCTACAACGTGCCGGTCGCCTGGATCAGGCAGACCCTCAATGCCGTCAATCAATGGCGCGTAGTCGGCCACCAGACAGTCTTCAACGGCATCATTCATTTGCTGTGCTGTACGGTCGAGCCGTTCCCGCGTGAGGTCGGGACGATTCGCCAAAAGGTTGCGTATCCATTCGTCATGGATGTCCCCGCTCCAGCGTGCGCGAAAGCAGCGGGTGCAGGCCAGCCGCATCAGCAGGTCGCGGACGTTCGCGGGGTATAGTACGCATGCGTCAAATACCGCCGTGAATGTAGAGCTGTTCACTCGTAACCCATTCGCAGTTCCTGGGCCTCGGCGGCCAGGTTGTCCAAGGCCGACTGACTTGCCTCATCGCGCGCCTGCTTATACGTCATCAGGTCATCGAAGCGAATACGGCGGTGCTTGCCTGTCTTGTGGAAGGCAAGCTTGCCGGTCTCCAGCAACTTGACCAGATAGGGGCGCGATACATTAAGAAGATCAGCCGCTTCCTGGGTAGTCAGCTCCGCATGTACGGGCACGATTTTCACGGCGTTGCCATCCGCCAGTTCCGATAGGATTTCGCTGAGCAGCTGCAGGGCCGCCATCGGCAGTTGGATCGGGTGGAGCCGGCCCTGAGAGTCGACCAGTTGGACCAGTTTGGTCTCAAATCCGGTGGCCAGATAAGCAGCCAGCTCACGCTGAGCGGTCGTGGCCGCTTCGATATCCTGGGTGCGAGGAAGGGTTACTTGTGGGGTCATGGTCTTCTCCGTCGCGGGCACAGCCAAAGGGTGCGACTTGGAACGCCATTCTATTCGAAATATTCGCAATTCGCAATATTCGAAACGTCGGGGGGGGAGACGGTCACTGAATGTAGCGCCGCCGGGGGCTGTGGTTTCAGGCACTAGTCATCGCGCCACGCACTGGCTGAACGTGGAGAAAAAGCTGGGAGCACGCGTGCTTTCCGTCAATGCGCCCGCCGCAGCCAGAGCAACCCCGGTCGCAGAGCGAAAGCTGGGGTGCGGCCGCATTGCATTCGACATGCAGCGACGAAGCAGCCGGTGGACTATAGCCGCGTGGAGGCACTGCTGTGATAAGCGACTCCGCAAAGCGCGCGCGCAGACGCGAGCAGCACGTCTGTGGCCTCCTCCGGCCTGAGCAGGCCGCCGCTTACGAACGCGCCATTGACCAGCAACGCCAGTTGGCCACCTAGCTGCTGCGGGTGCTCAACTGCCATTCGCTGTGCCAGTGCATCCATCACTTTGCGCAGCGCCTGCATGTGCGCGCGCGCGACGCCCCGTGCCGGATGCTGCGGGTCTGCAAACTCTGCCGCTACGTTGATCTGCGGGCAGCCACGGTAGTTCTCACGTGCAAGCCGTGCGCCTATCCAGCGCATATGCGATTCGAGCTCGCCCATGGGGTCGTCCTCGTGGCGCCGGGCGACCGACGCCCACTCCGACCAGAATTCCATGTCCTCGCGTTTGAGGAACTCCACGATCAGGTCATCTTTGGTAGGGAAGTAGCGGTAAAGGCTGGTCTTGGCGACACCTGCTTCACGGATCACCAGGTCAACCCCCACCGCGCGCACGCCTTGGGCATAGAAAAGCGCCGAGGCGGTTTCAAGGATGTGCTCGCGCAGGTCCTTGGACGGCTCCGGTCGAGTGCGGGGCGTGGCGTCGGTTCGCTGAGAGATAGTCATGGGATGCTGGCTCCAGTTTGCTTGACATGATACAGACCTGTCCGTAGTCTTTAGCGAACAGACAGGTCTGTATCGCATAAGGCAGAGGGGCATGGAGCGTAAACAATCAAGCGTTGCGGTGTACGGGGCGGGCGGCCACACGGGCCGATTCGTCGTAGCCGAACTGCGTAGGCGTTCAATCCCGGTCGTTGCGGTGGGGCGGGATAGCACGCGCTTTCCACCCGGGGTTCTGGGTCGGGTAGCCGAATTGAACGATCAAACGACGCTGAAAATGGCCTTTGAAGGGTGCGCGGTGGTCATCAACTGTGCGGGGCCGTTCCTGGATTCCGCCGAGCCGGTAGTGACCGCGGCCCTTGGCGCGGGTTGCTCCTACCTGGACGTCACCGCTGAACAGGCCAGCGCGAAGGCTACGTTGGACATGTTCGACGGCGCTGCGGTGCAGGCGGGCGTGGTGGTGATCCCTGCAGCCGGGTTCTATGGCGGCCTTGCAGACGTGCTCGCCACAGCGCTGGTCGGCGATGGGACGGTGGAAGAGATCACAACTGCGGTGGCACTTGATCACTGGTGGCCCACGGAAGGCACGCGCAGGACCGGTGAACGCAACAACGTGCCGCGCGTCGTGGTTGAAGGGGGTGAGCTCGTACCTCTCCCGACACCCGCTTCCCGCATCGACTGGGTGTTCGCAAGCCCGCATGGGAGACAGGTTGTGGTGGAGTTGCCCTTCAGTGAGATCATCACGCTTTCCCGCCACCTTCCCGCCAGCAGGATCCGCAGCTACCTGGGAGAGAGTGCGCTGAACGACGTACGCAACGAAGGCACACCGGCGCCAACCGCAGTTGACCAGGCGGGACGCTCCGCGCAGCAGTTCGCGATGGAAGTTGTCGCCGTGGGAAAGTACGGCACGGGTCGTGCTGTTGCCCAAGGCCAGGACATCTACGCCGTATCTGCGCCTCTGGTGGCTGAGGCTGCCGCGCGTATTCTGTCCTCCTCTTTCAGTCGCTGCGGCGCGCTTACGCTGGGCCAGGCCTTCGACGCCCGGGATTTTCTGGCTGCGCTGAGCCCTACACCATTTGCTGTTTCGATTGAGTGACTGGCGCCCAGTAGGAACATCTCAGCCGCCTATCTCGCCAGCGCAATCGACCAGGTCAGAAATGCGGCCCAGGCCGGGAGGACAAGCAGCGTCCACCCGGCAAGCTCCCGGAACCTGAGGCGGCCGGACGCAGCGATCAGGAGCGCGAATACTGGACCCAGCACGCCGAGCTCGATCAACAGGTTCCGCCAGAGATAGAAGTTGTCGAACGCCAGCGATCCTGCACTTGGAAGAACGCCGGCCGGGATGCTGACTCCACCAGCGAGAGGCCAGAACAGCGGAACAGGATGAGCACCCACCAATAGGTCCAGTAGCGGGTGGGACATCCCGGCGGCCAGCAACCACCTGAGCTTGAGGTTCGCGGTGACAGATCGCGACAGGGTGAGTTTGACGAAAAGCGCGGCACCTACCGCCAAGAGCAGGCTGTGACTGAACCGGGGATCTGCCGCGTAGTCGAAAAACCAGACAGCGAAGTAGTCCAGATCTGGCCCCACAGCCAAGGCAACGAAAGGAACCGCGGCGCAGCGCAATAAACCGCGTTGCCGAGCGTTGCAGCACAGGTACATTGTGAGTCCTGCCGAAGCATGGGCCACGATGGAAGACATCGATTCAGTTGTTGGTGATCAGCAGCGAGCTTGACCCTCCCGCATGGGCGGCTGATGGTGCCTGTGTGTGGCGGGGGTGAAGCCTGAGCCGAGCGGGGCAGGGGATCAGGAGCGCCTGTTGGCGGGGCCAGTTGTGGGGAAACCGGCAACTGAACTAGGCTCGCAGCAGATGAACTTTGCGGCTCGGCTTGAATCCGGGGTTGGGCAGGGGATGAGGATGTTTCGCCGTCAGTTTTTCTATGTCCAGGTGCACCAAGACCACTTCACTGCCCGCGCCGTCGGTGGAGACAGAGCTATTCATCGCCAGTGCTACGCCCTTGGCAATCGAGCGGGTCCGACCAAGGAATTCTCCGCCATCCGGGTTGACCTCAAAGCAATCTTCTCGGAGCTCAAGACCGGCTTCTCATTCGTCAGGCCGTGGGCGCTTCTCCACTTTGATCCGGTCGAGTACCCGATCACGAAGGAAGGGCTCGCTGCGTTCCAAACTGCCGCCATGCGCAGTGGGGTTAGCTTCTGCTGGCTGTCCACGTGGGCGCAGCCTCATGAAGACAAGGAATTGTTGGATATGTTGAAGTAGGATCCGGCCCAACGGGCGTTGAACCGGAGGATAGGTCCGGGAATGCGTTCAAGCTGATGCAGCTACGCGGAACTGGGTCAGCCAGATCTGTTGCAGTTAGGGACAGGGATGACAAACGGTGATGTCGCCTGAGTAACGGCTTGAGATTGTCGCTTGGAGCGGGCGATCTGCGCTCGCTTGTTGGCCGGTCGCGCCTGCTCTAAGATCGGGCATCGGCCGGGGGGGGATCCTGCCGCAGCGTGTTTCCTTGGTAGTTCATGAGAGTCGAAGCCGCGTCGCGGCTCGTCCTGTTTCAGTAACTTGACCGCGCAGGGGAAGTCAATGGAATTGATCGGTTTCGCTATCGTCCTTTTCGTATGCCTGGGTATTGGCAAGGTCATCAACATGATGGCGCGCCGATTGGTGTTCAACGGCGCAGGCCTCTACCTTGCACTGTTTGCAGCCTTCGCAATCTGGAACATCTACCTGTCGTGGAATTCCACCCTCGATTCATTCCAGATGGGATACGCCCTCGGTCGCAACATCACGCCACCGCTCATCATCGCCTTGGTTGCTACTTACTTCTTTTTCAAGTTCAGGACAGACAAGGCGCATCAACTTCGCGTCCAGAAGCTGCGCCAGAGCAGGGCAGAGCTGAGTGTGAACCCGGACAACTGAGTCAGGCAGTCGTTGACGCCAAGCATCCAAGGGCAAGGAAAAACATTGGCAAACCACACATACCGCTTGCTCCCCGGCGCCGCTCTCGGCTTGGCTGTCATCGCGGCCGCCGCGCACCTTGGTTGGGAATACACTCACGACGGCATCCGCAGCCACCATTTACTTAACCGAGCTGACCTGCCGACGATTTCCAATGCATGGGGCCTGCTGGTGCTGCCTGTGCTGGGCTGGCTCGCTGGCAGCGTCGTCGCGCGCAGGGCGTCGGCGGCACCCTCGGCGGCACGCAAGGCGCTGGTAGGCTTTCTTGGCGCGCTGGCTGCAGGTTCCGCGCTGTCGGTGGCCTTCGTCGCCGGCAGCGAGTCGGCCGCGGGAGCGGTGTTCCTGGGCGTGCTGCTCTCTGGACTGGTGTTTCCCACTTATCGGGCCGAGTACCTGTTCGGCTTCGTGCTGGGTATGACCTTCGTCTTCGGTTCCATTCTGCCCGCGCTGTTCGGGCTGCTGGCAGTTGCCATCTCCGCCGCTGCACACCTGCTGATGTGGCCAGCGGGAATGTGGGTTTTGCGCCGCGCCCGCAGTCAATGAAGTGAACGGCATTGCGGAGCGGCCAGTCAGGCCGCTCCGTGGTGACGCGCTAGCGGCTCAGGCCGCCTGCGCGGCCTTGGCGTTGCCCCCGGACTTGGCGATCATCGTCAGCTTCTCGTCGGTTGCCTTTTCTTCTGCAAGGGTTTCCAGCAGCAGCGGGAGCGCGTCCTTGTAGCCGAGCTGCTTGGCGAGCGCGGCGATCGTGCCGTAGGACGCGATCTCGTAGTGCTCAACCTTCTGGGCGCCGCCGATCAGGGCGGCATCGCGCACGGGGCCTTCCTCGATGCTGTCGATGGCCTCCTTGCCTTCCTCCACCAGCCCTTCCATGGCAGCACACTTGATGCGCTTGAGCCGGATGCCGAGCAGTTCCACCACCTTGTCGATGCGCTCGATCTGGCCCTGGGTTTCCTCCAGGTGGGTTTCGAACGCGGCCGTGAGGTCCGGGTTGGTCGCCGCACGGGCCAGGCGCGGCAATGCCTTGGTGAGCTGCTTTTCGGCGCTGTAGATGTCCGACAGCTCGTGGATGAACAGGTCTTCTGCGGTTTTGATCGCCATTAGGGTGCTCCGGGTGGGTGCTGAGTGAAGCACCGAACCTATGCCCCTTCCCGTGAGCTCCGCGCGCAGGGCTGTGAAGTGTTCTACACAGCCATCCGCGCGTCACTGTTCGGGCGGCGGGCTGTCGCCCCGTTCATGCCACGGCGGAAGCTCCAGCGCGTGGCCCTTGAGCATGGCTTTGATGCGCGCGCACATCTCGCTCCTTTCCGTGTCCGCACATTGGTCGAGAATCTCCGCTGCAAGCTGTTCAAACTGCGGCCAGAACTGCGCCGGATGGCGCGTGTGCGCCAACCATTGCGCCAGCATCTCATCCAGCGCATCCAGCCGTTCCTGAATCTCGGGGCGCATGCTCATCCGGGCGGCGCCTCCAGATCAAGCGCCACACGGTAGTGGTGACCATCGTCGCGGAGCTGGACGGTCAGGTCCGGCTGCAGCACGTCATCCACATGCAGGGTGGGTTGCCCCCGCGCAGTGCGGGTCACCACGAACTCGTAGCGGCTGCGACCGAACCGGTAACTCAGCTCGAACGACGGCCAGTGGTCGGGGAGGCAGGGCGCCAGCGACAGCCGGTCGCCCTGGCGGCGGATGCCTAGCAGGGATTCGACCAGCAGGCGATACATCCAACCGGCCGAACCGGTGTACCAGGTCCATCCGCCTCGGCCCACGTGCGGCGATACCGCGTACACATCGGCGGCCAACACATAGGGTTCAACGCGGTAGGTCTGGACCGCCTCCGGGTCCAGCGCGTGGTTCAAGGGGTTGATCATGCCAGCCAACTCCCAGGCTCGGGCCGCATCGCCCTGGTGTGCAAAGGCCATCGCTGCCCACACGGCTGCGTGGGTGTACTGGCCGCCGTTCTCGCGCACGCCAGGTACGTAACCCCGAATGTATCCCGGGTCTTCCGACGTCTTGTCGAAGGGCGGATCCAGCAGCTGGATCAGCTGGGCGTCCTTTCGCACCAGGTGCGTATACAGCGAATCCAGCGCCTGCTGGGCACGCTCCGGCGCGGCGACGCCGGAGAGCACCGACCAGCTCTGGGAGATCGAATCGATACGGCATTCCTCGCTCTGTTTCGATCCCAACGGCGTGCCGTTGTCGAACCAGGCGCGGCGATACCATTCCCCGTCCCAGGCATGCTGTTCGAGGTTCTTGCGCAGGGTGTCGGCCTGCTCCTGGCACCAGTGCGCACGGTGTTCATCGCCACGCGCATTGGCCAGCGCGATGAAGCGGCGCAGCGTGTCATGCAGGAAGAAGCCCAGCCACACGCTCTCGCCGCGCTGCTGGTCGCCGACGCGGTTCATGCCGTCGTTCCAGTCGCCGCTGCCCATCAACGGAATGCCGCGTTCGCCGAGCAACCGGCAACCGCGCTCCAGCGCCAACACGCAGTGCGCATACATCGTGCCACGCAGTGCCGAAGGGGTCGGCATGTCGTAGTAGCTTTCCTCTTCCAGCGTGACTGCGCGGCCTTCGATGAAGCCGACCATTTCGTCCAGCACGGTGGCGTCGCCGGTGACCTCCAGGTAGCGGCATGCGCCCTGGGGTAGCCAGAGATAGTCGTCCGAGCACCGGGTGCGCACGCCACGCCCCTGCGGCGGGTGCCACCAGTGCATCACATCGCCTTCGGCGAACTGGTGGGCAGCGCAGAGCAATAGGTGTTCGCGGGCCAGATCCGGCCGGGCGTGGATGAGTGCGAGCACATCCTGCAGCTGGTCACGGAAACCAAACGCGCCGCCGGACTGGTAGTAGCCACTGCGCGCCAGGTAGCGGCTGCCAAGCGTCTGGTAGACCAGCCAGCCATTGGCCAGCGCGTCCAGCGCGGGGTCCGGGGTGCGCACCTGCACGCTGGCCAGCACGTGGCGCCAGTGGATGCGTACGGCGTCCAGCGCATCGTTGGCCTCGTGGGCGCCCTGGCGGCCACGCACCAGCGCAAGAGTTTCGTCGCGGTCGCGGCCGGCGCCCAGTCGGAACGTGGTTTCACTGCGCTCACCCGGCGCCAGTTCCAGCGGCACCTGCAGCGCCGCGCAGGGGTCCAGGCCGGCGCCGGAACGCCCACCCAGGCGCTCGCGGCGCAGCGCCGCCGGTGCATGCAGGCCACCGTTGCGGCCGATGAACTCCAGGCGGTCGCAGGTCCAGCCGCAGCCCTCGGCATCGGTGTCGAAGAAGGCCATGCGGCCGCCGAAATCGGTGCTGTAGGTGTTGCGCGCCAGCAGCGCGCCGGTCTGCGGGTCGCGTTCGGTGACCACGTGCATGCGCGACTTCGCGCGCAGGTCACCCATCACCCATTCCACGTAACCGGTGGCCGACAGCCGCCTCGGCCTGCCCGACAGGTTGTGCAGCCGCAGCACCGAGTACTTCAGCGGCGCGGCGACGTCGACGAACACCCACAGCTCGCTGACGATGCCGTCCTCGAAGTGTTCGTACACCGTGTAGCCGAATCCGTGACGCGTACGGTACGCCCCGGTACCCCGGCGCGGCAGCGGCATCGGCGACCAGACGCGGCCGGTATCCTCGTCGCGCACGTAGAAGGCTTCGCCGCCGGTGTCGGACACCGGGTCATTGAGCCAAGGCGTCAAACGGAATTCGTGCGCGTTCTCGAACCAGGTGTAGCCCGGCGCGCTCTCGCTGACCACCGTGCCCAGGCGGGCATTGGCGATCACATTGGCCCATGGTGCCGGGGTCGGCGCGCCTTCGCGCAGCACCACCACGTATTCGCGGCCGTCCTCGCTGAAGCTGCCGGTGCCGTTGTCGAACTGGCCGGCGCCACGGTAGGGAAGGAACGGCCACGGGTCGTCCATGTCTTCGTCGTGCGCCGGGGGCGGGGGCAGGCCCGGCTCCGGGCCCGGCTCGGCGATGATGGGCAACCCTGTCGTCTGCTCCATCGAGAGTTCAAGTTCCTCCTGCACCGCCTGCGGCACCAACGCCGGAATCCGTTTCGCGGGAGTGGCTTGGCGCCCCACCTGCGCCACCAGCGTGCCATCCTCATCACTGATCACCGCACGCGCTACGGCCTGCAACAGGATGCGGTCCTCGTGGGTCATGTTCTGCACTGGCCGCACGAAAATGCCGCCGGGGCGGTCGAGCAGGCCCGTCTCCGAACTGGCGGCCACCATGCCCAGGATCTGGTCCTGCAGCTCCTGCCGGTAGCCCGCCTTGCTGTCGTTCCAGATCACCAGGTCGGTGTTGAGGCCCTTCTGGCGCCAATAGGCATGCGCCTGCACCAGCTGCCGGACCAGCTCCACGTTCTCTGCGTCGGTAACCTTGAGCAGCACGATGGGCAGGTCGCCCGAGATGGCATGGCCCCACAGCCCGGATTGTCCGCGCTGGTTCTGCTGGAGCACGCTTGCGCCCGCGCGCAGCAGTGGATTGGCATACAGCACGTGGCTGGCCAAGCGCTCATAGAGCTGCGCCTCGGCCTGGGTGGCATTGATCTGCCGGCGTACCACCTGGCTGTGCGTCCACGCCAGGTCGAATACGCGGTCGGCCAGGCGGCGGTCACGGTATTTGTCCAGCAAGGCCTCGCAACCGGGGCGGTCGGCACCGATGCCATAAACCATGTCCAGCTGCACGGTCTGCTCGGGCTCCAGCACCACGCGCACACGGATGGCCACGATCGGGTCGAGCACCGAGCCGTCCGAACCGGAGAGGTCGGTGTCGGTGGTCAATGCCTGCGGCGTGCGCGGCGTGTTGCCGCGCCCGAGGAAGCGCGCCCGGTCGGTTTCGTAGGAGATCGACGCCACGTCGGCGTCATGCACGGCGACCAGATGGAACATCCACGGTGGCACTTCGTCGTGCGAGCGCGGCCGCCGCGTGCAGAGCACGGCCTGCTTGGCGGCCACGATCTCGCTCTGCACGAACAGGTTGCTGAAGGCCGGGTGCGCATCGTCAGCCGCCGCCGGTGCCAGCACCACTTCGGCATAGGTGGTGATTTCCACGGTGCGCGTGCGACGGCTGCGGTTGGTCAGGCGCAGGCGCCGGAGTTCGATGTCGTCCTCGGCGGAGATGGCCACCTGCAGGTGGCTCTCGCAGCCATGCAGCGCGCCACGGAATTCGGCCTTGGCGTCGGTGAAGATGGCCTCGTAGTTGTCCATCGGCACGCAGGTGGGCTGGTAGGCGGCCGACCAGAACTGACCGCTGTCCACGTCGCGCAGATAGCAGAAGGTACCCCAGGCATCGGTGGTGCCGTCCTCGCGCCAGCGCGTGAGCGACAGGTCGCCGTGGCGGCTGTAACCGCCGCCGGCGTGGGTGAGCATGCCGTGGTAGCGGCCGTTGGAGAGCAGCTGCACCTCCGGGCGCGGGCCCCCGGGCTTGCGCAGCACGCGCAGCGACGTTTCGTCCTGGCCCGTAGCGGCGTGCTCACCCAGCGATTCGACTTCATGCGGATGGAACACGCCGACGCGCGGAATGCGCTCCTGCAGCAACAGCAGCGTGGCCTGGAACTCGACATCGGCCACGAAGCGGCGCTGCATCGGCTGGTCGCGCAACAGGTAATCCAGCGACAGCAGGCCCATGCCCTGGTGGTGGGCCATGAACGACCGCAGCAGCACGTGGTCGTGCCCCGGCGGCACCCGGGCGGGGGTGTAGTCGATCGCTTCGTACATGCCGAAGCGCCCGGCGAAGCCCAATCCTTCCAGCGCCTGCAGGTTCTGGCAGGCCGCTTCCGGCGCCACCATCAGCGCCATCATGCTGGCGTAGGGCGCGATGACCCGATCCTGGCCCAGGCCGCGCTTGAGCCCCAACCCCGGCACGCCGAACGCGCGGTACTGGTAGTTCAGGCGCGCATCGACGGCGTTGTAGCCGGACTCGGACACGCCCCATGGCAGGTTCAGGCTGCGGCCGTAGACGATCTGCGCTTCCACTGCATGCCGCGCGGTCTGGTCGAGCAGGGTGTCCGGGTAGCTGGGCATTACCAGCTGCGGCATGAGGTACTCGAACATCGAGCCACTCCACGACAGCAGCGTCGGCGTGCCGTTGACCTCGGTAAGCAGGCGGCCAAGGGCGAACCAGCTCTCCTGCGTCAGCTCCCCCTGGGCGATGGCCACGAAGGCGCACAGCCGCGCTTCGGAAGCCAGCAGGTCGTAGAAACTGTTGTCCAGGCGATGGTCGTCTACGTTGTAGCCAATGGAGAGCAGGTTGCGGGAGCGGTAGAACAGGAACCCGTATTCCATCAGCGAGAACTGCCCGGCGCGGTGGGCCAGATCCTGCAGCTGCTCGATGCGTGCGCGTGCGTCCGCACCGGCCTTACCGGGCAGGGCGGCCAGCTGGCGCAGGCTGGGTACGGGCGCATCGGCATCCGCGCTGGCATCGACCGGGATATCAGCGAGCGCCGCACAGGCGGCATGGCATTCGGCAGCGAACAGTGCCGGCCAGTGCAGGTCACCGTCCTGCGGCGACACCGGTGCCGGCCACTGCGCCAGCACGGTGTCGGCCAAACCGGCCAGCTCATGCAGGCGGGCGAGTGCTTCGGCAGCACCGCGCGGCAGGTCGGCACGCGTTGCCATCAGGCGATGACGCAGGTGGTTGAGCGCTTCGGCCAGCGGTGCGTCACCGGGGCGAAGGCGCTGCCGCTCCTCGTCCAGCACGCCGAGGGTATCGGCCAGGCCATCGAACGTGTGCGGCGCCAGTACCGGCGCGTCCACCAGTGCGAGCAGCCCCTGGCGCAGGGTAAGCAGGTGCCCGGCCAGGTTGCCGCTGTCCACGGTGGAGACGTAACGCGGCGGCAGCGGCGCCAGCGTTTCGGTGTCGTACCAGTTCAGGAAGTGGCCGCGATGACGCGGCAGCTGGTCCAGCGTGCCAAACGTGAGCGCCGTGCGTTCAGCGACCGCGCCCTGCTGCAGGTAACCGAAGTCCCACGCCGACAGGTTGGCCAGCAGGGACAGGCCGATGTTGGTCGGCGAGGTGCGGCGCGCCACCACCAGCGCCGGATGCTCCTGGATGTTGTCCGGCGGCAGCCAGTGATCCTGTTCGCGCACCCAGGCCTGGAAGAACGACCAGGTGCGCCGTGCCAGCCGGCCAAGGAACGCCCGCTGCGTGCCGGACAATTCGGCGACGATCTCGGCCGGAGGCCGGCCCAGCCACGCCATCAACGCGGGCGCGAAGGTCCACGCCAGCAGGAACGGCAGGGCGAGCGGCAGCGCCTGCGGACGCAGGACGGCCACTACCGCCACCAGCGCAAGCGCCAGCAGCGATCCCGGGGCCATCACCCGCCATTCCGCGCCACGGTCGCCGCCCAGGCGGCGCTCGACTTCGCTGGAGGGATTCCACTGCAGCAGGTGGCGACGCGTGATGGCCATGCGCCACAGCGTGCGCAGCACCGCGCCGCCGGCCAGCAGGGCTTCGTAGGGCAGGCAGGCAATCTGCGTGGCAGCCCGCAGCAACGACTGCAGCGTGCCGCGCCCAACCTTGATGTAATGCGCTTCGAGCGGTGTGTCGTCCGGCACGCTCAGGGCATCGCGCAGCATGCCGATCAGGGGCGGCGCGAACCACAGGGCCAGTACCCACGCGGTCCATGCGGCCGGGTTCCCGGCGTACAGCCAACCCGCCACCAGCAGGACCAGGGCGGCGGGGGGCACCAGGCTCCGGCGCAGGTTGTCCAGCAACTTGCCGCGCGACAGCAGGCTGAGCCGGTTGCGTTCCCAGCCTGATCCCGGGCGCGGGGTCCACGGCATCAGCCAGGGCAACAGCTGCCAGTCGCCGCGGATCCAGCGCGCACGGCGCTTGGCGTCGGCGGCATAGCGTTCGGGGTAGTCCTCGTACAGGCGCACGTCGCTGACCAGGCCTGCACGGGCATAGCAGCCTTCCAGCAGGTCGTGGCTGAGGATGCGGTTCTCAGGCAGGCGGCCCTCCAGCGCATGCTCGAAGGCGTCCACGTCATAGATGCCCTTGCCCACGAACGAGCCTTCGTCGAACAGGTCCTGGTAGACGTCCGAGACCATGCGCGTATACGGATCGATGCCGGGTTCGCTGCCGAACATCCGCGCAAACCGCGAGGTGCGGCGCCGGCCCAGGCTGGTGCCCACGCTGGGCTGCAGGATGCCGTAACCCTCCACCACGCGTTGCAGCGTTGGATCGAAGCGCGGCCGGTTGAGCGGGTGGGCCAGGGTGGCGACGAACGCACGCGCCGCATCGCGCGGCAGCTGCGTATCCGAATCCAGGGTAATGACGTAGCGGACGCCGCGCAGCACTTCCGCGTCACCGACGATGCACATGAACGCGCTTCCATCGCCATGGCGGAGCAGGGCATTGAGCGCGGCCAGCTTGCCGCGCTTGCGCTCGTGCCCCATCCACACGCCTTCACTGGGGTTCCATTGCCGGGGCCGGTGCAGGAGGTAGAAGCGATCGCCACGTTCGGACGCGTAACGCTGGTTCAATCCCTCGATCCGTAGCACCGCGTGCGCGAGCAGGGCGTCGTCGGTCGGCAACTGCGCTTCTGCGGCGTCAAGGAAGTCGGTCAGCAGCACGAAGCGCAGCTGGGGATCGCGGTTGGCCAGGAAGCGGACCTCCAGCGCTTCGACCAGGACGTCGATGCCGTCGGTGCTGGACAGCATTGACGGCACCGCGACCACGGTGGCGCAGGCCGCAGGAATGCCCTCGCTGAAATCCAGCTTGGGCAACGGCTTGGGAGCAACCAGCACGGTCGCGGTCCAGTTCACCAGCACGATGCCCAGCTCGCTGAACACCAGCAGCCCGAGCAGGGCAGCCAGCCAGATGGGAACCTCGCCACTGCCGGTGGACAGCAGGCCCCACGTGGCCAGCACCGCCAGCAGGGTGATCGGCAGCAGGTACAGCGCAAGTGGCACGCGGTGCGCCAGTCGCCGCGCCTTGCGGTGGCGTGGCGCTGCGTCGGCCACCGCGTCAACGGTGGCATGCAGGCCTTCGCCGACCAGCCAGTAGCCCACATGCGTGCGTGGCCCGTCGGGCGGGGTAGCGGCCCGTGCCAGGTCCAGCGCGATGGTCGCAACGCGTTCTTCGGCGATGCGGCTGCCCCGGGCGATCTTCTCCACCACGTGGCGGTAGGCGTCGCGGGTACCGAAGTCCATCTGCGGATACACGGCCATCGGGTCTTCGCGCAGCCGCTGCTCGACCACGCTCATGTCTTCGACAAAGGTGCGCCAATCCATGGTGGACAGAAAACGCAGGCTGCCGATGCTGTTGCTGATGGACACCTGGTCGGAGGCCTGCTGCTGCCCCTCGGCGGCCACCAGCTCCTCGATGCGCTGCCCGGAGGCCGCTGCCCACTGTTCCAGCCAGGCGATGGGCATGGCCCACGCGCCGCCGCGGCCCTGCAACGAACGGGTCAGCTCGGCGATGAACGCGCCGGTCAACGGCGGCTCGGAGCGCGCCATGTCGGCCACCACCAGCACCACGTCGGTGGGGGTGTCGGAGGCCGCGCGATTGAGGTCATCCGCCCATTGCGAGGCAAGGCGCCGGTCTTCCCCGTCGCGCATCACCCGCGCGGCCATGCGCCGCAGGTTCTCCAGCAGGGCCAGGCGCAGCATGATCGGAACCGCCCACAATTCGCCCAGGCTCAGCGGCGCGAGCGACTGGTAGGAAGCGATGAAGCGGCCCAGCGTATCGCCGTCTATCCGGCCATCACCGTGTGCGATCGCCTGCATCGACAGTTCATACACCCGCGGCAACCCGGCCGAGGGGCCGGTGGCGAGCGACGGCAACTGCCGGCTGTAGCCGCGCGGCAGGTGGCGCCGCGCAGTCTGGATCTGTTCTTCGACCAGGTAATAGTTGTCGAGCAGCCATTCCCCGGCGGGGGTGACCGGGCGCTGCTCGCGCACCACGCTGCTGAGCAGGGTGTTGGCATCCTGAAGGACGCGTTCGTTGGCCTGCAGACGTTCCAGCAGGCGCTCCGGGCTGGGCCGCATCCGCACGCGGTGCTGGCGCGCAAGCGCGCGGCCGTAGACCTCCATCTGTTCAACGCTGTAGAGCGCGGCCCGCAGCGGACCCTCGGTGGCTTCAATGGCCGGGGCCGAGGCCTGGCGCTCACGCCAGCGCCAACGAACAAGCCGCCGCAGGCGAAGCCAACGGCCAAAAAGACGGCGAAGGTGGGGCATAGGATACCGGGGAGGGGGAGGCAGGTTGCGCCTTGCATCGTTGCATTTGGGGGGACGTGCACGCTGTGAAGGTCATATATACCTCCCATGCATTAGTCATATGCCACTCCTGCGCTTTTTCCATCAATCCCCTGCACGTAGATTCTCCTGACCCCTTTGTCACGGAGTGGAACATGCAGACACGCACGATCCCCCGCAGTGCGGTGGCGGGCCTGAGGACTGCATTTACCTGTGTTGCGGCCGTGCTCTTTGCCGCGACCGCCATGGCCAGCGAGCCACTGCAGATCCAATCACAGGGCAGCGTGATCGCCGGCGGCACGGTACAGCAGCAGCCGGGCACGTTCGATCCGCTGGCGCCGACCAAGCCGGATGGCCAGAGTTACCACGGCGATCATGTCTACGCCTTCTACCAGGTGCCGGTGAAGGCGCGGCCGTTGCCCATCGTGATGTGGCACGGCGCGGGCCAGTCGTCCAAGAGCTGGGAAACCACGGCCGACGGTCGCGAGGGCTTCCAGAACCTGTTCCTGCGTCGTCGCTTCACCACCTATCTGATCGATCAGCCGCGGCGCGGAAAAGCTGGCCGAAGCATGGTCGAGTCCACACTGAAGCCCGTGGCGGACGAGCAGATGTGGTTCAACCAGTTCCGCATTGGCCTGTGGCCCGAGTACTTTCGTGACAGCCAGTTCCCCAAGGGCGAGGCCGCGCTTGAGCAGTTCTTCCGCTCGGTCACGCCCAACACCGGCCCCTATGACATCGGGGTGGTCTCCGATGGGGTGGTCGCTCTGCTGGAAAGGACCGGGCCGGCGATCCTGTTCACCCATTCGCAGGCCGGCGGCCCAGGCTGGATGACGGCAATCAAGACCCCGAACGTGCGCGCCATCGTTGCCTTCGAGCCCGGCAGCAGCTTCGTCTTCGCCAAGGACGATGCACCGGCGCCGATTCCCAGTGCGTTCGATACCGTCGCACCCGTGGTGGTGTCGCCCGAGGAGTTCAAGGCGCTGACGCGCATCCCCATCCTGGTGCTGTACGGCGACAACATTCCCGAAAAGCCGATGCGCATGCCCGCGCAGGACAGCTGGCGGGCGCGCCTGGAAATGGCACGCGCCTGGCGCGACGCCGTCAACCGTCAGGGGGGCAATGTCACCCTGATCCACCTGCCGGAGATCGGCATCCGTGGCAACAGCCATTTCCCGTTCTCGGACCTCAACAACGTGCAGATCGCCGACCTGGTGAGCGATTTCCTGCAGAAGCAACATCTGGACGGTACGACCAAGGAGCACCACGAATGAAGCACCTGATGCGCGCCTCGCTGCTGGCAGCATCCCTCGGCCTGGCAGCAGGCACCGCCTCCGCTGCGGACTACCGGCTCAATCCGTTCAAACTAGCCTACGAAGGTGCGATCACGCAGAACGTGCCCGGCGAGGTCAATGTCCACCCGGCGACCTATCCGCTGAATGGAATCGAGATCGCGGCCAATTTCTACACGCCGCCCAACTTCGATGCCGCGCGGAAATACCCCACCATCGTGATCGCCCACCCCAACGGTGGGGTGAAAGAGCAGGTGGCTGGCCTGTACGCACAGCGTCTGGCCGAGCAGGGCTACATCACCATCACTGCCGATGCCGCCTATCAGGGGGCAAGTGGCGGCCAGCCCCGGAGCGTAGACAAACCTGCGCACCGCATCGAAGACATCCACGGCATGGCCGATTTCATCAGCCGATTCCCTTGGGTGGACACCAGACGCCTGGGCCTGCTGGGCATCTGTGGCGGCGGTGGCTACTCGCTGGCGGCCGCCCAGACCGACAAGCGTTTCAAGGCGGTGGCAACGGTCAGCATGTTCAATTCCGGTCGCGTGCGCCGCAACGGCTATGTCGATTCGCAGCTGTACACCCTCCAGCAACGCCTGCAACAGGCCTCCGACGCGCGCGCACAGGAGGCCGCTGGCGGCGAAGTGCTTTACTCCGGTGACGCCAACCTGACCGACGAACAGATCGCCAAGCTCCCCTTCGACCTGTACCGGCAAGGCTACGAGTACTACTGGAAGACCCACGCGCACCCCAATTCCACGTTCCGCTATACCACCAGCAGCCTGCTCGACCTGATGCGCTGGGACGCGACCAACCAGATCGAACTGATCAACCAGCCGTTGCTGATGATCGCCGGCAGCAAGGCTGACAGCCTGTACATGACCCAGGACGCCTTCGCCAAGGCAACCGGCACCACCGACAAGGAGCTGGTGCTGCTCGATGGTGCCACCCATATCGAAACCTACTGGGTACCGCGCTACGTGGATGCCGCAGTGGCCAAGCTCAACACCTTCTACGCCCGGACCCTGACCCAATGACCGATCAACGCACTTCCACTGGCCGCAATGCGGTGCTTGGCCTGGCACTGAGCGTGGCCGCTCCGTTCGCTGGTGCGGCCGAATCGGCGACGCAGCAGATTGCCCGTGCCGGCACGCAGGCTTCGTTCGCAGGCCCAGCGGAAAACTTCATCGGCAAGGTCCGCGTGGACCCGCTGTTTGCCGCCGACGCAGAGGTTCAAGCGTCGTCAGCCTACGTAAGCTTCGAGCCAGGCGCGCATTCGGCCTGGCATACCCATCCTGCCGGGCAGCGCCTGGTGGTGACGTCGGGCGTTGGGCTCACGCAGGAATGGGGCAAACCGGCACAGCGGATCCACCCTGGTGATGTGGTGGTGTGCCCGGCCGGCGTGAAGCACTGGCACGGTGCGGCGCCGCACAGCGCGATGACCCATCTTGCGGTCACAGGCGTGGCCGAGGGCAAGACGGTCACGTGGATGGAACAGGTAAGTGACGCGCAATACAACGAGGCCGCCGCGATCTTCGATGTGCCGGTTACGGGTGCGTTGTCGGCGCGGCAGCAGGCGATTCCGCTGATCGCCGCTGCTGCGGCTACCAGCAACCTCCCGCAGCTCAATGCGGCCCTGAACCGCGGGCTGGACGCCGGGCTCAGCATCAGCGAGGCCAAGGAAATCCTGGTACAGATGTATGCCTACACCGGCTTCCCGAAAAGCCTCAACGCCCTCGGCGAGTTGATGGCGGTGGTGGAAGCGCGCAAAGGGAAGGGTATTACCGATGCGCCCGGCCAGCCACCCAGCGGCGAGATTCCGGTGGGCGCGGCGCTGCGTGCCGTGGGCACAGCCAACCAGACCCGCATTTCCGGCGCGCCGGTAAAGGGCCCGGTGATGGAGTTCGCCCCGGTCATTAACCAGTTCCTGCAATCGCACCTGTTTGGCGACATCTTCGAGCGCGACAACCTGGACTGGCAAGGCCGCGAACTGGCCACGGTGGGCGCGTTGGCGGCCATGCCCGGCGTGGAAGCCCAACTGCGTTCACACATGGCGGCCAGCCAGCGATTGGGGCTGAGCCGCGCACAGCTGGAGCACGTGGCCCGGCTGCTGGCCGATAGCGGCGACCCGGCCGCAGCTGCGCGAGCTGCGCAGGCGCTCGAAAAAACACCTGCGCCGTCGCCCTGATACCCACGCCAATCATCCCGGAGACCGTCATGAGCACACTGCCTGCAAGTCCACAACGCCGCTCCATGTTGATTGGCGCCGCTACGTTGGCGGCGCTGCCGCTGACCGGCACGATCGCCGCCGCGCCATCGGCGGAGGCTGCTGCCGTTCGCGGGGCTGTTGCTTCAGCGCAGGGTGCCGCAGCACCCGCGCTGACCGGTCGCCGAATGCTGGGCACGCTGGAAGTATCCAGCGTGGGCCTGGGCGTGCAGAACATGAGCCGCACCTACCAGACCACCATTCCCTCGCGCCCCGAGATGCTGCGCATCATCCGTACCGCGTTCGATCAGGGCCTTACCTTCTACGACGCGGCAGAAGCCTACGGCCCGCATGAGGTGGAAAGAATTCTGGGCGAGGGTGTGGCGCCCTTCCGCAATGATGTTGTCATTGCTACCAAATTCGGCTGGAACATCGACCTTGAGACCGGGGCGCGTGGCCCGGGCCTGATCAGCCGGCCGGCGCACATCAAGGCAGTGGTGGAAGGCATGCTCAAGCGCCTGCGCACCGACCGCATCGACCTGCTGTACCAACACCGGGTGGATCCGCAGGTGCCGATCGAGGATGTGGCCGGGGCGATCAAGGATCTGATGACCCAAGGCAAGGTCCTGCACTGGGGCCTGTGCGAGATGGGCCTGAAGACCCTGCGACGTGCGCATGCCACGCTGCCCCTTTCCGCTGTGCAGAGCGAGTACTCGATGCTGTGGCGCGGACCGGAGCGGGAGGTGCTTTCGGCGTGCGAGGAGCTTGGAATCGGCTTTGTCCCCTGGAGCCCGCTTGGCGTCGGGTTCCTCACCGGTGCCATTGATGGACGCACACGGTTTGCCGAGGGCGACATCCGGGCCAATGAAACGCGATTCACCCCTGCCAACATCGAACACAACCTGGCGTTGGTGAACATCCTCGCCGCCTGGGCTGAGCGCAAGCAGGCAACGCCTGCGCGCATTGCCCTGGCTTGGCTGATGGCCCAGAAGCCATGGATCGTTCCCATTCCCGGCACCACGCAGATGGCACATCTGCTGGACAACATAGGGGCAGCCGAGGTGCACTTCAGCGCCAGCGAGCTGCGGGAGCTGAACAGAGCCGTCGCTGCAGTAGCCGTGCAGGGCGAACGGCTTCCGCCCGCGGTGCAGGCCTACAGCGACGTGGAAGCGCCGCTGCGTTGACGATCACTCCCGGTAGCGCAGGGCGTCACGCAACACCGTGAACGCAGGCGAAGACTGCCGGCGGCTGGGGTAGTAAAGGTGGTAACCCGGGAACGACGGGCACCAGTCCTGCAGTACGTGCACCAGCGTGCCGGCCTGCACGTGCGGGCGCACCAGGTCTTCGGGCATGTAGGCCAGGCCCAGCCCTTCCAGCGCTGCGCCCAGGCGCAGGGCGACGTTGTTGAACACCAGCTGGCCTTCCACCCGGACCTTGAGCTCCTGGCCCTTTTTCTCGAACTCCCAGGCGTAGATGCCGCCGTGGGTGGGCAGGCGGATGGTGATGCAGTTGTGCTGGGTGAGATCGTGCGGCGACTTTGGCTTCGGGTTGCGCTGGAAGTAGGCCGGCGAGCCCACCACCGCCATCCGAAGGTCCGGCCCGACGCGCACGGCGATCATGTCTTTGGCCAACTGTTCGCCCATGCGGATGCCGGCATCGAAGCCTTCGGCCACGATGTCGGTCAGGCCGTAGTCCACGATCACTTCGATATTGAGGTCCGGATGCTGGGGCAGCAGTTTGCCCAGCACCGGTTGCATGACGGTAAGCGCAGCATGCTCGCCGGCGGTGATGCGCAGGCGCCCTGCAGGCTTGTCACGGAAGGCATTGAGTTGGGCCAGCTCGGCATCGATCTCCTCGAAGCGCGGGGCGATCACCTGCAGCAGTTGTTCGCCCGCTTCGGTGGGGGAAACGCTTCGCGTCGTGCGGGCGAGCAGGCGCACGCCCAGCCGCTCCTCCAGCTGGCGCATGGACCGGCTGAGCGCCGGCTGGGACATGCCCAGCTGGGCAGCGGCCCGGGTAAAGCTGCGCTCACGTGCCACCAGGGCGAACATGGCCAGCTGGTCGTAATTCTCGATGGTCATTGATGCACCCCGGATATAAGCGATATCCGATTATGCCCCTGCAAGTATGTGTTTTGGGGGCGTAGATTGACCCCATGACCACTCCATTCCCAAACCCTGGCCGCCGCGCGGTGGTGGCTGCACTGGCGTCGCTGCCTCTGGGCTGCACTGCGGCGGACCCCGAACAGCAGGCAGCATCGGCGTCCTCGACCCGGACGCTGGTGGCGTACTTCTCGCGCTCGGGAAACACGCGTGTGATTGCCGGGTTGATCCATCGCAGCCTGCCGAGCGACCTGTTCGAGATCCAGCCGGCAAAAGAATACCCGGCCGACTATCGGGAAACGGTAGCGAAGGCCAGACAGGAAAGGGACGACGGCGCCGAGCCTGCATTGCGCGCGTCCATCGACGACATGAGCCGCTACGACACCGTGTACCTGGGATTCCCGATCTGGGGTGAAACCGCACCTCCGGTGATCCGCTCCTTCCTGTCACGGCACGACATGAGCGGCAAGACCATCGTGCCCTTCATTACCCATGGCGGTTATGGCGTAGGCAGCAGCCTTCGCGTGCTCGACCGCCATGCACCCAATGCTCGCATCCTGGAGGCCTTCACGATGGAGGCCGATCAGGAGCGCAGGACCATGGAGACGGTCAACGCCTGGTTGGCTACTCCCCCCACTGTTCGATGAGGACGCCACGATGAAAACCCGCATTCTTGGACAAGGCCTTGAAGTTTCCGCCCTCGGCCTGGGCTGCATGGGCATGAGTTCGGGCTACGGCCCGGCGGCAGACAGGCAGGAGATGATCGCGCTGATCCGCACGGCGGTGGAGCGGGGCGTTACCCACTTCGATACGGCGGAGGCCTATGGCCCGTTCGCCAATGAAGAGCTGGTGGGCGAGGCACTGGCGCCGGTGCGCGACCAGGTGGTGATCGCCACCAAGTTCGGTTTCGATATCGACCCGGTAACCGGTGCGCGTGGACCGGGCACCAACAGCCAGCCGGCGCATATCAAGGCGGCCGTTGAGGCGAGCCTGAAGCGGTTGCGTACCGAGCGCATCGACCTGCTGTACCAGCACCGGGTAGACCCGGCGGTGCCGATTGAGGACGTGGCCGGTGCGGTGAAGGAACTGATTGCGGAAGGGAAGGTAGGGCACTTCGGGCTGTCCGAAGCAGGGCTGCAGACCATCCGCCGGGCCCATGCGGTGCAGCCGCTTACCGCCGTGCAGAGTGAGTACTCGCTGCTCTGGCGCGAGCCGGAAAACGAGCTGCTGCCCCTGCTGGAAGAACTGGACATCGGCTTCGTGCCCTTCAGCCCATTGGGCGCCGGGTTCCTCACCGGCAAGATCGATGAGAACATCCAGTTCGACGCCAGCGATTTCCGTAACGTGGTGCCGCGCTTCTCTGCAGAAGCCCGCAAGGCCAACATGGCATTGGTGGATGTGGTCAAGGCACTGGCCGTCGAGAAGGGTGCCACGCCTGCGCAGGTTGCCTTGGCTTGGCTGCTGGCACAGAAGCCGTGGATCTCACCCATTCCCGGCACGACAAAGCTGCACCGCCTTGATGAGAATCTGGGCGCGTTGGACCTGATTCTGGAGCCGGGCGACCTGCAACGGATCGATGGCGAACTGGCCCATATACGCATCAGCGGCGAGCGCTTGCCCGAAGCTGCGTTGAAGATGACGGGTAGGTAGGCGGGTGCCTCTCTGGCATGATGCCGGAAGGCAGGATCAGAGAGTGGGCTGGCAGAATGCAGGCTTCTTCTCGAGTCCTGAAGGGGAAGGCTGTCCCGCTTGTTGCCGGAACCGGGCAACCCTATGATCACTGCGTAGTCTGGGCCCGGATCTGGAAGTTCCACACATTGGAGGTGAATGATGAAGGCAGTAGCCGGTTTCCTCTCGCTTTTCTGCGTGTCAATTTCCGCATCAGCAGCAACCCCGGTATCGGTGCAGTTCACGGGCGTAGTGCAGCAGGACGCCTTGCCGCCTGTTGCATTGGATCTGCAACTGCCATCCCAGCAGGCAGCAACCGTTCAACTCTCCAGCGGCTTCAACCTGGAGCTGACTACCCCCGGCAACTCCGCCAGTCCAGATGGGGCCCGCATCAGGCTGCTGTCGTCCAAGGGAGAGGTCATACACACGGCTCGCGTACCGGATGCTGGCCTCGCCAGCGTTTCCTTCGCTTACCAGGTCTGCGCGGGTAGTGTCACCTACATGTCCCCGGCGCCAGCCGTTGTGCCTGCCTGCAGGGCGTCAGCCCGGCTCACTCGCTGACTGACGCAGGGCGGGCGGGTCCTCTTTCAGCGACAACGGCCGCGCCATGTCCCTCATCCAGCCCCAGAGGATGTAAAAAATGGGGCTGGTGGTGAGAACCCCGATCGACAGCAGCACAACGCCGTAGTTGAACAGCCGCTGCGGGTCGCACTCCAGCGGTCCGCTATTGCCCTTGCCCATCCGGACACAGCCGTGTTCCGGATAGGCAACGGGGTAGGCACCCCAGACGAACAGGCCGGCCAACAGGGCGAACAGCAACATCACGCCCAGCTCTGCATCCTTGTTTCCCAGCCGCTCCCACCGCTGCGCCAGCCGCAGGTTCAACATGGGGCACCGGAGAGCTGCTGCTCCTGCCGCAGCCAGTGGCAGAATGCTTCCACCTCGGGGCGCTGTTGGGAGACGTCACGGCGTATCAGCCAGAACGCGTACGCATTCTCCAGGCGCACGCCAAGCGGCTTCATCAACCGGCCTTGACGAAGGTCTTCGTCCACGAGGGGAGCGAGGCCCAACGCAACACCGTGGCCTGAAACTGCAGCTTCCTGCGCAAGATAGATGCTGGCGAAGACCGGGCCCGACGCGGCGTTCACGTTTGTGGCGCCTGCCGCCGCCAACCAATCCGACCACGCAGGAACCCCAGCGCGGCCTGTCGCACCCTCATCGTGCAGCAGTGTGTAGTGGCGCAGATCGTCAGGGTGCTCCAATCCGTGCGGGTTGGCGCCCAGCAGTGTGGGCGAGCATACGGGGAATGCAGGCGCCTGCATCAGTACTTCGGCACGGACGCCAGCGTAGTTGCCCGCTCCATAGCGGATGCCCACATCGAATCCCCCGCGCAGAAAGTCCGCGTGCTCGTCGCTGGTGTCGATCCGCACCCGTACGTCCGGGAATGCGTGCTGGAAACGGTGCAGCCGGGGCACCAGCCACTTTGCCGCGAACGATTCCATGGTGGTCACCCTCAGCTCGGACGGCGCTCGCTTGCGGGCACGATCCAACGCCACGTCCAGCTGCCCCAACAGGTCGCCCACGGTGGCCGCCAGGGCCGCGCCCTCCGGCGTCAGCATCACGGAGCGATGGTTGCGCTGGAACAGGCTTACGCCAAGGTGTTCCTCGAGATGCTTTACCTGGTGGCTCACGGCCGCCGGGGTGACGAACAACTCACTGGCCGCGCCGTTGAAGCTCAGGTGGCGCGCCGCCGCTTCAAACGTGCGCAAGGCGTTGAGCGGGGCAGAGGGTCGGGTTTTCACAGGCGCCTGGCAGAGCAGAGTCGTCCGCATCGTATCGCATTAGATTTTCTAACGCGACGCGCAAAACAACTCGTTTGTCGCGCCCCGGCGGGTTGGCCACGATGCCCATCCTGCCAACGGGGTGTCCGTAATGCGAATCCAGGAACTGGCTACAGATGTCGTGATGTTCGTCGGTGACGAGGTGGAATCGGTCGCCACCGCATTCATGGATGGCGAGCGGGCGCTGCTGGTCGACTCACTGGGCAGCGAGGCCGATGCCGCCCGTGAGCAAGAAGCATGAATGACCTCAACCACCGTCGGCGCTTCCTTGTGGGATGCGCGGGCGCGGCAGCGGCGACGCTGCTTCCGTTCGGGGCGCTGGCAGCATCAGCAGTGCCCAGAACCCTGCGCGCCCAGCGACTGGCATGGGCAGGAGTGCGGCTGCAGTTGCCCGACAGCACGCTGTTGATAGATCCGCTGATCAGCCCGGAGGCGTGGGGCAGGGCACTACCCGACCGGCTGGTGCCAGTGGCCGATGCGGTTGGCGAAACCCACGTACTGCTCACCCACACCCATTCGGACCACTTCGATGGCACCGCAGTAGCGACCGCGCTCAAGAACGGCGGGGTGTTGGCGTATCCGGCAGGCTTGCAGCCCTCAACGTGGCCGCAGGGCGCGCGTGCCCGCCCCAGTGCGCTGTGGGAGCCGCAGCTGCTGGGCGACTTCACCGCCACGCCGGTGCCTGCATCGGATGGTTACGGGGATACGCAGGTCTCATGGGTTGTCTCGGCCGGCGGGCGGCGCATCTTCCACGGCGGCGATACCCAGTGGCATGGCAACTGGTGGCGCATCGGCCGCCAGTTTGGCCCGTTCGATGCAGCGTTTCTCCCGATCAATGGCGCGCGCTTCGGCTGGCGCGAGCCGGCGAGTGGCCAGCCGGGCGTGCTCGCGCCCGAGCAGGCGGTGGCCGCTGCGGTTATCCTCGGCGCTCGAGTGCTGGTGCCGATTCACTACGGTGTCAGCGGAATGGACAAGTATGTCGAAGTGGATGATCCGCTTGGCAGGGTTCGCCAGGCCGCACGCGAGCGGGATGTCCCTTTGCAGATCATGGAGCCGGGCACGTGGTTGCCGTGGCCGGAAGGGAGCCTATGAAAGCGCTGAACTGCATCATCATTGCCTTCGCCGTATCGTCCCCGGCCCTGCATGCACATGCGGCGGAGCGTGCCAGCCCCAAGCGCCCCTCCGTCGAGCAGCTACAGAAGGTCATCGTCAGCAGGTCGCCGCAGACCCGTGTGGAAGCAGCGGACAGCGACCGCATCACCGCACGCCGCATCGACATCGTTGACGAACAGGGCGTGATCCGCATGACCCTTTCGGGCCAGACGCCCGCGCCGATCATCGACGGCATCCAGTACAAGCGCGCCTTCAATGTGGCGGGCATGGTGCTGTACGACGACAAGGGCAGTGAGCGCGGCGGCTTCGGTACCGCGGACGTGGATGGCGGCATGGCCGTCCTCGCCTTGGACCACCCCGCCATGGATGCCATCGGCTGGCGCGTCTCACCGGATGGCGAGGTGCGCTTTTCGATCAACCAGGCACCGCCGTTGATTCGCGAACCCCGCCTGGACAACCGCCTGATTCCGGGGGTGCAGACACCCACACGGATCCAGATGGTGGTGGGTGCCGACGGCACGCCGGCCATCGCGCTCAACGACAAGCAGGACCGGGCCAGGCTGCGCTTGACCGTCACCCCGGAAGGCTACGGCGCCATCGAGTTCCTGGATGCGCAGGGCAAAGTAATCCATACGCTGGCACCAGAAGCAGCACAACAGTAACGCCAACCACTTTCATGGAGTCCGCATGGATACTGAAATCCGGCAGCACGAGGAAGCCCTGCGCGTTGCGATGCTCACCAGCGACGTGGAGGCCCTGGAATCACTGATCGCAGACGACCTGATTTTTGTGGGGCCGTCAGGCGATGTTTTTCACAAGCAGGATGATCTGGCGCTGCATCGTTCCGGACGCCAGAAGCTCACCTTGGCAGAGTGGCGATCTGTAGAGATCTCCGCGCAAGGGCAGGCCGCTGTAACCTCGGTAACAGCCGAACTGGCAGGCACGTTCGACGGCGCTGCGTTCGCAGGGCACTTCAGGTACTGCCGCTTCTGGGTGAAAACGGCGAGCGGCTGGCAGGTGCTGGGAGGTTCGGTTATCGCGTTACCATCGGCCTGAACCCACTGCTGGAAGCACCTCATGATGAAATCTGGCCTGTTGCTGATTGCGCTGATGATGTCTGCCGGGCAGGCTCTGGCCACGCCGTCATGGGGCGCGCCCAGTTCCAGCCCGGCCAACACGTCGCCCGCCGCGCTCAAGCCGGGCGAGTGGGTGTGGGGCGGCGATTCAAAAGCGATGGGCCCGATGGCGGTGGTGGTGAGCATCACCGAGCAGCGCGCCTACGTTTACCGCAACGGACTGCTGGAAGCCGTGTCCACGGTGAGCACCGGCAAGCCCGGTCACGAAACGCCCACGGGTGTGTTCACCATCCTGCAGAAGGACAAGGACCACCATTCCAGCAAGTACAACGACGCCGCCATGCCGTACCAGGAACGTCTTACCTGGGATGGTATTGCCCTGCATGCCGGCGGATTGCCGGGGTACCCGGAATCTCATGGCTGCGTGCACCTGCCCACCGAGTTTGCCCGGCGGCTGTTCGGGGCGACCAACATGGGCATGGTGGTGGTGATCGCCAAGGAGGGCGTGTCCGATCCGACGCTGGTGCACCCCCACGTGGCCAGCCCGATCGATCCGGGCACGGGCAAGGAAGTGCTGGATGTTCCGCTGGGCACCCAGGAGCAATACCGCTGGCAGCCGGAGGTGGCGCCTACCGGCGTGGTGTCGCTGCTGCTCAGCACCAGCGACCGCCGGTTGTTCGCGTACCGGGACGGCAAGGAGATCGGCCGTTCGCGGGTGGATTTCCGCAACGGCGCAGCGCCGACCGGGACGCGTGCCTACATGGCCGCCAACAGCAAGGTGCCTGCCGGTGAGCCGTCATGGGTTGAGGTAGGCATCCCGGGGGAGGAAGCCGAAGGGGGCACGGCGCTCAGCCAGGCCGACGAGCAGCGGGTGCTGCTGCCAGACGGCTTCCGCACCGCGTTGAAGCCGATCCTGCAGCCGGGCGTCGTGTTGCTGGTAACAGACAAGCACGTGCTCCCCGAAACTACCGGGCCGGCGCTGCAGGTACTCAATGCAGACCAGCCCGCGCTGTGAGCGGACTGCCCGCCATTCGCTAGAGCGATGGATTCGGAAGGAAGTGGGCGACCGTTCTCACGACAGCGGCAATGGGCAGTGCGATCGCGACCGCATGCGTGAAACGGTTGCTGGGACCGCGCTGGAACGGGATCCAACCTGTCAGTGCAATCGTGCACAGTGAGAAGATCGCCACTGAGGCGCCGGTTGCCATTATCGCCAGGCAGAAGCTGATGAACGCGAAAAGTTCTACTGCAAGTTCAATATAGGTACGCTGCTTCATCGTTGCTCAACTATGCGGCCATCATCTTCCTTGACCGCTTCGAACAGCGGCGCCGCGATGGTATCACGACTCATTCGTATTTCAGAGGCTTCGGAATGTCAGTTCTCTATCCCGCCATGCAGCCCGTTCGCGCCGAACTGCGCCTTGATCTGGTTGATTCCTCTGGAAATCCGACGCATGAAATGCGCCCGGCGGACGCGCGCCCGTTGGCAGTTTCTGTTCGAAAGAACCATCCGTGGTTCTCGTTCTGCATCAACGACACTACGGTCGGCGCCGTTCTGCCAGGCACCGCTGTGACATGCAGCATATCCTTCATCAATCATGTTGAAGCGATGGAGGAATTTCCTCGGGGAGCCTCCGTCCTGTTCGGGGATGGCGCCGTGACCAAGGGCGTGCTGCGGCTGGAGTAGCACGCCGCGCTTTCGCGCAGTGTCCGTCCTGTCCGATTGCCGATATGATCCGCACATTGGGCCGATGGGGATCGGCACTCATCAAGGAAGAGATATGGTCATGAAGTCGTTCGTTCGCGCACTGACCTCGCTGCTGTTGTGCTTGCTGGCTTCGTGCAAGCTCGACTATTCGATGGTCCGGGTTGCGCCACCCGGTGTGCCTGTCGCGCATGTGGTGAGTGCGATCAACCACATGGGTGAACCTGGGGCGGTGATATCCAAGGTCAACGGAAAGGGTGTGCGCGGCCCCAATGGAATGGGCTACGAGATCCAGGTGCCCGCAGGGCGTAATACGCTGTTTCTCGCGTACTTCAACGGCATGCGCTACTCCCTGAGTGAACAGGTGATGGATTTCGAGGAAGGGGGCTACTACGTGCTTGCACCCACCCCCGATTTCGACAATTCGAGGGTGCGCTACACCATAACGCGCGTGACACCCGAGCAGTTCCAGATATCCATGTGCAGGGCGCAGCGCCAAGTCCACCAGGCCATGAAGAGCATCAATCCACAGAAAACACCGGCTTGCGATGTACTTCCAACGCAGTCCCGGCAGGGCTGACCGCAAAGACCGCCCCGCATTCAGCTACCTGTTTCATACATTCAGCTTCTTCACAATCCATGTACGTAGCGCAGCGCAATGATTGGTCCGGCAGAGGGGGCGCTATTTAACCAAGACCCAAGAAGGAGTGCTGGAATGATCATGAACAAGAAGAGTGTGGTGTTGACGCGTACGCTGGGCGTGGCGCTCGTCGCCGCTTTGGGCCTTGGCGGTTGCGCCACCTATAAGGATGAGTTCGCGACGATCAACTCGCGCCTCGATTCCCTTGATACCAAGGTGAACAGCGCAGCGCAGAGTGCTGAATCGGCCAATCAGTCGGCCCAGCAGGCAAACCAGCGCCTGGATCAGATTGAAAGCCGTGTGCAGCGTCTGGAAACTGTCCCGCCGAAACGTCAGCCGCGCGGCTGATAGCTTCGTTGCAGATGCAGTATCGAAGTGCGTAAACCAGGACCCGGTGGCCTTTGATGGCCACCGGTTTCTTTGCTTTAGTCTGTCGTAGCTTCAAGGAATTCCCCCTACACCATGCACATGCATCCCGCTATCCGAGCCACGTGTGGCGCACTGGCCCTGACGCTGGCGTTCGCCGGCCCCGCTTTGGCCCGTGCACAGGACCCGGCCGAGCAGCAGCCTGCTGAACAGCCTGCATCGTCCAACGATCTATTGCCGCCGGAGCAGCCGGTATCCGACACGGTGCTTCAGCTGGCCGGGTGGGTCAAGGCAAGCAGGGATGCAGAAGGTTATCCGTTCGCTGTGATGGATAAAGCAGCGGCGCAGATCCTCGTGTTCGACGGTAGTGGCAAACTCATCGGCGCAGCGCCGGGCCTGTTTGGCTCTGCGGTGGGTGACCATTCCGCCCCAGGCATAGCCGGTCTCGCGCTCAAGGAAATTCCGGGCCGCGACCGCACCACGCCTGCTGGCCGCTTCATCGGCGGCTACGGCGACTCACTCGACGCCGGGCGCGTGCTCTGGGTGGACTACGACACCGCGATTTCCATCCATCCCACGGCAACCGGCGTACCTGCCGAACGGCGGGTCGAGCGCCTGGCGTCGCCTTCGCCGGACGACAACCGTGTTACCCACGGCTGCATCAACGTCAACCCGGATTTCTACGCGAAGATCATCAAGCCGACGTTCCAGAAGGGTGGCTTGTTCTACATCCTCCCGGACCAGCAGTCGCTTGCTGAGACGTTCCCTGACTTCGCGCGGAGCCAGGAGGCCACGGCGCAGCACGGCGAAGGTGGCGGCAAAGGCGCCGCCAGGTAAGGGTTTCGGGAAATCCCAGGCCATTCGGCCTGACGCTTGACGCAAACTGGTTTGCACGGCAAACTCACTCCGAGGCGATTCCCTTGGAGTGCGTCATGCAGCTGCCGTCTGTCACCGATCCCTACAGCCGCTTCCAGGCCATGACCCGCGAGTACTCACGGTACTCACGAAGCGCGGGCGGCCTTTCCGCCATCGCCGGTGGCGCTGCCTGCCTGGCCTCCTTTCTTGTCGGCGCCCTGTTGCCCGCCACTTTTGAGCTGCGCGCGTTGCTCATCGCTGTGCCGGTGCTGTGGCTAGCCGCCAAGCAATGGCTGGCGCATCGCTACTACCAGCGTTTCGGCCAGGTCGAGGAACAGATCACCGCGACCGAGCGCAACTTCCAACGCCTTTTCATCGCTTTTACTGCCCTGATCAGCGCGCTGATCGTCGGGTTCGTGCTGACCCGCATGGCACCGATGGGCAGATTGCCGTGGGACCTGCGCGCGATCGGGTACCTCATGGTGGTAGCGCTTCTGCCGCTGATTGTCTGGCGGTGGTTGCGCACGCCGCTGGAGTTCATCGTGGGCGTGTTCCTGCTGTGCCAGGCCGCGGTGGCATTCACCGGCCAGACCTATGCGTTCGGGCCTACTACCGTGGTGTTTCCGCTGGCCGCCATTGCCTTGGTGGTGGTCGGGTGGCGCGACCACCAGCGGTTCCTGCGCCTGCAGGCGGAAATGCGCGCGTTCGTGGCCACGCGAAAGCCCATCCCATGACCCAGCTTCCCGATTCCCGCAGCCTGTTGCAGCTGGATCGCCTGATCCACGAGCCGGCGCGCCTGTTGATCCTGTCGATCCTGGCCGGCGCCGAATCAGCTGAATTTGCGTTCGTCGAACATCTCAGCGGTTTGAGCAAGGGCAACCTGTCCAGCCATCTCAGCAAGCTCGAAGCCGCAGGGTTGGTCGCCATTGATAAATCGTTCCGGGGCAAGCGCCCGTTGACCACCCTGCAGCTGACGCCTGCGGGCCGCCAAGGGCTGGCCGAGTACCGCAAGCAGCTTGCGGCAGTCGTCGCAGGCATTCCTGATCCCCACAGCACGGATTCCTGATATGACACTGTTCGCGAAATTGACGGCGACGCTGGTTCTGTCGCTGGTGGCATCCAGCGGCCTTGCCGCCAGCCAGGACACGCGCGAGGAAGGCGCCAGCATGACCTCGCAGTTCTACAAGGGGAATGACGATGCACTGTGGGAGCGGATGACGCCGCAGATGCAGGCCGCATTGCAGTCGAAACAGAGCCTGGCGGCGCTCAGGGGACAAGTGCTCGCTGCAGGTGGAGAGGAAACCGACGTTGTCAGCGAAACGGTCAGCACCGATGGCGGATATGACATCTACGTGCGCCAGGCTCGATTCGCCAAGAATCCAGCCATCATCCAGATCACCTGGGCATTCGACGCCCAGCGCAAGATAGCAGGCTTCAACATCCGCCCACACCAGGCCAGTCCATCGCCGCCCGCGGCAAGCGAGCGCCTTGGCTACAAGAACCGCACGC
>Ga0102591_1001310_pt1 | contig 35134 bp, 31 predicted proteins | sample AraplaCol_mCL_r2_2_FD_76860 | JGI IMG/M metagenome (GOLD analysis project Ga0102591, IMG submission 76860) | Arabidopsis root microbial communities from North Carolina, USA - plate scrape MF_Col_mCL_r2 (SPADES assembly) (version 2) | ecosystem: Host-associated > Plants > Roots > Endosphere...
CCGCGCTTGCGCAGTGCATAGCGCACGCAAGCGTCCATCAGCTGTTCGATCGGGTACTTCTTGTTGAGCGGAACCAGTTCGCTGCGCAGCTCGTCGTTGGGCGCATGCAGCGAAACGGCGAGCGAAACATCGCTCTCCAGCCCGAGGCGGTCGATCATCGGCACCATGCCGGCAGTCGACAGCGTGACGCGCTTGTTCGCCAGGCCGTAGCCCAGGTCGTCGCGCATGATGCTCATCGCGCGCACGACGTTGTCGAAGTTCATCAGCGGCTCGCCCATGCCCATCATCACCACGTTGGTGAGGCGGCGCTGCTGGTGCGGCACGTTGCCCAGGTGGCGCGCGGCGACCCACACCTGGCCGATGATCTCGGCGGTGGAGAGGTTGCGGTTGAAGCCCTGGGTGGCGGTGGAACAGAACTGGCAGTTGAGCGCGCAACCCACCTGCGACGACACGCACAGCGTGCCGCGCCCCTTGTCGGGGATGTACACGGTTTCGATGGCGTTCTTCGGATCCATGCCGAGCAGCCACTTGTGCGTGCCGTCGGTGGAGGCCTTGTCGAACACGACCTGCGGCACGCGCACTTCGGCGCGCGCTTCGAGCTTGGCGCGCAGCGCCTTGCCCAGGTCGGTCATGTCTCCGAAGTCGGTCACGTAGCGGTGATGGATCCACTTCATCACCTGGTGCGCACGGAACTTCTTCTCGCCGAGCGTCTCTTCGAAGAAACGCTCGAGCGAGGCGCGGTCGAGGTCGAACAGATTGGTCTTCGCGCCGGCCGAGGCCGGCGCGGGATTGGTCTTCGATCCCGACTCCATCGCGCTCTTGGCGGCCACGCCCGCTTCCACGCGTGCAGCCGATTCCGTCGCCGGCGTGTCGCCAGCAAGCTGGATGTCGATGCGTTCGCGTTGCGTGGTCATGGCCTTGTCGTCACTTGCGCCTTAGCGCGCGAACACGTCGGTCGCCGGGAAGAAGTACGCGATTTCAACCGCGGCGTTCTCCAGGCTGTCCGAACCGTGCACGGCGTTGGCGTCGATGCTGTCGGCGAAGTCGGCGCGGATCGTGCCCGGCGCGGCGTCCTTCGGATTGGTGGCGCCCATCAGGTCGCGGTTCTTCAGCATCGCGCCTTCGCCTTCGAGCACCTGGATCATCACCGGGCCCGAGATCATGAACTCGACGAGCGCGCTGAAGAACGGACGCTCGCGGTGAACGGCGTAGAAACCTTCAGCTTCCTGCTTCGACAGCTGCTTCATCTTCGAGGCGACGACCTTGAGGCCGTTCTTCTCGAAGCGGGTGTAGATCTCACCGATGACGTTCTTGGCGACGGCGTCGGGCTTGATGATCGAAAGGGTGCGCTCCAGCGCCATGGAATCTCTCCGGGTAGGCGGGCCGCCGAACGTGGTGACTTAGACCAGGGTTCGCGCCCGAGGATAACAGAAAAACCCGCGTACGGACGCGGGTTTAGCCCACAAGGCTCCGGTAATTCTACCGGATCGTTAGGCATTTTTGCAGGGTCTGGCGAGAGCTTCCGGTGGCTGTCCCGTTGACGGTTCAGGCCCGCCGGGGCTAGCATCAAACAAGCGTTTGATTCAGCCACCGCAGCAGCAGGACCCGCAGCACCCATGGCCACTACCGCGCACTTCTCCACCAAGGACCGGATCCTTGGCGCCGCCGAGGAACTGTTCGCACAGTTCGGCTTTACCGGCACCTCCCTCCGCCAGGTCACCAGCCGTGCCGACGTGAACATCGCGGCGGTGAACTACCACTTCGGCAGCAAGGAGAACCTCGTCAACGAGGTCTTCCGCCGCCGCATGGACGACATGAGCGCCCATCGCCTTGGCGCGCTGAAAACCGCGCTGGAACAGCATCCGGGCGAGCTCGAGCCGATCCTGGCCGCGTTCGTCCAGCCTGCGCTGGCGATGGCGCAGGACCGCCACGGCGGCGGCGCCTTCGTCCGCGTCGTCGCTCGCGCCTACGCCGAAAAGAACGACCGCCTGCGCAAGTTCCTCTCCGACCACTACGGCCACGTGCTGCGCGATTTCGCCAAGGCGATCGCCGGCTGCGTGCCGGGCCTGAGCAAGGAAGAGCTGTACTGGCGACTCGACTTCCTCGCTGGGTCGCTGACCTATGCGATGGCCGATTTCGGCCTGATCAAGCGACCCGCCGGTGTCACCGAGGCGGCGCATCGTGAGCGTGCGGCACGCGAGCTGATCCGCTTCGCCGCGGCCGGCTTCAAGTCCTGACTTTCTGATTCAAAATACTTGTTAAACAAGGATTTGCATAACATGCCTAAGAAATTGCTTGCACGCCGCGTGGCCGTGCTTGGCGCCGGCGTCATGGGCGCGCAGATCGCCGCCCACCTGACCAACGCGGGCGTCGATACCGTCCTGTTCGACCTTCCTGCCAAGGAAGGCGACCCCAACGGCGTGGTCGGCAAGGCCATCGCCAACCTGGCCAAGCTCAGCCCTGCTCCGCTCGCCAGCAAGTCGCTGGCCGAGCGCATCACCGCGGCGAACTACGAGACCGGCCTGGAACAGCTGCGCGACTGCGACCTCATCATCGAGGCCATCGCCGAACGGATGGACTGGAAGCAGGACCTCTACAAGAAGATCGCGCCGTTCGTGTCCGACGACGCGATCCTCGCCAGCAACACCTCGGGCCTGGGCATCAACAAGCTGGCCGAAGTGCTGCCCGAGCAACTGCGCCATCGCTTCTGCGGCGTGCACTTCTTCAACCCGCCGCGCTACATGCACCTGGCCGAGCTGATCCCGGCGAAGACCACCGACGCCGACGTGCTGACGGCGCTGGAAACCTTCCTGACCACCGCGCTCGGCAAGGGCGTGGTGATCGCCAAGGACACGCCGAACTTCATCGGCAACCGCATCGGCGTGTTCTCGATGCTGGCCGCGATGCACCACACCGAGCAGTTCGGCCTGGGCTTCGACACCGTCGATACACTGACCGGCCCGGCGATCGGCCGTCCGAAGTCGGCGACCTACCGCACCGCGGACGTGGTCGGCCTGGACACGATGGCGCACGTCATCAAGACGATGGCCGATACGCTGCCGGACGATCCGTGGCACCAGTACTTCAAGGCGCCCAAGTGGCTTTCGGCCCTGATCGAAAAGGGTGCGCTGGGCCAGAAGACCGGCGCCGGCGTCTACACCAAGCGCGGCAAGGACATCCTGGTGCTGGACCTGAAGGCGCAGGATTACCGCGTCTCTGCCGGCGAACTGGAACCCGAAGTCGCCGCGCTGCTCAAGGAAAGGGACCCGGCGAAGAAGTTCGCCGCCCTGCGCGCCAGCACGCACCCGCAGGCGCAGTTCCTGTGGGCGATCTTCCGCGACTCGTTCCACTACAGCGCCTTCCATCTGGAGTCGATTGCCGAGACCGCTCGCGACATCGACTTCGCGATGCGCTGGGGCTACGGCTGGTCGCTGGGTCCGTTCGAGACCTGGCAGTCCGCCGGCTGGAAGCAGGTCGCCGACTGGATCGCCGAGGACATCGTCGGCGGCAAGGCCATGAGCAGCGCACCGCTGCCGGACTGGGTGTTCGACGGCCGCGAAGGCGTGCACGACAAGGACGGCAGCTACAGCCCGGCCCGCAAGGCGCAGGTGCCGCGTTCGTCCAATCCGGTCTATGCACGCCAGCGTTTCCCGGATCCGCTGCTGGGTGAGAAGTTCTCGCAGGGCCGCACGGTGTTCGAGAACGACGGCATCCGCATGTGGGCCGACGAAGGCGACGACATCGCGGTGGTCTCGTTCAAGACCAAGATGCACACGGTCAACGACCACGTGCTCAACGGCTTGCAGGAAGCCATCGGCATCGCCGAGCGCGACTTCGCCGGCCTGGTGATCTGGCAGCCGAAGGAGCCCTTCTCCGCCGGTGCCGATCTGGCCGGTGCGCTGGGCCTGCTGCAGGCCGGCGACGTGAAGGGTTTCGAGGCGATGGTCGCCAACTTCCAGGCCACCAGCCAGCGCATCAAGTATTCGCTGGTGCCGGTCGTCGCGGCCGTGCGCGGCCTGGCGCTGGGCGGCGGCTGCGAGTTCCAGATGCACTCGGCCAAGGCCGTGTTCGCGCTGGAGAGCTACATCGGCCTGGTCGAAGCGGGCGTCGGCCTGCTGCCGGCCGGCGGCGGCCTGAAGGAATTCGCCGTGCGCGCCTCCGAAGCGGCCGGCCCGGGCGGCGACGTGTTCGCGCAGCTGAAGACGGCGTTCGAAAGCGTCGCGATGGGCAAGGTGTCGGCGTCGGCGTTCGAGGCGAAGGAACTCAAGCTCGCGCGCGAGAACGATGCCGTCGTCTTCAACGCCTTCGAACTGCTGCATGTCGCCAAGGCGCAGGCACGCGCGCTGGCCGAGTCCGGCTATCGCCCGCCCCTGCCCGCGCGCCGCATCCAGGTCGCCGGCGACGTCGGCATCGCGACGTTCAAGATGATGCTGGTGAACATGCTCGAAGGCCGCTTCATCTCGCCGCACGACTACGAGATCGCCACGCGCATCGCCACCGTTCTGTGCGGCGGCGAAGTCGATCGCGGCGCGATCGTCGACGAGGAATGGCTGCTCAAGCTCGAACGCGAACACTTCGTCGCACTGGCGCAGATGCCCAAGACGCAGGAACGCATCGCGCACATGCTCAAGACCGGCAAGCCGCTGCGTAACTGAGCGACGACGACACAGGACCCAAGAAAATGACCAAGCAGATCCAGGACGCCTACATCGTCGCCGCCACCCGCACTCCGGTCGGCAAGGCGCCACGCGGCGTGTTCCGCAATACCCGTCCCGACGAAATGCTCGCCCACGTGCTCAAGGCCGTGGTCGCGCAGGCCCCGGGCATCGACGTGGGCCGCATCGATGACGCGATCATCGGTTGCGCCATGCCCGAGGGCGAGCAAGGCATGAACGTGGCGCGCATCGGTGCGCTGCTGGCCGGCCTGCCCAACACCATCGCGGCGCAGACCATCAACCGCTTCTGCTCGTCTGGCCTGCAGGCCGTGGCGATGGCCGCCGACCAGATCCGCCTGGGCCACGCGGACCTGATGCTCGCCGGCGGCACCGAGTCGATGTCCATGGTGCCTATGATGGGCAACAAGGTCGCGCTCAGCCCGCAGGTGTTCGCGAAGGAAGAGAATGTCGCCATCGCCTACGGCATGGGCATCACCGCCGAGAAGGTCGCCGAGGAATGGAAGGTCTCGCGCGAGGAGCAGGACGCCTTCGCGCTGGCTTCGCACCAGAAGGCGATCGCGGCCATCCAGGCCGGCGAGTTCAAGGGCGAGATCACGCCGTACGAAGTGATCTCGCGCATCCCCGACCTGGCCGGCAACGCCGTGCGCGTAAAGAAGTCGCTGATCGAGATCGACGAAGGCCCGCGTCCGGATTCGTCCATCGAAGGCCTCGCCAAGCTCAAGCCCGTGTTCCGCAACGGCCAGTTCGGCGGTTCGGTCACGGCCGGCAACAGCTCGCAGATGAGCGACGGCGCGGCCGGCGTGCTGCTCGCGTCCGAGCAGGCGATCAAGGACTACGGCCTGACCCCGCTGGCGCGTTTCGTCAGCTTCTCGGTCGCCGGTGTGCGTCCGGAAGTGATGGGCATCGGTCCGATCGCGGCGATCCCGAAGGCGCTCAAGCAGGCTGGCCTGACCAAGGACCAGCTGGACTGGATCGAACTCAACGAAGCCTTCGCCGCGCAGGCGCTGGCGGTGATCCGCGACAGCGGCCTTGATCCGTCCAAGGTCAACCCGCTGGGCGGCGCGATCGCGTTGGGCCACCCACTGGGTGCGACCGGTGCGATCCGCACCGCGACCATCGTGCACGGCATGCGTCGCCGCCAGCAGAAGTACGGCATGGTGACGATGTGCATCGGCACCGGCATGGGCGCGGCAGGTATTTTCGAGTCGCTGTAAGCGTCGCGTCACCGGACAGAAAAAGGCGGCCTGCGGGCCGCCTTTTTCGTCATGGCGAGCAATGCGTCGCCCTACTTCGGGCAGGCAACGAACTTGCCCTTCGCGTCGTGGCACTGCTTCGCCTTCTGCGGATGCTCGCATGCTACGAACTTGCCGCTCTTGTCGCGGCAATGCGTCGCGGCGGGTTTCGACGATGTGGCGGCCGGCGGTTGCGCGGCAACCGCGCCGAAGGCGAGCGACAACAACGCCATGGCCAACGGGATTCGGGTAGACGTTCGCATGACCCGTTCTCCTTGAATGTCCCTGGGGACGGAGAAGCCAGCTTGCGCGGTTGCACCTCTCCCACACCTTTCGGCTGCATTACGCGTGGGTAATGCTGGCATGCGCCCTTGCGCGCACATTGAGGGAAGCCTCCTCTGTTCGAACTGCACCTTCTCGCCGTTTTCACATCCCTGTCGCGCAACTGAGCCCAGCATCGCCTCGCGTCGCCGTTTTTCGCGTCGGCCGGCGCGGGCGTCGGCACGTCCAAGTAATGCGATGCCCTTGTTCGTTCCCGGTTCGCTCGCGATACCTCGACAAGGAGAACGCTTATGTCCCTGCGCAATCTCGCCGGCGCGACGCTGGCTCTGCTGCTCACGCTGTTGTTGGCCGCCTGTCAGACCACGACACCCGGCTCGATGCAAGGCGCCGTCGAAGTGCGATCGGGCGTCATCGAACAGATCACGGACGTACAGATTTCCAATACCCATACGCGCGGCGTCGGTGCCGTCATCGGCGGCGCGCTGGGCCTGGGCGTGGGCAGCCTGATCGGCGGCGGCACCGGGCGCGACGTCGCCATGGTGCTGGGCACGATCGGCGGTGCGGTGACCGGCAATGCGGTGCAGCGCCGCAACCAGCAACCGGTTCCGGGCCACGACATCATCGTCCGCCTGACCAACGGCGTGCTGGTGTCCGTCACCCAGGAGCCGACCAACCTTCGCGTCGGCCAGAAGGTCTTCATCCAGGGCAAGGGTGAGGACGCACGCGTGACGCCGGCGAACTAGGCGTTCGACATCGGCGTCGGAACGAAAAAGGCGGCTTCACGGCCGCCTTTTTCGTCGCGTGCGCCGGGTGACTCAGGCCATGCGCGTTCCGTTCGGCACCGGTCGCTCGATCGTGGTGATGACCACGCCCTCCTCCGTCGGGAATCCCGTCAACAGGAATTCGGAGATGAAGGGTCCGACCTGCTTGGGCGGGAAATTGATCACGCCAACGATCTGCCGCCCGACCAGCTGATCTGCCGGATACAGATGCTTCACCTGCGCGCTGGTCTTGCGCACACCATGCGGGCCGAAATCGACCCAGAGCTTCCACGCGGGCTTGCGCGCTTCCGGGAACTCCTCGACGCGCTGCACCGTACCGGCGCAGAGCATCACCTTTTCGAAATCCGCCCAGCTGATCGTCTCGCTCATCCTGCCCTCGCCTCTCCCCGACTGCGTTCCACCCGGTCCTTCCATTCGTCCTTGAACCCGGCCCACCAGTAACTCAACTGCGCGCCGACGAACCCTACCGGCTTCATCGCCGACACCAGGCCGTAGCCGCTCAGTTCGCGCCAGCGGGGATCACCGTGCGCGATCGCGTTCGCCAGCAGTTCCCCGGCAAACGTGGTCGGCGCGACGCCGTGCCCACCGAATGCCTGCGCCAGCCAGAGCCCGTCGTCGATCTGCCCGATCTGCGGCATCTGGTGCCGCGCGTAACTCATCAGCCCCGACCAGGCATGTTCGATGCGAACGCCGTCCAGTTGCGGGAACACTTTCAGCATGTCGCCGTACAGAAGCGTTTCGACTTCTGCCGGCGAGCGGTCCAGCACCGAAATGCGGCCACCCCACAGCAGCCGCGTATCGGGCAACGGGCGGTAGTAATCGAAGGCGAAGCGCGTGTCGTAGACGGCCGATCGCGTGGTCATGACTTCGTCCAGCCGCGCGCCCAGCGGTTGCGTCACCATCACGTAGGTCGCGATCGGCAATACGCCCGCATCGACTTCGGCACGCAGGCCGGCGAGATAGCCACCGCACGCAAGGACGACCTGGTCGGCTTCGACCACGCCGTCCGGCGTCCGCACGCGCCAGCCGCGGCCGGCGCGTTCCAGCGCCATGGCCGGTGTTCGCTCATGGATCGACACGCCCTGCGCCATCGCCGCCCGCGCGATGCCGCGCGCGTATTTCAGCGGGTGGAAATGGAACGCCTGCGGCTCGAACAAACCGTCGTGGTACCGCTGCGTATGGACAAGCGAACGCAGGCGTTCGCGTGGCGTCCATTCCCAATGCACGCCGAAACGCTGCTCCAATAGTTGCTGGCGCTCGCGCAGCACCTGCGGATCGCGGAACCAGTTCGCCCACAGGACGCCGGCGTCGACGCGATCGCAGTCGATGGAATAGCGATCGGTGCGGGCGCGGATGAGCTCTACGGCGTCCGTCGTGCCCGAATAGAGCGCACGCGCACGCTCAGGACCGAGGTCCTGCAGCAGGCTTTCCTCACCGCGCGAGAAGCCACCGAAGACGAAACCGCCATTACGGCCCGACGCACCGAAACCGACGCGCTCGGCGTCGAGCAACACCACGTCGCGGACACCACGCTCAACCAGTCCGAGTGCGGTATTCAGGCCGGCGAAACCGCCGCCGATGACGCAGACGCTGGCATCGACCGGCCCACGAAGCGGCCCGAACCCCAGCTCGCGCTCGGGAACGGTCGCCAGGTAATAGTTGGAATCCGGACCGCTCATCCCGCGAACATCCCGGCGGCGGACAGGACGCCACCGCGTGGGTCAGAGTCTAGCGGCGTCGGCGCCGCGTGGCGGCGCCGGTTTCGGCAACGACGTCCTCGCGGACGTCAGTTGAGTTCTTCGACGCCCAGTTCGGACAGCGCGTTCTGCATCAGCTGGCGCGCCGAATCGCTGAGCTTCTCGTGGTCCAGCGCGTAGCGGATGGTCGCTTCGATCAGGCCGATATGCGTGCCGCAGTCGAAACGCGTGCCCTGGAAACGGTAGGCGTTGACCGCTTCTTCCTGCAGCAGCGCGGCGATCGCGTCCGTCAGCTGGATCTCGCCACCTGCGCCCGGAGTGGTCGATTCCAGGAGCGAGAAGATGCGCGGGTTCAGCACGTAGCGACCGACCACCGCAAGGTTGCTGGGTGCGACTTCGGGCTTGGGCTTCTCGACGATGGCGCTGATGCGGCCCTGCCGGTTACTGAAGCTGTCGGTGGCGACGATGCCGTAGCTGGCGGTCGCCTCGCGCGGCACGTCCTGCACGGCGATCACGCTCGCGCCCGACACCTCGGCGGCATCGGCCATCTGCTTCAGCGCACCGGGGCCGCGGTTCCAGATGAGATCGTCGGGCAGCAGCACGGCAAACGGCTCATCGCCGATCACCGCCTTGGCGCACAGGACCGCATGCCCCAGCCCGAGCGCTTCGGCCTGCGTCACGAACACGGCACGAACGCCTTCCGGAAGCACGTTGCGCACCAGCTCCAGCTGCTCGGTCTTGCCGCTGCGTTCGAGCTTCTGTTCCAGCTCGTAGGCCTTGTCGAAGTAGTCGGCGACGGCGTGCTTGTAGCGGTTGGTGACGAACACCAGTGTGTCGCAGCCCGCTTCGATGGCTTCATCGACCGCGTACTGGATCAGCGGCCGATCGATGATCGGCAGCATTTCCTTCGGGACCGTCTTGGTGGCGGGAAGAAAACGGGTGCCGAGGCCTGCGACGGGGAAAACGGCCTTGCGGATTCGTGCGGACATCAAACCTTCCTGGCATTGCGGGCGGGAAAGGCCACCACTGTGGCCGATTCCTGGTAATCCGGATGTGTACCCACCGGTTGGAATTCAGGAACCGCCATCCGCAACAGGTAATTGAGCTGGTCCAGATCGTAACGGGCGCTCGCCTCGCGCAGCTGGCCGACCGCGCTGTCGAGGTGCGCGGCGGTGACTTCGCGCGGCTCGGCCTGCAGGATCTTCGGATGCGTGGTCTGGCGGTAGCGCTCGTCAGCGTGGAACAGCGTTTCGTGCAGCTTCTCGCCGGGACGCAGGCCGGTGTAGACGATCGCGATGTCACGGCCGGGATTCTTGCCCGCCAGACGGATCATCTGCTCGGCAAGCAGTCGGATCGGCACGGGCTCGCCCATGTCCAGGGTGTAGATCGCCTCGTGCGTCCCCAGCGCGGACGCCTGCAGGATCAGCTGGCACGCTTCCGGGATCGTCATGAAGAAACGCGTGACTTCCGGATCGGTCACGGTGACCGGGCCGCCGGCACGGATCTGCTCGCGGAACAGCGGCACGACACTACCCGCCGAGTCGAGCACGTTGCCGAATCGCACCGTGACGAACCGCGTGGCGTACTGTCCTGCCAGTGCCTGGCAGGCCATTTCGGCCAGTCGCTTGGTCGCGCCGAGAACGTTGACCGGGTCGACCGCCTTGTCGGTGGAAATGAGTACGAAGGTGCCCACGTCCGCGAGACAGCAGGCGCGCGCGACGGTCTCCGTAGACAGCGAGTTGTTGCGCACCGCTTCGCGCAGCTGCAGTTCGAGCAGCGGCACCTGCTTGTAAGCGGCCGCATGGAAGACGGCATCGGGTTCGGCGCGCTTGAGCGCGTGCGCGATCACCGCCGGGTCGCCGCAATCGCCGAGAACGGCGATGTATTCCACGTCCGGGAAATCGCGCTTCAGCGCGGCTTCCGTGGTGGTGAGCGCGAGTTCGTCGACTTCGATCAGGGTGATGCGGCGGGCACCATGGCGTGCGCACTGGCGGCACAGTTCCGAACCGATCGAACCACCGGCGCCGGTCACCAGAACCGAACGCGCGCCGAGCCAGCCGCGGATCGCCTTCCAGTCCGGCAGCACCGGCTTGCGACCGAGGAGGTCCTCGATCGCCACTTCCTTCAGTTCGCCCGGCAGCGAGCGACCTTCGAGCACGTCCTGCAGCTTGGGCACCATGCGGAACGGCAGGCCGGTGCGTTCGCACGAAACCACCACGCGCTGGAGCGCGTTCGCATCGGCCGAGGGCATGGCGATGACCAGCAGCTTGGCAGCTGTTTCGCGGGCGATCTCGGCGACGTCCTGCACACGGCCCAGCACCGGCACGCCCTGCACCTTGCTGCCGCGCAGACGGACGGCGTCGTCGAGGAAGCCCACCGGCTGGTAGGTACCCGAACGGCGCAGGTCGCGCACGAGCGCTTCACCGGCGCGGCCGGCACCGAGGATCAGGATGCGGACGGCGGCCTTCGACGAGGATTCGACGCGGCTGTCCTTCCACGCGCGATACAACAGGCGCGGGGCGCCGAGCATGCCCATGAGCACGAGCGGATAGAGCACCAGCACCGTGCGCGGCACGGTACCCAGGCGGTTGTAGAGGAACAGGCCGAGGACGATCGCGAACAGTCCCAGCACCGAGGCCTTCAGGATGTTCCAGAGATCCGGCACGCCCGCGAAACGCCACAACCCGCGGTACAGGCCGACCTGCCAGAAGACCAGGCCCTGGGCCGCGAGCACGAGTGCGATCTCCGCCGACCACAGCGGGATGACCGGCGCGTTGGCCTCGATTCCCCAACGCAGGCGATGCAGGGCTTGCCAGACTACCCATACCATCGCGAGATCGTGCGCGACCACCGCAACGCGCGGCAGTCCGCTTTTCCACCGATCACGCCATGAGCTCATCCTTCGCCCCTTCTTCTTCGCTTTCGAACTGCCAAATATTCAATCAGGAAGCTGCGCCAGAAAACTTCTTCTGCAGGACCAGCCAAAAAAAAGCGCAGCACGTATACCACGCGATCACGGTACCGGCGATGAAGAACGCATCACGCGGCACAGCCCCCCATGCCGCCATTATGACCCCCAGCGAAACGAGGGCATAGCAGACAGTTACCCGACCGTGACCCGCCGCACGGGACCAGGCCTGGTAGGCGTGCTGGGTATGCGGTGTCCACCAGCGTTCGCCGCGTAGCAGGCGTCGCAGGAGGGTCAGGCTGGAGTCCACTAAAAACACGGACACCGGTAGCAGGACAAGCGCGAACTTTTCACCCACCCGCGCCCCTGCGACGGCACACAGCGCACCGAGCGCGAAGCCGATCGCCCCGCTCCCCACATCGCCCATGAAGATGCGGGCCCGGGGGAAATTGAACGGCAGGAAACCCGCGCACGACGCCGCCAGGGCCAGCGCCAGCAGTCCCCACGCGCCCCCGGCCATCCAGGCCAGACCGACGGCCGCAAGCAGGGCCTGGCTCGCCGCCAGCCCGTTGATGCCGTCCATGAAGTTCCAGACGTTGGTCAGCACCAGCGTGGCGACGAAGGCCGCAAGCGCGAGCCACACGGAGTCGTACAGGTCGCCGATGGCGAGGGCGAACAGCCCCGACGCGATCGCATGCACGGCCAGGCGGATCCACGGCGACAGCGGCCGGTGGTCGTCGACCCAGCCGATGCCCGCCACCATCGCAAGGCCGATGCCGAAGGCCAGCATCAGCGGCGCCTGTCCGGGCTGGCGGATACCGATGGCGACGGCGGCAACCAGCAGCGAGATCACGATCGCGATGCCGCCACCGCGCGGCGTCGCCACGGTATGGCTGCGACGTTCGCCCGGCTGGTCGATCAACGATTGCCTGATCGCATAACGGCGCGCGAGCCAGGTGCCCGCCACGCCGATGCAGAAATGCACCAACAACCATTCGAGCATGCGATCAGACCACCGCGTAGTTCAGCAGCGGCTTGATCGTGCCCCATTCCTTGCAGCTCGGGCATTGCCAGTGATGGCTGCGCGCGCCGAAGCCGCAACGGTTGCAGCGGTAGCTCGGATTGCGCACCAGCAGCTGGTCGGTGATGTGCTTGAGATCGTGCAGGGTCGCGGACGGGTCGGCGCCCTCGGCCAGCGTCAGGTCGATCAACGCCGCTTCGCCGCGCACCGAGGGACGATCCTTCAATTGCCTTGCCAGGTACGCGCGCGCCGAAGGCACGCCCTCCTCGCTTTCGACCATGCGCGTGAGCGCGAGCACCGGCGCGATGCCGCGATAGTGTTCTGTCATCTCGGCCAGGAACGCGCGTGCGCCGGTGGCATCGCCGACGCGGGCGTAGCTGTCGAGCAGCGCCGGCAGGATTTCAGGCAGATAGTCGGGATCCACCCGTGCCACGCGCTCGAACGCGCGGATCGCACCTGCGTCGTTGCCGGCATCCACTTCCAGGCGGCCTTCGATCATGCCCGCACGCACGGAGTTGGCGTCGGCCTCATACGCACGCTTGACCGCGGCGCGCGCGGCGTCAGTCTCGCCCGCCGCGCGATGGCGGTCGGCCAGCTCGCACTCGAACTGCGCGATGAGCTTGCCCATCGGTTCGCCGGTCGCTTCCTCGTAACGGCGCGCGTTCTCGATCGCCTTGTCCCAGTCTCGTTCGGACTGGTAGATGCCGATGAGGTGCCGCAGCGCCAGCGGCGCGCGCATGTCGAGCGCGACGAGGTCGGAGAACACGGTTTCGGCGCGGTCAAGCAGGCCCGAACGCATGTAGTCCTCGCCCAGCGCGAGCAGCGCCTGCACGCGTTGCTGGTCGCTCAGGCCCGGGCGTTGCACCAGCGCCTGGTGCAGCCGGATCGCGCGATCGACTTCGCCGCGGCGGCGGAACAGATGGCCCAGCGCGACCTGCGTCTCGAACGTGTCCTTGTCGAGTTCGGCGATATGCAGGAACAGTTCGATCGCCTTGTCGGGCTGTTCGTTCAGCAGGTAATTCAGGCCGCGGAAGTACGTCGTCGACAGCCGGCTGACCTGCGTGTCGCTATGCCGCTCGCCGCCACGACGGCCGATGATCCAGCCGCTGACCGCCGCGATCGGCAGAAGGAGGAAGAACCAGAACCACTCACTGATGAAAGCCATGCATCAACTTCCGGAAGTGGGTGCGGAAATCGCACCCTGGCGTTGCGCGCGCGCCAGCCGGCGGCGCATGGGAAGGACCACGCTGGCGCTGATCGCAAGGCCGCCGATGAGAACGCCCAGCAGCAACGCGACGAGCAGCGACACGCCGAGGTTGGTCGACAGTCGCGTGAATCCCAGGTCGATCACGACCGGTGCGCGGTTCAACGCGCCGACGATGGCGCCTGCCGCCAGGCACGCGATCGCGATCAGGAAACGGAGCAAACGCATGACGGGCTCCATCGGCCGCAATGGTCTGCTTTAGCTTAACGGACCTTGTTCGCAGGTCCAGAAAAACAACGATGCGGGCCTGTTGCCGCATGCGTCGGTGGCGTCAGTCCGCCTCGTCCACGGGCACCACGCCGCTCACGCGCTCGCGCAGTTCCTTGCCCGGCTTGAAGTGCGGGACGTGCTTGCCCGGCAGCGCGACGGATTCGCCCGTCTTCGGGTTGCGGCCCAGGCGCGGCGGACGGTAATGCAGGGAAAAACTGCCGAAGCCGCGGATTTCGATCCGCTCCCCGGTGGCGAGCGAGCCGCCCATCATTTCCAGGAGCGCCTTCACCGCCAGATCCACGTCCTCGCCCTTCAGGTGAGCCTGACGCTGGGAGAGGATCTCGATAAGTTCGGACTTGGTCATGCACGCTCTGTGTCTGGTCCCACCGCGCCCCATACGCGGTCGGTTGCGGGAGCCCCGCATATCGAAGGCGGCCCGGACGAGCCGGACCGCCTTCGTTTACTGCTGCCTTCGAGTTACGCGAAGAGCGGTATTACTCGGACTTGTTGCCCAGCTGCTCGCGCAGCAGCGCGCCCAGCTTGGTGGTGCCGCTGGAGGCTTCCGACGAGGCGCGGTTGTAGTCGGCCAGCGCTTCCTGCTGCTCGGCTTCGTCCTTCGCCTTGATCGACAGCTGCATCGAACGGCCCTTGCGGTCGTTGCCGATGATCTTGGCTTCGACTTCCTGGCCGACCTTCAGGTACTGGGAAGCGTCTTCGACGCGCTCCTTGGCGATGTCGCGGGCGGCGATGTAGCCCTCCACGCCATTGTCCAGCTCGATGGTCGCGCCCTTGGCGTCGACTTCCTTCACCTTGCCGCGGACGATCGAGCCCTTGGCGTTGGACGCCACGTACTGGCCCATCGGGTCCTGCTCAAGCTGCTTGACGCCCAGGCTGATGCGCTCGCGTTCCGGGTCCACGGCCAGAACGACGGCTTCCAGCGTGTCGCCCTTCTTGAAGTTGCGGACCACGTCTTCGCCGGTGGTGTTCCAGCTGAGGTCGGACAGGTGCACCAGGCCATCGATACCGCCGTCCAGGCCGATGAAGATGCCGAAGTCGGTGATCGACTTGATCTGGCCCGACACCTTGTCGCCCTTCTTGTGGATGGCGGCGAAGGTTTCCCACGGGTTGCTGGTGACCTGCTTCATGCCCAGCGAGATGCGGCGACGCTCCTCGTCGACGTCCAGGACCATGACCTGAACCTCGTCGCCGACCTGCACGATCTTGGACGGGTTGACGTTCTTGTTGGTCCAGTCCATCTCGGACACGTGCACCAGGCCTTCCACGCCCGGCTCGATCTCGACGAACGCGCCGTAATCGGTGACGTTGGAGACCTTGCCGAACACGCGGGTGTTGGCCGGGTAGCGACGGGCGATGTTGTCCCACGGATCCTCGCCCAGCTGCTTCAGGCCGAGGCTGACGCGGTTGCGCTCGCGGTCGTACTTGAGCACGCGGACGTCCAGCTCCTGGCCGACTTCCACGACTTCCGACGGGTGACGCACGCGCTTCCACGCCATGTCGGTGATGTGCAGCAGGCCATCGATGCCGCCGAGGTCGACGAACGCACCGTAATCGGTGAGGTTCTTGACGACGCCCTTGAGGATCGCGCCTTCCTGCAGCTTCTCGAGCAGCTGCTCGCGCTCGACGCTGTATTCGCTCTCGACCACCGCACGGCGGGAGACGACGATGTTGTTGCGCTTGCGGTCAAGCTTGATGAGCTTGAACTCGAGTTCCTTGCCTTCCAGGTAGGCCGAGTCGCGCACCGGGCGCACATCGACCAGCGAACCCGGCAGGAAGCCGCGGACATCCTTGATGTCGACGGTGAAGCCGCCCTTGACCTTGCCGCTGATGCGGCCGGTGATGGTCTCGTTCTTCTCGAGCGCCTGCTCGAGTTCGTCCCACACCATGGCGCGCTTGGCCTTCTCGCGCGACAGGACGGTCTCGCCGAAGCCGTTCTCGATGGAGTCGAGCGCGACCTTGACTTCGTCGCCCACGCCCACGTCGATTTCACCGGCGTCGTTCCGGAACTGTTCGATCGGCACGATGCCTTCGGACTTCAGGCCGGCGTTGATCACCACAACGTCGCCGCGGACTTCCACGACGACGCCGGTGACGATGGCGCCCGGCTTCAGCTTCGCCAGATTGGTCTGGCTCTGTTCAAACAGTTCGGCAAATGATTCGGTCATTGAAGAAATACTCAATTGAACACACGGGCCGCACCGGCTGTCAGGGCCATCCACATTGGAAGGCATCAAGCAGCGCGTGGTCGACCCACCCGTTGTGTGGCGCGATGACGCTGCACCATGTGTTATGAAGGAAACCACCGCGCGTTCCGTTTTCACGGGACGAACGATGGCGCTGGTTTTACTGCGTTGTCCTGCTGCGTTCGATGCTCAGCGCGCGGGCAGCAATGCCAGCACGCGTTCCACTACGGCGTCGATGCCGAGGCCGGTGGTGTCGATGCGGACGGCGTCTTCGGCCGGCCTCAACGGAGCCACCGCGCGACTTGCATCACGCGCGTCGCGGGCAAGGATCTCCCGCAGCAGACCGTCTAAATTAACGGAAACCCCCTTGTCTTTCAACTGCTTATAGCGCCTTTCCGCCCTTTCGTCGGCGCTGGCGGTCAGGAACACCTTGTAGGGGGCATCCGGGAAGATGACCGTGCCCATGTCGCGGCCGTCCGCGACCAGGCCCGGGGCCTGCCGGAAGGCGCGCTGACGGTCCTTCAGGGCAGCCCGGACCTCCGGGATCGCGGCGATGGCCGAGGCGGCGGCGCCGGCGGTTTCGGTGCGCAGTTCGTCGGTGGCGTCCAGGCCGTTCACCAGGATCCGCAGCTCGCGGGAGACCGGGTCTTCCTCGAAGTCGATCTTCGTATCGAAGGTGCAGCGGACCAGGGCGGCCGGATCGGCGAGGTCCAGGTCCGCCCAGCCGGCGGCCACGCCGACGGCACGGTACAGGGCGCCGGAATCGAGGTAGTGCCAGCCCTGGCGGGCGGCGACCAGGCGGCTGATGGTGCCCTTTCCGGAGCCGGAAGGGCCGTCGATGGTGAGGACGGGAACGCTGGGATTGGCGTGGGGGCTGTTCATGCGGGCATTATGCGTGCTCAGCGCGCGCACCCCGAAAAACGCGGCGATTACGCGGCGGATTTTCGCCATGGATCGCACGTTCGCGAGGCCGGTTTCCGTCTTGATCGTGCAACCACTTGATCAAAGGGGAATTTACCCGCTAGAATCGCCGGCTTCGTCCGTTGTCCCATTTATTTCTGTAGCCGAGGTCTGTCATGAAGGTCCTGTCCTCTCTGAAGTCGGCGAAGGCCCGTCACCGCGACTGCAAGGTCGTTCGCCGCCGTGGCAAGGTCTTCGTGATCTGCAAGTCGAACCCGCGTTTCAAGGCGCGTCAGCGCTGATCCACGCTCCGGCGTCCGCGCCGGGTCGTAACGCGAGTAAGGAGGCCGCCCCCGGGCGGCCTTCTGCTTTGTGGGGTCTCCCCCAGCGCCGAAAGCCGGTCCCATGCCCGCGCAAACGTCCAAAACGTGACGGCCGCGCGGTGCCGGGCCATCCGGGGTTGTGCGTACAATCGCGCACTACCACGAGGGGGCTCGAAGGGGACTCACCATGAAGCATCGTTTTGCCGCCGTTCCGCTGTTCGCTGCGCTCGCTTTGTCCGGTGTCGCCTCGGCCGACACCCTGCTGGTCGAGCGCGTCCAGGAAGAAAACCAGGCAACCCTGCCCGCGCGTGGCCAGACCATGGCGCAGGTGGAGGCCAGCTATGGCGCACCCGCGCAGAAGCTGGGCGCCGAGGGTGGACAGAAGCGCCAGTGGCCGACCATCAACCGCTGGGTCTATCCGTCCTTCACCGTCTACTTCGAGAAGAACAAGGTGATCGACGCGGTAGCCAACAAGGCCAGCGCCGAGGAAATCGGGCCCAAGCCGCCCATCCGATGAGGTTATGAACCAGAACGCACACGCACGTCTTCCTGCCGAGTGGGAATCCCAGTCGGCCGTCCTGATCGCCTGGCCGAACGCCGACACCGACTGGGCAGACCGCCTGGGCGAGGTCGAAGAGACCTACATCGCGCTGGTTGCGGCGATCACGCGTTTCCAGGACGCGATCGTGTGCGTGGCGGACGAGGACGTGGAGGCGTACGCACGTGCGCGCCTGTCCTCGGCCCGCGTGGACATGTCGAAGGTGCGCTTCATCGAAGCGCCCTACGACGACACCTGGTTGCGCGACTCCGGCCCGATCACGCTGCGCGACGGCGACGGCTTCCGCCTGCTCGATTTCCGTTTCACCGGCTGGGGCGGGAAGTTCGACGCCAGCCAGGACGACCTGCTGGTCGAACGCCTGACGGATGCGGGAATCTTCTCGAAGAGTTCGCGCCAATCCATTGATTTTGCTCTGGAAGGTGGCGCCATCGACACCGACGGTGACGGCACGCTGCTGACCACCTGGCAGTGCCTGCGCGAACGTCATCCGGACGCCACCCGCGAGGAACTGACGGCCAAGCTCGCCGGCTGGCTGAAGCAGGACCGCGTGCTGTGGCTCGACCACGGTTACCTCGAAGGCGACGACACCGACGCCCACGTCGACACCCTCGCCCGCTTCGCCCCGAACGACGCCATCGTGTTCCAGGCCTGCGACGACGAATCCGATTCGCACTACGCCGAGCTCAAGGCGATGGGCGAGGAGATCGCCGCGTTGCGCACGAAGGATGGCAAGCCGTACCGCTTGTTCCCGCTGCCGTGGGCGCAGCCCATCCTCGACGACGGGCGCCGCCTCGCCGCGAGCTACGCGAACTTCCTGATCGTCAACGGCGCGGTGCTGATGCCGGCCTATGGCGACGACGCCGACACGAAGGCGCAGGCCGTGCTGGCCGAGGCGTTCCCGGGTCGCGAGATCGTCCCGGTCCCGTGCCGCTCGCTGATCTGGCAGAACGGCAGCCTGCACTGCATCACGATGCAGTTGCCGCAGGGCGTGGTCGCCTGACCTTCGCCGATTGAAGCTCGCCGGACGGCGCCTCCGTCCGCACCGTTCCAGCCACGCGACATCCGCGTCATGCACGCGGCCTACAATTGCAGGCCGCCCCGCGCCGTGCGCGCACCAATATCCGGACCACGATGAAGAAGACCACCCTCCCCGTCGCGCTGATCCAGGAGCGCAACCACGGCGATGCCGAGGCGAACCTTGCCGTGATCGAGCAGCGCGTGGCCGAGGCCGCCAGGCGCGGCGCGAAACTCGTGCTGTTGCAGGAACTGCACAACGGCCCGTACTTCTGCCAGCACGAGGACGTGTGCGAGTTCGACCTGGCCGAAACCATTCCCGGTCCGAGCACGCAGCGCCTTGCACCGTTGGCGAAGCAGCACGGCGTCGTGCTGGTGAGTTCGCTGTTCGAGAAGCGCGCCACCGGCCTGTACCACAACACGGCGGTGGTCTTCGAAGCCGACGGCAGCATCGCCGGCAAGTACCGCAAGATGCACATCCCCGACGACCCGGGCTTCTACGAGAAGTTCTATTTCACGCCGGGCGACATCGGCTTCGAGCCGATCAACACCTCCGTCGGCCGCCTCGGCCTGATGGTGTGCTGGGACCAGTGGTATCCCGAAGGCGCGCGTCTGATGGCGTTGGCCGGCGCGGAGCTGCTGCTGTATCCGACCGCGATCGGCTGGGATCCGAACGACGAGCAGGCCGAGAAGGATCGCCAGCGCAACGCGTGGATCCTCAGCCATCGCGGTCACGCCGTCGCCAATGGGCTGCCGGTGCTCAGCTGCAATCGCGTCGGCCACGAGCCTTCGCCGCTGGGCGCGTCGGGCATCCAGTTCTGGGGCAGCAGCCACGTGCTCGGTCCGCAGGGCGAATTCCTCGCCGAGGCGAAGACGGACAATCCGGAAATCCTGATGGCCGAAGTCGACATGGAACGCAGCGAGCATGTGCGCCGCATCTGGCCGTTCCTGCGCGACCGTCGCATCGATGCGTATGGCGACCTGCTGAAGCGCTATCGCGATTGATGCTTTCCGCCGCGGCTTCGCGCCGCGGCTTTCCATGCGCCTCATTCCCGCGAACGCGGGGATGACGGTTGGGAGGCGAGCGAGGCATCCCGCGCGGGTTACGCTTGCCGCATGCCGACCGAATCCGCATCCACGACCGCCCTGCACCTTCGCAGCGCCGTCGCCTCCGATCTGACCGCGATCACCGCGCTCTACGCGCAGGAAGTCCGCGACCACGTCGCAACCTACGAGTACGACGAGCCCGACGAAGCGGAGATGACGCGCCGCTGGCAGGCCGTGGTCGCGCAGGGTTATCCCTACCTCGTCGCCGAACGCGAGGGCCGCTTCGCCGGCTATGCCTATGCCAGCGGCTATCGCACGCGCGAGGGCTATCGCTGGACGGTCGAAGACACCGTCTACGTGCATCCGGACTTCGTCGGCCAGGGCATCGGGCGCGCGCTGCTGCAGCGACTGATCGACGACTGCACCGCGCTCGGCCTGCGGCAGATGGTCGCCGTCGTCGGCGACGTGACCAATACCGCGTCGATCGCCCTGCACGAACGCCTCGGTTTCCGCACGGTCGGCGTCTTCCAGGGTCTGGGCCGCAAACACGGCCGCTGGCTGGACACGGTGCAGATGCAGCTCGCGCTGGGGTCTGGGGACGCCTCCGATCCGGCTTGAGCCCGGAGCGACCGACGAACGGTCAGAAATAAAACGAACGGCCGTGCTATTTTTCGCCCCATGACCGTTCTGACCGCCACCAGCAAGGGCGCCGCCACCCGCGAGGCCATCATCGACCGGGCCTACGGGATCGCCTGCGCGGCCGGCCTGGAAGGCTTGTCGATCGGCCCGCTGGCCCAGGCGGTCGGGATGTCGAAGAGCGGCGTCTTCGCCCACTTCGGCTCACGCGAAGACCTGCAGATGGCCGTGCTCGACGAGGCTGGCGTGCGGTTCGTCGATCATGTCCTGCGTCCGGCGCTCAAGCAGCCGCGCGGCCTGCCCCGCCTGCGGGCGATCCTCGAAGCCTGGTACGACTGGGTCCGCCAGTCCGAAGGCAGCTGCCTGCTGCTCAGCGCGGCCAGCGAATACGACGACCGCCCCGGCCCACTACGCGACCGGCTGGTCGAACACGACCTCCGCTGGCGCCAGGAAATCGCCCGCGCGATCACGCTCGCGGTCGACACCGGCGAACTGGCCCGCGACACCGATCCGGACCAGATGGCCTTCGAGCTCTACAGCCTCGCGCTGATCGTCCACCACGATGCCGGCCTGTTCGGCTTCGACTCCGCCGCCACCCGCGGCCGACGCGCGATGGAGCGGCTGTTCCGCTCCTACGCCCCCAACGCCTGACTCCACCCCACGGAGGGATTCCCCCATGTACCCGCTCATCGCCAAAATTAGCACGACCGTTCGTAAGGTCTTCGCGCTTTACGGCCTGCGCCTGTGGTTCGCGATCGGCGGCCTGGTCGCCCCGCGCCGTGCGGTCGTGCGCGCCGCGCGGATCTTCTGCACGCCGATGTCGTCCTCGCGCACCCGCGCGCTGGCCGCGCCGACCTTCGACGCGCGCGAGGAACGCCTCACCGTCGACGACCACACCATCACCGCCTACGTCTGGGGCGATCCGCAGCGCCAGCCGTACGTGTTGTTCGCCCACGGCTGGTCGAGCCATGGCACCCGCGTCGGCGCCTGGCTGCCGCGCCTGCGCGCCGCGGGCTACGCCGTGGTCGCCTTCGACCAGCCCGCGCATGGCCGCAGTCCCGGCGAACGGGCAACGCTGCCCTGCTTCACCCGCCACCTGCTGGCGGTGGGCGAACACTTCGGGCCGGCGGCGGTGGTGATCGGCCACTCGCTGGGTGGCGCGGCCACGGCCAATGCGCTTGCACGCGGCATGAAGGCCGAACGCGCGGTGCTGATCGCGCCCGCGGCCGATCCCGTCGCCGCCGCCGAGCGCTTCGCGGACCTGCTGTGGATCGGCAAGACGCTGTCGCGGCGCATGTTCGACTATTTCGAAAGCCGCATCGGCATCACCTTCGAGGAACAGCAGGCGCATCGCACCGCGCCGGTGATCGGGCGGCCGGCGCTGATCGTCCACGACCTGGAGGACCGCGACGTGCCCTGGTCCGAGGGCGAGCGTTATGCGCGTTACTGGCCCGACTCGCGCCTGCTGACCACGCGCGGCCTCGGCCACCGGCGCGTGCTCGACGACGAGGCGGTGATCGGCGCGGTCATGCGCTTCATCCGCGGCGAAACCGTCGGCGAGCGGGCGGTGTCCTCCCCCAACCTGCCCTTCGGCGTGGCGTGAGACGAGCGTTCATTGCCCCGTCCACGGTCAGGCCCTAAGCTTCCTGCAACCGATTTCCCACGACGGCGCCTGCGGGCGCCGTCTTGCTGCAGGACCGCCGAATCCATGCTGATTTACGCTACGCACACCGCTGCCGCCGAAGGCCGTCTCGATGTCTGAGTCGCTTCAGGCTTTGCTCGAAAACCAGCCGCACGCGATCGTCGAACGCGACGGCGTGCGCTACACCCTGCTGGGTACCGCGCACGTCTCGCAGGCCAGCGTGGAAGCGGTGCGCGACGCCGTCGGCAGCGGCGCGTTCGATGCGGTCGCGGTGGAGCTGGACCCGCAGCGCCTGACCGCGCTGACCGATCCGGACGCGATGGCGCGCATGGATCTGGTCGAAGTCATCCGCAACGGCAAGACCGCGCTGTTCGCCGCGAACCTCGCGCTGGCCGCGTATCAGCGCCGACTGGCCGAACAGCTCGACGTCGAGCCCGGTGCCGAACTCAAGCGCGCCGTACTCGAAGCGCGCCAGCGCGACCTGCCGGTGCACCTGATCGACCGCGACGTCGGCCTGACCTTCCGCCGCGCCAGCGCGGGCCTGGGTTTCTGGGGCCGCATCAAGCTCGCCGCGGGCCTGATGACCGCCTTGTTCGTCGACGAGGAAGTCGGCGAAGCGGACATCGAGAAGCTCAAACAGGGCGACATGCTCGAATCCAGCTTCAGCGAATTCGCCAGCGACAGCCCCGAACTGTACGAAGCCGTCATCGCCGAACGCGACCGCTACATGGCCGCGCGCCTGCGCGAAACGCCCGCCGGCGCGCGCGAAGTGCTGGCCGTGGTCGGCGCCGGCCACCTGCAGGGCCTGGCGCGCCATCTGCGCGAGGAAACGCGCGATCCGGAAACGATCCGCACCGAGCTGGAAACCGTCCGCAAGAAGAGCAAGACGCCGTGGCTGGGCATCGCCATCGTCGCGTTCATCGTGGCCGCGATCGGCGTGGGCATCTGGCGCGGCGGTTTCGCGATGGGCGCCGACCTGCTGCTGCAATGGGTCATCTGCACCGCCGGCTTCGCCGCACTGGGCTGCGCGCTGGCGACCGCGCATCCGCTGAGCATCCTCACCGCCGCCTTGTTCGCGCCGCTCAAGCCGTTCCGCCTCGGCGTGCCGACCGGCACGTTCAGCGCGCTGACCGAAGCACGGATCCGCAAACCGACCTATGCCGATTTCATGTCGCTGCGCGACGACGTGCAGACCCTGCGCGGCTGGTATCGCAACCGCGTGGCGCGCGTGCTGCTGACCTTCATCCTGACCAACCTGGGCTCGATGATCGGCGCCTGGACAGGCCTGTTCCGCATCGGCGGGCGGCTGCTGCACTGATCGCGCGTCAGGCGGCCGCCTCGCTCGCCGCATCGGATCGTCTCGGTGGATGCACCAGCGTCACCAGCACCACCGAGATGATCATCAACAGGAACCACGAACCCAGCTTGGCCGGCGACACCGGCGTCCATTCGCGCAACTGGTTCGGATAGAGCCACACGCTGGACCACGTCGCCACGTTCTCCGCCACCCAGATGAACGTGGCGACCAGGACGAAGGCCAACAGCAGCGGCATCGCGAGCGTTCCGTCCAGCAGGCGGAATCGCATGCGCACGCGACCGAACATCACCGCCGTCGCGACGAACAAACCGGTGCGCAGGTCCGGCATGAAGTGGTGCGCGAAGAAGTTGGCGTAGATCGCCGCCGCCAGCACGACGGTCGCGGAAAGGCGCGGATAGCCGTCCAGCCGGATGTCGAACACGCGCACCACCCGCGCCATGTACGAGCCCACGGCGGCGTACATGAAGCCGCTGAACAACGGCACCTCGCCGATGCGCAGGACGCTCGCCTCCGGATACGTCCATGAGCCCATGTGGGTCTTGAACACCTCCATGGCCGTGCCGACGACGTGGAAGATCAGGATGACGGCCGCCTCGCGCGGATGCTCCAGTCCGGTCGCAAGAAGCACGATCTGTATGAGGATCGCCGCGACGAACAACGCGTCGTAGCGCGCGAGCGGCATGGCCTCCGGCCAGTACCAGCGCGTGGCCAGCACCATGGCCAGCAGCAGGCCGCCGAACAGGCTCGCCCACGCCTGCCGAGCGCCGAAGACGAGCAGCTCGACGAACGCGCGCCACATGCCACTCAACGGCCGCCATTGGAGCCACGACCGGCTCCACCGCTGCAACACCATCTCCACGTTCGTACTCCCTGCGTGCGCCGCCGCATGCTGGCCGGGGCACGCGAAGGCACGAAGGGGCGTGGGTGAGGCGAAGGTGAAGTGCGAGCCGCAGGCATTCGCACGCTGGAAGCGACCACAAAAAAAGGGAGGCCATTGGCCTCCCCTTCTTCAACACGGAGCGCCGTGGATCACTCCACATGCACCGCCGTGATCGTCGCACCGCCCACCGGTCCTTCGACCTGCGTGCCGCGTGCGCGTCGGATCATGCGCGAGGTGCTGTTGCGCAGGTCGTCGAGCATCGCGTAGATCGTCGGCAGGAACAGCAGGCTGACCACCGTGGAGAACGCCAGGCCACCGGCGATGGCACGCGCCATCGGGTAGTACGCCGGGCCGTCGCCACCAATCTGCGTCTGCGTCAGCGAGATCGGCACCATCGCCAGGATCGCCGTGCCCATCGTCATCAGGATCGGGCGCAGGCGTTCCTTGCTGCCTTCCACCAGCGCGTCGGTGCGCGACAGGCCGCGACGGCGCAGGTTGTTGATGTGCTCGATCATCACGATGCCGTTGTTCACCACCACGCCCATCAGAACCAGGATGCCGATGAAGGCCATGATGTTGAACTCGGTACCGGTCAGCCAGAACAGCCAGAACACGCCGAACACCGAGAACAGCACGCCGGTCATGATGGCCGAGGGGAACAGCAGCGATTCGAACACCGCCGCCATCACCACGTAGATCATCACCAGCGCGATCAGCAGGTTGAACATCATCTGCTTGTTCGCTTCGGCTTCGTCCTCGAACGCGCCCGACTCGAAGGTGTAGTTGTAGCCGGCCGGATATGCGACCGCCTTCATCACTTCCTCCATTGCCTTGCGCGCTTCGGGCACGGTGACCTTGTCGCCGAGGTTGGCCTGGATCGCCACCGTCGTCTGCCGGTTCGCGCGCTGGATCTGCGTCGCCGAGGGCTTCACCGTCACGTCGACCATCGCCAGCAACGGAACCGTCCGGCCATCGGGCGCGCGCACGGTGAAGCTGGCGACGTCCTTCATGCCGAAGTCCTCGGCGCCGGCGAAGCGCACCCACACCGGCACTTCGGTGTCGCCGCGACGGAACTCGCGCAGCGGCGCGCCGCGCAATGCGAGGCCGACGAAGCTGGCCACTTCCTGCGCGCTGAAACCGAACGAAGCGGCGCGCTCACGATCCACGCGCACCGACAGCTCGCTGTTCTGGTCGCCGATGTCCACGCGCACGTCGCGCAGTTCCTTGCGCTTGGCGAGGATGGGCACGATGTCGTTGGCCAGCTCGACCAGCGTTTCGGTCGAGTCGCCCACCAGCTGCACCTGCACGTTCTGGCCGGGACCACCGCCACCGCCGCCGCCACCGCCCTGGTTGCCGATCCCGACGTTCGCGCGGGCCGACTTGGGCATGTCCTTGCGCAGCTGTTCGATGATGCCCTTGGATTCGCTGATCTTCTTCGTATCGAAGGTGATGCGCGTGCCGCCCCAGCCCTGCTCGCTGTAGTACGAGTAGATCTGGGTGATGTTGTACTTCTTGCGGTTCGCGTCGAGGAACTTCTCGATCTTGAGGATCTCGTCGGACATCTGCTCCTTCGTGTACGCGCCCTTCCACTGGTAGAAGATGTTCGTCTCGGTGCCGTCGTCGCCACCGAACATGTTCTTCTTGGTCAGCTGGAACGGCACGATGCTGACCGCGATGATCGTCACGATGCCGAGCACGGCCTTGCCGCGATGCTCCAGCGTCCAGCGCAGGAATGTCGCGTACCGCTTCTGCATGCGCGGGATGATGCCGCGATCGGACCTCACCGCCGGCGGCGTCTTCAGCCGCGCGGAGATCATCGGGATCAGGCTCACCGCCACCAGCCACGAGGCCAGCAGCGAAACCGAGATCGTGATCGCGATCTGGGCCAGGTAGATCGACAGGAAGTTGCGCTCGCCGAACAGGTTCGGCAGGAACACGATGCAGTGGCACAGCGTGCCGGCCGAGAGCGCGATGGCGACGTGCTTGGTGCCCAGGATCGAGGCGAGCACCGGCTGGTCCGGGATGCGTTCGCGTTCCTGGTAGATGCTCTCCACCACCACGACCGCGTTGTCCACCAGCATGCCGACCGCGAGCAGCAGGCCCATCATCGACAGGATGTTGAGCGTGACGCCGGCGAAGTACATGAAGCCCAGCGTCATCACGAAACAGATCGGGATGGCCAGCGTCACCATCAGCGTCGACGGCCAGTGGCGCAGGAAGAAGAACAGCACCGCGATCGACAGCAACAGGCCGATGCCACCGGCTTCGGCCAGTTCCAGCAACGACTTGGTGACGTTCTCGCCCTGGTTGTCGATGATGATGATGCGGATGTCGCTCAGCTCGGGCTGATTGCGGATGGCCTCCACTTCCGCCAGCGCCTTGCTCGACACATCCACCAGGTTCGCGTTGCGCTCCTTGAAGATGTCCAGGCCGATCGCGGGACGGCCATCGAGGCGGCGTCCGTAGTTCATGCGCTGCGGTTTCAGCCGCACCTGCGCGATGTCGCCCAGCCGCACGCCCGCGTTGTTGATGACCAGGTCGCGCAGCTGTTGCAGGTCGCTGATCTCGCCCACCGGCTGCACGCGAAGACGGCGTCCGCCGTCGTCGATCTGGCCGGCGGAGATCGAGAAGTTCACCGCCTTCAGCCGTTCGTTGAGGTCGTTGAGGCTGAGGTTGTGCGCGGTGAGGCGATCGGGATCGATCGCGATCTCCACCTCGTTCGGCGCCGCGCCCGTCACGTCAACGCGCGCCACGCCCGGGATGCGCTCGATGCGACGCTTGAACTCGCGCTCGATCATGTCGTACGAGCCGGTCAGGTCGCTCTTGCTGGCCAGTCGCACGCGCAGGACCGGTTCGTCGGTCGTGGAGAACTTGAAGACGTTGAAGCGCTGCAGGTCGTCGGGCAGGTCGTCGCGGATCGCGTCGATGCGCTCGCGCGCCTCCGACGCCGCGATAGCCACATCGCGGTTCCAGTCGGAGAACTGCATGAAGATCTCGGCGCCGTCGGCACGCGCGTTCGCATCCATGCGCTTGATGCCGGTCATCGTCGACAGCGCTTCCTCCACCGGACGCAGCAGCGTGCGCTCCACCTCCTCGGGGGTGGAGCCGGTGTAGGGCAACTGCACGAAGATGAAAGGCGGCGAGACTTCGGGAAAGGCCTCAAGCGGCAGGCGGATCGCCGCGATGAGGCCGATCACGAACAGCGACACGAAGAACATGATCGCCGTGACAGGCCGCTTGATGCTGAGCTCGGCAATACTCATCGCGCGCGCTCCTCAGACCGGCTCTGCATGGCCGGCGCCCTCGCCCGGAGCGGCCGCCCCGTGCGTGCGCTTGGCGCGGTTGACGTAGTACTCGTCCGCACGGCGATCCAGCAGGTCGTACACCACCGGGATCACCACCAGCGTCAGCAGCGTCGACACCAGCAGGCCGCCGATCACCGTGATCGCCATCGGCGAGCGCACTTCGGCGCCCTCGCCCATCGCCACCGCCAGCGGCAGGAAGCCGAACAGCGTGCAGGTGGTGGTCATGATGATCGGACGAAGTCGCGAACGCGCGCCTTCCACCAGCGCCTCGCGCTTGGCGACGCCCGCCTCGCGCAGCTGGTTGACCTTGTCGACCAGGATGATCGCGTTCTTCACCACCAGGCCGACCAGCAGGATCAGGCCGATGAACACCACCACCGACACCGGCGAGTTGGTGAGCAGCAGCGCGAGCACCGCACCGACCAGCGCCAGCGGGATGGTGAACAGGATGACGAACGGATGCAGCAGCGATTCGAACTGCGAGGCCATCACCAGGTACACCAGGAACACCGCCAGGCCGAACGCGAACAGCAGCGCGTTGACCGATTCGGCGAGTTCCTCGCCCTGGCCACCGATGTGCATGCTCACGCCGGCACCGAGCGGCTGCTTGGAGACCATGTCCTCGACTTCGCGCACCGCGGTGCCCAGGTCGATGTCGCGCAGGTTCGCCGAGACGATCGCCACGCGCACCTGGTCGGCGCGGTGGATCTCGCTCGGACCGGTCGTGGCGACGACGTCGGCGACCGAGTCCAGCGTGACGGGACGGCTGCTGTTGGGGTTCACGATCAGGCGACGGATGCTGTCGACGGAAGCGCGATCGGTTTCGCGGGCGCGCACCAGCACGTCGATCTTGCGATCGCGGAAGCTGTAGCGCGTGGCGACGTCGCCGCGCACCTTCTTCACCACGACATCGGCGATCTGGCGCGTGGTCAGGCCCAGGGCACCGGCACGGTCCTGGTCGAAGCGGATCTGGATTTCAGGGAAACCCTCTTCCACCGTCGACTTCACGTCCGCGTAGTGCGGATTGGCGCGCAACAGCTTGGCCATGCGCTGGCCGGCCTGCTGGATGCTTTCCAGGTCCTGCCCGCGCAGCTCGATCTCCAGCGGCGTGGAGAAGCTGAAGAGTTCCGGACGGGCGAAGTCGACCTGCGCGCCCGGGTGGTCCTTCATCGTCTCGCGCAGCGCTTCGGTCTCGCGTGCCTCGACCTTCTTGTTGCCACCGCCTTCCATCACGACGGTGAGCTTGCCGATGTTCTCGCCGCTCTCGGTCGGATTCGCATCCAGGCGCGTGCCGCTACCGCTCACGCCGTACAGCGCGCGGATGCCCTCGTCCTTGGCGTGCTTCTGCTGCAGCTCGCGCACCAGTGCATCGGTGTCGCGCAGCGGCGTGCCCGGCGGGAGCTTCACGGTCATCTCGAAGCGGTCCTGCGCCAGCTGCGGGATCAGGTCCGCGCCCAGCAGCGGCACGGCCAGCAGCGTCAGCGCGAAGGCCACCGCGGCCGAACCCAGCACCAGCACCGGACGGTTCAACGCGTTCGGCAACAGCTTCAGGTAACCGCGTTCGGCACGGCCGTAGGGCGCCATGGCGAGGTCGCTGAGCTTGCGCATGAACGGCCCGACGACGGCCACCAGCACGCGCCACACCCGGACGATCGCCCACGCGATGCTGAAGAAGAACGTGCGCAGCACCCAGTTCAGACCGCGCTGGAACCACGACAGCGGCTTGCCGATGTTCGACTTCGGCTCCCAGCGCGGATGCGGCGCTTCTTCCGGGAAGGCCATCGGCGGACGGCCCTTGAGCGCGCTCAGCATCGGGATCAGCGTCATCGAAACGATGAGCGAGATACCGATGGCCAGCGCCACCGTGAGCGCCTGGTCGCGGAACAGCTGGCCCGCGATGCCCTGCACGAACACCAGCGGCAGGAACACGGCGATGGTCGTCAGCGTGGACGCGACCACGGCCATGCTGACCTCGCGCGTGCCGACGATGGCGGCGTCGAGTATTCCGAGTCCCCGCTCGCGTGCCTTGGCGATGCTTTCCAGCACGACGATGGAGTCGTCCACCACCAGGCCGGTCGCCAGCGCCAGGCCGCCCAGCGACATGACGTTGAGGCTCAGGCCCATCTGGCCCATGAAGAAGAACGTCGCGATGATCGACACCGGCAACGACAGGCCGATGACGAACGTGCTCCAGCCATCGCGCAGGAACAGGAAGATGATCAGCACCGCGAGCGCGCCACCGATCACCGCGTCCTTCTTGACGTCGCTGATGGCGTGGCGGATGAACTGGGACTGGTCGTCGATGGTCGTCAGTTCGACGTCCGGCGGGACCTGTTCCTTGAGTTCCTTCAGGCGCTTGTCGATCGCGTCTGCGGTGGACACCGTGTTCGCGTCGCCTTCCTTGTAGATGGCCAGTTCGACCGCTTCCTTGCCCGCCAGGCGGATGATCGCCTCGCGTTCCTTGAAGCCCTGGCGCACGTCGGCGATGTCCTTCAACCGCACCGGCATGCCGCCCGCCACGGTCGAACCGCCGGCGGAATTGGCGCTCTGCACCGATGCCGCCGCGGCCATCGCTTCGGCCGAACCGGTCTGTGCGGCGATCGCCGCCATCTGTGCCGCCGCGGACGCCGCCGCGCCATCACCGCCGCTCTGCGTGGTGACCAGCATCTCGCGCATTTCGGGCACGCTGGCGAACTGGTTCACCGTGCGCACGAGGTAACGCTGCGAGCCTTCTTCCAGACGGCCGCCGGAGATGTTGATGTTTTCCTGCTGCAGGCGCTGGATGACGGTGTCGATCGGCAGGTTGAGCTGCGCGATCTTCTGCTGGTCGATGTCGACCTGGATTTCGTCTTCCAGGCCGCCGCCGACCTTCACCGCGGCCACGCCTTCGACGGGCTCGAGCTTCTTCTTCAGGTCGTCGTCGGCATAGCGGCGCAGCGCGGTGAGCTGGCGCATGGCTTCCTGGTCGCTCGACGCTTCGGTCTTGGGCGACAGCGCGATGCGCAGGATCGGTTCGGTCGACGGATTGAAGCGCAGCAGCACCGGCGGCTTGGCTTCAAGCGGAAGTTGCAGCACTTCCATCTTGTCGCGCACTTCCAGGCTGGCCTGGTCCATGTCCGTGCCCCAGGCGAATTCGAGCACGACATCGCTCTGCCCGGTGCGGGAGACGGACTTCAGCTTGCGCAGGCCCTTGACCACGCCGACGGCTTCTTCCACCGGCTCGCTGATCAGGGTTTCGATTTCCGACGGCGCCGCACCGGTGTACTCGGTGCGGACCGTCAGCGTGGGATAGCTCAGATCCGGCAGCAGGTTGACCTTGAGGTCGCCCAGCGCGATCAGGCCGAAGAGAACGAAGGTGAGGGTCACCATCGCCACCGTCACGCGGCGGCGCGTGGAGAACTCCACCAGGTTGAAACCGGGCGTGTGCGCGTGTTGCGTCACGTGAGTTCTCCGGGATTACTTCTTGTTGGTTTCGGGCTTGGCGACGGAAGCGACTTCCTTCGCCTGCGGCTGGCCCAGCACCTGCACGACCGAACCGTCGCGCAGCGCGGTCTTGCCGGCGACGACGACCTGTTCGCCTTCCTTCACGCCCGCGCGCACCTCGGCCCAGGAGCCGTCCATGTAGCCCAGCTTCACCGGCACGCGCTTGGTCTTGTCGCCGGTGACGACGAACACCGCCGGGTCGCCGTCGTCTTCCAGCAGCGCCACACGCGGCACGACGAGCGCGTCGGCGCGCTGGTCGTAGTCGATCTTGATGCGGCCGAACATGCCCGGCTGCAGGATGCTGTCGCCCTTGAAGGCGCAGACCACGCGGAAGGTGCCGCTGCCCGAATCCACGACCGGCGACACGCGGTCCACCGTGCCCTGGAAGGTCTTGCCCGGCAGCGCGTCGACGACGAGCGCGACCGGCAGGCCGGCCTTGAGCGTCACCAGCTCGCGCTCGGGCACGTTCAGCGTCGCCTCCAGGCGCGAGGTGTCGACGATGCGGAAGATCGGCGTGTTGATCTGGACGAAGTTGCCGTTCTTGATCGAACGCGAGGCGATCACGCCCGAGATCGGCGCTTCGACGTTGGCGTAGGACAGCTCGAGCGTCGCCAGGCGGTTGGCGGCGCGGGCATTCTCCAGGTCGTAACGCAGCTGGTCGTTGTCGTTGGCGCTGAGCAGCTTCTGGTCGGCCATCTGCTTGGCGCGGGCGTAGTTGGCTTCCAGCTTGCGCATGGCGGCGCCCGTCTGGGCGGCCTGCAGTTCGGCGCGGGCCGAATCCAGGCGCACCAGCGTCTGGCCGGCGCGGATCTGCTGGCCTTCCTCGACCATCACGTTGAGCGCGACGCCGGAGGTCTTGGCGACCACCTGCGACTCGCCCACCGGCTCCAGCGGAGCGGTGCCGGTGTAGCTGGCGGCGACCGGGCGGCGGGAGGCCTTGGCGACCTCGACCGGCACGGCTTCGGGACCCTTCTTGTCCTCACCGTCCTTGGCCTGCGCCTCGCCCTCGCCCCCGCCCTTGCAGGCGCTCAGGAGCAACAGGCACGGCAGCAGGACAACAGCGGCGCGGGCAAAACCACGGCTGCGATTTCGGGTGAAGTGACGCATGAATTGGACCCCAAGTGGCTGAGACCGGCGCTTGTGCCGGTGTTGTATGTAGGTATATCACCGCCCCAGTCACCTTCCATCCGCCGAAGGTCATGGTGACTGGAGCCACGTCGTCGCAGCCCGCGCGAAAACGCGAACGCGGCACGCAAGAACCATCGATGCAAAATGGGGCGACTTCGTTGCAATCCGAACCATGGCTATACTTGCCGACTTGTGCGCGGTCGCCTTAATGGGGAGGCACCACGCAGCCAGCACTGACTCACCTTTCGCTAGCCATTCGAGATTGCGGACTACGACATGATGCGACCGCTGATGATCGCCGCCTGCTTCCTGCTGACCGCCACCGCATTCAGCGCGTCGGCACAGGACACCCAGGCTCCCGCCGCCCCGGCCGCTGCTCCGGCAGCCACGACCCCGGCGGCACCTGCTCCCGCTGCAATCAAGGGCGACGCCGCCCGCGGCAAGCAGCTGACCTACACCTGCCAGGGCTGCCACGGCGTCACCGGCTACAAGAATGCGTATCCGAACTATCACGTGCCGCGCATCGGCGGGCAGTCGGAGGTCTACCTGACCAACGCGTTGACCGAATACAAGAAGGGCGCGCGCAAGCATCCGACGATGCAGGCCCAGGCGCAGAGCTTCTCGGAGCAGGACATCGCCGACATCGCCGCCTTCCTTTCGACCGTGAAGTGAGCAGACCCATGACGAACCCGGCCTTGACCAACAAGATCCTCGCCATCGCCCTGCTCGCCTCCATCGCGCTCGCCGGTTGCTCGGGCGGCGACACGCCGGCCGAGCATTCGGCCGCCGACCGCGCCGAAGGCCACACCTCGTCGTCGGCGGGCCTGCCGGCCGGCCACATCGCCGCGGGCGAGAAGCTGGCGCAGACCAAGGGCAAGGCCACCGGCCAGTCCTGCTTCGACTGCCACGGCGCCGAAGGCAACGCGCCGATCGACGAGACCTACCCGAAGCTCGCCGGCCAGTATTACGACTACATCGCGCACTCGCTGCAGGCTTACCGCGACGGCGACCGCGAACACCCGCTGATGTCGAGCCAGGCGAAGGAACTGACCGACCAGCAGATCGCCGATCTCGCGGCCTACTTCGGCTCGCGCAAGGGCTCGCTGCAGGATCTGCACGGCATGCACCACGACTGATCGCCTCCGCGCGACCAGACGCAGAAAGGCCCGCGCAAGCGGGCCTTTTTGTTTGCCTCACCCATGGCTTTCCGATGCGCTAGGCCGAAGCGTCGGAGCGCTCGTCGCGCAGGGTCGCGCCGGACTCGACACGCGCCAGCAACCGCCACAACTCCGGCGATTCGAAATCGTCGATGAGCGCATCCGCGCCCGCCTCGCGCATCGCCTCGTCCGCAAGCACGCCACGCATTCCGAAGGTGAAAAGGCCGGCGCCGCTGGCAGAGCGGATGCCCGACAGCGAATCCTCGAACGCGACCGCACGACGCGCATCGCCACCAAGCCGTTCCAGGCCGGTGAGGTATGGCAGCGGATCGGGCTTGCCGCGCGCCAGCTCCTCGCCGATCACCAGCGCATCGATGCGGTCGGCGATGCCGATGCCACCGAGCATCAGGTCGGCGTTCGGACGCGGCGCGTTCGTCACCACGCCCACGCGCACGTCGTGTCGCTGGGCCCAGTCGAGCAGTTCGACCACGCCGCGCGTCGGTTCCAGCGTCGTGACGGCGGAGCGGAACAGCGCTTCCTTGCGATCGGCCAGCTGCTGCTTCACGTCGCCGGATTCGTCCGGGAACAGCTCGCGCATGATCGCCTCGTTGGACGCGCCCATGATCCGCTGGCGGTACGTCTCCATCGTCAGGCTGCGGCCGAAGTCGGCCAACAGGGTCTGGAAGGCGGCGAAGTGCAGCTCGTCGGTGTTGACGAGCGTGCCGTCGAGGTCGAACAGCAGGGTGAAGTCGTGTGTCATGGCGTCATCGTGACGGAAAAGGAAACGGGCCGCATTGCGCGGCCCGTTCGTTGATGCATGCAAGCGCGGCGATCAGGACTCGACCGGCACCAGCGTGATTTCCACGCGGCGGTTCTGCGCGCGGCCGGCTTCGGTGTCGTTGCTGGCGATCGGGCGGGTCTTGCCGGCGCCGACGACGATGAAGCGCTGGTTGTTGAGGCCACGGCCCTGCAGGTAGCTGGCCACCGAGTTGGCGCGCTGCTCGGAGAGCTTCTGGTTGATCGCATCGCTGCCGATGCTGTCGGTGTGGCCGGCGACCTCGATGACGGTCTGGTTGTATTCCTGCAGCGTGCGCGCGACGTTGTCGAGCACCGGGTAGAACTCCGGCTTCAGGTTCGACTTGTTGAAGTCGAAGGTGATGCCGCTGGGCATGTTGAGCGTGATGTTGTTGCCCTGGCGCACGACGTCCACGCCGGTGCCGGCGGTCTGCTGGCGCAGCGCGGCTTCCTGCTTGTCCTGGTAGTTGCCGATGGCCGCACCGGCAAGGCCGCCGACGCCCGCACCGACCAGCGCGCGCTGACGGCGCTCGGTCGCGTCATCGCCGCTGAGCAGGCCCGCTGCGACGCCGGCCAGCGCGCCGATGATCGCGCCCTTGCTGGTCTTGCTCATGCCCTGCTGCTGGCCCTGCTGCGGCTGCTGTTGCTGCGGGTATTGCTGGCCGTAGTAGTTG
>Ga0102591_1001313_pt1 | contig 35069 bp, 40 predicted proteins | sample AraplaCol_mCL_r2_2_FD_76860 | JGI IMG/M metagenome (GOLD analysis project Ga0102591, IMG submission 76860) | Arabidopsis root microbial communities from North Carolina, USA - plate scrape MF_Col_mCL_r2 (SPADES assembly) (version 2) | ecosystem: Host-associated > Plants > Roots > Endosphere...
TGCGTTGGTGCTCGGACGGTTTCGAAATCGGCTGCGATAACAAAGAAAAGGTCCGCGTTGCCTTTGCGCTCGACTGCTGTGACCGCGAGGCAATTGCCCATGTCGCCACTACTGAAGGCATCAAAAGCGAAGATGTTCAGGACCTTGTCATCACCGCCGTCGAAAACCGCTTCGGCCGCATCAATATCCTTCCTAAGCCCATCGAATGGCTGACTGACAATGGATCGTGCTTTATTGCGTCAGACACGAGATCGCTGCTGCTGGACATCGGGATGGAGCCTCGTACGACCCCGGTCCGCAGCCCTCAGTCCAACGGAATGGCCGAAGCCTTCGTAAAGACGTTCAAGCGCGATTATGTCTCGGTCAATTCCATTCCGGACGCTAAAACTGTTATCGCCCAACTGCCATTGTGGTTCGAGCACTACAACACGCTTCACCCGCACAAAGCTTTGGGATATCGCTCACCGCGCGAGTTCTTAGACCGTCAAACAGAAATCTGATCCTGTCCGGTTTTTATGGGGCAACTCCAATCGTGCCGAAGTTGGTGACATTTCCGTTCATAATCACCATCCAATATTTCCAATCTGGCGATACCCTTGCGATTGGCTACCCATCGGTCTTCTCCGTGTTGAATTACGAACACGGCAAGCGTGGTGGACGGAATACTTGGCAATAGTCACTCGCAGTACGCGGAAAATGGATCAATGATGCGAGAGCATCGCTCATACCGAGAAATGGACTGCTGCTCAGCCGGCCGTCCCCCGCCGCCCCATCATCATTGTGATGATTTCGATGACGCCGCCCCTTTGTTAGATGATTGCGCCCCGTCGGGATCAGCTCGCGTTTTGAGACCGATGGCGGTCATGGTCCCGCCGGTAAGCATCACCGGCTGGGGTGAGTTTGCAGCGAGGTCTGAGGCTTCGATCCTCGACTTGAATCCATCCGTTGAACATTGCGACGTTCACCGACTTCCTGCCGACGCCTAGCGGGATCGGGACGAAGCCATGTGTGTTAAGGCCGCGTAAGAGCGACATCATCCGGAATGAGACAAGAGGTTGCATAGAAGTCGAACCTTGGCCGGTGGGGTGGTTGCCGCTTTTGAAGGAGCCCGCTAAGGGGTGCAAAGCAGGCTCCAAAAAGCTCAGAAGGTCGGCCTCCAGGAAAGGGCCGCACCGGGCAATAGTACTTGCTCACATATAGGGAGCAATGGCGAGTGAATTAAATTGATCTCAAATTGCTAATTAAAAAATTATTCCAAACGCCTCCATGGTATGACGACGTATTGAATAAATTTTCGGATTGGAGCTGCTGTGATGAAATCGCTTTTCCCCGGCCTGTCGTCGAGGCAGATAGTCATCTTCATGATCGAGACTAGCGTGGTGAGCTCTGGACTGTTTGTCGTGCTCGCGCTGACCGTTGAGCTGCTTTACAGCTAACGCAAAAGGCCCGCGTCCTGTTACGGTAGCGGGCCCTAAGCTGGATGGGTCGATCCAGGTGGAGGGGCGGCTCCAAGTCACCCCGCCGAAATCAACTGCTTACAGCGGTACGGCTTTTGTAAGGCTCCAATCGCTTCATACCTAGCACGCGCCTCGAAGCTCGGTGGAATCTTGTGAGAGCAGCATTGATCACCACCCGTGCCGAAGCGTCTAAGGAGTAGCGATGCGGCCGACAGGCCGGAGCGGCAATCCGGAGCCCAAGTCAACAGTCCTCAATGCGGGGACGTGTCATCAGCAGACGGAGACGTTCCGTGAATGCTGCGTGCCTTCAGGGGCGTTATACCTTGGGTCGCATATCGATGCAGCCCAGTGATGTGGATCGAGCGCGGCGCGCTCATTGGTTTGCCAAAATTCCGCTCCAGGGCACCAGCCAGATGCGCCGGCTCACGAATGCCTTGGAAAAAAAGCCTGATTATCAGCTTAGACGCGACATTCAGTTCACCCGTCACGCTCCTTGATATGTTGCCGCTGTAGCCGCTGCTAGCGAGTACGCCGTTCAGCATCTTCATGTCTTTGGTTGCGAGACTGGTAATGTCAATCGTGGAAGACATGAGGTCCTCCTTTCGGTCAGGGCGAAGCTAACAGCTTCAATCAGCAGCGCCCGTTCCATGGCTGCCGAGACATTCAACCTGCGCTTAATCATGCACTATAGCAAATGAATTCGCCAAGATTGATCCGTATTCGGTGCGGCGGCACTGCCCAGGTTCTCGCGTGATGATTAGCGGCAACGGAACCCAATACGGATCTTTCGTCGCAAGCAGACGCAAAGCCGACTGACAGGACGCGGCCATAAGTTTGCAGCCTCACGGCCCATCATCGATTGGCGCCGACGGCTAGTGGATGTCCGCAGCCAAGTCCGTCGTGGCGAGGATGTCGGGCTCACTCGGTTTCTGATGCTGGAGTTTCCGGACAATAGCCACGGCGCATTATATCGTTACTCAGGGCGCTCGCCAAATCCTCAATTTTCAGATGAAAGCCGTAGATCCTCCTGCCCGCCCGGTCGGCAATGACAAGGTGCTGCTCAGCGTCGGCGGCGGCATGACGGTCGGGGCTATCGACGTGGCCCCGGGGTGCCGCTGCGATGCAAGCTTTCATCATTTTTGAATGAACATAGGCGGGACAAGATGGGTTGAGCCGGGACCGTTGAAGCCATATCGAATTTTGATGGCGCCCGTCTTCCGTTGCACAACAGCGAACATCGCTGCAGCGGTCTTGCGGCGCCAGGCAACGAGTCAGGCGGCATTCAGGCGCAGCTTGATGCGATCACTGCGGCTGTCGGCGCCGCAGTGGATGTAGCTCCAGTCGCCAAGCGCTTCATCGCGGGCACGTTCACTGTGCTTCTCCAAGGCAACGGCATTGCGATTGTACGATGTCGAACAGACTTCAGCGCTTGTAACGCCGCTTCAAGCGTCAGCTTGTTGCTTGGGAAACACATTCCAAAATTATGAACTGATCAGACATAGCCGCATCTTGAACAGTTTATCCTCGCCCTATAACGAAGGCTCTTCTTGCGGGGGCAAGCTTCAATGTTCAGCACTATTCCAAGAACGGCAATGACTGCCATTGCTTTGCTTTCAACGGCCGGTTCTCAGGCCTTTGCCGATCCGGCACCGAGAACGCCAACCATTTTCGGGCAGGTTATCCAGACAAGGACCGGTGAGGATATCGCACTGGTGGAAGCCCCCTCTCCCCGTCACGTCGAGGTCCTCCAGAATGTCAAGGCTGGCGACGTCATCCGCACCAATGCATTGGGCCAGGTGGCTCTTCTGTTCGCTGACCGGACGCAAATCCGGCTGTCGCGAAACTCCGTTCTTGTCGTCAAGGAAGTGCGCGCAGACGGAGGCGTAACGCTCGACCTTAACAGCGGCGAGATGTACGGGCGCGCTGCGCGCGGAGGTTCTGGCGTAACCATCAACACACCTTCCGCCGGCGCAGCCATTCGAGGAACCGACTGGACCCTGTCAGTATCGGCGACCAAGACCACCCTCTCGGTCATCGAGGGCGTGGTTGACCTTGCGAATGCTCAGGGTAAGGTCACCGTTGCTGAGGGGGAGTCGGCGGCCGCGACACTCGGGTCTGCCCCGTCGAAGATCGTCGCAGTCGGCAAAAACATCCGCGAGCAGATGCTGTTCAATATCCGGCTGAGGTCTGCATTCGATCAATCCATCACATCCACTGCAGAGGTTCGACGCCTTGCAGATGCAGATCGCCGACTGAACGCTCTTCCCCGCTCGCGGTGGCAGAGCACCGATTATGCATTAGCGGCAGAGGTGGCGTTCACCCGAACCGGAAGAGAAGCTGCCAAGCAGGCCATCGCTGAGGCCCGCATGAGGAGGCTTTCGCGTGAGGACGATGCGCGCGTCTCCCTGATCGAGGGAAAGATCGCCGCTCACGATCATCGCTACAAAGAGGCAGCCGCCCTCTTCGATCGAGCAAGGGCCGGTTTGAAGGGAGAGGCACGTGTCGAGGCCGAGTACCAGGCGTATTTTGCCAGGTCCCTGGCAACGCCGACACGCTCCTTTACACCTCCCGCGCGTTCAGGTTCGCTGGCGTCGGTTTTCGGTGAGGATATGCTCACCGCCGTCCTGCAGTCGCCTCAAAAAGCGGTCGACGTTCTCAAGCGAAACGAAAATAGGTTTGGAGACGATGTCCGTTATCAAGCGGCAATCGCAAACCGCGCCCTGCTTGCATCCGACTTCGACACCATGGCCGCAGCCATCGCCAAGGGTGAGCAAATCGATCCGAACGATGCAGCTCTGCTCGACGCGCGGGCTTCCTACCGCAGCTATGTGAAAGGCGACGTCAAAGGGGCTTTGGTCGACGCCCGTCGGGCCGCCGAACTGGAGCCGGCCGTCTCCGAATACTGGAACAACCTCGCTCTCCTGGAAAGTAGACGGGGTGCGGTCAGGGAGGCCGAAGCGGCCTACAAGCGGGCCATCGTCGCCGACCCGATGGCTCCTGAACCGCTTGCCAACTATGCCGGTCTTCTTCTTTCAAGCGGCCGGAACAAGGAAGCCAAAATCGTCATCGACCAGGCAATCGCGGCCGATCCATCTTTCGAAATCGCGCTCTTCCAGCGCGGCCGCTACAAGCTGCAAAGCGGCGACACGGCTGGAGCGACGGAGGATATGCTCAAGGCAACGACTGCCAATCCCACCTATGCCGACGGACTGCTCCGCTTGGGAGCAACCTACGCAGCAAACGGTGATCGCGATCCGGCGAGCCAGTCGTTCGAGCTGGCTGATAAGCTCGATCCACTCGATCCGGAACCCGCGCAGTTTCGCGCGCTGCTCTCGGTCGATCTCTATCAGATGGACGACGCTATACGGTTTGCCCAGGAGTCCGTTCGGCGAACAGAAGCGCGCGGCGGTGACTACGCGTCGGTCGAATCCAGCGGCGATTTCGGCTCGACACTCGGGGGCGTCTATCGCTTTGCATCGCTCGACGCCTGGGGCCGTTACTGGGGTGACCGGACCTTCGACCCTTTCCAGGGAGCCAGCTATTTCGACCAGGCCCTTTCGGGAAGCGTCAGGCCGTACTTTACCGCTCCCGGAGGTGTCGCGCTCGGCGAACCGAACTCTGGCGACGATGCGGCCTATTCCGCATACGTCCAGGGCCTTTTGCTCGACCCGCAAGCGATTGCAAGTCCGCGCATGCATGCCTCGTTCTTCCGCGTGCCTTTCCAGGAGGCCGAGGTTGGAACCGGCATCACGGCGACCAGCTCAGATGTTGGCGTCAACGGTACCGCCAGCTATCAGCGCCTCGGCTACGATCCCCTGCCCTATGCGTTTACGACAAGCACCACCTATTCTTACCTTGATCCGTCTTACGCCGATCAGGACGCCCAGAACCTGAACTCGACAATGGATTTCGGAATTCAGGTGACACCCTATGACCGTTTTGTGGGACATCTGAACTTTGTGCATGCCGAAGGCGGGATTTCCTTTCCCGGCGTCGATATCAGCGGCTTCGAAATCACACGTGGAGATCGGCTCGATGCCGACGGCGTGAATAGCTTCCTCGGATGGAGCCACACCTTCGCCTTCCACAACATCCTCAATTTCGGGGTCTTCGGCTCCTATATCGATCGCCAGGGACTGGACGCCCTGTTCGCCTTTCCGGCTCCGGGCTTCGGCGAGGATGTGGAAACGAACGAAGATCAGTACACGCTCAAGGGTGGCGTTTCCCACACGTTTGAGCCGACCGATGACTTCGTCGTCAGATGGGGAGCTGAAACCGGTCATGTCGAAACCCAAACATCCGGGGCAGTGATCTTCTACTCTCTGGCTGGCGCCGTTGGTGGCTTTCCGCTTCGGATCCCCGTCACGCTGCCGACGGTCCGAGGCGACACCTCCCGCGTTTGGCTGGGAACGACAATCGACATCACCAAGGACCTGCGATTCGAAACCACCTTGTTTGGAGAGACCTCCGAGACTAACGGTTTCGAAGAGGACACGTTTGCGCCCCGAGTTGGCCTTGCTTGGGCACCAACCGAAGGTCAGTATCTCAGAGCGGCTTTCCTGCGGGAGACACCGTTTAACAACCTCAACACTCTTGCGCCCATCGATATCGTCGGCCTTCGATCAGACGCTGTGCCTGACGGTACGCGCCTGGTCGACACGTCGATCCTGCGTTGGGACAGCGAGTGGTCGGATCGCCTTTTCACGTCCGTCGAATATCAACATCAGGATATCAAAGACCTGGCGCTCGCCGTCCCGGTATACACGGGAAGCCTAATCATTCCGAACGCGACGTTCGATCGCCTTTCGGTCACGGGAAACTACTGGATCGGCAATGGCCTGAGCGCATTTGCCAGCTATAGCCACATCTGGTCAAAGGGCGATGCGCCACAAACGGAAGACCAGGTGCCCACGGTGCCCGAGAATGTCGCTCGCATCGGACTGAGCTACGTCAGCCCGCAACGCATCCGGTTTACGCTCGCCGAAACCTACCTCGGTCAGCGGCCATCATTTCCCGATCCGGCCGATCCATTCAACTACAGTAAGATGGACGGGGTCTTCCTGACCGACCTTGCAGCGAGCTGGGAATCGGAGGATCGTCACCTGTCTGCGACGGTTGCGGTTTCCAATCTCTTCGATGCTGACGCCGACGTCGCTCCGCTCGTACCGGGCTCCCCGCGCACAATCTCCGCATCCATAAGGGGACGGTTTTGACGCCAGCAGTTGCCGCTGCCTTGCGCCTCTCGCTTAGCTAAAGAGCCTGTCACAGTCCTCGACCGACCAATGGCGAGCGATCTCGGGCAGCTCCCGCATGCCAAGCTGTACAAGCCCTTGACACGGGCACGTGTCGCTGTCGTGCACGATCTTCCATAGGGAAAATCAGTTCCGGGTTTTCGCTATTCGAGTAGTAGAGATCATCGAGAAATTTGGCTGTATAATGCAATTACTCCAGTACTTTTAGCCGCTGATCCGTCGCCGCAATTGCAGGAAATTTGAAAAAAATTGCATTCACGACCATATGTCGCTATGGTTAGTGCAGGAGCTAAGCCGTGACGAAGTTACAGGAATTGAAAAGGCATCTGCGGTCCGGCAAGGTCTACCGCCGGGAGGATCTCGCCCAATGGTCGTCGTCGGTCGATCGGCATCTTCAGCAGCTGCTGGCAGAGGGATACCTGACCAAGCTGTCGACCGGCGTCTATCACCGGCCGAAGCAGACCGCGTTCGGCAAAGCCCCCGCCGAGGATGACGCGCTCGTTGAGGCTTTCCTTAGGGATGACCGTTACCTCGTCACCTCGCCCAATGCCTATAACAGTCTGGGTGTCGGAGCCACGCAGCTCTATAATAAGACCGTCGTCTATAACCATAAGCGCCACGGCAACTTCATGCTGGGCGGCCGAGAGTTCGAGTTCCGCAGAAAGCCAGCCTTCCCCAAAACCCTCACCAGAGAATTCCTACTGGTCGACCTGGTCAACAATCTCGACCAGCTGGCCGAGGACCGCGATCAGGTGCTGGCCCGAGTGAAGGAACGTGCCCTGCAAGGCGATCGCTCCGCCATCACTCGTGCTGCCAAGGAATACGGCATGGTGCGCACGCGGAAATTCTTCAGTACCCTCGCCGCAGATCCAAATGCCAGCTGATTTCCTCCATAGGCACAAGGATTTTGCTTCCCTGCTGCGCATCGTTGCTGACCAGATGAAGGTGCAGCCGGTGCTGGTCGAAAAAGACTACTGGATCATGCATTGCCTTTACGGCCTGCAGCAGCTGGGGATGACGTTCGAGCTGAAAGGAGGCACCTCGCTATCGAAGGGATACCGCATCATCAACCGCTTTTCGGAAGATATCGATATCCGTATCGAACCGCCGAAGGCAATGGAGGTAAAAACCGGCGCCAATCACGATAAAGCAGCGCATCGTGAAAGCCGCAAGGCCTTCTATGACTGGCTGGCCCATACGATCACCATCGACGGTATCCAAAAGATCGAGCGCGATACCGAATTCGACAACGAGACGTATCGCAGCGGCGGCATCCGCCTCTACTACCCCGAGGCGACCGGCACGAAATCGGATCTCAAGGATGGCGTGTTGCTCGAAGCCGGCTTCGACACGGTGGCTCCAAATATCAACAAGGACATCAGCTCCTGGGCCTACGATTACGCGGCATCGCGCGTGAACCTGATCGATAATCGGGCACTGCCCGTTCCCTGCTACGAACCCGGCTACACGCTCGTCGAGAAGCTCCAGACTATCTCCACCAAATATCGCAAGCAGCAGGAAACCGGCCAGTTCCCCGCCAATTTTCTCCGGCATTACTACGACGTCTATTGCTTGCTTAACCAACCGGACGTGCAAGCCTTCCTCGGCTCGGACGCATATGTTGCCCACAAGCAGACGCGCTTCCCGAAGGCCGACAATCAGGACATCAGCAGCAATTCCGCGTTCAGCCTAGCCGACCCAGAGACCTTCGGACTCTACGAGCGCGCATACGAGCGGACGTCAGCGCTCTATTATCACGGCAGGCCCAGCCTGAAAGAAATCCTCGCCAGCATCACCTTCTACGCCGCGCGCCTCTGACGGATCCGTCGCAGTCCGACCGTATCGTCCTTCGCGCTCCCCAGAGCTGGCGCATAGGGGGCCAATATGTTGTTCACTAAAAAGAGCGCCACCAAGCTGCGCGAATTGTCGCAAGCTGCACCAGGTCCGGGGCAATGACGACGAGATCGACTTCGAGCCGGTGGTCAACGCGATGGAGCAATGCCACTGACAATGTGATGGACGGCCTCCGCTCCCGGCACCGCAATGTGCCAAGATGTAGGGTGTCAAACTCACACCAGGAAATGCATCCATGGAAAAGGCTACGATAATCGGCCTGGATATTTCCAAGCAGGTATTCCAGGTTCATGGGATCAATCAGGCTGGTGCTATCGTGTGCCGTCGCAGGCTTCGCCGCGAAGATGTCGTTGCATTCTTCAAGGTATCGCCGCCGTGCCGCCCAGGGAGTGCCCCGTTCCCATGCCCTCAGGAGCAGATCGGTCTGCCGCTTGTCCTCGTTGGCTCGCCTGCTCAGCGGGTTCTTCAGCCAGGCGTGAAATCCACTAGGATGAACCCGCAGAAGGCGGCACATCGTGCGCACCGAAAACTGCAAGCGATGCAGGCCAATGAACGCGTACATCACTTTGCATCCCCGGCGAAAAACGCGGCCGTTTTTTTGAGATGTCGCGCTCCTCTGTGACGCGAGCCAATTCCTTCTTCAGCCGCCTGATCTGGTCGATCTCGTCGTTCCCCTTGGCGTTCCGCGCCGCGAACTTCTTTTTCCATCCATACACGGAATGCTGGCTGACGCCGAGGCGCTGCGAAACCTCCGCAACCGGATAGCCTCGTTCCGTGATCTGACGAACAGCTTAAATTCTTCGGTGAAATTCGATTTGCTCATGATGCTCTTCCTGCCTCAAAATCAGGAAAGAAGGTGTCTACAAAGCTTGGGGCTATTCAGTCCTCACCAGAGGTGCTGCGCTTAAAAGACGACGGGCCAGGCCGATCGATTGCTGCCGAGCCTTGCTTGTCGATCCTATCGGGACATCAGCGACAGCATCACCATACTGTCCGTCTTAGCGGCTGCGAGTGCCGCCGCAACCGCGACAACCTATGGGAAGCCGAAAACGACAGCGCAATGCTGCGCTTTTGGTTGCACCCAAGACTTTTGATTCCTCATCAGGCCTAAACCGGAGTGCTGATCATGCCCTCTCCACTGGGTGATTTACGCTATCTTGAACGAACAGGAAACGAACGCTTCGGTCGACACTGCCTCACCACAGGGGTATTGGCCAGCAGGGGGAACGAGCCTTAAGTTGCACAGCTGATGAGTGTGGCCCTTTCAAATGTCGTCAGCGCCTTGGATCATTGGGCTTAAGATTGCTGATCACAGGATCGAACAGACCAGAGAGAAGCCGAGCACCCGAGGCTGAGAGATGGTCGCCATCTTTGTAGAGAACAGTGCCGTTCAGCACAGCTTTGCAGGCTTGCACGTCGCAGAGCCAAGGCGCAGGGTCAAGGACAGACGCTCCAGTGTTTTTTCCAACGTCCTGCACAAGGTCCTGCGCAACCCCTTGCCTTGTTTCGATCGCAGCCTTTGTGAGCTCGAGCTGAATCGGCCTGCCCAACATCGCCAATCGAGCCAGAGACTCGGGAACAGGTTGGTTGAAGTCAGGAACATCCAACATCAACCAGACCTTTACGCCGTTCTTCTGCAATGCCATGACACGCTCAGACAGACGGTCCTTGATCAAGGCGTACTGGCTGGTGGATGTCAAAGACGCCTCCATCGATACTCTTTCGTTGCCGTCGGTTATCGAAAGATATTTTCTCCAGTAGGCAACAAGGACGACGTCCCTAATGCCTCGTCTTGAGATCATCTCTTCAGCGGCGGCATTGAAGTCGTCGCAACGGCGGGCCCGGTCTGGTCGAACTAAACGCGCCGATGCAAATGGCGGGCACCCGGCACTGCCGACAAACACCCCAGATAAACTTCCCCGCTTCGCCGCCAAGTCGAGAGCTGGCGCAATAGCGCCGGCGTGAGAGTCGCCCCAAAGAACGAATGTTGCCGGATCGCTGCCGCCCCCGAGAGCGCAAGTTTCGTCCGTTCTGACGTTGGCAGCGCTTAGTCCCTCCCCATCCGGATCAGCAAAACAGGTTCTTTCGAGGAACCGGCTCGTATCACCGCGCGCCTCGTAGACCAGACGAGCCTGCTCGGATAGCCGATAAGGCAAGCCCTGGTTTTCGATTACGATGGTGCTTAGCGATGCGAATAGGCCGGCAATCACCAGATAGGTGGAAAAGGCGACCTTTGGCCTGCCAAAAGCAATGAGGCGGAATCGAAAGGGCTGCTCGATGAAACGCCAAGAGGCCCAGCCGCAGATGATCGACGCAATGCAGATGGCACCTGTTTTCTCAGTTGGAGCCAGATCACCGAGGACATAGGGCAAGAACACAACGACGGGCCAATGCCACAAATATATCGAGTAGGAAATTTTCCCCAAGAACTGGCAGGCCGGATTCCCAAGCGTGACATTCGCGATTGCGGAGCGACGTCCGCCGATGATCAGCAGCGTTGTCGCCACGCAGGGCACCAATGCCGAAAATCCCGGAAAAGATGTTGTGGCGGAGAAAAATATCCCGGCAACCATCAGCAGGCACAGACCGGCCGCAACCAAGCCTTCTCGTGCGAACCTGCCCGGTTCGAAGGATATAGACGCGGTCAGTGCCCCCAGCATCATCTCCCAAAGACGGTAGGGTAGGCCAAAGAACGCTTTTTGCTGGTCGAACTGGACAATAGTTTCACTCGCAAGCAGCGATAAGCTAATAATGGCCAAGTAGACGGAGATCTTAGGTTTTTGACGGAGTTTGTGGCTCGCGAACGTCAACAGCGGGAAGATGAGATAGAACTGCTCCTCGACAGACAAAGACCATGTGTGGAGAAGCGGCTTGAGCTCACTTGCCACGTCGAAATATCCGCTTTCGCGAGCGAACTGAAGGTTTGAGTAGAAAAGGGTCGTCGCGCGAAGGCTCCGTGCATAAGACTTGAGTTCCTCCGGCATCAGATACAGATAGGCGAAAACGGACGTGGCCGCAGCCATGACGATCAATGCAGGCAAAATACGACGCGCACGCCGTAGATAGAAGGCAACAAACGAGAACTGCTGACGAGCAAGGTCATGTCCTATCATTTTGGACATAAAGTAGCCCGACAGAACAAAGAATGCGTCGACGCCGACATACCCGCCCGCTAGACCCGATAGCCCCGCGTGGTATAGCACCACAAACGTGACGCTGACGGCTCGCAGCCCGTTCAGATCTTTGCGGAAACCGCGGTCGTCACCTCCGCGTACTGTCCCAGTTTGCAAGGCCGTTGGCAGTTTTGGCTCCTTCAACCAAGCACAAGGGCTTGGACATTTTCCAGTACCAGCCGGGAAGACCAGGGCCCCCGGACAAGACGCTGTCATTCTTCTGCAACAGATAAGCCCCATTCAGCGGCAAAACGCCACCGCTTTCGGAAGTGAAACGCTGGGTTCCTGTTGACGCTCCCGTAAACGCAACTAATTTCGCTTGTAGCGAGCCAATGAAGGTCGATATTGTGGCGATGAGCTTGAAGCAGTGGATTGACGCCAGCAACAAGAAGTTTCCGGTGACTATGCGTGGCAAAGGTGCTCTGCCATTGGTCCAAATTCACAAAGCGGCAGCCGGAGACGCGCTCATGCATTGGGATGGCCAGTATGTCGAAAACGATGAGCAAGCCGTCGACGTCGCATCAACCCGATATGAGCAGCGCGTAAGGGGCTCTTTCCAACGTTGCAATGAAGAAATGTCTGTCCTGAGCCGGGATCATGCTTTCGAGGCTCACATTGACCTTCGATAACGAGGAGGCCGTCGCGCATGGCAGTTTATTTCGCGCAAAGCAGTGGCTCTACAGGTTTATCAAATATATCCTGAAGCGACCGCAACCCTTCATCGATCCGACCTTGGCAGGCAAAGTCGTCGTTGTCCTCGGCTCTGCTCCAGAGGCGCATAAGCCGGTGGGAATGAACATGAACTACCGGCTGATCACCATCAATGGCTCTCAGCAGGGACTTGACCGGTGGGGCGATTTCGTTCCGCACACGACCGTGATGATGTTCAATCAGGTGGAAGGCATGACGACAAATGCCCGGGAGGTGCGTCGCGTCTTGAATGGCAGGCGGACCGGCAAACTTTACGTCATGCTTTGGCGACACAGCCGTTCCCGGCTTGAAGAGGGCTTGCGTGCTTTTCGATACAGCTATGAAGCGCTTTTGCCTGTGGACCGCTACGGCCGCGTTGCCCTCGTCAGAGCAGTCAGCGGCTATCTCAATTTCGAACTCGACGCTTCGACGAAATACTCGAACGGAATTGTTGCCGTGCTCCTTGCGCTGCATAGTGGAGCAACGGCGGTAATCCTCTCGGGCATCGATCCATCTTCGAGTGGTCACGCCTATAACACCGCCGGGCTGGTGCGCAAACATGGCGGTCCGGATATGACCATGATCAAGCGCCTGATGCATCTCAAAATGCCGGTCTATACGGCTGACATGCACGTCGCGCAGGCAACGGGCCTCCCGTTGTGGAACGGAGGCTGACGACGCGCTTGATCGCTCAAGCACGTTGCTGGACGAAAAGCGCCCGGTCGCGGGCCGCGAACCATTCATCAGCGTAGTCGTCATTCTTGTAGTCGTCGAAATACGGCCCGCCGTCGGTGAAATGCACCATCTTCGCATCCTCCCGCTTCTCGTACTCGTTGACGAGATAATTCCACGTGACCGGAAGCTCTCCAATTTCTTCGTCACTCTCGAGCCATTTGAACTGATGAAGTTGAAGTCCCGTCGCGGTATTGACGAAATCGGGCGAAAGCGCCTTGCATCGCTCGTTGTTGAAGAGGATCAGGCTTGACCAATTCTTCTTCTCATACTTCGTCTGGGTCTGGCCCAGGAATTTCGTCTCTACCTTGGGCTGATAGTCGTGTTTGACACACATCGCGGCAAAGCGGTCGTCGCGTAATGACCAGAGTTCGGCAATGTCTGCTCTCGCCAGCATGTCGCAGTCCATGAACAGGCTCCAGCCGGTGAAGTCGCTCAGATAAGGCGTAAGGAATCGGGAGAAGGAGAACTCGGTCGACTGCAGCGCATTTCGTTCACGGGTGAAAACGCCGCCGAGATTGGCCAAGTTGATCGGCGTTATCCGGACGGGAACGCTCGATTTTTCAAGAATGCTCTGTGACAACACATGATGCGCTATCACCTCCTTGGAGTCGAACCCAACGTAGATATTGACGATGTCCGTCATGTCTTTTCCTTCCTGGCGCCTGTCCTGTTAAGTCTTGTCGTCCTGAAATTTTTGCTTGCGCGTCCGCGGGCGTGCCTTTCGAAACAGCGTGTCGAGTTTCCGTTGCCATTTGGTAATCGACATCAACCGATCAATATGGGACAGGGCGTTGTCGATGCGCGAAGCAAAAACCTCGTTGAGAGCCGATTGGATCTGCTCGTTGGCAAGATCGGGAAAGTGCGTCTTCAGCAATTCGAAGCGGGCTAGTCCCTGGTCCGACTCTCCAAGCGAAATCAACCGCTGTTCTGCCAGAAGCCTGAAATAAGTTCTCTCGAACGTCCAGTCATGAACATCGAAGACCTTCCATCTGTCGCTTCGCTTCCCAGAAAAGCCGGACAGATGGATCCTCGGGCGAACGTGCAAGTCGCGTAACCAGACGACAAGCGCGTAGCCACTGGTCGGGATCTTAGCATTGGGATAGCCAACCGAAACCAGGGGCTGGAGGTCAGCGTGGTACACCATCGCCCCTTCGAAAGCGGACGGCGGGCTGAACCGCTCCTCGCACGCCGTTCTGATATTCAATATCCCCAGGAAATTGGCGTCGGGGAAAAACCTCAGGACATCTCCAACTTCACGCCGGTGTACAAGATTTGCCCCCATGGCTCCGCTACGCGAAACAAGCAGTGATGGGGCGCCGAAGGTGTCGTCTAGAACCTTGTAGACCTTGTTGAAGAAAATGAAGAGGGTGTCATGCGGGAAACGTCTTCGCAGGGATACGGGGTCTTGGGTTTCGCTATTGGCAACCAAGACAATCGCTCCAAACCGATCGAAGAACTGGCGCCACTCTTCGTTCGTTTGAAAATTGCTGCCATCGACTGCCACTTTACTCATGCGGCAACCGCCGGCCCGTAGCGAGAAAACCCTTTATTTTGCCCACTCGATGCAGGGATTCGAGAGCAGCGCCGATAGACAAGAATACGTCCGACACTCGTCTCAGCACGCCTCTTTTCGAGACGAAGCATTTCCAGCGGGTCGAACGAAGCATGTCGAGGTATATGGAGGCGAATGGCTCATGTAGCCAGCGAATGGATTGCTGCCAGGGCTTGCGCCGCCCGGTGAAATGCAACAGCACGGGATCTTTCACATAAGGCATGAAGCCGGTCTGGACGTTGAATCGATGGTTCAATGCGCGCCACGCGTCATGAAAGGCAATATTCAAAATGTCCTGATCGTTGTTTTCGAACGTTCTGCCGGACCACATGAGCTCACGAGCCGTGGCCAGGAACGCGCCCGCACGTACAGCTTTCATGTCCATCAAGATGACGCCCGCGTTGAAATAACAAGCATTATTCGGAAGGCCCAAGTCGCTGCGGCGACGCGCCAACTTATCGGGGAATGCACTGATGTAATCTTCGACGGCGCCGATTGCCTTCCCATGCAAATCGATCTCTAAAAGCTCGTCGACGCGTGAAAGGGCGAGAATGTCCGCATCGAGATAGAGCACTCGGTCCAGCGATGGGTCGGCAAGTTCATCGAGGTAAAGTCGGGCAAGCGTGGATTTTTGCCAGCGGCCTTGCGACGCCGGAAGCTTTGACACCCCATGGAAGTCGATGACGGATATAACGAGCTGGTGGCATTGACAGAAGTTACCGACCGCCGCTTTCTCGTCGCCTGTGAGGCCGATACCGACAATGACCAATTGTGGTCCAACGCCACGTTTGTTGCGATGAACAGACAAGAGTGCACAACAAGCGGCCGGCAACATCTGTGCGTCCGAAAAGATAAATACTGCCGTTGCACCCCTGTCCAAACCAGTAATCCATACGTAGCGTTTTGCGACTACGCCCCATGCACCCGCGTAATGTCCCGATGTGATGCGTAAATTGCCCGACACATGATTTTTTTCAAGTGTACCTGTCTAGAAACTCACGCCTATTAGCATCTTTTCAAGTGCCGATCCGCTTCGGTCCTGTAACATTTGCGAGAGGTTCGTCTTCCGGCGCGACGATTTTCAGATGGAGCCGTAGATGTTTTCGCGGCTTGAGTGGATGCCATCATGCGGCGAATGTGTCATCAGTGTCGCTCACTGAGCTATCATGAATGAGATTCGCATGTCGAACAATAAAGTGATCACTCCCGAGGGTCTGGCGCGCTTGAGGGACCAGCACCGAGCCTGGCTCAGAAACCTCGACATCCTTGACCGCCCGTGGCTGATCTTTGGGTCGGCGCCAGAGCCGACTGTTCTGGAAGATGTCCTGCGGACTTGCGTCCGGATCGATGTCAATAATTCTGGCCGCACGGCCGAACTCTTAGGGCTAGGCCCAGCCGACCTGACGATCAGGAAAAGGCGCAAAAGCTGGGTTGAACATCCGAGGCTCCACACGCGAGCGCTGCTATGGTTTCACACGGCGCCCTGGATCATCATGAGGCTGCAGCTTGTCCTGAAATCGCAAGTCCGTGTTGGAAGCCTACAAAAGATGACCAAGGACGAACGTAATGCCATCATGGACCAAATTGTTGGACCGATACCAAGGGGCGTAGGAAAGAGTAAGGCAACGAATGGCGTCGCGGCAATCTGCTATGGTCTCTGGGTAGGAGCGCCAACAATCATTGTCGCCGGCATGTCGGTCAGCAAGATGGGACATTCCTATAATGATGTTGGTAAAACCCGCAAGCAGATCGATGAAGACATGTTCGCGCTGCGAGCACTCAGCACGCTCCCTAATCTTTTTACCACCGAGCGTGAGCTATCGGAGCGAACTGGACTAAGACTGATGACATCCTCGGACTACTTCGCGTCTTCCCCTACCGCGCTACCTGCTCGATAACATTGTAAAGGAAGAGCTGTCGGACCACATAGCGCGATCCTTCGGCCGACAGATGTTGCTGATCGGCATAGAGGGGTCTGCCATTTTCACTCGAAATGCAGGCTCCCTCCTTGCAAAGTGCGGAATCCAGTCGAATCACCGGTATATCTGCGCCCTCCTCGATACTTTGCAGCGCACCGAGTACATCACGGTGGGAGGCGTGATATTCGGAAAGCCTAAAGCCACACGCAGCGTCGGGTCCGAAGCTCCATCCTCCACCCAGCGTTCGCTCCACACAGGACTGAAGGTCAAAATAGGCGCCAGGTGGAGGCGCGATAAAAACCACTCGCTTGTTCAAACCTCGCAAGCTTGCCGCCAGATGACGGAGGCTCGCAGTCAACGGCGGTACGTCCCCATCGCTGGGACGCTCCTCTAGGAGACGCCATTCCGGCCGCAGATACTGCGTCATTTGCGACGACAAGATTACGGTTCTGATAGACGGCGTTCGTGCGATATAGTTCAAAACCGATTGGTTGAAGGATATACATTTGCCCGCCCAGCGCCGCGTTCGCGACGATGACTCTCCATCTTGGAATGGCGCAAGACCCGGTGTAGGGCCGCAAACGCTCTTCGTAGCCTGCACAATGCCGATCGCCGAATTGGTTGCCACTAACCCGGGAATGAGGTGCATTGCAAATGAGTCACCCCAAACGATTGCATCAGGGGCGGCAGATGTGATGCATTTCGCGATGGGGACAAATTCATTGCCATCTTGGGCACATTCATGCGCCAGACCGTAAAGTGGCCCCTGGTATTCTTTGGGCCAAAGCCAGACATACGGCATTGAAACTGCCCATAACAGCAATGTTGCTGCCATCAGACCAAGCCCGGCGATTGCAGTCGAACCTCGGGGTTTGCGAAGGGGCTTTTCCACCAGATGATAGAGCGCCCAACCGCCAATCAACGCTCCTCCAAAGGCAACCATATTCACCAGCGTTCGATCCGGCGTCAGCCAAACTTGCCGTAGAACAACTATCGTTGGCCAGTGGGCGAGGTAGAGTGAATACGAGATATCGCCGAGTGCCACCAATGGTAAACTGAACGTTCTTCGTGTCATTGGCTGGGTAGAAACGAATACCGCTGTGGCGCTCACCACGCAGAACGCAGCAAAGCCAGGCTGTGCGCCAAAAGGCGGGAAAAATGGGGTGATGGCGATGACGAGCAACGCTGCAGGTCGCATGACGGCATTCACCAACGGGCTCGCACGGAACCCGTATAAAGCCGCTAAACTGCCAAATCCGAGTTCCCATAGCCGCGGAATAAGGAGGAAGAACCTGCTGCGCGGTGAAAACGCGCCCAGGAAGCATAAAAGCAGGCTGGCAATCGTGATGATCAATACGGCCTGTCTCCGGTGCCCCTTTGGCATGAACATAAGGATGACAGGCAAAACCAGATAAAACTGCCACTCCAAAGAGAGCGACCAGAGATGAAGAAGCGGCTTCGTTTCCGCGGCTATTCCGAAATAATCGGTATCGTTCTTCAAGTAAACGTTGGCGTAGAAGAGTAAGCTGGCCTCGACCTGCCCCCAAAAATCCGTACGCAGAGGCGGCGTGAAAGCGAAAACGCTTATGATAGCGAATATCGCGACCGTCGCATAAAGTGCAGGCAAAAGACGAAGTGCGCGACGCAGGTAGAAATTCACGAGATCGAAACGGCCTTTTTCAAGGTCGGCTGAAATGCTCCGGGTGATCAAGTACCCGGAGATCACGAAAAATATGTCTACCCCAAGAAAACCCGACTGCGCAGCAATATCACAGTGGTAAAGCAGCACGAGCGCCACCGACCAGCCGCGCAGTGCCTGTATATCCCATCGCTGTGTACCGGAACCCTCGCCAAACGGGCCGTGCGAGTGTCCGAAATACACCGTTCTGTCGCTTGCCAAATTCCGCAACGAATACCTCAGATACGACGTCAGCTGACCGGCTCGGATCTGTGGGCCAGCTCTTTAGCGACGATCTGACCGATCCGACAGGCTTCATGAATCGGTTGATAGGGATAAGTTTCAATTTGGCCCTGGAAGTCTCTCGTCAGGCTCAGCGTTTCGCGCAGATCGGCATGGAACCGCTCAAATTTCCCTAGCCGATCACCAGAAACCGGCGTCAGGTCGAGGATGTACACGGGCTTCCCAGTCAAAAGTGCCTCGCAGGGCATCGTGATTGAGTCCTTTGCAATCAAGAAGCCGTCAGCAGCCGCAACGTAATCAAGATAGGGATTGGCCGTCCGTCGATCCCATACCTCGACCATTGGAGAGGCGAGTGAATTCAGAGCCTCGAAGGTTGCATCGCTTGATCTGCGGGAGGTCGACACGACGACGCGTGATCCATTCCGCACCATCCCGTCAATTGCGCCGGCAATATTTTCAATTGATCGGCCATCATAACGATACGCGCCGTTGTCGCCACCAACGAAGACGGCAATCAGCGGCTGGTCATCTCGTTTGTACTTTCGCCTTGCAGCATCACGTCGGCCTTCCAAATCGGCAGGTCGCAATCTGTGAGGAACACCAATCATTCGGTGGAAGCCGGGCCGATTCTCCAGTTGACTATTCCAGTCATGGTTCGAGACGAAAACCAGATCGTAGCCCTCAATTTCCGGGCGCTGCAGGTGCACCGTCAGAGGTCTTCCGGCGAAGGCACGCTTCATGAGCAAGACCTGCCTCTCGGGCCGATAGCCACAAGATATGATGACGTTTGGCGGAACGTCTTGCCGACTGAACGGCTTCGGGGCAAAGAATTTCTTGATGCCGTGGTGTGGGACGATCACCTTCGTTACTGGCTCTTTTGTGCTGATATAGCGCGCGACGCCGGTACATTGAGACATTGTCCCAATCTTCTCTTCACTTACACACCAGGTCAGAGCTTCATTTAGATCTGGAACACTCTCGCCGCCTGCCATGCATCGCCTATACGTTCGATTTTTATTGCGCATGACCTACATAGCATAAGCGGCTCAAAAAACTACGATTTGCTCAACGTCGGCCGCGAATGTTGCCATACCGATCCGGTCCGATCACCTTTTGCCTTGCGAGATAGCGCCAATGAAAACCGCGGTTTTGATCAACGATACGTCGACCAAATTTCACATTGGATGCCGCATCGTCGTGGGTCAGATCTTTAACTTGGCCGAACAGTTTGGAATTCGCTTTACGGCAGCCTGCTCGGTTCATGTCGATTGGCGTCAAAATGATCAGATCTTGGACGCCATTCGGCAGGCCGATATCGTCATTGTGAATGGCGAGGGCACACTTCACCACGCAACGCCGCAAGCCTTGGCGCTTGCAGAGGTCGCGCCCTACTGTGAGAGGCTGGGAAAGCCTGCCGTGCTTATCAACTCTGTTTACGAGGAAAACAATCGCGAGATTGCCGAGCATTGCCGTCGATTTTCGCTTCGTTTTTTGCGTGAACCAAGCAGCGCGTTGCATGCGGAAGAGGCTGGTGTCCCCTGCTCTATTGTCCCGGATCTCACTTTGTCGTCCGCGCTTTTCGGAACGCCCCCCGCACGCCGCGATAGTGGGATCATCGTCACGGACAACGCCAATCGCGACGTCGGGAGGCCGATGCTGGAATATTCCTTGACAAAGAGGGACGTTCGATACCTCCGACTGGACGTTCGCGATATCGATAATTGCTTTGTCCAATCACATTTGCAGCCAGCCTTGAGGATTTCGGCTGGCGTGTTAGAACCTCCCAAAGGGCAGTCTTTTCTCAAGACGCTCGAACGTTCGATTTTTAGATCTAAGATGCGCGCGCGCATGCGGATGTTGCAGCAGCTCAATCACCCGCTCACCAGTCCTGAGATATTGAAGAGAATTTCGTCGGCGCGTGGCATCATCGCAGGACGCTTCCATGCCGCATGCCTAGCGATGGTTGCTGATACGCCTTTCGTTGCCATGCCTTCTAATACAGGAAAAACCAAGGGTATGCTCGACGCTGCCGGACTCGGCCATCTGCATGAGTCCGATCCGAAAGAGACCTTCAGCCGGCTGGCTGCTTGGACCGACGATGATCGGGAACGGGCCCAGTCCTACGTTCGTCACGCACGCGCCGCCGCGCACGATATGTTTTGCCAAATAGCCGCGCTGGCCTCGGCATGAGAGATCAATGATATGCTCCTGGACCCGAGATTTGCCATCGTGCTCGTAACCTTATTCTATGCATTTGCATTGTTGACCTATTAGGCGCGCTGGGTCGCGTCTTGTGCTTGAGGGCGACCGCTTCTTGCCACCGGATCGAGTCCTTCACATACCACTTTCCACGTCCGGCAGCTTTCGGGCCGAATACACTCGCGCTCTGATACGGCGCGACTTGAAGAGCCGTGAAGAAGCCTGGGAAAGCCTGCAGAAGCAGCTTGGTCCGGCCATGCATGCCGATGACAGCGAATTTCTGGCCGTGACGGCAGAGGATGTGATCCGCCGTAATACGCAGCGCTGATCATGGTGACCTACCGCTTTTATTCCCGCGCAGACGCGGCCCAGGATAAGATCTGGCGCGACACTTTTGATAAATGGGGTGAGGCGCAGGCCATCACCTACATCATGGGCCTTCACGAGTATTTGAGACTGCTCTGCAGAATGCGCAGGCTTCGGCGACGGCCGCCTCAAGCGCTATACCCAAACGCGGATAGCCTGACCGCCCCCCGGCACCCAATTTTGTTCAAAATCCTGTTCACGAGATAGCCTTATGTCCAATCAAATGAACAATCCTTGACTGTCCACCGAGTTCATGGCACAATGTACAAAATTCTGGACTCGAAGAAGCCTCATGTCCACTCAAATGAACAAGCAGGTATAGCCGTGCCCCGCCAGAGAAGCTACTCCAGAGTCACGCACCAAGCGCTCGCCATGCTCGGCAAGCTGATCCGCGTCGGGCGGGCCGCGCGCGGCCTGACCGCGCAGGAACTGGCCGACCGCGCCGGCATCAGCCGCACGACCCTATCCAGCATCGAAAAAGGCGCTCCCGGCCCCGAGATCGGCATCGTCTTCGAGGTCGCTTCAATCGTCGGCGTGCGGTTGTTCGACTATGACGAGCGCATGCTTCAGATGCACAATGCCCGCCTTGACGAAAAACTGACCCTGCTGCCCAAGAGCGTCCGCCACGCCGTGAAGGAGGTCGATGATGACTTCTAAGGCGGACGCTACCGAAGCCTTTGTCTGGATGTGGCTGCCCGGGACGACGGAACCAGTGGTCGCCGGCCGCCTCGACCAGGATGGCGCGCGCCTGCTCTTTACCTACGGCGCCAGCTACCGCCGCCGTAAGAGCGCCATTCCCATCTACGAGCCTGAACTGCCCCTTCAGGAGGGCGTCATTGCGCCCGTCAACGGCCTGTTGATGGCGAGCTGCATTCGCGACGGCTCGCCGGACGCGTGGGGCCGCCGCGTCATCATCAACAGGCTGACGAGTAAGAAACCTGATGCTGCCGGCGTACCCGAGATAAGCGAGCTGACCTTCCTGCTCCAGTCAGGCTCCGACCGGATTGGCGCCCTCGATTTCCAGGCGTCGGCCACGGAGTATGTCCCCCGCCTTGCCGCACAGGCATCGCTTGACGAGCTTATGGAGGGAGCCGCCTTTATCGAAAAAGGCGTCCCCCTCACCCCGGCGCTCGACCAAGCCCTCAATCACGGCACGTCGATCGGCGGCGCGCGTCCCAAGGCGCTCATCGACGACGGAACAAGGAAATTCATCGCTAAATTCTCAGCCGCCAACGACACCTACAGCGTTGTGAAGGCCGAGTTCATCGCGATGAAGCTGGCAGCCCACTGCGGGCTCAACGCCGCCCCCGTGTCGATGACCCGCGCGGCCAATAAGGAAGTGCTGCTGATCGAACGCTTTGACCGCACCCACACAAAGGACGGCTGGACGCGCCGCGCCATGGTCTCGGCCCTGACCATGCTGGGTCTCGATGAGATGATGGCCCGCTACGCTTCCTACGAAGACTTGGCCGAACTCATCCGCCACCGCTTCACTAACTCCAAAGACACGCTCAAGGAACTCTACGGGCGGATTTGCTTCAACGTGCTGTGCGGCAATACCGACGACCACGCCCGCAACCACGCCGCCTTCTGGGACGGCAAGATGCTCACGCTCACGCCGGCCTATGACATCTGCCCGCAAGGCCGCACCGGCAGTGAAGCCACCCAAGCCATGCTCATCAAGGGCGAGAGCCGTGCCAGCACGCTCGCCACTCTGCTCGCTGCCGCGCCCGACTATCACCTGAAAGAGGCCCAAGCCGCCGCGCTCATCGAACAACAGATCATAACCATCGCCAAGCTCTGGCACGAGATCTGCGATGAAGCAGACCTCAGCCCCGTCGACCGCAAGCTGTTCGCCGGACGCCAGTTTCTCAACAGCTACGCCCTTGAAGGACTCGCCAACCACAAGGCGCTGCAGGATGCCTTCCGCACCGCCCACAACACGCTGCTCACAAGCGCAGGCGCCTGACGATGACAGCGCCAAAGCAACTCAAAACACGCACCCGGCCGGGAGCATCCCCCCTTCCTCGGCCATGCCTCATGGGCTGCCGAGCAGACCGCCTCCGGCATCACCTTCCTTGGCAGCCGCCGTCAGGCGCCGTTTTCATCATGGGCAGGCCCGGCGCAAATCACCGCATATTGGGGTTCACCACGATAGAGGTACCGCTGGCCGGCGGCCGAAGCGCAAGACTGGCGGGCGTCACGCCGCACGATGCCGCCGGCTTTATTTCTGCGGCCAACGAAGCCTTCTGCACCCACTTCCTCAGGCAATTCGAAGCGGCACAAAGCGAGCTCACCGCGCTGTCCGAAATGATAGCGCGCCTTGGCCAGCCCCGCCGCTACCCCGCCGCCTGCCTTCTCTCACCCGTCCTCTCGCGAGCCCCAGCCATCATCAACGCTTTGCTAGCCACCATCCCTGACGGCGTCCTTTCAGAAGAGCAGCAACAGCTCATCGCCGTCCGCGCGTTCCAAGACATCCCGACGACGTACTCCGCGCTGCCATCGAGCTCTTCATCGATTCAGACCTCGCCGGCATGAAAGGCTTCTTCGACAAGATCGAGAAGAACCCGCTGACGCCGGAGCAGCGCCTTGCCGTCGTGACCGATGAGGAGGCAACACTCGTCCTTGCCGGCGCCGGCTCATGCAAGACATCGTCGCCAACGCCTTTCCGCGCGCCGATCAACTGTCAGACCATCTATAATCCTACTCGTGGGCTGTGCCTGAGCGCAGCCGGTCCTGCCTTGCTTGCGCTACGCCATGAGTTCGATCGAACGGGCGATCTTTCCGTAGTACTGCCCAGCGATACGGGCGACCTTGTTTGCAAGCGCCACTGCCCTGCGGATAGTCACAGTCTGAATGCCACCCTGCCGTGACGGCTCGGCAATATCCTTCTCATCACGTCGTTCGGAACCAATCGCCAGGGTGGGCGTTCTTAGGGCGCATTAAGCGGGGGCCATTTGATGAGTAGTCATTTCCAAACGAAATCAATTGCGACAGATCGAGATCGGCGGGTTTTCCGAGTACTCGACTTTGCTGCTCGACACGGACTGGACGAAAAGCAAGAGCGCGATCTTCTCGCATTGTTTGGACAATTTGCGACACTGCATGAATTGCTGACCAACTGCCGTCTTCCCCATCGAATCCGATAGCCCCTCTGGCACGCCGATCCTATTTTGTTCATCGCGCCTGTCATGCTCCACGAACAAAGCGCCCTTACCTCGGAAACAACATGAGCAAACGTACGCTGTTTCAATTTTTCCACTGGTACTCGCCAGGCGAAGGCATTCTTTGGAATGAGGTAGCCGAGAAAGCTGGCGAACTTTCGGCGTTGGGCATTACCGACGTCTGGTTGCCGCCAGCTTACAAAGGCGCCTCCGGCGCAAAATCGGTCGGATACGACACCTACGATCTCTTCGACCTCGGCGAATTCGACCAGAAGGGAAGCGTCGCGACAAAATACGGCGACAGAAATGCGCTCGAGAAAGCTTGCAAAGCCCTGAATGACCACGGCCTGCGTCCGATCCATGACGTCGTGCTGAACCACAAGATGGGAGCGGACGAGAAGGAGCGCGTCGTCGTCCGACGCGTGAATTCCGACGACCGGACACGGATCGAAGAAGACGATATTGAGGCCCTCGCCCATACCCGGTTCACGTTTCCGGGACGGTCCGGCAAACACTCCGAGTTCATATGGGACAAGCAGTGTTTTAGCGGCGTCGACGTCATCGAAGAGCCCGATGAGACCGGAGTTTTCCGGCTTATGAACGAGTATGGCGAGGGTCAATGGAACGTTGAAGTCGATGACGAGCTGGGCAATTTCGACTACCTGATGGGCGCTGATGTCGAATTCCGCAACAGGGCTGTGTACGAGGAGCTGAAATACTGGGGCCGTTGGTTCTCCGAACAGGTTCCTGTATCGGGGTTCCGGTTGGATGCCGCGAAACATATCCCGGCATGGTTCTTCAAAGACTGGGTCGGCCATATGCGCGATACCGTCGGATCAGACTTGTTCGTAGTCGCCGAGTACTGGCACCCCGAAATGGCGACGCTCGCGAACTATCTTGACCTCGTTGACAGCCAGCTGATGCTTTTCGACGTCGCGCTTCACCACCGCTTCCATGAGGCCTCCAAAGCGGGCGCGGAGTTCGACATGCGAACGATCTTCGACGGTTCCCTCGTTTCCTCCATTCCCGAGCACGCGGTGACACTGGTCGACAATCACGACACGCAGCCTCTCCAGTCGCTCGAAGCGGCGGTTGAACCGTGGTTCAAGCCCCTGGCCTATGCCTTGATCCTCCTGCGCGAACAAGGCACGCCCTGCGTCTTCTATCCCGACTTATACGGTGCCAATTACAGTGATGCAGGAGACGACGGCAGCCACCAGGAGGTGCAAATGCCCCTGATCGGCTGCTTGCCGAGACTAATTGAGGCCCGAAGGCGGTTTGCCAACGGCGTTCAGATCGATCGCTTCGAAAGCCCTAACGTTATCGGTTTCGTCCGCCAGGGAACTGATACCGATCCCGGTTGCGTGGTGACCATGTCTAACGGCGACGCCGGAAATCTGTCTCTTGAGCTTGGTCCGGACCAAGCAAATATGGCGTTCGTCGACTTTCTCGGTCATCACGATGCTGAAGTGACTACGGATCAACAAGGCCGCGGCGATTTCCCCACAAACGGTGGAAGCGTTAGTGTCTGGGTTTGCCGGGACGCTCTTTAGGACACAAGATCAGCGCTGCCCCTTGCAAACGTCTGTTTACACGCATTCCAGGAGGTGGCGGATGCGACGGGATCAACCGCCACTGAGGGGCGACGGTGGAGCCGGCGAGGCGTGTGCCTGTTCGACGTTAAGCTCCTCTATGAGAACGAAGGGCTCACCGACGAGCTCTTCCGCACATTCTTTGTCCTGTCGCCAGCTCTTCCCGCCCGGCGCCCGAACTGCTCCGGCAGTCACTCAGCAGTCTCGATGAGACCTGCGCCCGCGAATTCTTCGGCATGACAACCATACCCGTCACTCCCGACGATCTCATCGCAACGAGGGAACGCCTGATCGCTGACGTCGGCGCCCGCCTCGTCGCGACTGCCCAAAGGTTCCTGACGACGTTACGTGACGGCGATCCGGACATTGAAGCCATCGGCTTGCGGCAGGCGGCAGAACGTCCCGCTCTGCGCTGGAAGCTGCTGAACCTGAAGAAGCTTGGTTCCGAAACCTTGACACGCACAAGTCGTACAGGGAAGAGCTCGATAAGCTCCTCACCTGAAGGAGAAGGAGAAACAGATGCCGACAATGGAGCCTTCGACAAAGGAGTGGCGCAGGGCAGAGGCGGCGACCTTATTCGCTTCGATGAGGTGCTCGGCGGCGGAAACGCTGCTGGCGCGCCCGCGCGCCGTATCGCAAGGTTTCAATAGCGCCTTGCCATTGTTGGAAAGCCGTTCAGCGACAAGCGGATCGCCACCGCGCTGCAGGCGGCAGACGACTGGCGGCGCGGGCATCCGGCCCGGGCGCCTGCGCTCTCGTTTCAATCGCGTGAACGCCGGAACAAACTGGATTCCGCAAGGTTTATCCGCAGCGGGCAAGGCTCCGCTCGGGTGAGGACCATGACATATTCAACTTCAGGCATTCCAATTCGGCGCTACAGGGCGTCGCTGCGCGTCATCCCACTGCATTTCGCCGCCGCGTGTTTCACCGGCGCTTTGATCACAGACATCGCCTATTCGCGGACAGCGGAGATAAGTTGGGCGAATTTCTCGGCCTGGCTGCTGACGGCCGGTTTGCTGCTTGGCGGGCTGGCTCTGCTTGCGGGCCTGGTCGATCTCGCACGCGGCCGGTTCCGCTTTGCCGGTGGGGCGGCGTTGCTTTACGTGCTCGGCAATATTGCTGTATTCGTCGTCTCGCTCTTCAACGCCTTCATCCATAGCCGCGACGCCTGGACCTCCGTTGTCCCCACAGGTCTGGCGCTGTCGGTGGTCGCCTTCGTGCTGATGATCCTCGTCGCCGTCTGTGGATCAATCACAGAACGGCGCATAGCGGGAGGATATTGAGATGACGATGCACTCTTTTGCGCGCCACGCGATTCCCGCTGTGGTCCTGCTTGCCTCCACTGCACTGCTCCTTGCCGGATGCAGCGGCGACGAGCCTGATCCGGGCAGCGAAATTGGCCCCAATCCGAAGTTGCCGGAGCAATCGCAATATCTCATCCCGCCGATGCATGTGGCAAAGGTCGTCGGCTGGAAGGATGGCGAGACGCCGAAGGTCGCAAGCGGGCTGAAGATCCAAGCGCTCGCTTCCGGTCTCAAGCATCCCCGCTCGGTCTATACGCTTCCGAACGGCGATATCCTAGCCGTCGAATCCGTCGCACCGCCGGAGGCATCCGCCAAGCGCCCCAAGGACCTCATTATGGGCTTCGTCCAGTCATTCGCGACGGGCGGAAGCGGTGGTGGAAACGAGGGGAGCAACCGCATCACGCTCCTGAGGGACGCCGATGGCGACGGTGTCGCCGAGGTGCATGACGTTTTCCTCGATCAGCTCAACTCGCCTTTCGGCGTCGTCCTTGTCGGCAACGATCTCTACGTCGCCAACACGGATGCGATCGTGCGCTATCCCTATGTACCCGGCCAAACCAAGATCACCGATCCCGGCATAGTTCTGACCGAACTGCCCGGCGGGCCGATCGACCATCACTGGACGAAGAGCCTGACGGCCAACGACGACGGTTCTCTGCTCTATGTCGGGGTCGGCTCGAACAGCAATATCACCGAGAATGGCATCCAGGCCGAAAAGGACCGCGCTGCGATCTGGGAAGTGGACCGGCAGACCGGCCGCCATCGCATCTATGCAAGTGGCCTGCGTAATCCGAACGGGCTGAGCATCGAGCCGCAGACCAAGGCCTTGTGGACGGTGGTCAACGAGCGAGACGAACTCGGGCCGAATCTGGTGCCGGACTATATGACCTCGGTGAAGGACGGCGCGTTCTACGGATGGCCCTACAGCTACTACGGCCAGAATGTCGATCCGCGCGTCATGCCGCAGCGGCCGGATATGGTCGCCAAGGCGATCGCGCCCGACTATGCGCTGAGCTCGCATGTAGCGCCGCTCGGTATGGTTTTCAGTAAGGGTACCAGCCTGCCGCAGGACTATGCCAGCGGCGCCTTCGTCGGTGAGCATGGAAGCTGGAACCGCAACGCCTTCAACGGCTACAAGGTGGTCTTCGTGCCCTTCAATGGCGGCAAGCCTGACGGTTCGCCCAAGGATGTGGTGACTGGTTTCCTCGATGACCAAGAGCAGGCCCGCGGCCGCCCGGTTGGCGTGGCACTCGATAAATCGGGGGCGCTGCTGGTTGCCGATGATGTCGGCAATACCGTCTGGCGCGTTTCCGCGCAATAGCAGTCTTCAGCCGGGCTTTGCCGCCCGACTGCATCAGCTTCCATTGGTGTTCATGGCATCGAGATCGGCAATCAGGCCAGCGCCGGATGGGTGACTGGTAAGTTGTGTCGATGCGCGGCCCGCGCCATTTCCTGGCTGGTTCATATGCTATCCGCAACAACGGCAGATGGCACCGGCTCTTCGAGCATGTACCGATGCGGTCCGGGAAGGAGCGCGATGGGGCGGACAGAGTTGGAGATTTGAACGCTGCGGGCTGAACAGACAACTATACAATCAGTGCGGTTCGAGCCATCTCAGATGCCACCGAAAGCGCCCATGAAGTGCTGCTATCCGATCACCAAATGCCACGCGGAAAGCCACATCAGCGCTGAAAGCTCGAATGAAACAATGATGGCTGCAGCAGCGTCGCTTATGCTCATGTCGATCCCTCCGCAGCGTCCTCCAACGCCATGGAAAAAGCTTAGTACACAATCAGTTTGATGCAATGGAACTGCCGTTGCGTAAAGGTAAATTTTCCACAGTTCAAGACGTCGCGGCGGTCCTGGCTCCCTGCTCTTCGGCAACGTTGCTATTTGCAGTTACCCTACTTTCTTCTCGCCGCTTGCTCAGGACGTGTTTAATCACCATCGCGCACACCACCGCGAAGATGACCGCTTGAAGAACAAGATATACCGTCAGAACCCACCAAAGCATGCTTTGCACTCCGTTGACGCGAAGGGAGATAGGATAGCTATTCCGTGGGCCTATCGGACTTAGGTCCGATTTAAATCGCAAACGCTACACCTCTAACCCATGCGTATTGGCGACAATGGTGGGTGAGCGGTTCCGAAGCTGGCGGGATCAGGTGCGGCATACCGGCCAATATGTACCACAGCGAACCATCGGTTGCTGGCCTTCGCCCTAAGGGTAACTCTATATGGCATGACGAATCGCGCCAAGTTCCTGCTTCTGGCAACCGCGATTTCGCTCCTGATGTGGGGCGGGATCATCGGAGGAGGCATCATGCTTCTGACAGACGGCGTGGATCACACTTTCACGGCCGGCACCAGATAATCCAGCTGCAGTGCAGCCAGAAGGCTGCTTACTTAAAAACGCTGACACTGAACGATAAGGCGACGGCGCCCAGGGCCAGTACCGTGAGGAAGAGCGTAAAGACCGCCAGCCTCAGGCCTTTCGGCTGATCAGAATGCAAGCGAGGTCGGTCCAAAATCGAAGTATCGATACCGCGAGCACCATGCCGGTAGAGGTGATGATCAGTGCCTTCGTCATTGTTGTGAGCATCCATCCGGCTAGCCATCTTGCAGATACTCGACCTCTTGCTCGACGTTGATGAAAAACTCATCGAGCACCCACATGCCGATCAGTGTGAAAACAACGATGGCGGCCGCCCACGACAGGCGCATGTAAAGAGGCATTGCTTCCATGGCGCAAACATGCCGGTGAACCCGGTGAACCGCAATTTGCTAATATGGACTACATCCTATGGCTACATGAGATTTTCTGGCCCGCTACACGCGGCTCAACGCGATAAAGCCCGCGTCCTGTCACGGTTGCGGGCTTTAAAGTGGATGGGTCGATCCAGATGGCAGGCCGGTCTCGAGTCGCCCTGCCGAGAGCCAAATGCTTATAATGATGCGGCTTTTGTGTGGCCCCACCGGTGGTCGTCAATCAGATTATTAAGAGATTTTCCCCGAGCGCTTGACGCTTCGCCTCAACGTATTCACGGCGATACCTACCTGCAGACCTCCTGGAAAGCGAGCGCGATCCTCACGGAATCAAAGGGCGCGATCATCTCGGAACAAAGCTGCGGCTTCATCGAAATCGGCACTCGGCCGTGTTCACCAGCGCGAGTAGCCCACTTAACTGCACTTTGGATCGACGAGATCTTCCGCCGCCGCAGGACGGCGAGGCAACGAAGTCATGACATTGGCCAGGATGTAGATGCCCCTTGTGCCATCGGCTAGTTCACCGCCTATAACTCCGATTGTCACACCCTTCATGTTGCGCGCCGCCCCCGGGATTTCGCTTGCGACGACTTGAAACGGATTGACGCTAGCTAGTGCGTCGCCGGGAACGAAAAGTGCCCAGTAGAGCTGTCCTTCCAGCTTCAGCTTCATGCGCTCGAACCGTACAGCGCTGATGGTCGACCTGGCGAGAGCGTTTTTACGCGTGGCTTCACACATCCGATATGAATGTGCAGATGGTCTTGCGTGCGGAAGATTGCGGCATTGATCGCGAGTGCCGCGTCGTCCCAAGCCTGCCGCGTTGCGGGAAGGCCAAGCGATCTCTCTTGCCACGCCATAGCGAAGTAATTGGGAGCGGCAGGATCCAAAAGCCGCGGATCCTCAATACCGCTTACCGCAGAAAGCGGTGTAAAGATCGTGCGCTCGCTAGCCGTCGGCTCACGCAGGACGGCGTATGAGGACAGCGGCACCTTCCCCTCCACTACCTTAAGACAGGGAAACGCTCCCCCCGACAGCTTGTAGCTGACCTCGCAACTCTTGAGCACGATCCCGAGTGCCGCCCGGCTCGAGAACGACATACTCCCGCCCGCGACGAGCGTCAGTGCAATTGTAAGATGCAGAAGTCGGAACGTCATGAGGTTGCCGCGTAAGTTAGTGAAAAGATCTTCAATGATCTAACGAGTTGGTCGCCTGAAGCTCTTATCGTGGGTACGGCCAATGTCCAATCTCAACTTCGTGACGTCGATCCGGATACCGAGTTCGGTAGGCGCCTCCTGCAATTGACAGCCTGACAAATTATAACTTGCCTCTTCATAACGAGATTGGGAACGCGAGCGCACGTTCCTATTGAGCCGCAGGAGGGAAAGCTTCCGAGCGATCGGCGCTTCACGATCATCTTTTATAGCTGCGAAGCATGGGAGGACAAGGCAGCGTTGATAGCGCCATTCCGGGACACGCTGCGTCAGCGCGTTTGCCATCGAGAGAAGATATTCAGGCCGTGAGGTCAGCAACGTTGAGTTTCACCGCAGGTGGCGTCGTCGGCAAGACGGCACGGCTCATTGCATGCCTCATTCGGCAACCAGCCGCCCTTGATCCCAAGGTTGCCTATCATTCACATTCAGCAACTACCGGATAAGACATGGGTGGACTGCAATATCGTGTAATCGAAAATGGGCGGCCCATAGAAGACGATCGGGCGGTGGGGTCGGTGGAAATTGGTAACCATTCGGATGATCGAACCGCGCCGAGGCTGGACGATATCTTGGCATCGTGGTTGAATCTGGATGGCGGCTTTCAGACCAACCGCCTCCCCTGATACCAATCAGCTTGAGACCCGCTGGCACACGCCAGCGGGTCTTTTGGTTCGCTGATTAGGGCGGTGGAAGCCGGTCTAGAGCCGAGCGGCTGAAAAGAGCGCCCTTATCATCATCATCCTGGACGGGAGCGCTGCCAAAAGGATGGGTAGTCCAACGCATCGGCGGCGTTCCCCGGCCATGTCAGCTTTTTCATGCGAGACCGCCGTTTGCCTCGTTACCGTTGGATTGGTCTACAAGGAATCAATCTGCCTTTCTTCAGCGCCTCTGAAGCGGCCTTGCCCCGTGTGGCTGGAGAAGAACTGATGGTGCCGATCATGCCTCATCCCCATTTGCTGACAAGGGCCCGTATTTTTTAATATGAGCCAAGTGCGGCATCTCGCGGAACCAGGCGCTATCATCCGCAGCGTCAAAGCCAGCGGAGGACAATAATTGTCGCGAATACCGCCGGACCTTGCCCTTGTCGTCCAACTTGAACTCGCCGGTTCTCTCATTGTAAACCGCAAGCCATTCAGCATGCAGATCCGGATACGGGTGCTTTACAACGCAGCAATCGTTGTGATCGCGATCATAAATGGATGGGACCTTAACGACGTCGGTCATGGAACGCCTCCTTGAGCCGAGGTTTCTTGAGATGGGCGAAATGATGTTTGTATAGGATGCGAAGGTCGCTATCACCGGACAGAACGCCGAGATCAATTTGCTCTATCCAGATCTGCGAAAGCTTCATCTTATGCCGGAGCAGGGTAACTTTGGTGTCATTGCTCATGTTCTCTCCATCGAACTTTCACCTGATGTTTCGAATTTTGTGCGACCTAATCTCAGAGACGGATCTGGCACTACTCGGCGAGCTGCTCGATCGGCAAACTGGTAAAGCTGGGGGTCATTTTCTGCTACGTTATTTGATGGCTGTACGCTGACGAGGTTTCGTATCCTGCCGGGGAGCTTCGAGCCGCTGCAATTCTGCCTCGATGGTCTTTCTAATGAATTCCGAGCGCCTGTTCGTTCCGACGGCGGCGTCGATGCGCTCCTTCTGACCGGCGAAAAGCCGAACCATAAGCTGTTCCAGATCCATTTTTGGTCTGCCACGATGCGTCATGCTCGTGAAATATTCTTGATTGTTTACCGTGTCAAAACCCCACTTCTCGCGGATCACATCTGATACGCAAGATGATGGCGGCGAGGCGCCCTTCGTTACGGCGTTGAGTCGCCTTGCCGGTTGGTTCGTCATGGTCCAATGCGGCCAAGCCACGCTCCGTAAGCCCATAGTTGGCATGGATGTGCCCAGTCGGAAGCAGAGCCTCGAGCAGGAGTTCGGCTCGAGCCTGCGTTTTCCTGCGAGCATTTCCAGCATCTCTATCTCTTGATCAATCGGCCCATAACTCGTCGAGGATGGCGAAATGTACGCCGCCTTCGAGGTCTGAGGGGACGAAGGGCTGCGGCGGGCTAGCCCAACAGATAATCGTCACGGACGCATCACGCCAGAGGCTTCACTCCGCTATATTAGACATTCCTCATGTGTAAAGGAGGCGCATTAGAGGATTAAATGAAGCGTCCCTTTGTTGATCATCTCGAAGTCTGTGCAAAGCTGGCCCGCAGCGAAAGGCAGGAAGCGCACGGATGATAATGGCACGGTGGGATCCAACTTATGGGCATGGCCTTGTCAGGCGGCTTTGCATACGCCTGCTACAAAAAGCCCGTATCGCAGTTCCGTGACGCTAATCACGCGGGAATTGGACCCATCTGTCGCCGCAACTGGTTCGAAACATTGCAAATCAGCAAAAGGAAACAGGAGCGCCATTCGCTCAATCGAAGGCGCGCCAATGGTCTGACGCCGCCTCAGACTGAAGTCCTATATGAGATTTCCTGTGGAACCTAAAAACCTGAAAATCATTTCATTGCGGTCTGAACACTTGAGGTAAGGCCCCATGAAGAAAATTATTCTTGCTGTCGCTGTCGCTTTCTCGTCCCTTATTGCGGTCCCGGCAGCTTCTTACGCTGACACCGTCGTCATTCGCACTGATGACGGTCCAAGACTGCATCGCGGCTGGGAACGTGGCCACCACCGTGGCTGGGATAATAATCGGAGAGCACGACTAGTACGGGAAGATTATCGTCGACACCCGGCGGGTTGCTTCACGAAACGAGTTGTAACCTATCGGGATGGCGAGCGAGTTTCGCGGACGACCAAGGTTTGCCGCTAACCGAAGCCAAGTTGGCCTCACGGAGCCGGGGAGTAATCAAACTCTCCGGCTCCCGTCGTTTTACGAATAGCATGAAGGGCTGGCGGGGTGGCGAGTATCTTCACGGGAACTCATGCACCTTTGCATTTTATCCACCACGACAAGCCTCCAGTTGGCGGCGCTCGAGTTCGAAATCGAGGCGATCTTAGACCAATTTGACGGTGTCAATGCTGTCCAGGCACTTGCCGTCGGCTGATTGGGTGGCTTCCTGATGAAATGAACCGGGTACCGCTTCCATCAGGAGGACCTCGCTCCCACGGGAACCGCAAGTGCAGTGGACAACGGTCATATCACTTTGTGCCGGCAGTGAATCCGTAGTCGGTTCCGTCGCTCAACATCCAGACCGCGCCGGAAATGATGCCGCCCCACATGAGGAGCGACAGGCAGATCGCCAACAACAGATATCTCAACCGTCTTGTCATGCCATCCAGGCTACCTTGGCGGGCGATTCGTATCGCCATGCAACCACGCCCATGGTCAATATACAGTTAACCGTGTGTCACCGCAGGACGCGCTCTGTGGATCTAATCGAGGTAGAGCCAAAATCCTCCCAGAAATGGACGACGCCGCGAAGCTTCACATTCATCTCGCTCACCGCTATTCGTGCCGCCATGGCACGCATCAAACTGACACGAAAACAACGCCTTGCACTGATCGCCGAGTACTTGGCCGGCGCGCGGATCGATTTTCTTGCGACAAAATATGGCGTTCACCGCAGCTATCCCCGCCAATTGTTTAAACGACAGGCGAAAATTGCGCAGGCCCGCCTGCCCGAAGCCGCCTGAAACTCGGCCAGGCAGTCGCAGGCGGCAGGAATCCAGCGTGGCGCTACAGCAGCCTGCGACAAACAGGCACTATCAAATATCAATATTAGAATATATTAGGATGCGAGCCCTCGGGCGCGGAAAGTCTGCATCACCCCTCTAGCAGGCCGTTGAAAAAGGCGCTGGCACATATGCTGTTGTCGTGATTCACTCGCTGTATGGCGATTTGGAGATGATGGATGCGCGGCGGCGATGTGAGGACAGGCGAACTCTTCAGCTATGTGGA
>Ga0102591_1001321_pt1 | contig 34865 bp, 33 predicted proteins | sample AraplaCol_mCL_r2_2_FD_76860 | JGI IMG/M metagenome (GOLD analysis project Ga0102591, IMG submission 76860) | Arabidopsis root microbial communities from North Carolina, USA - plate scrape MF_Col_mCL_r2 (SPADES assembly) (version 2) | ecosystem: Host-associated > Plants > Roots > Endosphere...
TCAAATTCAATCCTCCTAAAGTCGAAGGCAAGGACGATGTCACCGGCGAAGACCTGGTGCAGCGCGACGACGACAAGGAAGAAACCGTCAAGAAACGCCTGGACGTTTACCACAACCAGACCGAAGTGCTGCTCGGCTACTACGGCGAGTGGGCGAAATCGGGCCAGCCTGGTGCGCCGAAATATCGCAAGATCGAAGGCGTTGGTCCAGTCGAAGAGATTCGCGACCGTGCGTTCGCGGCTCTGAACAGCTAATACATATAAAGCGGGCTCCTGGCCCGCTTTTTTTTTAACCGGTACGCGACAGTCGCGTCGCAAGTGTCAGACCCCGGGTCTGACACTGGTCTACCGGTTTGGCGGCCCCCTGGCCGTGAAGTGTCAAAGTTTTGCAGTACGTAGTTCGGTCGTACCGAGTTCGTTTTGTAGCTTTTGATTCTAATAACGTAAGGGGGCAATTTATGGCAGCAAGTTTGTGGTTCGCGATTGCGTGCGGCGTGCTCGCGGTTGTGTACGGGCTGTGGGCGCGCAGCTGGATTCTTGGTCAAAACGCGGGCAACGCCCGCATGCAGGAAATCGCGACAGCCATCCAGCAAGGTGCAGCGGCCTACCTGGCCCGCCAGTACCGCACCATCGGTATCGTCGGTGTTGTTCTGCTGGTAGCCATCGGGGCGGCGATTGACATGAAAACCGCCATCGGCTTCCTTCTTGGCGCCGTGCTGTCCGGCGCTTGCGGCTTTATCGGCATGAATGTGTCGGTACGGGCCAATGTGCGTACCGCGCAGGCCGCGTCGGTGGGCATGAACGAAGCGCTCAATGTTGCGTTCAAGGGCGGCGCCATCACCGGCATGCTGGTGGTCGGCCTGGGCCTGTTGGGCGTAGCCGGTTTCTACTGGGTGCTGACGGTGATGGGCGCTCCCGGCGCTCCCAATCCTGCGCCCAATGTGCATGAAGTGCTGAAGCCGATGATCGGCCTGGCCTTCGGCGCCTCCCTGATCTCGATCTTCGCCCGCCTCGGTGGCGGCATCTTCACCAAGGGCGCCGACGTTGGCGCCGACCTGGTGGGCAAGGTGGAGGCGGGCATTCCAGAAGATGATCCGCGCAATCCTGCGGTGATCGCCGACAACGTTGGCGACAACGTGGGCGACTGCGCCGGCATGGCTGCCGACCTGTTCGAAACCTATGTGGTGACCCTGATCGCGACCATGCTGCTTGGTGCGCTGATGATCACCAGCGCGCCGGCACAAGCGGCCATTTACCCGATGCTGCTGGGCGCGGTGTCCATCATCGGTTCCATCATCGGCTGCTCGATGGTCAAGGCGAAACCGGGCAAGAAGATAATGTCGGCGCTGTACACCGGCTTGTGGTGGGCCGCCGGCCTGTCGCTGATCGGCTTTGTGGTCGTGACCTGGATGGTCTGGCCTGACGACGAGATGCGCTACAAGATGCTCGGCGCGACCGTGGTCGGCATTGTTCTGACCGGCCTGATGGTCTACATCACCGAGTTCTATACCGGCACCGAATTCACGCCTGTGCGCCATATCGCGGAAGCTTCCACCACCGGCCACGGCACCAATATCATCGCCGGCCTGGGCGTGTCGATGAAGTCCACCGCATGGCCGGTACTGGCCGTATGCGTGGCGATCCTGGTGTCGTTCAAGCTCGCCGGCCTGTACGGCATTGCGATTGCGGCGACTTCGATGCTGTCGATGGCGGGTATCGTAGTGGCGCTGGACGCCTACGGCCCGATCACCGACAACGCCGGCGGCATCGCCGAGATGTCGGGCATGCCGGACTCCGTGCGCGCCATTACCGATCCGCTGGATGCGGTGGGCAACACCACCAAGGCCGTGACCAAGGGCTATGCGATCGGTTCCGCCGGCCTGGCCGCGCTGGTGCTGTTTGCCGACTACACGCACGCGCTGGAGTCGCGCAGCATGTCGATGTCGTTCGACCTGTCCGACCCGATGGTGATCGTGGGCCTGTTCATCGGCGGCCTGATTCCTTACCTGTTCGGCGCGATGGCGATGGAGGCCGTGGGCCGCGCTGCCGGCGCCGTGGTGGTGGAAGTGCGCCGCCAGTTCCGCGACATCAAGGGCATCATGGACGGTACCGGCAAGCCGCAGTACGACAAGGCTGTCGACATGCTGACCGCGTCCGCCATCAAGGAAATGATTGCGCCTTCGCTGCTGCCGGTGCTGGTGCCGATCCTGGTCGGCATGCTGCTTGGCCCGCGTGCATTGGGCGGCCTGCTGATGGGCACCATCATCACCGGCCTGTTCGTGGCGATCTCCATGACCACCGGCGGCGGCGCCTGGGATAACGCGAAAAAGTATATCGAGGACGGCAACCATGGCGGCAAAGGCTCCGACGCGCACAAGGCGGCGGTGACCGGCGATACTGTGGGCGACCCGTACAAGGATACTGCCGGCCCGGCGGTCAACCCGCTGATCAAGATCATCAACATCGTGGCGCTGTTGCTGGTGCCGCTGCTGCCTGCGACCGGCATCCTGTCGGTGACGATGGCGCCGATGCAGGCGCAGCAACAGGTGGTGGCTCCGGCGTCGGCTGCGGCGCCGCAGGTTGCGGCACCCGTTGCCGCACCGGTGGCGGCTCCGGCTACCGCCGAGGTGCCGGCCCAGGCCGCGAGCGAGGTCCCTGCGGCGAAGTAAGCCGCGCCGCTTCCACCCTCTGCGGCGTATGATGGCTGTACGCTGCGGAGGGCATTATGAACTATCCACTCCTGCTGGCGCTGGCCGCCGGGCTGTCCGGCCCGGCCGCTGGCGCCGAATCCCTTGAAGAGTACCGGCGGTTGCCGGAATGCCGGCTCAGCGCCGATGGCAAGCACCTGCTGCAGGAACCTTGCCGCACCGCGCCTGCCCGCAAGAACATGCCGCGCCGGCCGGTTCCGCTGAACGTCACCCCAACGCCGCGCATCGCGCCGGCACCCGATCCTTCGCTGACCTGGGCGCCCATGCTCACCAAACGCGATCCGCATGCCGCGCCGACGGCGATTGCCCAACTGCCGCGCGCGGGGCAACCGGCGCTGCCGCCGGGGGCCATCCTGCCGCCAGCCACGCCTCTGCCCGGTCCCAGCGCGCCGATTCCGGTCCAGTGCGACGCGGGCGGCTGCCGCGATGCCAGCGGCACCTATTACCACGGGCCGCCAGGGCAGGTCATCAGCCCGAGCGGAAAAGTGTGTTCGCAAAGCGGGGGATGGATGACTTGCTACTGATTTCGGCTACAATACGCCTCGATTGACGTTTACGTAACGTAAAGTGAATAGGGGAGACAAAAGCATGCAAATCAAGGACCAAGTATTCATCATCACCGGCGGCGCGTCGGGCCTGGGCGCGGCGACCGCGCGCATGATCGTCGACAACGGCGGCAAGGTGGTGCTGGCGGATGTGCAGGTGGAAGCCGGCGAAAAGCTGGCGGCCGAACTGGGCGCAGCCAAATTTGTCAAATGCGACGTGACGTCGGAAGCGGACGGCCTGGCCGTGGTGGCCGCGGCGACCGCCATGGGCACCCTGCGTGGCCTGGTCAACTGCGCTGGCGTGGCGCCTGCCATCAAGACCGTGGGCAAGGATGGCCCGCATCCGCTGGAATCTTTCGCACGCACCATCAATATCAACCTGGTCGGCACCTTCAATATGTGCCGTCTGGCGGCCGACGCCATGGGCAAGACCGAGGCGGCAGAGTGGGGCGAGCGCGGTGTGATCATCAATACTGCATCGGTGGCGGCGTTTGATGGCCAGATCGGCCAGGCGGCTTACGGTGCCTCCAAGGCCGGCGTGGCCGGCTTGACCCTGCCGATGGCGCGTGACCTGTCGCGTTCCGGCATTCGTGTGATGACGATTGCGCCGGGCATCTTCGAGACCCCGATGCTGCTGGGCATGCCGCAGGAAGTGCAGGATGCGCTGGGCAAGATGGTGCCGTTCCCGCCACGCCTGGGCAAGCCGTTCGAATATGCTTCGCTGGCCAAGGCTATTATCGAAAATACCATGCTGAATGGCGAAACCATCCGCCTGGATGGGGCGATTCGCATGCAGCCTAAATAAACCGGTAAACCCGTGTCCGACCCGCAGGGTCAGACACGAATACGCGGCCGCCGCATGCCGAGTGCCAGACCCTATGGGTCTGGCACTGAATTGCCGGTTTTGGTGTAGCATGGCCGGATGAAAGCCATAGCCCTTGCCCTCGCAGCGCTCTGCTGCACCAGTCTCCCGCTCCACGCCCAAGACAACCGCGCTCCTGAAATCGCCACTGGCTGGCAGGAAAAAGCCGGTTGGTCCGCGCATAAATTCATGGTTGCCGCAGCCAACCCATTGGCCACCGAAGCCGGCTACCAGATGCTGAAGCAGGGCGGCTCCGCCGTCGACGCAGCCATCGCCACCCAACTGGTACTGACCCTGGTCGAGCCGCAATCTTCGGGCATTGGCGGCGGCGCCTTCATGATGCACTGGGACGGAAAGAAAGTCCGCTCCTTCGACGGCCGCGAAACTGCGCCCGCCGTTGCTACCGAATCCCTGTTCCAGGACGCCAACGGCAAGCCTTTGCCACGTGCGGACGGCGTGGTCGGCGGCCGCTCGGTCGGCGCCCCCGGCGTGCTGCGCATGCTGGAACTGGCGCACAAGGAGTATGGCAAACTGGCCTGGGCCAAACTGTTCGCGCCCGCCATCAAGCTGGCGGAGGAGGGCTTCGCCGTCAGCCCGCGCCTGAACGCCTTGCTGACCAGCGAGCGTTACCTGCAGCGCGACCCGGTCGCTGCCGCCTATTTCTTCGACAAGGACAAGAAACCCTGGCCCGTCGGCCATGTCCTGAAAAATCCGGCGCTGGCCAAGACCCTGCGTGAAATCGCTGCCGAAGGTGCCGATGCCTTCTACCGTGGCCGCATCGCGCGCGACATCGCTGCGAAAGTGCAGGGCCACCCGACCAATCCCGGCGGCCTGACGGCAGCCGACATCGCAGGCTACCAGGCCCGGGAACGCGAGCCGCTGTGCGCCGACTACCGCGCCTATAAGGTGTGCGGCATGCCGCCGCCGTCATCGGGCGGCGTGGCGATCGCGCAGATCCTGGGCATCCTGGAGAACAGCAAGATCGGCGACTATGCGCCAGTCGATGGCGTAATCAGCGCCGACGCCATCCACCTGATGACGGAAGCCGAACGCCTGGCCTACGCCGACCGCAACCGCTACGTGGCCGACACCGACTTCGTGCCGCTGCCCGGCAAGGGCGCCAGCGGCCTGCTCGACAAATCCTACCTGCGCCAGCGCGCCACCCTGATCGGCGACAAGTCGATGGGCCGCGCCCGCGCCGGCGTGCCGGCCGAAGTCAAAGTGGCCTGGGGCGACGATACGGCGCTGGACAAGCCATCCACTTCGCACCTGGTGGTGGTGGACGGCTTTGGCAACGGCATCTCCATGACGACATCGGTGGAAGACGCCTTCGGCTCGCGCCAGATGGTCGATGGATTCCTGCTGAATAACCAGCTGACCGACTTCTCCTGGGACTCGGTGGACGAAAACGGCCCGATAGCCAACCGTGTGCAACCGGGCAAGCGTCCGCGCAGCTCAATGGCGCCGACCCTGGTGTTCGACAAGCAGACCGGGAAACTGGTGCTGGCCGCCGGTTCGCCGGGCGGCTCGACCATCATCAACTACGTGGCCAAGGTGCTGGTCGGCACGCTGGACTGGAAGCTGAACGTGCAGCAAGCCATCAGCCTGCCCAATTTCGGCAGCCGCAATGGCCCGACCGAGCTGGAAGCGGGCAAGTTCTCCAGCGACGTGGTGGACCAGCTGAAAGCGCGCGGCCACGAGGTGCGCCAGGTGGAGCTGAACTCCGGCCTGCAAGGCTTGCAGCGCACGCCGGCCGGCTGGTTTGGCGGCGCCGATCCGCGCCGTGAAGGCATCGTGCGCGGCGAGTGACGGGCGCGCGACAGGCCGCGGGCAGGGTGATTCCCGCCCCGCGGCCAGCATGTTACCCTTGATAAATGGGCATGAAAAAGAAAACGGGCTTGATCCTGACGGGCGGTGGCGCCCGGGCGGCTTACCAGATAGGTGTTTTGCAGGCGATCTCCGAAATCCTGTGGGAAGAGGGATGGCCTCCGGCACGTAATCCATTCCAGATCATTTGCGGCACTTCGGCCGGCGCCATCAACGCCACGGCCTTGGCCTGCCGCGCCGACAATTTCGGCGAAGGCGTGCAGAAGCTGCTCGATGTGTGGAGCAATTTCGAAGCGAACCAGGTCTATCGCGCCGACTCGCTTGGCGTGCTGCGTTCCGGCGCGCGCTGGCTGTCCCTGCTGTCTTTCGGCTGGCTGCTGCGCAAATGGCGCGCCGCGCCGCCGCAATCGCTGCTCGACAATACCCCGCTGGTGAACCTGCTGCACCGCATGCTGGATTTGCCGCGCCTGGACAACTGCCTGCAGGAGGGCTTGCTGCATGCGGTGGCCGTCACTGCCTCGTCCTACACCGGCGGCCAGCACATCACCTTCTACCAGACTGCCGCCGAAATCGCACCCTGGGTGCGCATGCAGCGGGTGGCGATGCAGGACCAGATCGGCGTCGAGCACTTGCTGGCTTCCTCGGCGATTCCCTTTATCTTCCCGGCGACGCCCTTGTACATGGGCGGCCACCTGGAGTATTGCGGCGACGGCTCGATGCGCCAGCTGGCGCCGATCTCGCCGGCCATCCACCTCGGCGCGCAGAAAGTGCTGGTGGTCGGCGCCGGCCGCCTGACCGAGCCGCCGCGCCAGATGACGGAGTCGCCGCGCTATCCGAGCCTGGCGCAGATCGCCGGCCATGCCATGTCCTCCATCTTCCTGGACGGCCTGGCGGTCGATATCGAGCGCCTGAACCGGGTCAACCAGACCTTGTCGGTGCTGCCGGAGGACTTGCTGGCCAAGACCCCGCTGCGGCCGGTGGAGTTGCTGGTGATTGCGCCGTCGGAACGGCTGGACGACCTGGCGGCACGCCATATCGGCAGCCTGCCGGCGCCGATCCGCACCATGCTGTCCGGGATCGGCGCCACCGAGGCACGCGGTTCGGCGCTGGCGTCCTACCTGCTGTTCGAAGCCAGCTACACCCAGGAGCTGATCCGCCTCGGCCAGCGCGATACCCTGGCACGCCGCGCAGACGTGCTGTCATTTTTCGGGTCCTGATGGCGACAAATAGTAAAATGGCAGCTTTTGCCCAATCTTGACCTTCGTGGCTGGAAAACTCCGTCGACTGATCCCGTGCCTGGCCGCACTGGCCCTGGCTTGCACGCTCGCCCTCCCGGCGCTGGCGGCGCCGCCGCGCACCCTGCGTTTCGAGCAGCTGGACGTGGACGATGGCCTGGCCCAGGAGTCGGTATTATCGATTGTGCAAGACCGCCAGGGCTTCATGTGGTTCGGCAGCCAGGCTGGCCTGAGCCGCTTTGACGGCTACAAGGTCACGGTCTACCGCAATATCGTCGGCGACCAGCGCAGCCTGGCCGAGAACTGGGTCGGCGTGCTGCACCTCGATCCGCGCGGCCGCATGTGGGTGGGCACCGACGGTGGCCTGGACCTGTTCGATCCCAAGACGCAGGCCTTCAGCCACTACCTGCCGCGCGAACCGGAAAAGCGCGGCAGCGGCAATCGCCATATCAAGGCCATCATCGACGATGGCGTCGATGGCCTGTGGATCGGCACGGCCGACGGCCTGCAGCACTTCGATCCGGTCTCGGGCAAGTTCGTCATCTACCACCATGACCGCGCCGACGCGGGAAGCCTTGGCCATGACCAGGTCAATGCGCTGGCGCGCGACAAGCAGGGCAGGCTGTGGATTGCCACCTCGGCCGGCGTCGACATGCTCGAACCCGGCGCGCGCAGCTTCATCCACTATCCGCTGAAAGCGGCGGGCGCGCGCGGCGCCCAGTCCTTGCTGGTGGACCGCGACCAGGTGCTGTGGGTCGGCACCCAGAACGGCATCGAGCGCTGGACGCTGGAAGGCAAATATCCGCAGCGCCGCGTGCTGGGCGCGCTGGAAGGGCTGCCGCAAAGCACCGTCAAGCGCATCTACCAGGACCAGGACGGCACGCTCTGGGTCGGCAGCCAGACCGGCGGCTTGTTCCGCTGGCGCCAGTCGGACGACCGCTTCGTGCAATACCGCCACCAGCAGGGCGACCCGCACAGCATCGCCGACAACTACGTGTTCTCGCTGTTTCGCGACAACGTCGGCACCCTGTGGGTGGGTACCTGGTACCGTGGCGTCAGCCGGGTCGACCTGGGCAGCGGCGGCTTTGCGCGCCTGGTCAAGGACCCTGGCCAGCCCTTCACGCTGACCGACAACAAGGTGCGCGCCTTGCTCGATGCCGGCGACGGCAAGGTCTGGGTCGGCAACAGCGATGGCCTGAATTACTACGATCCGGTGACCGGCAAGACCGTGCTGTACCGCACCGGTGGCGGCAGCGACAGCCTGGAATTCCAGGTCACTGCCTTGCTGCACGATCCGCGCGACCGCAACATCCTGTGGGTGGGCAGCCGCAACGGCGTACGCCGCTTCGACATTAAGGGCCGCCGCTTTGGGCCGCTGATGCTGTCGCACGGCGATCCCGAAAATGACGTGATTCGCTTCCTGTACGGCGACCGTGAAGGCATGGTCTGGGCCTCCGCCCGCAACGGCTTGCATCGCATCGATCCGTCCAGCAACGGCGTGCTGACCTTCCGCCACGATCCTTCCGATACCCACAGCATGGCCGACAGCGTGGTGCGCCCGGTGCTGGAAGACCGGCGCGGCAACCTGTGGGTCGGTACTTTCAACGGGCTTGACCTGCTGGATCGCAAGACCGGCCGCTTTACTCACTACCGCAACAACCCGAACGACGCCGGCAGCCTGAGTCACAACGAGGTGCATTACCTGTACGAAGACGACGACGGCATGCTGTGGATCGGCACCGCCGCGGGCCTGAACCGCATGGAGCGGCGCCCTGACGGCAGCGTGCATTTCCGCCGCTTCCTGCGCAAGGATGGCCTGGCCGACGATGCGATCGCGGGCATCCTGCCGGACCGCGGCAAATATTTATGGCTGTCGACCAATACCGGCATTTCCCGCCTCGACATGGGCAACGGCCAGGTGCGCAATTATTCCGGCGTGGACGGCACCATCGAGGGCGCGTACTTTGACGGCTCTGCCTTGCGCGCGGCCGACGGCACCTTGTATTTCGGCGGCTTTAACGGCATCACTGCCTTCGATCCGCAAGAGGTGCGCGAGAACAGCTCGGCGCCGACGGCAGTGATCACCGACTTCCAGATCTTCAACAAGCCGGTGCGGCCGGGGCAGGGCGGCGTCAACAAGGGCGTGCTGCAGCAGGCAATCGAATACACCAAATCGTTGTCGCTGCGCGAAGGCGATTCGGTCTTCTCGCTGGAATTCGCCGCGCTGCACTACGCGGCACCGCAGCGCAACCGCTTTGCCTACCAGCTGGTAGGCTTCGACAAGGACTGGGTGGTGACCGATGCGGGCAAGCGCTTCGCAACCTACACCAACCTGGACCCGGGCACCTACCAGTTCCGCGTCAAGGCCGCCAACAAGGACGGCATCTGGAACGACAACGCCGCCACGCTGGAAATCAATATCGCGCCGCCGTACTGGAAGACATGGTGGTTCCGCCTGTGCATGCTGGCCGCTGCGATGGGCGGCGCCTGGGGCGCCTACCACATGCGCGTGCGCGTACTGCGCAGCCAGCAGCTGCAGCTGGAAAAACAGGTCAAGCTGCGCACGGCCGAAGTTGAACTGAAAAACCAGTTGCTGCAGGAGCAGAAGCGCGAACTGGAGCAGCGCGACAAGCACCTGTCGCTGGCCAAGCAGCGGGCCGAAGACGCAACCCGCCAGAAGTCCGAGTTCCTGGCCAATATGAGCCACGAAATGCGCACCCCGCTGGCCGGCGTGATCGGCATGCTGGGCTTCGCGCTGCGCGACAATGCGCTGGCCGAGCGCACCCGCGAGCAGATCGAGCGCGGCCAGGGCAATGCGCAGTCGCTGCTGGCCATCATTAACGACCTGCTGGACTTCTCCAAGATCGAGGCCGGCAAGCTGCACATCGAATCGATCGATTTCGCATTGGCCAGCATGGTGGAAAACGTGGTCAGCCTGTTCGCCGAGCAGACCATGTCCAATATGGTGGGCTTCGAGGTCGATTTCGCCGAAGACCTGCCGGAATTCGTGGTGGGCGACCCGACCCGCCTGCGCCAGGTGCTGGTCAACCTGGTCGGCAACGCTTTCAAGTTCACGGAGCGCGGCAAGGTTTCGCTGCGGGTGGAGCGCGAGAGCAGCGGGCCGGAAGGGCACCGCATCCGCTTCACGGTGGAAGATACCGGCATCGGCATTCCGCCGGACGCCTTGCCGCGCCTGTTCCAGAAGTTCGAGCAGGGCGACACCACCACCACCCGCCGCTACGGCGGTACCGGCCTGGGCCTGGCAATCAGCAGCCAGCTGGTGGAACTGATGGGCGGCCTGATCGACGTGGTCAGCGCACCGGGCGCAGGCTCCAGCTTTGCCTTTACCGTTCCGCTGCGCGACGGCGTGGCGCCGCCGCTGGCGCCGCACGTTGCGCGCGAGCCGCATACCCACCAGCTGCGCGTATTGTGCGCGGAAGACTTCCCGACCAACCAGATCATCGTGCGCATGATGCTGGAAGACCTGGGTCACAAGGTCGATATCGCCGGCAATGGCGTGCTGGCGCTGGCCGCCTGCGCCCAGCAGCGCTACGACCTGGTGCTGATGGACGGCCGCATGCCGGAAATGGACGGTTCCACGGCGACGCGCCTGATCCGCTCCGGCGGCCCGCGCGAGGCGCCTGTGCTGGACCCGCACCTGATGATCGTGGCCCTGACAGCCAACGCCAGCGACGAAGACCGCAGCCGCTACCTGGCGGCAGGCATGGACGACTTCCTGACCAAGCCGATCGACGAAGGCGCGCTGCACATGCAGCTGGAACGCGCCATCGAACGCCAGCTGGCGCGCGGCATCAAGCTGCCGCCGATGCGCGCGCGCGCGCCGGAAAAGCCTTCGGTGGCGGAGCTGGATGCCATGTTCGGCGTGTGCGACCTGCCGCCGCCGGCGCCCATGCCGGGACAGGCAGGGCAGGCGCTCAAGCTGCGCCTGCGCGATGCCTTCATCGCCGACCTGCCGGCGCGCCTGCGCGAGCTGGACCAGGCACTCGCTTCGGCCGATGCCGATGCGGCCGGCCGCCTGTTCCATGGCATGAAGGGCAGCGCGGCCTACCTCGATGAGGCCGAATTGCATGCACTGTGCGGCGAACTGGAACGCGCCGCGGATCGCGCCATGTGGCCGGCGATCCGGGAAAAGCTGCCGCGCCTTCGCCTGCTGCTGGAACATGTCGTATCCCCAACGCGTCATTAAAATAAAAGCGGAGAGAGCATGAAAGTATTGGTAGTCGACGACGACGTAGTCTCACGCATGGTGCTGATGCACCTGATCGACGGTTGCGGCAAGTTCGAGATCGTCGAGGCGGAGGATGGCGCCGACGCCTGGCAGCAGCTAGGGGATGGGCTGCGTCCGGGCATCGTTTTTTGCGACCTGCGCATGCCGCGCCTGTCCGGCATCGAGCTGCTGCAGCACGTGCGCAGCCATGGCGAACTGGCGCAGGTGCCGTTCGTCCTGGTGTCGTCCGCCACCGACAAGGAAACGGTGCAGCAGGCCACCCTGGCCGGCGCCACCGGCTATATCGTCAAGCCGTTCCAGTCGGAGCAGGTGCGCGCCCACCTCGGCGCTTTCCTCGACCAGGCAGCCAATGGTTATGAACACCGGGCGGAAGAACCGGCCGCCACCCTGGTGCGGCTGGGGATTGGCGCCGATCGTTTGCTGGTTTACCTGACCGGGTTCCAGAACCAGCTGACCGCGGCCAGCAACGAGATCGATGCGCTGCTGGCGCACGACGAGCAGGCCGAGGTACGCGTGCGGCTGGAGCGCCTGCATACCGGCTGCACCACGCTCGGCCTGCACGGCGCCGCGGCGGCCTTGAAGCCTCTCATGGGAGGCCATACCAGCAACGAAGCAGTGCAGGCGGCGCTGACGGACGTCATTCGGGCGGTGCTGCACCAGTCCTCCCTGGTGCGGCAGGGATAGCCTTCCCGGCCTTGCGGTAAATATATTTTAGGTTTAAAGTAGTCTGCACCGCAGGCTGTACTTTCAACCGAACCTTACCCAGGCGACCATGAACAGAACCACTGCAGCAGAACCGAGCGCGCATCTCGACCAGTTCGCGCGCCAGCACCTTCCACCGGCTGACCAATGGCCGGACCTGGTGTTCGATCTCCCCGAGTTGCAGTACCCGGCGCGCCTGAACTGCGTGGCCGAGATCCTGGACAAGGCCATTGCCGGCGGTGGTGGAGGGCGCCTTGCACTGCGTGGCGATGGCATCAACTGGACTTACGCCGCACTGCTGCAGCAGGTCGACCGCATCGTCAATGTGCTGCGCGGTCCAATGGGACTGGTACCCGGCAACCGCGTGCTGCTGCGCGGCGCCAACCATCCGATGATGGCCGCCGCCGTGCTGGCCGTGCTCAAGGCCGGACTGATCGCCGTTCCCACCATGCCGCTGCTGCGCGCGCGCGAGCTGGGCGTCATCATGCAAAAGGCGCAGGTACAGGCGGTATTGTGCGCCCATGCCTTGCGCGAAGAGATCGAAGCCGCGCCAGGCCGCCCTGAACGCACCCTGTGGTTCAACGTGCCTGCCGACGCCCAGTCCGGCCTGGCGCCGGAAAGCTCGCTCGACGCCCTGGTGGCCGGGCAGCCTGCGAGCGCAACGGCTTGCGACACCGCTGCCGACGATATCTGCCTGATCAGCTTCACCTCCGGCACCACCGGCGTCCCGAAAGGCACCATCCACTTCCACCGCGACGTGCTGGCCATCTGCGACTGCTTCCCGCGCCATGTCCTCAAGTCGGGCGCCGACGACCTGTTCATCGGCACCCCGCCGCTTGCCTTTACTTTCGGCCTCGGTGGCCTGCTGCTGTTCCCGCTGCGCGTCGGGGCCGCTGCCGTGTTGCTGGAAAAGCTGACGCCCGAAGCCCTGCTGCAGGCCATCGAAAAATACCGCGCCACCATCTGCTTCACCGCACCGACTTTCTACCGGCAGATGGCCACGCTTGCCGGCAAATACGACTTGTCCAGCCTGAAGAAATCCGTCTCGGCCGGCGAAGCCCTGCCGGTCGCCACACGGGAGGTGTGGCAGCAAGCCACCGGCCTGCGCATGATCGACGGCATCGGCGCTACGGAAATGCTGCATATCTTCATCTCCGCCGCGGGCGACGAGATCCGGCCCGGCGCCACCGGCAAGCCGATCCCCGGCTATCGCGCCTGCGTGCTCGATAACAAGGGCCAGCCGGTAGGCCCTGGAATCGTCGGCCGCCTGGCCGTGAAAGGCCCGACCGGTTGCCGCTACCTGGACGATCCGCGCCAGCGCGACTACGTGCTGAATGGCTGGAACCTGACCGGCGACGCCTATGAAATGGATGCCGACGGCTACTTCTTCTACCGTTCGCGCACGGACGACATGATCATCTCCGCCGGCTATAACATCGCCGGCCCCGAAGTGGAGGACGCCTTGCTGCGCCATCCTGCCGTGGCCGAATGCGGCGTGGTCGGCAAGCCGGACGAGGAGCGCGGCCAGGTGGTGGAAGCGCACGTGGTGCTCAAGCCCGGCTTCGAACCATCGCCCGAAATGGCGGCGCAACTGCAGGACTTCGTCAAGGAACAGATCGCGCCGTACAAGTATCCGCGCTCGATCCGCTTTCTGACTTCGCTGCCGCGCACCGAAACCGGCAAGCTGCAACGCTTCAAACTCCGTAGCACCTGAGGAATCGCATGAATATCGTTTGCATTGGCGGCGGTCCGGCCGGCCTGTATTTTGCCCTGCTGATGAAAAAGCAGGACCCGTCGCACCGCATTGTCGTGGTGGAGCGCAACCGGCCTTACGATACCTTCGGCTGGGGCGTGGTGTTTTCCGACCAGACGCTGGGCAATCTGGTGGCAGCCGACGAAAAGACGGCGCGCGAAATCCTGCAGTCCTTCAATCACTGGGACGATATCGACGTTTTCTTCAAGGGGCAGAAGGTCACCTCGGGCGGGCACGGCTTCTGCGGCATCGGCCGCAAGCGCCTGCTGAACATCCTTCAGCAGCGCTGCGAAGAGCTGGGCGTGGAGCTGGTGTTCGAGACCGATGTACAGGACGACAGCGAGCTGGCGGCACGTTACGACGCCGACCTGGTGATCGCATCGGATGGCCTGAATTCGCGCGTCCGCACCCGCTACGAAGCGACCTTCCAGCCGATGATCGAAGCGCGCCAATGCCGCTTCGTCTGGCTGGGCACGACAAAGAAGTTCGATGCCTTCACCTTCGATTTCCAGCAAACGGAGCACGGCTGGTTCCAGGCGCACATCTACCAGTACGACGGCGAGACCTCGACCTTCATCATCGAGACGCCGGAGTCCGTGTGGCGCGCAGCCGGGCTGGAAGACATGTCGCAGGAAGAGGCATTGGCCTGGTGCGAGAAGCTGTTCGCAGACCGGCTGGAAGGGCACAAGCTGATGTCCAACGCCGCCCACCTGCGCGGTTCGAATGTCTGGATCAAGTTCCCGCGCATCGTGTGCCAGCAGTGGGTGCACTGGAATGGCGACGTGCCGGTGGTCCTGATGGGCGACGCGGCGCATACCGCGCACTTCTCGATCGGCTCCGGCACCAAGCTGGCGCTGGAAGATGCGATCGAGCTGGCGCGCTGCTTCTCCGCACATGGCAACGCGCGCGATGCCTTGGCCGCCTACCAGGAAGTGCGCGCCGTGGAAGTGCTGAAGATCCAGAGCGCAGCGCGTAATTCAATGGAATGGTTCGAGAACGTGCAGCGCTACACGGCGATGGAAGCACCGCAATTCGCCTATTCGATGCTGACCCGCAGCCAGCGCCTGTCGCATGAAAACCTGCGCGTGCGCGACAAGGACTATGTGGCCGGCTTCGAGCGCTGGCTGGGCGAACGGGCTTTTGCGCAGTCCGGGCTGGCGGCGCCGGCGCTCCCGGCCGGCCGTTCGATTCCACCCATGTTCACGCCTTACAAAGTACGCGGACTGGTGCTGAAAAACCGCATCGTGGTGTCGCCAATGGCGCAATACAGCGCGGTCGATGGCTGCGTCGGCGACTGGCATATGGCGCACCTTGGCGCGCGCGCCATGGGCGGCGCGGCGCTGGTGATGGCGGAGATGACCTGCGTTTCCGCCGATGCGCGCATTACGCCGTTCTGCCCCGGCATGTACGCCCCCGCGCACACCATGGCCTGGAAACGCATCGTCGACTTCGTCCACCAGAATACGGACGCTAAAATCGGCGCGCAGCTCGGCCACGCCGGCGCCAAGGGATCGACCCGCGCCATGTGGGACGGCATCGACCTGCCGCTCGATAAAGGCAATTGGCCGCTGCTGGCGGCGTCGCAGCAGCAATACCTGGCCGGCGTGTCGCAGGTAGCCCGCACTGCAAGCACCGAAGACATGCGCCGCATCGAGGCCGATTTCGTGCGCGCCACGCTGGCGGCAGAAGAAGCGGGTTTCGACTGGCTGGAGCTGCATTGCGCGCACGGCTACCTGCTGTCGTCCTTCATCTCGCCGCTGACCAATGAGCGCGGCGACGAATATGGCGGCTCGCTGGAGAACCGCTGCCGCTTCCCTTTGCGCGTGTTCAAGGCCATGCGTGCGGCCTGGCCGGCGCATAAGCCGATGAGCGTGCGCATTTCGGCGCACGACTGGGTGGAAGGCGGCATCACACCGGACGATGCGGTGCAGATTGCGCGCCTGTTCAAGCAGGCGGGCGCCGACATGATCGACTGTTCCTCAGGGCAGGTCAGCAAGCTGGAAAAGCCGATATTCGGCCGCATGTTCCAGACGCCGTTCGCGGACCGCGTGCGCAACGAGGCGGAGATTCCGGCGATCGCGGTCGGCTCGATCTTCGAAGCCGACCATGCCAACGGCATCATCGCTGCAGGCCGTGCGGACCTGTGCGCGGTGGGTCGCCCGCACCTCGCCAATCCGGCGTGGACGCTTGCCGAGGCAGCCAAGCTTGGCTACACCCCTGTGTCCTGGCCGAAGCAGTACCTGGCCGGCAAGCAGCAGCTTGAGCGCAACCTCGAACGCGAGCGCCAGCTGGCTGCTGCCAGCGCCGGCCTGACGCCGCAGCAGGTCGCTGCCAGATTGCTGGAGGGCTGAACGTGGCGCTTACCGGTCACCATGCATTCATCACCGGCGGCAGCCGGGGCATCGGGCTGGCTTGCGCGCGCGCATTGCTCGCGCAGGGCGCCAGTGTGACGATTGCCGGCCGCGACGCAGCGGCGCTTGAACGCGCAGCCGACTCGCTGCGGTCCGTGGGCGCACAAACCGGGAAACCGGCTGGATTGGCCGTCCCACCTGACCCACAGGGCCAGGCACCCGCTGTGCACCCGCCGCGGGTGGACATCTGCTTATTGGACGTGACCGACGAAGCGGCCGTCCACGCTGCCATTGCAAGCGCTGCGCAGCAACTCGGCCCCATTACCATCCTGCTGAACAATGCAGGGCAGGCGCAGCCCGCGCCGTTTGCGAAGACCACTTCCCGGCATTGGCAACAGATGCTCGATGTGAACCTGACCGGTGCCTTCCACTGCACGCAAGCGGTGTTGCCGCAAATGCTGGAAAAAGGCTGGGGCAGGATCATCAACATCGCCTCGACTGCGGGCCTGAAAGGCTACAAATATGTCAGCGCCTACGTCGCCGCCAAGCACGGCCTGGTCGGCCTGACGAAGGCACTGGCGCTGGAGCTGGCGACGAAAAACATTACGGTCAACGCTGTCTGCCCCGGCTACACCGAGACCGATATCGTGCATGAAGCCATCGCCAACATCATGCAGAAAACCGGCCGCACCGAGGAACAGGCGCGGGCCGAACTGGCGGCAGGCAATCCGCAACAGAAACTGGTGCAGGTCGAGGAAGTCGCCAACGCCGTGGCCTGGCTCTGCCAGCCGGCGTCCGGCGCAATGACCGGCCAATCCATCGCCGTCGCCGGCGGTGAAGTCATGTAAGGAACCGGAACGATGCAACTGGACTTCGAAAGCCGCCTGACCAACGACCACCATCAGTCGCTGAAACTGTGGCTGCGCATGCTCTCCTGCACCACCAAGATCGAGGCCGAAATCCGCAGCCGCCTGCGCACCGAGTTCGGCATCACGCTGCCGCGCTTCGACCTGATGGCGCAGCTTGAGCGCCACCCCGAAGGCCTGCGCATGGGCGAACTCTCCAAGCGCATGATGGTCACGGGCGGCAATGTCACCGGCATCACCGACCAATTGGAACAGGAAAACCTGGTGGTGCGCGTGCCGGATCCGAAAGACGGCCGCGCCTTCAGCGTCAAGCTCACGCCGGCCGGCCGCAAGGCTTTCGCGCAGATGGCCGAAGTCCACGAAAGCTGGGTCGCCGAGCTGCTGCAAGAGATTTCGCAAGAAGACAAAGGACAGCTCATCGAACTGCTGTCGCAAATGAAGGGCCACCTGTACGCCCGCGAACAAAAGGACAAACCATGAAATACCTGCAAGGGGAACCCCAAGACCTGCCAGGCAACCGCGCACAACTCGCGGCATACCAGGCCAAACACTTCCAGTTCACGGTGGAGCAGGGCGTCGCCACGCTCACGCTGGACCGCCCCGAGCGCAAGAATCCGCTCACCTTCGATTCCTACGCCGAATTGCGCGAACTGTTTCGCGCGCTGGCCTATGCCGACGACGTCAAGGTCATCGTCATCACCGGAGCGGGCGAGAATTTCTGCTCCGGCGGCGACGTGCATGAAATCATCGGCCCGCTGACCAAGCTCGATATGCCTGGCCTGCTGGCCTTCACCCGCATGACCGGCGACGTGGTCAAGGCCATGCGCGCCTGCCCGCAACCGGTAATCGCCGCTATCGACGGCGTGTGTGCCGGCGCCGGTTCCATGCTGGCCCTGGGTTCGGACATCCGCCTCGGCACGGAACGCAGCAAGACCGCCTTCCTGTTCACCCGTGTCGGCCTTGCCGGCTGCGACATGGGCGCCTGCGCCTTGTTGCCGCGCGTGATCGGCCAGGGACGCGCCGCCGAATTGCTGTACACCGGCCGCTCGATGTCCGGCACGGAAGGCGAACGCTGGGGCTTCTTCAACAGCCTGCACGCGCCGGAAAACCTGCTCGCTGCGGCGCAAGCCTTCGCGCAAGGCCTGGCCAGCGGCCCGACCTTTGCGCACGGCATGACCAAGAAGATGCTGCAGCAGGAATGGAATATGGGCGTGGACGAAGCCATCGAAGCCGAAGCGCAGGCGCAGGCCATCTGCATGGCTACCAACGACTTCCACCGCGCCTACCATGCGTTCGTGGCGAAGCGAAAACCGGTTTTTGAGGGCGACTGAGATGGCCGATAAATCCTACCTGGGCTGGCCCTTCTTCGAACAACGCCACGGCACGCTGGAGCGTGAGCTGGATGCCTGGGCCACCGAGCATGTACGCGACGCGCACGGCAGTGATACCGATGCCCAATGCCGTGCGCTGGTGCGCGCATTGGGAGGCGCAGGCTGGCTGCGCCACGCGATTGGCGGTACTGCATACGGCGGCGCGCTCGACGCCATCGACACCCGCGCCATTTGCCTGATTCGCGAAACGCTGGCCCGCCACAACGGCCTGGCCGATTTCGCCTTCGCCATGCAGGGCCTGGGCTCCGGCGCCATCAGCCTGTTTGGCAGCGACGCCAACAAACAAGCCTACCTGCCGCGCGTTGCAAAAGGCGAGGCCATCGCGGCCTTTGCCCTGTCCGAACCGCAAGCCGGTTCGGACGTCGCCGCCATGCAATGTGCCGCCGAGCAGGATGGCGACCATTACGTGCTCAATGGCGAGAAAACCTGGATCTCCAACGGCGGCATCGCCGACTTCTACGTCGTCTTTGCCCGTACCGGCGAACAGCCCGGCGCACGCGGTATCAGCGCTTTCATCGTCGACAAGGACGCGCCAGGCTTCGAGATCGCCGAGCGCATCAACGTCATCGCCCCGCACCCGCTGGCACGCCTGAAATTCAGCAACTGCCGCATTCCCGCCAGCCAGCGCCTGGGCGAAGCGGGGCAGGGCTTCAAGGTTGCGATGGCCACGCTGGACGTCTTCCGCACCTCGGTCGCCGCCGCATCGCTGGGCTTCGCCCGCCGCGCGCTGGATGAGGCGCTGACGCATGCACAGGGCCGCAAGATGTTCGGCCAGACCCTAGCCGACTTCCAGCTCACGCAAGCCAAGCTGGCGCAGATGGCAACCGGCGTCGATGCGTCCGCGCTGCTGACCTACCGCGCGGCCTGGCAGCGCGACCAGGGCCTGAAGGTCACCAAGGAAGCAGCCATGGCCAAGATGACCGCCACCGAAACCGCACAGCAGGTGATCGATGCCGCCGTGCAGATGTTCGGCGGCATGGGCGTGGTCAGCGAACATCCGGTCGAGCGCCTGTACCGTGAAATCCGCGCGCTGCGGATCTATGAAGGCGCCACCGAAGTACAACAATTGATCATCGCGCGCGAATTGCTGCGCGAAGGCTGAGGAGTGATTATGCAAATTTTACAACCGCCGGGCTGGGCGCGTCCCCGCGGCTATTCGAATGGCATCGCAGCCACCGGCCGCATGGTGTTTGTCAGCGGCATGATCGGCTGGGATGCAAATTGCGAATTCCAAACAGATGATTTCGCAGGACAAGTGCGCCAGGCCATAGAGAACATCCTCACCGTCCTGAAGGAAGCTGGTGGCGGCCCGCAACACATCGCCCGCATGACCTGGTACGTGGTGGACAAGCACGAATACATGGGGGCATACAAGGAGATCGGGGCCATTTACCGCGAGCTGATCGGCAATCATTATCCGGCCATGACGGCAGTGGAAGTTGCCGGCCTGCTGGAAGCGCGCGCCAGGGTAGAGATCGAAGTCACGGCAGTCGTGCCCGCGTAGTTTTAACGAAGTGCTATAGTCCGGCCGTGGAGGTGCAATGCCATGGCTAAACTTTGTTCGCGCCTGCTTGGCGCAATCTTTCTGCTAGTCCTGTCGACGGCGCAAGGCGCCACGCCGCTGTTGACGGATGCGGACGTCGCCCAGCTATCGACCTGGCTGGGCAATGGCCCGATCAGGCTGGAGCGCTTGTACAAGAAGCGCGACGGACAAACCGCAGCGGATTTCCACGCGGCCGTCGACGGCAAGGGCCGTACATTTACCGTGATGGAGGCCACCAATGAGCTTGGGCAACTGTTCAAGGTCGGTGGCTATAACCCGCAGAGCTGGGATTCGTCGGGGAAATTCCACATCACGACCGAAGATGAAAAGCGCACCGGTTTCCTGTTCAACCTGACCTCGCGCCAGATGCACCGCCAGACGCCGCGCACTTACGCGCTGGATACGGTCGGTTCCTTCCAGACCTGGAACGATGCCAAGACCGGCCCGGTATTCGGCGCCGGCCATGACTTGTACGTGCCATGGGACTTGACCAATGGCGGCTACTCGATCATGTATTCCTATATCGACCCCGAGCGCAGCAACTTCGACTCGAGCCTGCTCGATGGGCGCGATTACAAGTCGCCCAACGTTACCTACGGCGATATGGAAGTGTGGCGTGTGTTCGCGGTGCCGGAGGCGCAGACCTGGCTGATGCTCCTGTCGGGCCTCGGCATACTGGGATTTGCCGCCCGGCGCCAGGCCGGCAATCCTGCTTATTGTTCCAGGTAGCGCTGGGCGTCGAGCGCGGCCATGCAGCCGGTTCCTGCGCTGGTGATGGCCTGTCGGTAGACGTGGTCCTGCACGTCGCCTGCGGCGAATACACCGGGGATGCTGGTTGCAGTAGCAAAGCCCGAAGTCCCTGCCCGCGTTTTGATGTAGCCGCCGCTGTGCATCTCCAGTTGCCCTTCGAAGATGCCGGTATTTGGCTTGTGCCCGATAGCGACAAAGATGCCGTGCACGGCGACGTGCTCGAGGTAGCCCTGGTTGTGCCGCAGGACCATGCCGGTCACGCCTGAGTCGTCACCGCGCACGTCGTGCAGGTTGGCATTCAGCTTCAGCACAATTTTTCCTTCCGCAACTTTCGGATGCAGGCGGTCGACCAGGATAGGCTCGGCGCGGAACTTGTCGCGCCGGTGCACAAGGGTGACGCGCGAGACGATGTTGGAGAGATAAAGCGCTTCTTCGACCGCCGTATTGCCGCCGCCGATTACGGCGACTTCGCGGCCCCGGTAGAAGAAACCGTCGCAGGTGGCGCAGGCCGAAACGCCGCGGCCCATGAAAGCCTGTTCGGAAGGCAGTCCGAGATACTGGGCGGACGCGCCGGTGGCGATAACCAGGGCGTCGCAAGTGTATTCTCCCGCGTCGCCGAGCAGGCGCAGCGGCTTTTCCTGCAGGCGTGCAGTATGGATATGGTCGAACACCATTCGCGTGCCGAAGCGTTCGGCATGCTCGCGGAAGCGCTGCATCAGGTCCGGGCCCTGCACGCCCAGCGGATCGGCTGGCCAGTTTTCGACATCGGTGGTGGTCATCAGTTGGCCGCCTTGTTCCAGGCCGGTGACCAGCATGGGCTGCAGGTTGGCGCGGGCGGCGTAGATGGCGGCAGCGTAGCCGGCCGGGCCGGAGCCGAGAATGAGAACGCGGGAGTGAATTGGCATGGTTTTCCTTGGGTAGTAGCCGGTCAATACCAGCAGCAAGGAAAACGGTTCAAAATTTCCGGAAAGAATTGCGAAGTATGACTGCTTGTCGAGGTTGGCGAGCTCAATACAGTCCGGCGACCCGTCCCAGCAGACCAAGCAGGAAGAAAAAGCCGGTCAGAAAGGTGCCCATCATCCATTTGAAGTTGGAGCTGATTTCCTTCCTCAACTCGGCAAATCCTTGATCCATTTTGGTTTGCTGTTCGCTGAAACGGCGATCCAGGGCCTCACGCAAATCTGCAATCGCTTTCGCGTTGTCGGCGATGGTAGTCATATTTCTATCCGCCAATTCCTTCAACGTTTCCACTTCAATTTCGACCTTCACAAGACGGATTTCGGTATCCATATGGCCTCCGGCGACAGTTTGGCCAACTGTGGAGCAAGGTCCGTAAGAATATATTGAGATTGGACAGGAAGCTTTCGAAAAAGTTCCGGAGAAAAGCAGAAAGGGAGCGGGGGAAGCTATTGGTCCCCGACTGGAATCGAATTGCATTATGAAAAAGTACCAGTCTTAGAGGGAAATACCGTCGAAAGTACCGTCAAATCCTAGCGCTGCGTTAGACCAGTTGCAAAACGGTTGGCTTCCGCTTTCGCTTGGGCTGCTGAGGGGCAGGGTTACTGGCGGCCACCGACAGAACAGGTGGAGCGGGATGCTCTCTTGCTAGCATTTCAATAAACAGCAGGGCAGCATGCTTTGCTCGACGGTCGGCTGTGCGGTACGCGGACAGGAGCCGATCTTCCCTCGGATTCGAAGGGTTCTTGATGTCGCTCATCACACACCTCCGCTTTGTTCACGGCGCCAGATGGCGTGACCTTCGCTGATGCCGGCATAGTAAGCGTCATCCTCGGCGGTGCCAGGCTGGTACGGGTGAGGAAAGCCGGTGCCGTCGATACGGTAGGCCAAGGCGGCGCGAACTCCGGCCTTGTAGGGCGTACTGCGCGGGTCGCGCGGCGTGTCAAACGCGGCGCGGAACAGGTTGTCGACTTGGGCGCTCACGATGTCACCTGCAGTTCCAGTTGTTCGGCCAGGTCGCACATTTGCTGGATGTTGTCCTGCACTAGCATCAGAACAACTGCTTCTGGCTGAGTTTGAATGGACTCAATGATGAGCTGAATCGTTTGAGCGACCTGTTCGCCTTTGATCCCGATCTCGCTTGCCAGATCGCCTGGCGTGCGGTTGTTGGCAGCGGCGTTCATGCTGGCACCTTTGAGAGGAATTTGGTTTCGATCACTTCCTTGATGCCCTGGATCTCGTCAAGGTAGTCGTACACCATGTACGTCGCCGAGATGATATGTTCCGGCTCCTCATTTTCAATCGCTTGCATTGCCGCACGATTCAAGAAAATGGCTTTTGAGCATGCTGCGTGGAGGTGATCCACAACATCAAGCATGGATTGGATCTCAGAATTCCGCACTTTGACATTGGCGGAATTTGCATTCTTGGCTTGGCTTTTCATGGTCGGCTCCCAGTTAGTGGGCCGCCCGACTGAGGGGGGGGGCGGCGAGTGGCGGGGTTAGCAGACCGGTGACAAAGGTAACCGGCAGGCCGAAGCCTCCCACACCATCGCCACCCATTGGGAGCGTGGTACGGACGAAAAAAAGCCGCCGATTGGCGGATGTCCGCCTTTGTCTGTTCGGGCTGCTAAACCCGGTCACGTCTTTGTCCGTGACAAGTTCAGCATAGGCGGTGCTTCAGGGTTTACAAGGAGATTTTTCGTCCAGGCCACATGGTAGCAGGATTACTACCCCGAGCTGGAATCGGACACTTACCTCCTTGTTATTTACGCTGGTAGACTGCGTTCCTGAGATAAAAATAAACAATCAACTTATGCAAACATCTAGCCAGAAATCTGAGAGCCCAGGTCGCACCGAGATCAATTCGTCGAATCAAGTGAATGCCACCAATCCAACAATTACGACGAAAAGTGTGCCGGCATCAGTACCTTTACCGCCTCAAACCGGGACCCTGAGTATTAAGCTTGTCCAGGCGCCTCCACCAGAGGTTCATATTTGGGAAAACCCTACATTGTGGATAGCATTATTGTCGCTTGCAGGTGTGGTTTATACAGTTTTTAGAGCCGACAGGCGCTCGAAAAGAGAGTTGGATGCTTCGGAAAGTCGTACTAAATTAGAGTTGAATGCTTCGGAGGGGCGCTTGCGTTCTCAGCTAGACGCCTCGGCAGAAGAAGCTAAGAATGGGCGGCAGCATAGCCGTGAAGAGGGGCATCTTGACCGGATTACAGAAGGTCGACGCGTTACATACCTCGAAGCGGTTAGTGAGTTAGTCAAGGCACAGGCCTTTCTCGGCACCCTTCCTGCCCGCGATTTACAGTCGCTCGAAACGACTGAGTTATTGCACGGGTTTATTACTGCAGTTGGAAAGATAACTATTTTAGGAAGTATGGATACGGTGCTTAAGGCTCGTGCCTTGAATGACGCCATCCAGGCTTCTTTTCATCGATGTATGCTGGATGTTTCACCACTGGTTTTGGAACGTGCTGAAATCGAGAGTTTAGCTAAAGCCGTGAAGTCTTTCGAGGTTGAAAAAGATCGTCTATCGATCGAGTTGATCCGTTGCGATTCTGAATCGAGTGAGTTTGCCGCCCTGAATCGTTCACTAGAAATCTGCGTAGAGAAAATCGGTGAGATCAGCGGCATTCTTGCACCGAAATACTCTAAACAAGTATCGGATAGATTGAATTACGGTTTGAAGCTGCTTGACGAAGCAAAAGAGATCGCAAGGCTAACCGATGAACTGATCTCGAGTGTTCGTACAGAACTAAACCTGGAGACATCCAAAGAGTTGCTCGCTCAGTCGACTGCGGTATCTCATAATGCTGCCACTGCAGTGCTCGCAAAGGCTAAGGAACGTTTCGATCAACCTAAGCGATGAAAATTCACACGTAGGCGCCGATCTTGCGGGATCTGCGACCTTCCTAGGTGCCACCGGTTCTTGTTAAAGGCTTTAACAAATCAAACGAAATTCAAACGGCCCGGTTTTCAAAAGCGCCCGCCGTTAAAGGGCTCCTTGCGTTTGAATTCGCTCGCGTTTGATTAACAAAGTTCAAGAAGGGGAAAATTTTTTGCGCGGTGTCCGGAGCGATTCGTTTCTGGCTTTGAACCTACCCCCCCGGGGGGTGTGGTAAAAATACCATGATTTTACCGTTGTGCTATTGATGAGTTAGAGGCAAAATTGGGACTCCTAAAGGGAACGAAAAAAAGGAGCTGCCTCATGGCCAAATTTTTGAATTCCCTATCCCTACGCGCCAGCGGGAACTGGTGAGAGCTTAGCCTACGGGAATAACGGGAATAACATCAAACCGACCAACTTCGGTGCGTGCGCAAATTGATTTATCCGCGCATTGAGGAGTCACCCACGCTGAGTTCCCGCGACGTGTGGGGCGGGCAACTGCATAAGATGGAAGGTGGCAGGCTAAGCCTGAAGTCAGAGGACCCAATGCCGGTGGCATGGATACTCCTCCAGTCGGAATGACGTAAGGGGCTACCTTTTTCCCACTCACTGCCTGATGATTCTTAATCATCAGGACTTCCTTATTTCACTAGGCTTACTTTCGAGGCTCGCGCCGCTGGTCGTGCATTTTTCGGTGCCGGCCGTGCTATGCTCCCGCGATTCAAATTCCTTGGAGAACCCATGAAGCCGGAACATGCCTATCGCTTTATTGGCGCGTTAGTTGTCACCGTTGTTGTCGCCTATGGAGTTGTAGGGCTGATTCAAATCTTGGCCATTTCGCCGCTTTGGACTGAGAAAGGGGCTGCCTGGGTCCAGGCAATTGGCTCGATAGCAGCAATCGCAGTTGCAATTAGAATTGCAAGCAGTGATTCGCGAATTCGACGAGAGAACGAGCATAGCATTGCAATCATTGCCGCATCGAATTCACTACAGGGACTGCTTAAGCTAAAGCAGACTCTCGAAGATGCGATAAAGTACTTATCGTCTTCGACCAATGGTTGGTTGTACGCCGACCGCCTCAATTATGGGGTAAAGATTCTGCAGCAGCGGCCATCGTTCCCAGTTGAATTGATCTCTCAACTTGTCCCGCTCAAAGGTGGATGCGCACTCAAACTCGCCAAAATCCAAAGCACGCTGGGGAGCATTGATGTGGACTTGAGTAGCCTTCGATGTCTTCCTGGACAGCAAATGCCCGGGAATACCTACAGGCAAGAGGGGCTGGATAGCCAACAGCTAGAATATGCGCTCTTGATTCTCTCAAGGCAACTGGATGCACTCCGCGAGGTGTTGACTATAGTTCACTCGTCAGGAAAAAGTTTTCCGGAGACTTAATCGTGCGCGTCTTGGTTAGATGATGCAAGTTTGTTGGCCTGGCCAAAATGGAATCGCGAATCTTCTAATGCCCTGCATGGGGTGCAGCTACGCTATCAGTCAACGCACCGGATTTGAAGTCTGGCGCTGATCGGCGCTGACAAGCGAGGTTGCGATTTGACGAAAGTTTGACTTTTCTCAAACGGTCGCGTGGTAGCCCGCATACCCTAGCTGCATGATCTACTTCAGTGCAGCGGTCTATTCGCCCAAGGCATATGCGAGATTCCGATCAAGCCTGGCCATGGAGCGCTTTGTATCGTCACCACACAATGCTGGTCGCGCTGCTTCGCTTCGTTGGGCGCGCGTATGGATGCTGGCCGCGAAACGGGAAGAGTCAGCGGGCGCCCCATGTGTCGCGCCGGCTCCTAAGCTGGTGGTGTCTCGCCCTTCGTATGAACGGATCGCCGCTGCAGTTGACGCCGGTCAGTCTTAGATCTGATTCCTTGTGCGTCCTTCCGTGTCACTCCCGTCGCCCGCGAAAATATCGCCATCACGAGGAAGCGCGGTAGCCCGAAAAACATTGCGGTACGCATGCCAACATCCAGGCCGAATGCTTCTCGTGAAAGAAGCGCAAGGGCTACTTTATCTGCGGTGATCTGGTCGATTCGTCTGGTCATGCGAGCAGGCTACTCCGACCGGTGAAACGTGCCCACACTGTTGGTTACAGAATTTGTGCGCACTGGTCGGCGTCGGCGCATACTCGGTGCAGGAGATGATCGTGGACAGTCAGCGCCCGAATCACAACATGACACATCTGGCCTGCGCCGCAATTGCCATCGCTGCGAACCAGTCACGTTTAGCCGCCGTTGAATTCCTGTTTGATCGTGGCTGCGCACCTGAGATGATTGCTCACGTTCTAGCGGCGTTCACTCCTGCCCAATGTTCGGAAGGAGAGCATTCGCCTCGGTAAGGCATGCCTACCAGCGTGGGCACTGATACAGGGAGGGGCGCATAGAGTATTTTCGTCCAGATCACTTGGCAGCAGGATTTCCACCAACTTAATTAGAACAGGACGCGGACAACTTATTGGCCGGCGGCGATTGCAGGTGCAGAGTTCTTTGCGAGCGAGTTTGCGGCCGCAATGATTAAACTTTGCACTATCGCAGGTGAAGTAAGTCCAACCTGAAGGGCTAGAATGGGGCTTAGCTTATCGCCATTCATTATGTATATCGATGTAACTCCGGCTCCTAAAAGCGGGAGTCCTATTGAGAGTCCAATAAAGAAGATTAGATATTTTTTTGTCGGCATCTTGTCCTGTTCACTGCGCTGAAAATGTTCTGTAAATTTCAAGCAGAACAGCACGAGGCCGCCAAAAATGGAGATTACGATTAAATGCAAGTTTGGTTGCAATATGGCCCAAGGGCTTGCGATTTCATTTTGCATCCACCACCTCTTGCCTTCTCGAAGCAAAGAAATCTACAAATTTTTCCTTGAAAGAAGCCTCCTTAGAGAATCGGTTTTTTGTCGTGATCAGAAGCCGGCCGTCCTTAGAACGCATCGGGACGATCTTCACCGCGTGCGCAAGAATTCTATCGTTCGTGATGGCTTGTAACACGACAGTTGGCTGTAACTTAGTCTCTTGCGAAATGCCCTGCAATGTACGAGAGCGGTATGACGGATTGTTGAGCGCAAGTACAATCTTCTCTCGCACCTCAGCGATATCTAGTTTCGGGGCAAACACCTCTTCCGCCAGTTTTTTGTGCTCTATGGGCTTATACATGACTACCATATCGTCCCCCTCGTTGTTCAGTGTTTCGAGGCAATCAGGGTGCGCGCATCTGTGCAACGTCGAAATGCTCCTTCGGTTCTGGCTATCTTAACCGAGGAACGTCCTAGTCGGAACATGCCAGCTTAAGATTTAACATTGTGCCGCTATTTACGGTCTGCCGATCAAGAGGGGCATCTCCTGCCGCAATTCGCGAGTAAGCGCACTGCTTCGCAGTCAGGATAGCCACGTAGGAGCGTTTCTATGCCAGCAGTGCCGGGGGCCTTGTTGAATTCCCTGTCGGAGCGGCGGATTCCGTTCTTGCGGAGTTGGTGGATTTAGCTGTACCTCCATACAGTGTAGCTTGCATCCGGCTAACTGATAATATTCACTTACCAACCCTAACTTTTGCGCGCTTGAGTATATGGACGACAACAAATTTCACGTTGATTTAGGCACGATTACCCGTCGTCTTAAAGATCGATTGGATAGTTTTGATCGCCTGCTAGTCAATTCTGGAGGTCGTGGGATGGACGGAAATACCCCATGCGCTATACGTGAATATATAACGAACTTCCCGCAAGACGCTGGATTTCTCGAAGACATAGAGCGATACGTGTTAGATACAAGGGAGGTCTGCCGACAAATCGATGATTATCGAGCTAGCCTGCAGCGACAATTCGCCAATGAGGAATATAAAAATAGAACCCTGCACCTGGCGCAATTGGTACACGACAAAGAGAAGCGAGCTTCAGAACGGCGGGATATGTGGAAGTTGTGGTCCCAGCAAACCATACGGTGGATCATTGGAGTGATTCTAGTGATCCTTCTTTACTCGTGCGCAACCGCGATTCACGAGAAATATGGCTTCATTAAGATCCCAATCAAAGACTGGCTGCCAGAGCACAAGGACCTGACCGATAACGCCAAGGTTGCCCCAACATTCACGCCCCCAAAGTAGGTGGCATACCCGAAAAGCTCATAGGGCGGCCTGGTGCCTTGCAGCTATTCGTCTTCCTATTCGTCGTCACTGACATGAGAGCAAAGAGGTGTGATGGCCTTGTGCAGATACGGAAGCAAAGCGATGGCCGCCTGGATTCTCAGCTCAATCTCCGCAGCGGGGTCATTCATCACGCGCAGCAGATATTCAATCGCCGTGAGCTGTGGCGACGGTGGTGGTACCCCTTTCAAATTCGTGACCATCATTTCCCTTTCTTCAGACTGACTAGTTGCAGTGGCACCGGACTTGATGCAAACCGGCCTTTCACTGCAGCCTTTGCCGCTTGCTCGGCCGCTTCCTTTTTGCCTTCCGGATTTTTCTTAGCGTGTGTGTACTGCACTGCGGCTATGGCAGCCCTTACCTGAATATTCGTGGCTTCCACGCGCCCGAGCGCGATGTCTTGCAGTAGTTGAAGCATATCCCGCTCCGAGATCTGCGGCGTCGGTTCCTTTGGCTTCTTGGGGCGGCCCGCACCAGGTCGGGCACCGCCTGAGTTCTTGCGGGGGCCACCGCTTTTACCTTTGACGCCGGCCATTTGCTGAATTCCTTTAAAAAGAGGGATTTTTTCTGCGCATGGGAGGGAGCGCGGTGTCCCATTTGTTTCGATCCAGATTTTTTGACCGCCCCCCCCTGGCTAGCAGATGACGCACACTACGGGACGGCGGTTCGGCTTAACGGCTGCATTCGGACGTATGACTTCTACGGCCACCTGCGAGGCCCGGATCTTAGTACCTGTGTTCGTGCGCAGGACTTCGGCCACGACCTGGCTTGTGCGGGTGACTAGGCCCGTGTTTGTGCGCAGGACTTCTGCGGCAACTTGACTGGTGCGTGCAACGGTCATCGTGGTTCTCCTATGCTGTTACCTTGACGCCGGCTTCCATCGCATTGACCGTCGATTCAGTCCAGGCAATGGAACCATTTGGGTCTGTTTCGAAAATCTGGCGTACGTAGGTTTGGGAGGTGCTGAGCGCCGCTCCACTGCCATCGCCATTCGTGCCAGATGAACGCACGAACGTCGCAGCGCCTTTAGATCCGGCATCGTCCTTGTTCAATGCGGCATTGACCTGCACGCCGTACACGGTTTGCGAAGTCAGCGCAGTGAGGTTTCCCATCGTGTAGCTATCACGGTCGCCCACTGCAGCGCCATCGTTATAGTCTGTGGTGTTCGGCGTCGATTCATCGACCAGCGTGTAGTGCGTGCTGCCGGTGCTCGGTGTGAACTGGCTGTAGTTGCCGTCGCCGTTCGGGAGAAGCGTGTCGACCCTGCAATCGCCCAGGAAATCGTTGTTAGTTGAGCCGGAGGTGTCGACCAGATAAAAGTCATCATAAAAGGCGTTTCCGGCAAATGTCCCGGGATCTCCGAAATAGATTGTGTCGATTACGCCAGTGCCACCGTTCCTTGTGTCGATGTTCGTCAACGTCAGATCCGCCGTGCCGCTACCATTTAGCTTGATGGTGATCGAGCCCGTGGTGTCGTGAATCACCACTTTGATCTCAACGTAGGTGAACGCCGACAGCGCGAACGTACTAGCAGTTGACCCGAGAAGCGTTGAGCCACCGCGATAGACGTCAATCTTGCTGGTGCTGTTATTTAATCGCAGCATGATGTGGTTTGTCGCGCCTTCATCGAATCGGAAAATTATGTTGTTTGCGCTGTGCAATGCATTCGGCTGGTACCGGAAACCGGCAATCAACGTGCCGTAGCTCCCTACCAGTACCCGTTTGGTGTTGCTGCCACCGGCACCGACACCCAAAGCGCCGCCACCTCCACGACCCGCGCTGGCATTGATAACGCTGCCGGAACTCGCAGTCCATTTCTTGGTGATGTCCGCCGTGGCGTAATGATCGAAGCCGTCAATAAACAAGAGTGCCATAGTGATTCTCCTAAAGGATGTGGGTTCCATCACATTCGCGCAGAAATTTTGCTTCAGCGATGTGATTTATGAATAGGGCAGTACTGGGCCGTAGCGCTAGATTTTTCAAGGTGGCAGCATGGTATGCTGCAGCGTTTCCAACATTGAAACTTCTATGAATCCCGAACATATCTATCGCTTTATTGGCACCGTGGTTGTGACTGTTGTTGTAGCCTTTGGAGTGGCGTCTCTGATCCAGCTCATAGCCAAATCGCCGCTTTGGTCGGCTGAAGGCGCCGCATGGGTTCAGGCCATTGGATCGATTGCAGCAATCTACGGGGCCTTTCGGATTGCGAATCAACAGCTCAAACATCAAAGGCAATCCGAGCGAAAGAAGGCAGCAGAGGAGCGCTTGCGCGTGTCGATTATTGCGGAAGGATTGGTAAGTCATTCACTCGTCACTTTGAAAAATCTCATTCGAAGCATTGATAAGTGGCCCTACGGCAGCGCGTTCAAATATCACGAAATGGGCCGTATCGATTCTTGTATTCAAACATTGCGCACGTTGATGGCGCAACCTCTGCCATCTGACGTAGTGAAGATCATTCTGCAGATCTACGCCACGCTTATCGAAGCTGACGCTGCGGCAAAAGGTGCTGAGGGCCACGGGCCGGCCGTCTACAAATCAGGACAGGACTATGCCCAGTTCTGGAGTTCTATCAATGATCAAATCGTCACGATTGAGTCCCAAATCGAGATTACGTCAGCATTTGCTAAGATGGATCCGGACCTGGCGTTGGCAGCTTGAAAAACTTCGGTTTGCTAGTTCGCGTCACAAGATGTTGTGATTCAAAGTAGCCCCCTCGTTACCGTGCCCGTGCGCAGTTATCAAGGGTGCATTCAGTGATGTATGCGGCCACCCCTTGTTGTAGTTCAGGGCAGTATTCGCCGTGAGCGTGTTCGAGTTCCACCTTGATCGGGCGAAGTTCTTGCAGCATTTCGATTACACGCTCAAAGCTATGCACGAACGTAGTCATTGGCTGAGCTCCCCTGGGGCACAAGACCACTAGCGCCTCGCAGTCCTTCTTCGGCCGCCAATTGAGTTCCGTCAGCCGACCAACGGTCATGATTGTCATTTGTTGAAGTTCAAGCATTTCGAGTCCTTTGAATAGTTACCCGTCGCGGTGGCGTCTCACCCACGGGTGCTGCCGATTTCTCGGCAGGTGTTACCCAGTGAAGTTCTACATGTCTTTGGTCATGTACATGCCAGGCCGGTACTTTCCGACGTGTGCTTTCTGCCCATCCAGCGCGCGCAAGCGTTCTTCGAGATCTCGCATACGCTGCTCAAGGACATGGATAGGTTCGACGGATCGCTTGTCGACGTAGTTGCGGATCGCGAAGATGGTTTTGTCTGCGATGTCTTTCAAATCCACTGCCATGATGTTCTCCGTTTAGTAGCTCACGCCGGTCATGACAACGACGAAGGGTCGGCGCAACTGCCAGTTCGTCCAAATGGTTCCACGGAACGCCGCACAATTCACCTGGAATAGAGAAATCATGTTGGTCGCGGTGGCCGAGCCGGTGGAAGTGTTGGTTGGGTTATCCAACATCTCAAGTGAGCCTTGGTCGAAGACCTCAACCTTTGCCGCGCCTTCGTCGATGTAAGTGACTTGGCTTTGATCCAGCAGGACTATGTGCGCGAGCGCTGGGCTACCAGGCTCTGGCAGGTTGCCCGTGACCAGTACCGGAACGCCTTTCAGTGTGCCGCCAAGGACCGAAATCTGAGGATATGCCAGGGCGCCAGAGGTATCACGCAATGAACTAAGGGCAATCGCGGTTTCTGGCCGCACGATCCACACAGCGTTCAGCGCATCGCTGCCGGCGCTCACCAGCATTTGCAGCATTTTCGTAAGGTTGGCGTCGACTTGGGCGAACGCCGCGCCAGTGGATGCTAACGATGGGGCACCGTAGGTTACGGCTGCCGGCCTTTCCTCGGCGATGCCGGCATTGCTCGGGTCCAGGAATGCGCGGTCCATCGCTTGTACGCATGCTGCGGCCAGGTCTTCCGCCATAACGGCATCTGCTTGCGGCGAGCTGGAGCGAAGGATTTCTTTGTCGAAGACGCCCATGCCGCAAACCTTCAGTTCGTTCATGACCCCGCCATCGAGGTCCAGCTTGCTAAGGCGGATCGGCTTACCCTGCCCGACAAATTCAGCAGCCGATTCGCCACGGTTGGTCAGAATTCGGCAGAGTGGAGGAACTCGGCGAGCCGCAGTCAGGCGACCAAGGATAGTTCGCGGCCTTACTGCTGCGGAGAAGTCCGCTGCGACCGCTGTTGAAGCGTAGTCAGTCGTCGTCAGGGCGGTAGCAATAGCCTTGCAGTCGGTAGCTACGGCTTCGGCATCAGCCCAGTTTTGAGCCATCGCATAGCACGCTGCCGTTTCTGGTGCGCCTTTGCCTACATACGCCGACCTGATGTAATGCGCGACAACATGTCGTTGAACCTTGCTCATTTCTGCTCGCCCTCCTGATTGATTGATGATTCCATTGTTGCAGGATCTTTGGTGATTGGCTGTCCTCGCGAGGAGGGCTCCTTTAAGCGTTGCCATACGCGTGATTCACTTTGAGTGCTGCCTGGTTCCGCCGCTGTCTTGAGGTGGTCGCGAGTCAGCTTTCCGCCCGCGCTGCGTAGCCAGGCGATAAGGCATTCCGCGAGCCAGTATTCGACCTGTGAATCCCGCGGGGCACCTGCAACTACGGCGACGGCCCAATCACCAAGTGATAGGATTCGTTCCTCGCGCCGCAAGACCTCGAACTGTTTTTTTGGTGGGGCCGTGCAGCGCCCGAATGGGTCATGCATCATCGTTGCTTCTCCAATTCTTCACAGTGCTCTTGTTCGTTTTCGTTCAGTTGCGTACGCGTTTTGAAACGCGTTTCACTTTCGTTTCAGTGGCGTTTCGATCAATGTCTCGCCACGGAATGCCAGCGCCAGCAGCATGGAATTCCAGCGGGAAGCCTGTCACGTGTTCGTCTCGTTGCTGTCCCCAAGGACAAGCCAGGGACAGGCAAGTTACTTGATCGCGTGGTCCACGCGTACTGATGCGAACGCTTCGGGGCTCAGTTCGAAAGGGTTCCAACAAGCCCCTTCGATGGCCCTTGCAAGTCCCTTCGATGGCCTCGCGATGTGACTGCCTTTGAATCAGGACTGGCACAGGCGTAGTGCCTGCAACTGCTTTAGAACCCCACCCGCAGATGGTCGATATACAGGGTTACCGTGAGGCGGACATCGAGAATTTCCGAAAATGCCTCCTACTGTTCCGTCTAACGGTACTATCGGTACTTGTTGATGTCCGTCCAGCGGTACAGTAGAAGCGCTTGATGTCCGTTACACGGGCGTCTGCTTGATGACCGTCGGACGGACATCGGGAGGCGGGCCAATCAGCAGAAATTCGTTGAGTCGATACGCCTTTTCGACTCCAGGGTCGAAACCTTCGCACTTATCTAACGGCAACCATGTGCAAGCGTACTGACTGGCCTTTCGCGGTTTATGACCCTGCGCGGTTAGGAACAGCAGGCCGGAATCAACAAGTTCTTTTTTGGCTCGCTGAACGACATCGCGCGAAGTCCAGCCGAGTTTTGCCAGGTATGTGACCGAGGCAAGCAATCCACCGTTGTTGTGTCCGACGTACTGGATTGCGATGTCCCATAAGAGGCTTCGAGCGGTATGCGACAGGCCGCGATAGGCGTGAGACATCAATACCTTTCGCGGAATGCCGACAAAGTGCCCGTATAGCTTCCCGCCTTTACCCTTCTTGGCCGCCTTGTCGACTCCCATTAGCCGGCCTCACTCTTTCAGCCAAGCGCGAACCTTCTTGCGGTCTTCGGCCGTCAGACTGAACCATCCCACGCGGCAAGGATCGCCGTCACGGTTTCGCATGGAGACAATTTCACAGGGCAGTGATAGGCCCTTTCGCCGCATCTCGAAGATCATAGCGGAGGCATTAGGAGCACCGACATGAATCGAAAAAGTCATGCTGGTAAACTTCCCCGATAAGGCCAATCTGCAGGCGCGTCGGAATCGGGGGCTCATTGCACACCTCGCTCAATGTGCTTTTGCAGGGCGCGGCAGAATCCACGAATGCTGGCACGAGCATGGTCATCGCAGGTATTGGGAAGCATTGGCGCCAGAGATTGGAATAGGCAGTCTTGGCCGGCATTGTGGGCGCTGACTTGAACCAGT
>Ga0102591_1001324_pt1 | contig 34746 bp, 37 predicted proteins | sample AraplaCol_mCL_r2_2_FD_76860 | JGI IMG/M metagenome (GOLD analysis project Ga0102591, IMG submission 76860) | Arabidopsis root microbial communities from North Carolina, USA - plate scrape MF_Col_mCL_r2 (SPADES assembly) (version 2) | ecosystem: Host-associated > Plants > Roots > Endosphere...
ACCGGCCAATCTCTTCGTCGCCGCCTTCATCGGATCGCCGGCGATGAACATGCTGGACGGCACGGTCGACGGCGAAAACGGTGAGCCGGCCGCCCGCCTCGGTGACGGCACGGCGATCCGCATCGCGCCCGACCGCAAGGTCAAGCCCGGCCAGGCCATCACCATCGGCCTGCGCCCCGAACATCTCGTTCCCGGTGTTGCCGCCGGCACGCCGCTCGCCGGCCGGACGATGCTGGTGGAACCGACAGGCGCCCAGACCCACGTGGTCTTCGACCTCGCCGGACAGCAGGTGACCGCCATCGTCGACGGCGAATATCCCGCCCGTTACGGCGCCGTGTTCGAGGCAAGTATTACCAGCGATCAGGTGCACGTCTTCGACCGCGGCACCGGTGTGGCGCTGTAGCCGGGGCGGTTTGTCCCACGGCTGTCCGATTTGCGGCGACGAGCGGGGAACGCGAGGGTGCGGCATATCCTCTTCTCCCCTCGGGGAGAAGTGCCGGCAGGCGGATGAGGGGGCTGCACGGCACGCTCTCTCCTCATAACCTATCCCGCCATTCCGCCGCCGGCGTATGACGCGTTGTTGAAAAGACCAGCTTCGCCCCCTTATCCGCCCTATGGGCGCGTTCTGGCCGAGGGGAGAACGGATGAGCGGCTAAGCCATTTGGTTTCTCAACGATTTCCCCCGCCACCGGACGTTGCCAATGCCACAAGTTGCACTATTGTTTGTCCGGCACGCGAAAACCTGATGGTGGTTATGCCGGTAGTAACGCGACATCTCATTGACCGGGGTGACGGAGCCACGGTCGAGCTTTTTCAAGCTCAAGCCGTAAGCGAAACGCCCGCAGGAGCAATCCTATTTGTCCACGGCAATCAGGGTGGCCGTCTGCTTGGAGGGATAGAGGCGGTCAACAGCGGCGCGTTGCTTCGGTTCTGTTCTGGTTTGAATATCACTGCGGCGGCAGTCTCGCAGCCTGGTTTTGGGGCGTCGGATGGCCCTCCGGATTTCTGCGGTCCCAAAACCCAGCAAGCGATCATAGCTGCTCTCGCCTTCCTGCAGGGCCAGCCTTTCGTCGATCCTGACCGAATTGTTCTCTATGGAAACAGTCGTGGCGCCGTTGCATCGGCCATGGTCGCCACCCAGGTTTCTGATCTGCGAGCAGTCATTCTGTCCAGCGGCGTCTACGATCTTGAAGTCGCTTATCACGAGAGTTCAGACGGTTTGCGCTGGGCTATCGAGAAAGAGGCGGGCCTATCGAGAGAGGCGTTTCTGGCTCGCTCTGCATTGCATTATGCGCCCGAAGTTCGGTCTGAGACGCTGTTGCTGCATGGAAAGCATGACGACCGTGCTCCTGTTGCCCAAGCCGAACTCTTCTCAAAAGCTCTGTCCAATGCCGGAGTCCTGGCGACACTTCACGTCTTTGAGTGCGGACATCAAATTCCGAGAAATGACATGCAGGGAGCTCTCAGGCCCTTCCTGCAAAGGGTGTTCAATCCCGTCGTGACATACCACTGAGGCAGCATGACAGCTTCGGGCAGCGGGAAAGCGACGAAAACCTAAAAGAGATTAAGCCCAAACCCGCCTCTTGAAGGAGGAGAAAAATGAAACGCATCGAGATGGAGGTGAGCGGCGGCTGCCAGTGCGGTGCCGTGCGCTACCACGCAACCGCTATGCTTGAAAATTCGCATCTCTGCCATTGCCGCATGTGCCAGAAAGCCTCGGGCAACATCTTTGCAGCACTCGTCGCCGCACCCGACGATGCGCTCAGCTGGACACGCGCCAAGCCGAGCGTCTGGAAGAGCTCGGAACTTGTCGAGCGCGGCTTTTGCGCCAATTGCGGCACGCCATTGTTCTTCCACCATCTCGAAAACGGTCGCACCAACCTGATGATCGGTTCGCTTGACGATCCGCACGCCTTTTCGCCGCTGGCCAATACCTGCACCGAGAACATGGTGGCCTGGTTCGATACGATCACGGGCATAGAAAATACCGGTGCGACCGAAGACAACGGCGCCGACTGGGCCGCGGCGATCAAGGAGAGCAGCAACCAGCACCCCGATCACGATACCACCTCATGGGCGGTGAGGCGGCGTGATGGCTGAGTCCTATTCCGGCGTTTGCCGGTGCGGGGCTGGTCCGTTGTTGGTGCGAACCGGACAGCCGCCGGGCCACCCCGGCGGCCTACTACCGCGATATATTATTCCGCCGCGATCCGTGTGACGCCGTTGGCCTGGACGATCTTTTCCAGCAGCGCGAGCTCGTCCTGGGTAAGATCCGTCAAAGGCGGGCGCACGGGGCCTGGGTTCTGCCCGAGGACGCGAAGGCCGGCCTTGATGATCGAGACGGCGTATCCCTTCTTGCGATTGCGCAAGGCGACGAAGGGGAAGAAGAAGCCCTTCAGGATCTCATCGACAGTCGCCTGATCGCCGGTGCGCAAGGCGCCGTAAAAGCGCTGGGCGAGGGCGGGGACGAAGTTGAAAACGGCCGATGAATAGGTCGTCACGCCTGCGGCAAAATAGGCCTGGGCGTAAACCTCATGGGTCGGCATGCCGCCGACATAGACGAGACGGTCACCAAGCAGGGTGGTAATCTCGATCACCTTGTCGACATCGCCGACGCCGTCCTTGAAGCCGATCAGGTTCGGGCATTCCTCCGCCAGGCGCGCGATGCTGTCGGCCGAAAGAATGGCGTTGTCGCGGTTATAGACGATGACGCCGATGCCGACCGATTGGCAGACCGCCTTGACATGGGCGATGAGACCGGCCTGTTCGGCAAACATCAGATAGGGCGGCAACAGCAGCAGTCCGTCGGCGCCGGCTTTCTCGGCCGCGACGGCGATCTCGATGGCGAGTGACGTACCATAGCCGGTTCCCGAAATGATCGGCGTCTTGCCGGCCGACGCCTTGGCCGCCCGGACAACCTGCGGAATCTCGGCCGGATTGAGAGAGAAGAACTCCCCAGTGCCGCCGGCGGCAAACAGCGCAGCAGCGTCATAACCGGAAAGCCACTCGACATGACGCCGGTACTTGGCTTCGTCAAATTTGAGTTGATCGTCGAAATGGGTCACCGGAAACGACAGGAGACCACTACCGACGGCCTTCTTCAATTCAATCGGGTTCATCATGAAGTCCTATTTCTTAGGTGTTGAAAACCGGGTCACTCGCTGTCGAGCACTTGCAGAAGTGCAGCGATATAGCCGTAGCAGAAGGCAAATGCGGTGGCGGTTGGGTCCTTGCCGCTGACGGTCGGCACATGGTCGGGCATCAGCATGTATTTGAAGCCCACCTCCTTGTAGATCCTGGCCGACCGGACCATGTCCATGTCGCCTTCTTCAGGGAAGGTCTCCATGAAGGACAGCTTGCCGCCGCGAATGTTGCGGAAGTGAACATTGAAGATCTTGCCGCGCTGGCCGAACCAGCGGATGACATCGTCGATTTCCTTGCCGGGATTTTCGAGCATCTCGCCGATCGAGCCCTGGCAGAAATTGAGGCCGTGATAGGGGTTTTCGCGCATCAGCACGAACTTCTTCAGGCCTTCCACCGTGCCCAAGACACGCGTGACGCCGCGATAGCCCGGCGGCGTATAGGGATCGTGCGGATGGCAGGCGAGCCGGACGCGGTTGCTTGCAGCGACAGGAACGACGCGTTCCAGGAAATAGTCGATCCGTTCCCAGTTTTCGTCCTCGGAAAGCACGCCGGCAAGACCGGGCTCGGCCTGCTGATCCGTCTTGTCCCAGCGGAAGCTGGCATTCAGCGACCCGCCGCGTCCCGGCTCATCCGGCGTGCGGGGAATGCCGATCAAGTTGAGATTGTACTTCACCGAAGGAATGCCGGCCGCCGCAACATTCTCGATCAGCTTGCAGACGGCGTCGATCTGTCTGTCGCGCTCGGGGCCGGCAAGCAGGATATCGGGATAGGAAGCCTTCTCGATCGGCTGCGAGGGCAGCGGCAATTGAATCATGTCGAGGATCAGGCCGAAGCTTTCGACCTTGTCGCGATGGCGCTCGAGGTCGGACAGCGTCCAGCTGCTCGGCTTTCCCGGCGGGTCGGCATTGATATGCTTCACACCCAGTTGCGCGAAGATACGATAATCGTCGTCATCCCGCGCGGCGACCTGTGTTCCCAGATACATTTGAGTCTCTTTCGAAATTACATAATGTCATATGACATAATATGAATTGTGAAGAGTGTCGAGCCCTATTGCTGCTCGGCGAGCATGCGGTAGCGGCGTTGGCTGGCCAGCATATGTGCGCGCATTGCCTGGCGGGCGCGTTCGGGATCCTGATCGGCGATTGCCGACAGGATTTCGACATGTTCGGCATAAACCTTCTGAAGATAGCTGCGGTCATTGGCCTCGGGGAGTGTCGGAAACTGGCCGCGGGGGATGGCTCTGGGGCCGAAATGGCGCAGGACATCGACATAGAATCGGTTGTTCGTGGCGGCGGCAATTGCCATGTGGAAGGCGTAATCCGCTTCCACGGTTTGCTGTCCGGTTTCAATCAGGTGCGCCATTCTGCGGTTGGCCTCACGGATTGCCGCCTCCTGCTCGGCGGTGCGGCGATAGGCGGCAATTGCCGCCGCTTCACCCTCGGCCGCCATACGAAACTCCAGCAACTCAAGGGTTTCCGGAATGCTTTTGATTTCCACCGGCGTCAGCGGCAGGACCGAATGCGCCTTCGGATCCGCGACAAAAACGCCTTTGCCCTGGATCGGCTTGACGAAGCCTGCCGACCTTAGATCGGCTATCGCCTCGCGCACCACGGTGCGGCTGACGCCGAATGTCGCTTCAAGCTGCGGCTCGGTCGGCAGTTGATCGCCGACACGCAGCGTCCCCGTCTCAATTTGCGCCCGCAGCTGATCGATGACCTGTTGCGCCAGTCTTTGCCGGCCACCGCCGAATGTTGTCATTGTCCGTTCCCCCAATCCCTTTGCATCAAGTCTCCCGCTCGGGTCTTGCAAATCATATCAGACTTCGATAAATCATAATACGACATACGGGCGACATAATATGTCTTTTATAGTAGTCTAGGGAGGACTTACAATGAAGCATTTTTCTAAGGGCTTGTTCGTCGGCGCCGTCATCGGCGCCCTGACGATCGCTGCACCGCAGTTGCAGGCTGCCACCCCACAGGACCAGCTGGTTGTCGGCACCTCGCTGGCGCAGGTTTTGTCGCTGGATCCGCAGCAGGCGACCGAAGGCAAAGCGGTCGAGATCATGTCGAACCTTTACGATCGGCTGGTCGCCAGCACAGCGGACGGCAAAATTCTTCCGCAGCTGGCGGAAAGCTGGAAGGTTGACGACAAGGGCATCACGTTTACGCTGCGCAAGGCCAATTTCGCCTCCGGTAACCCGGTCACCTCCAAGGATGTCGTCTACTCGCTGGCTCGGCTCCTGAAGATGGATCAGGCCGCCGCCGCCAACCTCAAGCGCGTCGGTTACGACAAGGACAATGTCGAAAAGCTCGTCAAGGCCGTCGACGACCAGACGGTGCGGATCGATCTCTCCGACCAGGTGACGGCAGAGCTTCTGCTCTACCGGCTGACGACGACCACCACCAGCGTGGTCGACAGCGTCGAGGTCGAGAGCCACGCCGTTGATAATGACTACGGAAACGCCTGGATGCGAACCCATTCGGCCGGCTCCGGTCCGTTCACCCTCAATCGCTGGTCTCCGAACGAACTGGTGATTCTCGATGCCAACAAGGACTATATGGCCGGGGCGCCGAAGATGCGTCGCGTCATCGTCCGGCATGTGCCTGAAAGCCAGGTCGAGCGGCTGATGCTCGAACGCGGCGATATCGATATTGCCAGCGCCCTGACCGCCTCGGATCTCGCGACCTTCCAGAGCAAGAAGGGCTTTGCCATCCAGCGCATTCCGACGGGCGGTTTCTATGTGCTGTCGATGAATGCCGGCAACAAATACCTCGCCAACCCGAAGGTTCGCGAAGCCATTGCCTACGGCATCGACTATAAGGGCATCGAAAAGACCATCATGGGTCCTTACGGCCGGGCCAGAAACGTTCCCGTTCCGGAGAATTTCGAATATGCCATCCCCAATCCCGATTGGCATCTCGACGTCGAAAAGTCCAAGCAGCTGCTGAGCGAGGCAGGCTTCAAGGACGGCTTCTCGCTTTCGCTGAAGACCATCGCGCAAACGCCGCGCATCGATCTTGCCACCGCCATCCAGGCATCGCTTGCCCAGGTCGGCATCAAGATCGACATCCAGCAGGGCAACGGCTCGGAAATCATCGCCGCCCATCGCGCCAGGGATTTTGATCTGCTGATCCCGCAGACCAGCGCCTACATGCCGAACGTTCTCGGCTCGATGGAGCAGTTTTCCTCCAATCCCGACAACTCGAAGGAAGCCAACAATGCCGGCAATTTCGTCTGGCGCTCGGCCTGGGACATCCCGGAACTCACGGCGCTGACGGCGAAAGCATCGATGGAACCGGACGCCAAGAAGCGCGGCGAACTCTACGTTCAGATGCAGAAGATGTTTGTCGAACAGAAGCCGGCGGTGCTTCCGCTCTTCGAGCGCTTTGAGCCGATCGTCCTGTCAAGCAAGGTCGAGGGATATGTGGGGCATCCGTCTCAGTTAACGCGTCTCGAGAACGTGACGAAGGTCGAAACACAGTAATACTTCCCAGGACAGCTGATCATGAAGGAACTCTCCGTAGCCGAATTTGGCCGACGCCTGGCGCATTTGCTGGTCAGCCTGTTCATCCTCTTATGTGTGACCTTCGTGATCGGCCGCGTCTTGCCCACCGATCCGGTCGGCGCGATTGTCGGCGAGCTCGCCGATCCCGCCGCCTATGCGGCAATGCGGGCGCGCCTGGGGCTCGATCTGCCGATCTACCAGCAGTTTTTCCTCTATCTGAACGGCCTGGCGCATGGTGATTTCGGCACGGCCGTCCTCACCGGCAATCCCGTCTCTTCGGACCTCGCCCAGGCCTTTCCGGCGACGTTCGAACTTGCGACGCTGGCGGTGATCATTTCGACCTTCGTCGGTGTCCCGCTCGGGCTGGTCGCGGCGCTGTTTCGCGATAGCTTCATCGACAAGACGGCCCGGGTGGTCGCGCTCGTCGGTCATTCGATCCCGGTTTTCTGGTTCGGCATCGTCGGCCTCGTCATCTTCTATGCCGGCCTCAACTGGGTCGGCGGGCCGGGCAGGATCGATGTGTTTTACGAAGGCCTCGTCACACCGCGCACCGGCCTGTTGTTGGTCGACAGCCTGCTGCAGGGCGAGACCGAAATCTTCTGGAATGCGCTCGGCCATATCATTCTGCCGGCCGTCATCCTCGCCTATGCGGCGATGGCCTACATCACGCGCATGACCCGCAGCTTCACCCTGGAGCAGTTGAGCCAGGATTATGTCATTGCGGCCCGAGCCAAGGGTGTGAGCCCGCTCGGCACGATCTGGCACCACGTCCTGCCGAACATTGCGGTGCAGCTGATCACCATCCTTGCCATTTCCTATGGCGGTCTGCTCGAAGGCGCTGTCGTGACCGAGATCGTTTTCTCCTGGCCGGGCATTGGCCAGTACATGACGAACGCGCTGATGATCGGCGACATGAACGCCATCGTCGCCGGCACCATCATTGTGGGATTCATTTTCATGTTGTTGAACTTCCTGGCCGACGTCGCTTACGCCGTCTTTGATCCGCGTATGCGGGAGGCGGCCCGATGAGCGACGTCATCCGCAGCGAGATTCAGATCCGCCCTCCAAGCGTGTCGACCCGTGTCGCGGCGTCGTTTGCGCGCGCCGGCCGCAAATTGGCGGCCGAGCCGCTTGGTCTTGGAGGCTTCGTCATCCTCGGTCTGCTTTGCCTGATCGCGATCTTCGCGCCGCTCCTGGCGCCCTACGATCCGGCGATACAGGCGCTTGGCGATGCCTTGCAGCCGCCGAGCCTCGCGCATCTGGCGGGCACGGACGAATTCGGCCGGGATATTTTGAGCCGCCTCATCTTCGGCACGCGCATCACCATCCAGACCGTGCTTTCGATCTCCTTGATCGTCGGCCCGATCGGCCTGTTGATCGGCGTTGTCGCCGGCTTCTTCGGCGGACGCATCGATGCGCTGCTGATGCGCGCCACCGATATCGTTCTGTCTTTCCCGTCGCTGATCCTGGCTCTGGCTTTTGCTGCGGCACTCGGCGCCGGCTTGACCACGGCAATCATCGCGATCTCGCTGACCGCATGGCCGCCGATTGCCCGGCTCGCGCGCGCCGAGGCGCTTGTCGTCAGAAACGCCGACTATGTGGTCGCCGCCCGTCTTTATGGCGCCTCGCCGATCCGCATTCTTCTCCTCTATATCGCGCCGATGTGCGTCCCGTCGGTCATCGTTCGCCTGACGCTCAACATGGCGGGTATCATTCTGACGGCAGCGTCACTTGGCTTCCTCGGCCTTGGCGCCCAGCCGCCGGCGCCGGAATGGGGCGCGATGATCTCCAGCGGCCGCAAGTTCATGCTGGATTATTGGTGGGTTGCCGTGATGCCGGGTATCGCCATCCTCCTCACCAGCCTTGCCTTCAACATCGCCGGAGATGCTCTGCGCGACATTCTGGATCCCCGCCATGCAAGATCGTGATCTGCAGCCCGTTCTATCCGTCGAAGGATTGAGCGTCCGTTTCGGGCGAGGCGCCGTGCCTGCCGTCTCCAACGTCAGTTTCGACGTCGGGCGCGAACGCGTCGGGATCGTCGGAGAATCCGGTTCCGGCAAATCGACGACCGGTCGCGCCATCATGCGTCTTCTGCCGCCGGCCGCGGTGGTCTCGGCCGAACGCCTGGATCTCGCCGGCAGTTCGTTGCTGTCGAAGTCCGAACGTCAGATGGGCGCGCTGCGCGGCAAGGACATCGCGCTGATCATGCAGGATCCGCGCTATTCGCTGAACCCGGTGCTTTCGATCGGCAAACAGATCGCCGAAGCCGCCCGCCTTCACCTCGGTCTTCACAAGAAACAGGCGCATGAGGCTGCCCGCGCCATGCTGGAGCGCGTGCGCATCAGCGATGCGGAGCGGGTCATGGCGCTTTATCCGCATCAGATATCGGGCGGCATGGGCCAGCGTGTGATGATCGCCATGATGCTGCTGGCGCGGCCGAAGCTTGTCATCGCCGACGAGCCGACCTCGGCGCTTGACGTCAGCGTCCGCAAGGACGTGCTGCTGTTGCTCGATGAGCTGGTGCGCGAGAACAATTCCGGACTGCTCCTGATCAGCCACGACATTCGCATGGTGGCAGCCTTTTGCGAGCGCATCATCGTCATGTATGCCGGCCGGATCGTCGAGACCCTGACTCGTCTCGAAGACGCCCGCCATCCCTATACTCGCGGGCTGATAGCGGCGCTGCCCGACCCCAGGAACCCGGTTCGCCGCCTTGCGGTTCTCGACAGGACGAAACTCGATCTGGAGACGGCGCAATGATCAATGTGCGTGACCTCGATGTCGTCTTTGCCTCCGGCAAATCAAGCAACCATGTCGTCAGGGGCATCAGTTTTCAGGTCAACCAGGGGGAGACTCTTGGCATTGTCGGTGAATCCGGATGCGGCAAGTCGACGGTGCTGCGTTGCCTCGCCGGCATGGAGTCCGGCTGGACCGGTCACATCGAGCTTGGCGGCAAACCGATCGGCAAGAAGCGCTCTCGCGAGGAGCTGAAATTTGCCCAGATGGTGTTTCAGGACCCATACGGATCCCTGCATCCGCGCCATCGTATCGGCACCGCCTTGGCCGAGCCGCTGCGCGCCATGCGCCATTCCGATATCTGGTCGAAGGTCGAGAGGGCGTTGATCCAGGTGGGTCTGCCGGCGAGCTTCGCAAACCGCTTTCCGCATGAGCTTTCCGGCGGCCAGCGACAGCGGGTGGCAATCGCCCGGGCCCTGATCCTGTCGCCGCCCATCCTGTTGCTCGACGAGCCGACATCGGCGCTCGATGTCTCGGTCCAGGCCGAAATCCTCAACCTGCTTGCCGATCAGCGAGAGGAAAAGGGCCTGACCTATCTCCTTGTCAGCCACGACCTCGCGGTTATCGGCCATATGTGTGACCGGGTATTGATCATGAAGAATGGTTGCTTCGTCGACGAACTCACCAAAGCGGATCTGCAGGCCGGCACCACGCATGATGCCTATGCGCGAGAGCTGTTCGAAGCGAGCTTTATCGAGGCTTGATATCCTCGAACGTGGTGGGGTTCAGCGATCCTCTGTTGCGACATGGACGCGGTTGACCGCTGCGACGCTACCCCTTTCGACGAGATGGCAGGCAAGCTCGACCCGCCGTCGTGGGGCAGCAAGGCCGAGCATCATGTCGCGCAGCAGATCGAGCGCGGTGGCGCCGAGTTCGCGCATCGGAATATGCACCGTCGACAGCGGCGGATTGAGAAAGGCCGACTGCGGCAGGTCGTCTATGCCCATCACCGAGATGTCCTGCGGGACGGCATAACCCATAGCCTGCAATCCGCGCACCGCGCCATTGGCCAGACTGTCGCCCGCCGTCAGGATGGCGGTGAAGGTGAGGCCTTTCTCGCGGACGAGACGGGTGACGGCTTCCGCGCCGAGTTCCGGCAGCCAGTCTTCGACCTCGAGCACCAGATCGTCATTGGCCGTCAGCCCATGATGCTGCAGGGCATCGCGCCAGCCCTCCAGGCGCCGCTCGATCGTCCGCCGCCCCGGCCTCAGCATAAACAGAATACGTTCATGCCCGGCCTTGATCAGCCGCTCGGCGGCAATGAAGGCGGCCGATCGGTTACAGGGCGTAACACTCGAAAGCCGCATATAGGGATCGTCGCTGTTGACGAGCACGACGGGCTTTCCGAGATCGGCGGCCGCCGCCAGCATCTCCTCCTCGTCGACGGTCAGGATCAGCATGCCGCCAAAGCTCGGATCATCACGCATCTCGGCGACGACCCGGGCTTCATCCCCCTTGTCGGCGATAGGGCGCATCGCCAGTTCGATGCCGAGAGCGGCTGCGCGCGCATTCAATCCTTCGAGCACATAGAGCGTGAACTGGTTGCGGACATAGTCGATCATCGCCACGCCGGAGGCGACGAGCATGACCTTCTTGCCGGCAACGCTCGCCGGCAGGGCGTAGCTGACCGCACTCGCCGTTTCCAGCACCAGCTTGCGAATCTCCGGCCTGACGCCCTTTTCGCCGGCCAGCGCACGCGACACCGTGCTGATCGAGACGCCGCATCTGGCGGCAATATCGTCGAGGCGCGTGCGCCTGCCTTTTTTCTCTTCCGCCGCCATGTCCTCTCCTCGCTCCCGACTACTATGCAAAAATCTTTCAGATTGCGCAAATGGAATGCCTATGCACAATTGTTGCCTGAGGAGTCCGCGACAAGCGGCAGAGCAGGGAGGCTTTGAAATGTGGCTAGGCGGCCAGTCCATGCGTCGGCGTTTTACCCGGCGTCACAAGGCTTGAGCGGGCTGAAATATGACCACTGAGCAGCAATCCCATCTCCGCCGCGCAACGGCGAAGGATAGCCCGATCGTCTACTGGCAGCTCGCCAACCTGTGGCAGGAGCGCTATGACGTCGCCGACCGTCCGATGGACGGCAACATGGATCCGTTTTTCTTCGTCACCAAGACGAAGAATTTCATCCCGCATGAATATCCCTGCCGCACCGAATTCAAGAAATCCTTCTCCGGCCGGCGGCCGCAGCCGACTGCCGAGTTCGACGCTGTCCGCTGGTGGCTTCCCTTTGCCTCCCCGCGTGTCGATCTCTCCGGCTTCTGGTTTCGCCCGACGCGCGTCGGCTGCTGGGCGCGCACCTTCCTCGATGCCCGCTCAGTGGGACCCGCGACGCTTCGCCTGTCGACCTGCGGCGGTGCGATCCTCTTCGTCAATGGCCGCGAGCAGGGCTTCATGGCGCCTTATCAGCGCAATCTTGAAGCCCAGCAGCTCTTCGAGATCGAACTGGCGGCCGGCCTCAACGAGATCCGAGTCTATTTCGACGATCTCGCCGAGCGCGACGCGCGTTTCTATTTTCAGCTGGATTATGTCGAAGGACCGGAAGTTGAAGCCGCCGTGCCCGTTCCCATCGCCGCCGGCGACGCGGATGCGCTGGAGGTCATCCTCGAGGGCATGCGCTTCGACCGCACCGCCTATCTCGGCGAAGATGTCACGATCCTCTTCCCCGTGCCGCTGCCGGTGGCGCTGAGCTGCCATGTCGAGATCGAAGGCGACTTCATGTCGATCGAGCGCTTCGACTATGATTTCGAGCTGGAAGCGGGAGCAACCAAGCTGGAACTCGGAACCTCGGCGGATATGCCCGCCGATTTCCGCCATTTCCGCATCACCTTCAAAACAGGCGAGCTCTCGCTCGGCCGAACGCTCGGCGTCGAGATCTGTCATCCCCAACGCCAGGGGGAAGCGCCCGCCGCTCTGGAGGACCGCGTCGCCGAGGCGCTGGCCGAGGTCGCCGCCCATTCCGAACCCGATACAGTCTGTGCTTTCGCGCGTCTTGCGCAGGGGCAGGGCGGCGAGGAAACCGAGGCGATGATCTCGGCCATGCTGCCTGTTATCGAGGATTGCCACGACTGCGCCGATTTCGTGCTGGTGCCGCTGCTCTTTGCCTATACGCGCTGGAGCGATCTGCTGTCACCGGAGCTGCGCGACAGGATCGAGCACGCCGTCCTCAATTACCGCTATTGGATGGACGAACCGGGCAACGACGTTCAGTGGTATTTTTCGGAAAACCACGCGCTTCTCTTCCATACCGCCGCCTATCTCGGCGGCAGGCTTTTCCCCGATGCCGTCTTCGTCCGTTCCGGCCGCACCGGCGCCGAGCAGATGCAGGTCGGCGAACAGCGTGTCCGCGCCTGGCTTGACCATTTCGAGCGCTGGGAAATGGCCGAGTGGAATTCCGTTCCCTATTTCCCGATCGACCTCAAGGGCCTGACGGCGCTGGCCGCTTGCGCCCCGGATGAGACGATCCGCGACCGGGCGAGTGCCAGCATCGTCCGCCTGATGGAGATCGTCGCCCGCTCGGCCCATCACGGCATGCTGACCGGCAGCCAGGGCCGTTCTTACGAACATACGCTGCGCCCCGGCCGCTCGGTCGAACTCTCCGCTATTGCTCGGCTGCTCTGGGGCCGCGGCTGGTACGGCCGGCGTGTCCACGCTTTGCCGCAGCTTGCCGTCTGCATTCGCGATCATGGCCTGCGTTTTCCAGAAGCGCTTGCGGCGATTGCGGCGCACCAGTCCGACGACGCACAGGAATGGACCTTTTCCCAGGGCGAGAACCGTTTCGCCGCTCTCTACCACTATAAGACCCGCGACACCGCGCTTGGCACCATCGCCCATTATCGTCCCGGCGCCTGGGGCTACCAGGAGACGGTGCTGCATCTGCGCTTGGGCGACCGGCCGGAAGCGCAGATCTGGATCAATCATCCCGGCGAAACCATCCAGTTCGGCTACGGCCGGCCGAGCTTCTGGGGCGGCTGCGGAACGCTGCCGCGCGTGCATCAGTATCGCGATCTGGCGATCCTCGATTTCGAGATCCACGAGGGCCAGCCGGATTTCACCCATGCCTGGTTCCCGCTCGAGGCCTTCGACGACACGGTGGTCGACGGCAATCTGGCGCTCGCCCGCTCAGGCAACGGGATTGCGATGCTGATCGGCAACGGCGCGCTTGAGCCGGTGAAGCAAGGTCCGACGACGGATATCGAGCTGCGGCTGGCTGGCCGCAAGGGCCGCTGGATCGTCCGTCTCTCCGATGTCGGGCGCGAGGGTAGCCTTGACGGCATGCAGGCGCGTTTCGCCACGCTTTCGGCCCGCCGCGACGACGAGGGCGCCTTGATCGTCGTCGATCCGGATTATGGCCGGGTCGTCTTCGAAGAAGACGGCACCGTGCGCGCCGAAGGCCGTATTCTTCGCCCGACGGACTGGTCGGTGCGGGGAGACGCGGTACATCTGAAGATACCGGGCAGGCAGCCTCGGCGCGCGGCCTCGTAGACGACGTGTCCGGCAGGTGGAGGACCCGCCGGACGCAGGAATTGATCGGTCAAGAGGAGGAGAAAATGACCAGAATGAAATCGATCGGCGCGGCTTTTGCTGCGGTTCTCTTGAGTTCCGTTGCCGCCCATGCCGGTGACGTGCGCATCATGTGGTATTCTGACGGCGGCGAAGGCGAGGTAATCAAGGACCTGCTCTCGCGCTTCTCCAAGGCCAATCCCGACGTCAACGTCATCCTCGACGAGGTCTCCTACGACGTCGTCAAGGAACAGCTGCCGGTGCAGCTCGAAGCCGGGCAGGGGCCGGATATCGCCCGCGTCACCAATCTGAAGGCGCCGGCCCAGCACTGGCTCGATCTTCGCCCACTCCTTGCCGATGCGAAATACTGGGACGACAATTTCGGCGCCCAGGCCGACTGGATGCGTCCGGACGGCTCGAATGCCATCACCGGCTTCATGACGCAGCTGACGCTGACCGGCGGCTTCGTCAACAAGACGCTGTTCGAGCAGGCCGGCGTCGAGATCCCCGGCCCGAAGGCCACCTGGGACGACTGGGCGGCGGCCGCCAAGAAGGTCGCCGACAGCCAGAAGGTCTTCGCCATGGCGATCGACCGCTCCGGCCACCGCGTCTCCGGCCCGAACATCTCCTACGGCGCCAATTACATCGCCGCCGACGGCAAGCCGGCGCCGATCGATCAGGGCGCCAAGGACTTCCTCAGCCGCTTCGTCAAGTGGAACGAGGACGGCACCATCAACAAGGATGTCTGGGTTAGTGCTGCCGGCACCACCTACCGCTCCGCCGCCGAGGACTTCATCAATGGCGGCCTTGCCTATCTTTATTCGGGCAGCTGGCAGGTTTCGGGCTTCGCCCAGAAGATTGGCGACAATTTCGACTGGGTGATGGCGGGCAGCCCCTGCGGTTCGGTCGCATGCTCCGGCATGCAGGGCGGCGCCGGTCTGGTTGCCGTCAAATACACCAAGAACCCGAAGGACGTCGCCAAGGTGATGGATTACCTGGCAGGTGCAGACGTGCAGAAGGAATTTGCCGAACGCAGTCTGTTCATTCCGGCGCATAAGGGCGTTGCCGCCGGCCAGATGGACTTCAAGACCGACAATCCGCATGTGCAGGCGGCGCTGAAGGCCTTCGTCGAAGCGGCTGGCCAGACGGCGGCACCTGCCATGAAGCTGCCGGGCTGGAAGTGGTCGGACGCCTATTACAGCGCCATCGTCGCCCGCATCAGCCAGGTGATCGCCGGCGAAATGAAGCTCGACGACGCCTATGCCCGCATCGACGAGGACATCAAGGCCAAGGTCGCCGGCAACTGACGGAAGAACAGATGACGGCGAAGACGGCTTCTTCTGAACCATCGGCAAGAACCGGTCTGCGGCAGGCGCTGCTTGCGCCTGTCCGGCTTGTCATGGGGCTCGTCGACATTCCCATGCGCGGCTGGCAGAAGCTGACCGGGCTGAACGGCATGGCGGGCGTCTTCCTGGCGCCCAACATGCTGATCTTCACCGTCTTCGTGCTGCTGCCGCTGGTGATCAACTTCATCTATTCGACGACGAGCGGCAGCGCCATCTTCCTGCAGAACAGGACCTATGTTGGCGCCGACCAATACCGAATCCTCTTCGATTGCGGCAGCTATCTCGACCCTTCGACCTGCGCGGCCGACACCTTCTGGGCGGCCGTGCGAAACACCGCCGTCTTCGTCGTCTTCCAGGTGACGGTGATGCTGATCGCAGCGCTCGCAACGGCGCTGATCCTCAACCGCGAGCTTTCCAATCGCGGCTTCTGGCGCGCCGTCTTCTTCTTCCCGGTGTTGCTGTCGCCTGTCGTCGTCGGCCTGATCTGGAAATGGATCCTGCAGCGTGAGGGCCTGTTGAACTATGCGCTGAGCCCCTTCGGCTTCGAGCCGTTCTCCTGGCTCAGCGATCGTTTCTGGGCTTTCTTCTTCGCCGTCTTCGTCTCGGTCTGGGCGCATATGGGCTTTTATGCGCTGATCCTGCTCGCCGGCCTGCAGGCAATCCCGCGGGATCTCTACGAGGCGGCGGCAATGGACAGCGCCCGTCCGACCCGTATCTTCCGGCGCATCACCCTGCCGCTTCTGATGCCGAACCTCATCGTCGTTCTGGTCTTGGCGCTGATCCGCGCCGTGCAGATCTTCGACGAGGTCTTCGTGCTGACCGGCGGCGGCCCGGGCACCAGCACCATGTACATCACCCAGTATATCTATGAGACCGGTTTTGCGAGTTCGCTGCGCAATCCAGGGCTGGCGTCGGCTGCCTCGATCCTGATGGGCATCGTGCTCGTCATCCTGACCCTGGTCCAGCTCGGCGTCAGTAACCGCAACGAGAAGAAGGGAGCACGCCAATGAGCGCTGTCTCTGCCTTTCTGCTCCGCCGCCGTGGCCGAGGCTGGCATTGGACGGATGTGGTCACCTGGATCTGGCTGATTTCAGGCGTGATCCTGATGTTCGGCCCGGCCGTCTGGCTGGTCTTCTCATCGTTCAAGACGCCGGCGGCCCTTGCCGAGTTCCCGCCCTCCTTCCTGCCCTATGTCACCGAGCAGGCAGTGGTGCCGGGATACGACAAGCCGTTGCCGCTCTATAATGTCGCAATGCCGGATGGCAGCACCCGCGTGCTCGCCGAAGTGCGCCGCATCGGCATCATCGGCCAGATGGTCGATCCGAAACAGCCGGGCGAAATCGTCAAGGCGAATATCAAGGACCGCACACCGGTGCGCCAGGTCGAATTCGCCGGCGGCAACTACACCGAACCTTTCCAGCGCTTCGATTTCTTCCTGTTCCTGCGCAACTCCGTCTTCGTCACCGTCGTGGCGACGGCCATTACGCTGCTCGTCAATTCCATGGCCGCCTTCGCGCTGTCGAAATACCAGTTCCCCGGCCGCACCGCCGTCATGCTGATGATCCTGGCGACTCTGATGGTGCCGCTTTCGGTCATCGTCGTGCCGCTCTATTCCGTCATCGGCACGCTAAACCTCTTCGACAGCCTATGGGGCGTCATTCTGCCGACGGTCGCCACCCCGACGGGCGTCTTCCTGCTCAGGCAATACATGCTGACGATCCCCGACGAATTGCTCGACGCCGCGCGCATGGACAAGGCCAGCGAGTGGCAGATTTACTGGCGCATCATCCTGCCGCTGTCGGCGCCGGCACTGGCGGTGCTGGCGATCTTCTCGGTCGTCTGGCGCTGGAACGACTTCCTCTGGCCGTTGATCGTGCTCTCGCGCAAGGAACTCTATACGCTGCAGGTCGGCCTCAACGTCTATGCCGGCGAACTCAATGTGCAATGGCACTACATCCTCGCCATGACCGTCGTCTCGATGATCCCGGTCGTGCTGATCTTCGTCTTCCTGCAGCGCTTCATCACCACAGGCATCGCCGGCTCGGGGCTCAAATAGGCCAGCTATAATTTGAACAGGAGAGTGCATGAGCGGGCTCGAGCTCAGGAACATCGTCAAGAATTTCGGCGCCGTCGAGGTCATTCGCGATGTCTCGCTGCATGTCAATGACGGCGAGTTCGTCGCTTTCGTCGGCCCTTCCGGTTGCGGGAAATCGACGCTGCTGCGCCTCATCGCCGGCCTCGATAAGCCCACCGGCGGCAGCATCGCCATCGATGGCAAGGATGTCACCGCTATCAGCGCCGCCGATCGCGGCTTGGCCATGGTCTTCCAGTCCTATGCGCTCTATCCGCATATGAGTGTCAGGGAAAACCTCGCCTTCGGTCTCGAGAACACCAAGGTGGCGAAAGCCGAGATCGAAGCGCGCATCACGGATGCCGCGCGCATGCTGGAGATCGAGCCCTTCCTGCAGCGCCGTCCGGGCCAGCTCTCCGGCGGCCAGCGCCAGCGCGTCGCCATCGGCCGCGCCATCGTGCGGCGGCCGGATGCCTTCCTGCTCGACGAGCCGCTGTCCAATCTCGACGCCGAACTCAGGGTCAGCATGCGGGCCGAACTGGCGGCCCTTCACGCCCGCCTGAAGGCGACGATGATCTATGTCACCCATGACCAGGTCGAGGCGATGACGCTGGCCGACCGCATCGTCGTCTTGAGAAGCGGCAGGGTCGAGCAGGTGGGAACGCCGCTGGAACTCTATAACAACCCGGCCAATCGTTTCGTCGCCGGCTTCATCGGCGCGCCGCACATGAATTTCCTCGAAGGTGCGATTGTTGGTCACCAGGGCGGTTTCGCTGAGGTCGAAACCGTTGGTGGCCATCGTCTCTCGGTGATTGCCAAGGAGGCACGCCCGACGGGCGAAAGGGTCAGCATCGGCATCCGCCCGCAACACATCACCCTGGCCGATGCGGCCTCAGCGAGCAGACTGGACACCCGCGTCACCCTTGTCGAGGAACTGGGCTCGGAGACCGTCGTCCACGCCGACGCAGGCGGGAAGAAGCTGATTGCGGTCTTTGCCGGCCAGCAGCGGATGAAATCGGGCGACAGCCTGCCGCTGCATCTCGATCCCCATGTGCTGCACCTCTTCGGCGAGGACGGGCGGCGCCTGTCCTGATAGGCCGCGAGAGCTGGTCTCGCGCTCGCGCAGACAAACGACGCCGTCCCCATCATCCTGCGACATCGGCGCAGGCAAGCCAGCCGTCCGACGCTGACGTCGGGACGATGGGGCAAGGTCAGGGATCCATGCCCGGCGGATCCGGCATGATGCCCGACGGAATGATGGGGCGGAGCATGATGATGCCGTCCGGTATGATGGACGGCATGCCGATGATGGCGATGCGCGGACACATGATGAAAATCATGTTCGCGGTCGCCGACGCCGACGGAGACGGCGCGCTGTCCTTCGAGGAGGTGACGGCGATCCACAAGCGCATATTCGACAGCGTGGACGCGAACAAGGACGGCAAGGTCACGACCGACGAGTTGCAGGCGTTCATGCGGCCGTAGCGGGGCCTGGGATCCAGCCTCGGCTCTGCGAATAGTCGCGGAGTCGCCGAGGATATGATAGGATCGCAATGCATTGACCATGGGAGGGGTAAATGCGCCAAGTCCTTCTGTGTCTGATCCTTTGCGCGCAATCCGCATCGACGGCGGCGGCGTCCGAGCTCGCCATTTTCCACACCGCTTCGTTCGGCGGCAGCCGGTCGGTCAGCCTCAGTCTGGCAGAGGGCGGTCCCGCCCGCGATCGCGCCTTTGATTTCGATGTAGTCATCACGTTGTCGGAATTCGACGGTGACGGGACGGTGCTCTATCGGGACGGGGGAAGACACCAGGCGAGCGTGCGCTGCGTTGCGCCCGCCATGGTGCGGATCAATTCCGCCGACTATGTGATCGACCTGTCGACGCGGCCGGGAACCGACTGGAAGCACGATCTCTGGGCGGCGCTCTGCACCGCTCCGGTTTCCTGAGCGGCAGCTTAGCGTGGCTTGATTGATCGAGGCGTCAGACCTTCCGGGGACGAACCTCCATAAACACGTATGGGGCGGCGGTTCCCGAGGGGATCGCATAGACGTCATAGACCGCGGCCGGATCGACACCCATTCCCAATGAGCCGGACGGCATCCCCGGCACGGCCAGTCCTCGGACCGGCGGCCGCTCTCGGAGCAGGCGCTGCACGGCCTCGAGCGGAACATGTCCCTCAAGGTAGTATTCCTCGACGACGGCGGTGTGGCACCCCTCCAAGTCGGCAGGTACGCCCAGCCGTGCCTTGACCGCGCCAAGGTCGTCGGTGTCGCGGGCGTCGACGGAAAATCCTGCCGCGGCCATCGCCTTCGACCATTCATGACAGCAGCCGCAGTTCGGATCCTTGTAGACGGTCATCTTCGCCGGGGCGGCGCGGGCTCCTGCGCCAAGGAAAGCCAAGGCCGATGCCGCCAACGCGATGAAGCTTCTCCTGTGCATCGTCTCCACTCCTCGATGTCCCGCCGCCCAGACCCGTCCGGGCGGCGGGAGGTGGCTATTTTACTTCGGTGACGGTCAACTTGCCATTCACGCGTTCGGCAACGAACTCGATGTTCGAACCTTCCTTCAGTCTTTCGAGCAGAGCCGGGTCTTCGACCCGGAAGACCATCGTCATCGCCGGCATGTCGAGGTTCTTCAGGTCCTCATGCTTGATGGTGACCTTCTTTGCCTTGACGTCGACCTTGTTGACGACGCCCTTGGTGAATTCCTCAGCGAACGCACCGAAGGCCGCACTGGCGGAAAGCAGGGCGGCTACGCCGATTTTGATCATTGCGGTTTTCATGCTTGTGGCTCCTTTTTGCGGGTTACTTGCCAGCGACGGTGACGTCGCCGTGCATACCGGCCTCGTAGTGGCCGGGGATCAGGCAGGCGAATTTGAACTCGCCGTCGGTGGTGAACTTCCAGACGATCTCGCCGGATTGGCCGGCCGGAAGACGGATGGAGTTGGCGTCGGCATGTTCCATTTCCGGGAACTTCTCCATGACCTTCTTGTGCTCCAGGATCTTGTCTTCCTGATCGAGCACGAATTCGTGGTCGACGGTTCCGGCGTTCTTGATCGCGATCTTGACCGTCTGCCCTTTGCGGACGTTGAAGACGGCGGGGGTGAACAACATTTTCCCGTCGTCGGTTTCCTTCATCGTGACGCGGATCGTCTGCGTCGCCTTGGCCTTGTCGCCGGGTTCTCCGATAGCCATCTTCTCGCCGTGGCCACCGGCATGATTGCCTGAGGCAAGTGCTGATGACGCGATTGCTGCGAAGGCCAGTGCCATGAGATAATTCTTCATCCGTAATTCCTTTTCGATGTTGAGATTGGACCTCAGCCGTTTGTCGGCTTCGGCGTGATTTGCGTTTCCGCGTCTTTGGCCTTGGTCGCGTCCGGAAGTTCTCCGGTCCACTCCCAGGCCTGCGTTCCGGGCGGGTTTTCGTACCAGCCGGGATCTGAGTAATCGTCTGCCGAGATCCCCTCGCGGACCTTGACGACCGAGAACATGCCCCCCATTTCGATCGGACCATGCGGTCCCCAGCCGGTCATCATCGGAACGGTGTTCTCGGGGATGGGCATTTCCATTTCGCCCATGTCGGCCATGCCCTTGGTGCCCATGGGCATGTATTCCGGCTGCAGCTTCCTGATCTTCTCGGCGACCTTCGACTTGTCAGCGCCGATGAAGGTTGGAATGTCGTGACCCATGGCGTTCATCGTGTGGTGCGACTTGTGGCAGTGGATCGCCCAGTCGCCGAGATACTTTGCGTCGAACTCGTAGGCACGCATCGCGCCGACGGGGATGTCGATGCTCACCTCCGGCCACCGCGCTTCCGGCCGCACCCAGCCGCCGTCGGTGCAGGTCACTTCGAAATCGTAGCCATGCATGTGGACCGGATGGTTGGTCATCGTCAGGTTGCCGACCCGAACGCGCACCCGGTCATTCCTGGACACGACGAGAGGGCTGATGTCCGGGAACACGCGGCTGTTCCAGCACCACATGTTGAAGTCGGTCATCTCCATGATCCGCGGCACGTAGGAGCCGGGGTCGATGTCGTAGGCGTTGAGCAGGAAGACGAAGTCCCGGTCGACGCGCATGAACTTGGGATCTTTCGGATGGATCACGAAGAAACCCATCATGCCCATGGCCATCTGCACCATCTCGTCGGAATGCGGGTGGTACATGAAGGTGCCGGATTTCACGAGGTCGAACTCGTAGACATAGGTCTTGCCGACTGGAATATGCGGCTGCGTCAGACCGCCGATGCCGTCCATGCCCGACGGCAGGATCATGCCGTGCCAGTGGATCGTCGTGTGCTCGGGCAGCTTGTTGGTGACGAAGATGCGAACGCGATCGCCTTCGACAGCCTCGATCGTCGGTCCCGGTGACTGTCCGTTGTAGCCCCACAGATAGGCGGTCATGCCGTCCGCCATCTCGCGTTCGACCGGTTCGGCGACGAGGTGGAATTCCTTGACGCCATTGTTCATCCTGTGCGGCAGGGTCCAGCCGTTCAGGGTGACGACCGGCTGGTATTCAGGGCCGGAGGTAGGGAGGAGCGGCGGCTGCATGTCAGCCGATTCCATCGTCGGGGCCTCGGGCAGACCCATTGCCGATGTCTTCGTCCAGGCGGCTGTGGTGAGCAGAGCAGCGCTGGCGCCAAAAAGTTGTCGTCTGTTGAACATGGTGTGTCCTTTCTCAATGACCGCCGCCAGCGCTGCTTTCGGAAGCAGCGGCGACCTCGGTCTCTGCCGCCGCCTTCGTGGCGCCGCCGCCGTAGATCGCAGGCGCCAGATCGGCTTCGGCCAGCCAGAAATCTCGCTTCGCGTTGACGGAAAGCAGGGTGGAGTTGATCTTGTCGCGGGTGTCCGTCAGCAGCTCGAAGGTGTTCGAGATCATGCCGTTGTAGGTCAGCAGGGATTCCTCCTCGACCTTGGTGCGCAGCGGCACGACGTTGTTGCGGTAGTGCCGCGCGATATCGTAGTGCGAGCGGTAAGCCTCGTAGGCGGAGCGTGCTTCCGAGCGGACGTTGACGGCTTTTTCAGCCAAAAGGTTCGCCGCCCGCATGTAGGCCAGCTCGGACTTGCGCATCCGGGCCTTGCCGGTGTCGAAGATCGGGATGGCGAACTCAAGCTCGACTTGCGCAGTGGTCCTCGTTTTCGTCTCGTCGTCCTCGATTTCCCGTTCCGTTTCGAAACCGGTCAGGATCTCGAGGTCGCTGACATAGCGCGTCGCCTCGGTGAGGCCGTAGGATCTGGCCGTGGCCTCAAGGTCGAGCTTAGCGATCTGCAGGTCGATGCGGTTCCTAAGGGCTTCGGCCTCGATGGTGTCGCGTCTGACGACGGATTTGGGGAGCGGCGGCAGGCTGTTCGGGACCCGGTAGTCCAGATCGGAGCCCCAGAGACCCATCAGCCGCGTCAACTCCTCCTTGGCGAGACGGGCCGCCAGCCGGGCCTTCGCCGTTTCTCCGGCGAGTTCGGCGACGAACACATGTTCACGGGCCTGGGCGCCCTTGGCCATCGCGCCTGTCTCGCCGAGTTTCTCGGCGAGTTCCGAGGCCGCGTCGGCAGCCGCCTGAGCGTGCTGGAGCTGCCCGACATTCTCCCATGACGCGACCGCGCCGATCCAGGCGCGCCTGGTATCAGCGGCGACCTGAAGCGTCTTCACCGCCGCGATCAATTGCGCCTGGCGGAAGCGGGTGTCGGCGATCGCCACGTCCCGGTTCCTCGTGGCGAGCGCCAGGATGTTCGTCGTGATCATCCCCTCGATCGTTTTGAACGCCCCCAGCTCCGGTGTCCCCATGCCTGTCGTGCCGATGGAGACGGTCGGATTGATGAACATCGTCGACTGCCAGGCGTCGGCGGCGCTGTCGCCCAGATCGGCATAGGCGGCCTGGAGGCCCTTGTTGTTGAGCAGCGCGATCTGGACGGCCGTCTCGACGTCGAGAGGCTTCGTTCGAGCAAGCAGGCCTTTGACCTGCGCGGCCGCCGATCGGGCCTGGTTCTGGTTTTGGATCCAGACGGTCTCTTTCGCCGTGACCGTAGCGGTTTTGTTGGCAACGGAGGTGAAGCCCGCCTCCTTGCGGGAATAGTCGGTACCTGTAACGCAGCCGCTCAAGGCGAGCGGGAATGCCAGCGCCGCGATCAGTCTTGTGGTGCCGATCATGAGCCGTCTCCATTCATGGGAGACTGCAGCTCGTTCTGTCTGCGCCAGGGTTTGGGATCGACCGGCTGGCGGGCGACGTAACCTGTGATCGGCGACCTGTATGCCGCCGGAAGCGCGGACGGCTGAATGACCGCGGTGGGAAATGCCACCACATCGGGAGGAAGCGTGGATGCGCAGCCACCGGCAACAAGCGGCAGCCCCACCACGAAAAGCGAGGGTTTCATTTTGAAATATCCGAATAGGAGATAGCCTACGGCGCGCTCGCCCAGGAACAGGCAAGCGTCCGACTAGACCCGATCAAGCGGGTGCGTTTCTATTCAGATATTCGGGGGACGGTTGAGGGTCGGCAGTTCGCCAAGGGTCGTCCGGTCGTCGATGAACTGCCGGATCGAGGTTACGACCGGTCCGCCGACATCCTGGCCTTCACAAATAATGCCGAGCCCGCCACAGAAATCCTTGCAGCATTCTTGCTTGACGGGCTTCGATACGCCATCGGCGTCACCGCTGGCCTCGCCTTGGGAGTGGCCATGGGCAGCCATCTTCGTCATGTCATGGCCATCGTGATGCTGCATGGCATCGGTTTCTGACACGGCCGCTGCCATTTCGGGGAACGAGGAGCCATGCATGGCGGCGCTGGCGTTCGACAGCGAGTACCCCGCCAGTGATACGATCATCACCAGCCGCATCATCACGAGCAGCCTGCTCATTGCGATTCGGTACATCTTGCCCATGCTCCTCGAACTACATGCAAAGCAGCTCGATTTCAATTGCAACTCACCTGTCGTCAATGTTCGAGTCCTTTATGTGGCACGAACATCATCCCTTTCACGATCCTGGTGTTCGCCGCCAAGACCGGCCGCTATGTTGTGCTGACGCTGGCCACCCTAGAATTTCTCGGCTGACCGCTTCCGGCGCGAGAACACCATGCGGTCGACCGTCTCGTCACGGGCGACCAGCGTGTGCCAGGCCGCTGCGGCGAGGTGCAGCGCGACCATCGCCAAGATAATCTTCGACCCGATCACGTGATACGGCGCGATGGCGAACGAGAGATAGCTCGCGACGAACCCCATGCAGGCCTGTCCGATGATTGCGACGTAGAAGCCGTAGTGAAGCGCCTTCGCGGCTCGCTCGGCCCATGAATTCGGCCCGTTGGTTTCGGGCGGTTGAAGGAGACGAAGAACCAGCCGCACGCCCATCAGTAGGCCGATCATCATTCCCGCATAGTTGTGAAGCTGGTGCTGGACGACGTCCCAATAGGACGGTGTGAGACCCATGTGGACGGCGTGGTGGGTTCTCTCGATGCTGCCGCCGGTCAGATACTGAACCGGCACCATGAAGGCGACGAGCCAGTGGAGTCCTATCTGGGCGAGCGAGTAGCCACTCTTCATCGATCCTCTCCGAGCGAGAGGCGCAGACTAACCGGCGACAGTTAATGCTTTCTCATCGCTCGGTTGCGAAAAGATCTACGTGCTGCAGATCAACCGCCGATTGGAAGCTGGGAATGCGCCCGCCGCCTGACGGGCGCGCATCCGCCCTCTTGCTGCCCAGATAAAGACGGATATCCGGTCACGGCATCGGATATCCGTGCAGCATCATGGTCACCAAATCCAGACGGCTTCGTCGATGAGATTAACAGCTGACACCAGCAAATTCGGACTGTTTGCCTTCATGGCGGCGGTCCTGATGACGGCGGCCATGGTTTCCGCCGAGGAGGACGTTGTCGCGATTCGGCAGGCGGACATGAAAGCCATGGCCGCAGCGGCAAAGACGATCTCCGGCATGTTCAAGGATTCGACGACCTACAAGGCCAGCGAGTTCCAATGGGCGGCCGACACCATCCGCGACAGGTCTGGAGGCGTTCTCTCTGCACATTTCGCGTCCGCGACCGATAGTCGGCAGTCGAAGGCCGGACCGAACATTCTTAATGAGCGCGACCGGTTCGACCGCATCGCCAACGACCTGCGCGACTACGCCGTCGCGCTGGATGCCGCCGCGCAAAAGAACCCCGGGCCGATGACTGCCAGCATGCGCATGAAGCCCGGAGAGGCGATGGGCGGCGGTCCTTTCGGCACCCACGTCCGCAACGAGCACGAACTGTCGACGATGGCGGCGGAACACGCGTTCCACCTCATGCTACAGACCTGCACGACCTGCCACAGCCGGTTCAGGATGGAATGACGGCGGCCACTCGCGGGACGCGTCTACGTGCAACACGCCCGAATACTGATTGAGGACAGATCGGCTTCCCGGCAGCGGTCGATCCCTAGTCGTAGTGACTCGACAAAGAAAAGCCCGCGCCGACGCGCGAGCCTAATTCATATCAGAGCAGCTTTAGTGGCTGTTCTTGTGGCTTTGTTGACCAGCCTTTACATGCTGTTCTTGGCTGCCGCCGCGGGTTCCGCTGGACTGCGCGTCGCGGCCGGCTGAGGCGTCGCGGGCATTGGAGTCGTTCTTGTGACTCTGCTGCCCAGCCTTGACGTGCTGTTCATGGGATCCACCTTGGTTTGCCATTCGGTTCTCCTTGGTTGTTGAACGAGGCCACGTCGACCTCAATGGGAAAACCTCGCTCCGGCGCATGCGTTCCGCATTTTAATATTTCGTGATCTCCGCTCGAAAACAACAGGATGAGGAAACGAACCGGGCGGGTAGGGAGCTCGCCTGCCACTGCGTTGGCCACCGGGAGAAAGCGGAAAAATCCCGATGTTCTCCAGCACCGCCGCGTCCGCTTGGCGCGGCCCGCAACCTCGATCAAAAAATGCGCATGTCGGCGAAAAGGTTCCAGGAAAACAACCGCATCCATCCATGCCTGAAGCCTCTATGCGGCTTGCGGGCTCTTTCCAAATCGACGGGTCGCTCTAGCTTAAAGAGTACCTGACGAAAAGGAGAAAACCATGACCGACGCACCGAATACGGCGACCCCGGCGCGGAGAGTGTTGCGTGGCCGCCCCTATAGCATCGGCGAATTTGCCAGGAAATATCGGCTCGACGACAAGGAGGCAAAGCGCCTCTACGAGAAGTTCGGCCCGTCCGCCACCGAACTTGACCTGTTGATGGCGGCAAAGCGGCGCCCACCGGGCCTGCCGACCAATCTCGACGCCTGACGGGCGCCATGGGGATCCGAACCGGAAGCTGCCTTTGCGGGGCGGTCGCCTACAGGGTGGAAGGCGAGCCGCTTCGCACCGGCCTCTGCCACTGCGCCGATTGCCGCAAATCGAGCGGCTCGGCCTTCGTCTTCTTCGCAGTCTGGCCGCGTCAAGCTTTCTCCCACAGCGGCGAGATCGCCACCTTCGCCGGCCGCAGCTTTTGCCCCGTCTGCGGCGGCAGGCTTTTCTGCCTCCGGGAAGATGAGGCGGAACTCCGCCTGGGGTCCCTAGACACTCCACCGACCGACCTTGCGCCTAGCTATGAGGTCTGGATCAAGCGGCGTGAACCGTGGTTGCATCCGTTGCCCGGCGCGGCCCAATTTGCCGAGGATGCGAACTGACCGGCGCTAAAGCGCGTCGCGATCGAGCTTGCCGCGCTTTAGATCTTTGATTTTCCGCATGTCGTGATCGCAAAACCGCTGCACAGTTTTGCGCGACATGCTCAGTCGCACCGAAACTTGACTTTCCTTACCAATATTTCATTTCACCCATCTGCAATTCCGTGCCAGTTCGGCGGCAGTGCTAATCGCCGGTTCATCTGCGTTGTGATTATTTCGCCGCAGAGGCCGCAAGCGGCCACTGACTGATTGAGGACGACATGAACAAAATCGTAAGCGGCAGCGAAACCGGAGCAAAGACAGGCGCAGCGTCCGATCTCGCCGCAGTCCTTGCGGCATCGGGACGGCAGGGCAAGCGCAGCCGCTGGCGCGGACGCCTGATCATCCTGCTGATCCTCATCGCTGCTGCCGCAGTCGCCGCTTATGTCTATATGGGCCGTGGGCAAAGCGAATTGAGCTATGATACCCAGCCAGCAAAACGCGGCGACCTGACGGTGCTGGTCACCGCCACCGGCTCCGTGCAGCCGACCGAGCAGGTGGATATATCGAGCGAGCTTTCCGGCACGGTTCGCGACGTTAATGTTGATTACAACAGCACGGTCAAATCAGGCGAAGTGCTCGCTCTCCTCGATACCAACAAGCTCGAGGCGGATGTGAAGAGTTCGCGCGCCAAGCTCAATTCGGCCAAGGCGAACGTCGTCAAGGCCAATGCCGATATGCAATCGGCAGGCACCTCGCTCGAGCGGTTGAAGAGCCTGGTCAGGAGCAACGTCTCCACCCAGCAGAGCCTCGACGACGCCAGCTACAAATATGATTCCGCCGTCGCCGCCAAACAGATCAATGAGGCCGAGGTCCTTGCCTCGGAGGCCGACCTGCAGCTTGCCGAAGTCAATCTCGCCAAGGCGAAGATCATCTCGCCGATCGACGGCGTCATCCTCACCCGCTCCGTCAATCCGGGCGCCACGGTCGCAGCCTCGCTTTCGGCGCCGATCCTTTTCACCATTGCCGGCGACCTGAAGAAGATGGAGCTGCAGGTCGATGTCGACGAGGCCGATGTCGGCCAGATCGCTGTCGGCCAGAAGGCGAAATTCACAGTCGACGCCTATCCCGACCGGAGCTTTCCCGCCGAGATCGAGCAGATCCGCTTCGCCTCCGAAGTGGTCAACAATGTCGTGACCTATAAGGCGGTTCTATCCGTGGACAATGCCGATCTGTTGCTGCGCCCCGGCATGACGGCGACGGCCGACGTCACCGTCGAGGCCGTCAAGGATACGCTGATGGTGCCGAACGCTGCGCTGCGCTACGCCCCGGCGCAGGCGGAAAGGCGCGGCCGCGGCATTTTCGGAATCTTCGGCCCGCCACGCCAGCGCAACAACAATGCCGGCCCGGCGCTGAAGGGTGCTGAGCGTCGTGTCTGGGTGCTGCGCAATGGTCGCCCGGCGCCTGTTGTCATCCAGGTCGGCTCATCCGACGGCCAGTTCACCCAGGTCGTCTCCGGCGACATCAAGGAAAACGACGCACTGGTGACCGACGCCACGACGCGTGCGAACTAGGCGGAGAGACGGATGGCAAGCCCGCCGCTCATCGAATTCAGACAGGTCTCGAAAATCTACGGCGAGGGTGAGGCGGCGATCCGCGCGCTCGACCACGTCGACCTTGCGATCAACGCCCATGAATTCGTCGCGATCATGGGGCCGTCTGGCTCCGGCAAATCGACGGCGATGAATATTCTCGGCTGCCTCGACGTGCCGAGCGACGGCGACTACATCTTCGAAGGCATTCCGACCAGCGGCTTCGACCGCAGCCAGCTGACGCTGCTGCGCCGCCACATGCTCGGCTTCGTCTTCCAGGGCTTCAACCTCCTGTCGCGCACCTCGGCCGTCGAAAATGTCGAGCTGCCGCTGATCTATCGCGGCATGGCGGTGCGCGAGCGGCGCGAGCGGGCCCGCGAAGCCCTGGCGCTGGTCGGCCTCACCGGGCGCGAACATCACAAAACACAGGAACTGTCCGGCGGCCAGCAGCAGCGCGTCGCTATCGCCCGCGCCATCGTTACCGAGCCGGCGCTGCTGCTCGCCGATGAGCCCACCGGCAATCTCGACACCAGGACCAGCGTCGAGATCATGGATCTGATGACGCGGCTGAACCGCGAGCAGGGCATCACCATCGTCATGGTCACCCATGAGCCCGATATCGCCGCCTATGCCCAGCGGCTGCTGCGTTTCGTCGACGGCAAGCTGGAGACTGAGGTCGAGCACCGGAGGAGGGCGGATCATGTTCTTTGAGACGCTGAAGCTGGCGCTGCGGGCCATCAGCCGCAACATGCTGCGCTCGTTCCTGACGGTGCTTGGTGTCGTCATCGGCGTTGCCGCTGTCATCGCGCTGGTGACGATCGGCAACGGCACGACTGCACAGGTCTCGACCGAGCTGTCGCGGCTCGGCACCAACATGCTGTTCGTCCGCCCCGGCCAGTTCGGCCCCGGCCGGGCGAGCTCCGAGGCCAAGCGCTTCAGCGTCAAGGACGTCGCGGCTATCCGCGACCAGATCGGCGGCCTCAGGGCCGTGGCGCCGCTCAACCAGTCCACAGCGACCGTCATTTTCGGCGGCCAGAACCATTCGACCAGCGTCTCCGGCACCACCAATGACTATTTCATCGCACAGGACTGGAATCTGGCGCTCGGCCGCAATTTCCTGCCCGCCGAGGAACGCGGCCAGGCGCGCTGCATCATCGGCGAGACGGTGCGCTCGCAGCTCTTCGGCAGCGCCGACCCCACAGGCCAGCAGATCCGCGTCGGCAAGGTCTCATGCCCCGTCATCGGCGTGCTGGCCAAGCGTGGTCAGTCCGGCATGGGCAACGACCAGGACGATGTCGTCATCATGCCGGTCAAGGTGTTTCAGCGGCGCATCAGCGGCAACAGCAACGTGCCGCAGATCATCATCTCGGCGCGCGACGGCGTCTCCACAGCCAAGGTGCAGTCCGATGTCGAAAATCTCCTGCGCGAGCGCCGCAAGATCGTGCCCGGCCGCCAGGACGATTTCAACGTCAACGACATGACCCAGATCGCCGAAGCGATGACCGGCACGACGACGCTGCTGACCGGCCTGCTCGGCGCCGTCGCTGCGATCAGCCTGCTCGTCGGCGGCATCGGCATCATGAACATAATGCTGGTCTCCGTCACCGAGCGCACCCGCGAGATCGGCATCCGCCTGGCGATCGGCGCGCTGGAAAGCCAGGTGCTCACCCAGTTCCTGGTCGAAGCGGTGGCACTGTCGCTGTTCGGCGGCATCACCGGCATCGTGCTAGGCTTGAGCCTCGGCTTCGGCGCTGTAACGCTCCTGAAAGTGCCCTTCGTCTTCAGCCCCCTGATGGTCGCCGTCGCCTTCCTGTTCTCCGCGGCGATCGGCATGATCTTCGGCTATTTCCCGGCGAGAAGGGCAGCGCAGTTGAACCCCATCGAGGCGCTGCGACACGAATAAATGCGCCGTGGCAAAACGCGTGATGTCCCTCTACTCCTGTTAATCGAACGCAAGCGCTATCGGAGGCTGGCATCATGCCGCTCAACAGACTGGTGATCTACGCTGGGAATGTCGAGGAAACGGCGCGCTTTTATGAGAAGCACTTTGGTTTCAAGGCGACCAGCCTGCCTGGCGACAGGATCATGGAACTCATCGCCCAGGACGGCGGTGCGAACATTATGTTGCACCGGGCCGCCAAGGGGCAGCGGAGCGGTCAATCCATCGTCAAGCTGGTCTTCGACGTAGAGGATGTCGAGGCCTTTTGCAGGCGATGCGCGGAGAATGGGCTGGAGTTCGGTCCTATCCATAAAGCTGACGGTTATTTGTTCGCCAATGCAAAAGACCCGTGTCAAAATTCGATCTCGGTTTCCAGCCGGGCGTTCCGCAAGGGGTGACCGAGGGGTAGTGCCGGCCGGCCTGATGACATAGGCGAGGCGGTGTGCGTCAGTAGGCCGGGGCGGGTGGCACGAGCCTTCATCACGGTGACGTCAATGCCTCGCCGGTTTTCGGCAGCCTCACTATGTTATCTATCTGTCTCTATTCTGATATTCAGTGCCGACTTGTCTTCGGTTTTTGACCGTGCCACAATGTGATATATCAGTTTCAGGCGACGGATCTCCGCATGCAGACGTCACAAAGCCATCTTGCCTATCTCGCGCTGGAGCATCTGATCGTGACGCTGGCGTTGAAGCCCGGCGCGCTCGTCACCGAAAAGCAGTTGATCGATATGGCCGGCCACGGGCGTACGCCGGTGCGCGAGGCGATCCAGAAGCTCGCCTGGCAGGGGTTGATCCTGGTCAAGCCGCGCGTCGGGCTGCAGGTGGCCGAAATCGCACCGGACGATCACGGCAACGTCATGCAAGTGCGCCGTGAGTTGGAGCCGATCGCGGCAAGCCTGGTCGCCGAACATGCCAGCGACGATCAGCGCGCGCGACTCAACGACTGCGCCCGCGCGATGGAGGAATGCGCCGTCACCGGCGATCTCGCCGGCTTCTTCGCCGCCGACAAGGCTTTCGACGAAATCCTTGAGGATGCCTGCCCGAACGGCTTCATCACGGCAGCACTCGGCCCGGTGCAGACGCATTCACGTCGCCTCTGGTACTCCAAGGCAAGCCCGGAGCGCATGGATCGCGCCATCGCGCTGCACGTCGCCGTCATCCGCGCCATCCATCAAGGCAGGCCGGATGAGGCGCGCGCCGCCATGGCGGTGCTGATCGATTACCTCAGCCAGACATAGAAACGGCTCCGTTTCCGGAGCCGCCACAGGTCTGATTGTCACAAATGCTTTAGCCGACGAAAGCGCGCTCGATGACGAATTCGGCGGGCTTGCTGTTGGCGCCTTCATCGAGGCCGGCCTTTTCGAGCAGTTCCTTGGTATCCTTCAGCATCGCCGAGGAACCGCAGATCATGCCGCGGTCGATTTCCGGATCGAGCGGCGGCACGCCGAGATCGGTGAACAGCTTGCCGGAGGAGATCAGGTCGGTGATGCGGCCGCGATATTCGAAATCCTCGCGCGTGACTGTGGGATAGTGGCGCAGCTTGTCGCCGACGACTTCCTTCAGCAGCTCGTCATTCTGGATCTCGTGCACGAGGTCGAAGCCGTATTTCAGCTCGGCGACATCACGTGTCGTATGGGTGAGGATGACTTCCTCGAACTTCTCATAGGTCTCGGGGTCGCGGATCAGGCTGGCGAAAGGCGCAATGCCGGTTCCCGTCGAGAACATGTAGAGACGACGGCCGGGCGTCAGCGCGTCAAGCACCAGCGTGCCCGTCGGCTTCTTGCGCATCAGCACCTGGTCGCCCGGCTTGATCGCCTGCAGATGTGAGGTGAGCGGACCGTCCGGCACCTTGATCGAGAAGAATTCAAGCTCTTCGGCCCAGGCGGGGCTGGCGATCGAATAGGCGCGGAAGACCGGTTTGCCCTCGACCATCAGGCCGATCATCGCGAATTCGCCGGAACGGAAACGGAAGCCCTGCGGCCGGGTCATCGTGAAGCGGAAGAGCCGGTCCGTATAGTGCGTGACATCGAGCACCGTCTCGGCATAGACGCCGGCGGGGATGGACAAGGCGAAGTCTTCGGTCTTTGCAGGCGCGTTCATTTCGGTAGCGGATCCCGTTTCGTCGGATGAACAGTCGGATGCGAGCGAGATATTACAAATCGGGCCGGAATTAAAGGCATTCCATTCCACGCGACGCTTCTAAAGGGAAATATGCATGTCATTGTCAGGATTCAATGGCTGGCGGGGAATGTCGTATTTCCCGCTGGCGAAGCCCGGCAAAGGATGCATATTAGAGCAGCACGCCGGAAACGGATGCCGGTTTTCGGCAAAAATGGTGCGACAACAAAGACCTACGGCGTCGAACCCGATTCAGCAATAGGGTTCGGCGATGGTGGCGAAAAAAGATGCTTGCCGGGGCGAGCGCGATAGGGCGGTCGGGGGAATATGAAGATTTTCAACTACAAGCGTGTTCCTTATGCGGAGATGCGCGCCTTTTCCGTCCATATCCTGACGGCATCCGGCTCCTTCCTTGCCTTTCTCGGCGTCGTTGCCGCCGCCGAACACCGCTTCATCGACATGTTCTGGTGGCTGGGCCTCGCCCTTCTGGTTGACGGCATAGACGGGCCGATCGCCCGCAAGGTGCGCGTCAAGGAAGTGCTGCCGAACTGGTCGGGCGATACGCTCGACAATATCATCGATTACGTCACCTATGTGCTTCTGCCGGCCTTCGCGCTCTATCAGAGCGGCATGATCGGCGAGCCCTGGTCCTTCGTCGCCGCCGGCATGATCGTCGTCTCCAGCGCCATCTACTATGCCGATATGGGCATGAAGACGGACGAGTATTTCTTCTCCGGCTTCCCCGTCGTCTGGAACATGATCGTCTTCACGCTGTTCGTCATCGATGCCAGCGCCACGACGGCGCTCACCGTTGTCATCGTCTCGGTGGTGCTGACCTTCCTGCCGATCAATTTCCTCCACCCGGTCCGGGTCAAAAGGCTGCGCCCGCTCAATCTCGGTGTCTTTTTCCTGTGGTCGGCGCTCGGGATTTTTTCGTTGTTGATGCATTTCGACACGCCCGAATGGGCGCTCATTCTCTTTATCGTGACCGGAATCTATCTTTACGTCATCGGCGCGGTGCTGCAATTCTTCCCCGCTCTTGGACGCGAAGCTTAGGATAGGCAGATGACCAAAACGCAGGCGGTTTCATTTTCGAGGACGGGCGGGCCGGAGGTTTTCGACTATGTCGAGATCGATCTTCCGCCACCCTCGACGGGCGAAGTGCAGATCAGACAGGCGGCGGTCGGGCTTAATTTCATCGACGTCTATTTCCGCAACGGCACCTACAAGACTCCGCATCTGCCCTTCGTCACCGGCAAGGAGGGCGCCGGTACCGTGACATCGGTTGGCCCCGGCGTCCTGGATTTCAAGGTGGGCGATCGTGTCGCCTATGCCGGCGCCGACGGCGCCTATAGCGCCGAACGCAATATCGAGACGCGGCACCTGGTGCTTGTGCCTGACGGCATAGAACTCGAAACGGCAGCGGCGATGATGCTGAAGGGCATGACCGCCGAATATCTCTTGAACCGCACCTTCAAGGTCGGCCCGCAGACGGTCCTGTTGTTCCACGCCGCTGCCGGCGGCGTCGGCCTGATCGCCGGTCAGTGGGCAAAGGCGCTCGGCGCCACCGTCATCGGCACGGCGGGCTCCGAAGACAAGATCGGGCTGGCGCTCGCCCGTGGCTACGACCATGTGATCAACTACAAGAGCGAAGATTTCGTCGGCCGTGTCCGCGAAATCACCGGCGGCAAGGGCGTCGATGTCGTCTACGATTCGATCGGCCGCGATACTTTTCCACAGTCGCTCGATTGCCTGAAGCCGCGCGGCCTTTTTGCCTCCTTCGGTCAATCCTCCGGGCCGATCGAGAATTTCACCCTTGCGGCACTGGCGCAGAAGGGCTCGCTCTTTGCGACGCGGCCGACGCTCTTCACCTACATCGCCGCGCGCCAGGAACTGATCGACAGTGCGAAAGCGCTATTTGATATTGTGCAAAGCAACAAAGTGCGTATCAATATCAATCAAACCTATCCGTTACGTGAGGTTGGGCAGGCTCACGCGGATCTGGAAACAAGAAAAACAACAGGAACGACGCTGCTGATTCCATGAGATCCGAACGGACCGGTTGGCAGAAGAAATGAGGGGAACGTGTCGCCATTGAATGTGCCGGATTCCGGT
>Ga0102591_1001328_pt1 | contig 34662 bp, 31 predicted proteins | sample AraplaCol_mCL_r2_2_FD_76860 | JGI IMG/M metagenome (GOLD analysis project Ga0102591, IMG submission 76860) | Arabidopsis root microbial communities from North Carolina, USA - plate scrape MF_Col_mCL_r2 (SPADES assembly) (version 2) | ecosystem: Host-associated > Plants > Roots > Endosphere...
CGCGTGCAGCGTGATTTCCTTGTACTTGTAACCGACCTTGACGACGTGGTCGCCATGCCAGGTGAGGTTGTTGAACGTGAAGTCGTCCTGGATGCCCGGACCTTCCTGGCCCTTGATCTGCGTCGCGAGGGCCGAGGCGGCACCGATGCCGATGATCGGCTTGTCGCCCGTGGGACGCCAGGTGTAGTTGTAACCGTTGCCGTAATTCAGGGGCAGCGGATCGTTCGACGAATTCTCGTAGGTCGCCTTGAACTCGTTGAAGTACCAGTCGCCGCTATGCTGCCAACGGAACGCACCGCGGGTGTCGTGGTTTTCCGTGGTGATCGACTGCGAACGCGACTGGCCGGCGCCGATGTTGTCGGCCTGCGTTTCGCGGCGCACCTGCGTGCTGATTTCGATGCGATCGCGGTCCGAGAATTCCCAGTCGATCTTGCCGAAGTAGAGTTTCTCGTCGAACGGCAGGTTGGCGGGCCCGAGCTCTGCCTGCGCGGCCGCGGGGATCAGGCCGAGCGACTGCGCGGGCGCATCGGAACCCGGGCTCACGGTGATCGGCGTGTCGAACTTCTTCTGCTCGAACGTCACGAAGAAGTGCATCTGGTCCTTGATGATCGGACCGCCGAGCGCGAAGCCGTATTCCTTCTCGAAGGAACGTGCCTTGTCGCCCTCTTCTTCCGCCGCGGTGCGGCTGCGGTACTTGTCCGAGGTGTAGGTGTAGAACGTCTCGCCGTGGAATTCGTTCGTACCCGACTTCGTCTCGGCGGTGATCGCGGCGGACGAAACCTGGTCGTACTCGGCCTTGTAGTTCGACGTGATGACCTTGTACTCGCCGATGGCGAGCTGCGGGAACGGGTTGCCCTGGCTGTTGACCTGGCCGGAAACGCCGCCTTCCTTCACGTAGCTCTTCTGGCCCACGCCGTCGATGAAGACGTTGACCGAGCTGTTGTTCTGCGCACCGCCGCGCAGCGAGGTGTGGCCCTGCGCATCGACGCTGAAGACCATGCCCGGTACGGTATCGGCGAACTCGAGGAAGTTGCGCGAGACCTGCGGAATCGTCTGGATCTGATGCAGCGAGATCGTCTTCGCGACTTCCGGCGTGCGGACTTCGGTCAGCGTCGTCGCGTTCACCGTGACGCCTTCCATCGACGTGGCGGCGGATGCGTCGGCGGGTGTCGCGGCGGCGGCGGCCGCGGCGGGCAGGTTCAGCGTGGCGGTGGACGCGACCGTCAGGGTGACCGTCTGCTGCGTGCCCGGACCGGCATCGACCTGGTAGGTGGCCGGCGGCAGGCCGTTGATCGTGTACATGCCGTCCGCGCCGGCCGTGGCCTTGCGCGACAGACCCGTCGACGGATTGAACGCCGTCACCGTCGCGCCAGGCGTGGCCTTGCCGCGCAGCGTGGCGACGACGGTCTGCGCGTAGGCGGACGGCGCCACGGCGGCAGCGGCGACCGTCGCGGTGATGACGCCCGCGAGGATCTTCTTCTTCAGGTGCATCGAGGCTTTCATTGTTCCCCTCTCCCAAGTGTTCTTCTGTGTTGTGTGATCCGATCCAGCGAACGAAACGTACGGTGGTCGACCTTCTTGTCGTTCTCGCGGTGGCTCGATGCCACTCTTGTCGAAGCGTGCTGCCCCGTATGTCTCGTCCCTCCGCGTTCGCGGATGGGATATGTCGAGCGAAGTCCTTCGAAAAGCGCCGTCCTGGGATTCCAGTCCGCGGCCCGGCAAGCCGCGTGTCCGACGGGTATCAGGCCCGTCGTCGTACGGTGTCGCTGCCCCCGCAGGAGGCGCGGACGACGAGTTCGGTGCCGACGATGGCGCGCGGTTCCGGCGGCGCGTCGTCGGCTGCTTCGATCATGCGCACCAGGCGTTCGAGTGCGGCTTCGCCGAGCTCGGCGATGCGCACGCGTACGGTGCTGAGCGGCGGCGTGACGTAGCGCGCCATGGGAATGTCGTCGAAGCCGACCACGGCGATGTCCGCCGGCGTACGCACCTGCGCTTCGGAAAGCGCGGAGAGGCAGCCGATGGCCATCATGTCGTTGGCGGCGAAGATCGCGTCGGGGCGCGGCACCATCGACAGCGCCTGCTTGCCCGCGTGGTAGCCGGACTCTTCGGTGAAGTCGCCGGCGATCACGGTGGCGCGATCGGCAAGGCCTGCCGCCGCCATCGCTTCGCGATACCCGCGGCAACGCTCCTGCACGTCGTGGTTCACTTCCGGGCCACCGATGAACGCGATGCGTTTGCGGCCGAGCGTCAGCAGGTGCTCGGTCATCGCGTACGCGCCGCCGAAGTCGTCGACGTCGAGTGCCGCGTGGCGTTCGGAGCGCACGTGGCTGTTGATCAGCACCGTGGGCAGCACGACAGGCAGGTTTTCGTCGAGGAACGCCTCGTCGGCGTGCGGCGACATCACGAGCAGACCGTCCACGCGACCCTGCATGGCCCGCAGCGCGATCGCCGCTTCGGTCGCATCGCCGTGCGAACTGGATACCAGCAGATAGAGGCCGCGAGCGCGCGCCGCGAGGTCGATACCGCGGATCAGTTCCGAGAAGAATGCGCCGTGCAGGTCGGGAAGCAGTGCGCCGATGGTCTGCGTGCGGCGAGTGATGAGGCTGCGTGCGGCGTTGTGCGGCACGTAGCGCAGACGGGCGGCCACCTCGCGGATGCGCTTCTGCGTCTCGGCCGTTACCCCACTGTGCCCATTCAGCGCGCGCGACACGGAGGCCACCGATACGTTGGCCATCCTCGCGACGTCTTTGATCGTCACACTCACCAGTTCACGCCCTTGTATGCGACCCCTCCCGGGTCTCGTCGGCGCGGAACGTAAACGTTTTCATACGAGCTTGTAAAGCGTTCAAAAACATGGGCTTGCTGCGATGCCGCAGTCCCTACCTCAGGTGTGCATACCACTTCTTTCCAGTGAATGAGAAAGCGACAAACATCAGTCACTTGAGTGGTATGCCGCCGCATGGTGCGGCGCAATGCAAGGCATGCACATCGTCTTCACTCTGGTAAATAGCTGTCTCGGCTAGCACCGCGTAACGGGCGTTACATTTCCCGAATAGCGATGGCCTCCACGCGTCTGAATGTGGGAAGCCCGCTGGCGGGCGAAAGGGTATCCGGCGCGAGCACCCATTCGCCCGCCAGCGGGCTCCCCCACATCATCGGGTATACCGGGAAGGATTCGATCAGGCTTTCTGAAGATTGCGCTGCGCTTTCTTCGCCACCGGCCGCCGGGACGACCACGTGCTGCACGGGTCGCCGTCCACCGCACGGCGGCGCGTCGCGACGCTCGGCACGCGAAGCCGGCACCCGGGGCGATGGCGACGATGTCGAGGCCTATTACCGCGTGCTGCCGGCCGCAGTGCGCGTAACGTTTCTCATCGGGACGCAGAGAGTCCGTACCAGAATCTGTCGAATAAATAATGAGAATTCTGGACAACATCTGGAACTGTAACTGTCGTCACGAACCGGCGAGCTTCTGCTCGTACTTTCCTTCCGGGATGGCTATGTTCCCGCTCCCTTCGGAATGGAAGGGTCATTGGATGAAGCGAGGCAGTTATGCAAAGGGAAATGAAGCCAGAAACATACGCATCAGCGCAGCACAAGCGACTTTGCGGGACGGTCGCTCACGCGAAACGGGCAGTCTTGATGTCGCTGCTTTGTACGGCGGCGTTTCAGGCAGAAACGGCACGTGCGGAAGGACATGTGGAGGTTGTCATTCGTGAGACGACGAGACCGCCTCAGGGCGATAAGATCCGTATCGACGTCACGTTCCTCAATACGGGTGACGAGCCGGCGTTCCTCCACAAGCCATCGACACCTTTTGGCCGAACCGACGACGCTCTATCGGGCGATCAGTTTGTTGTCACGGATGAATCCGGCAACCGGATTCCTTACACCGGGTCGAGTGCAGGCTATTGGGGCCCCCCAAGACTTTCGCACTTCGTTAAAATCATGCCTGGCGAATCGACACACAAGGAAGTCGATCTCGGTGCGTCGTACGAGTTTCGCAAAGCTGGCGACTTCAAGGTGCGTTTCACTGCGGATCTCGGTCAGCAGCCTGATCCCGATTACAGCACGCCCGAAGAGCGCGACGCGTTCGTACCTAGCGCGCAGCAAGGCGTCGTCAGCAACGAAATCGTGGTGCACATATCCCAGGTCCGAGATACTGCCGAGACGTCTACGAATGCCGACGAAGGTAAATGCGACGCCGCTCAGATAGCGCGACTTGACGAGGCACTTCCGATAGCCCACGACAAGGCAACCCGCGCATACGCGTTCTTGGTAACGGACTCATATCCGTTTAGCATCATCGGCGGGGAGATGGTCTACCGTTACGTCCCTAAACGTCGATTTGAGCGTTGGTTCGGTGCGCCTCCTGCAAGTTCTCCGCTACCTCACGACTTCGCGGCCTGGGATGCAAGCGACAGTGGCGAGGTGAAAAACACAATCGGTCACTTGGCCGGCCGGCTCTCGCTTGTCTCGGGCTCGGTAATCACGCCTCGGTGCGGATGCGAAGGGTTTTCGCCGGAGGCTATGGCTCGCGCGGAAGATCACAACCCATACGTTGTCCGTTTCTGTCCGGCTTTCTTCGCCTTACCCATCGACGGCCCCTGGGCTAGCCGTGCCGGCGTGATCGTCCATGAAATGAGCCATTTCTACGACGTCTTCGCGGGGAGAAGCGATTACGTTTACGGCAAGAAACCTGCGGAGGAGCTTGCGAGAACGGATCGATGGAAAGCCGTACGGAACGCGGACAACTTCGAATTCTTCGTTATGGATACGACGCCCTACGAGAACGATTGATGCGACGTTTCATCACACCTCGGCTCGTGACAATCTGAAGCAGCAATGATCACGCGCTACCGTTATTGTATGTAGGAGCGGCCAAGCCGCTCCTACAACAGCCGAACGTTGATCAGGCTTCCTGAAGCTCGCGCTGCGCTTCCTTCGCCACCGCCCGCCGCGAAGACCACACGCTGCACGGGTCACCCTCCACCGCGCGGCGTCGCGTCGCGACGCCCAGCCACGCGAAGCCGACGCCCATGGCGATGGCGACGACGTCGAGACCCAGCACCGCGTAACGGCCTTCGGCCAACGTGCGCATCAGGCGATCGGCATGGATCGTGGCATCGAGCACGCCGACCGCGACGCTGGCGACGGCGGTGGCGAAAAGGAGGTCGACCGCGGCCCTCGCCGGACGTCGCCAGACCGTCCAGAGGATCGCTGCGGCGAACGCCGTGAAGCACACCGGTTGCACCACCGCGGTCGGCTCGAGGTCGAAGAACGGTGCGAACAGATTGCCGAGGAAGGTCATCGAAATCGCGAAGCACGAGCCGATGCAGACACCGACGGTCGCCGTCGCCATCGCGCGCACCTTCATCGGCTGCTCGGCGCTGCGCCGTTTGCGTCGCGTCTCGATGTAGAGGAGGTTGCCCGAGTAGAAGAGGAACGCCCCGGCGAGGCCCAGCAGGAAATAGAGCCAGCGTAACGACAGGCCGCCGAACGTGCCGAAGTGCAGACCGAAGATCGCGGAGTACGTCGCATGATTCGCATCGCGCGTTCCCGTCAGCTGCACGTTGAGCACGCGGCCATCGATCGCGTCGAGCGCGACCGCACCGTATTCGCCGAGCGTCTTCGTCGACGTGCCGCGTACTTCCGCCGTCGCACCCTGCTGACCGTAGTGCACGTAACGCATGTAGTCGGGTTCGAACGTGCTGGCGCCGGCGGCGAGCGCCGCCTGCCGCGCACGCGCGCCGAGTTCGGCAGGCGACAGCATCTGCGCCGTGCCGCCCTTGCCGTGCGTTTCCGGCAGTGCGCTGGTCATGCGCTCGAAGGCGGTCATCAGCTTGCCGTCGAACGCCACCGTGTTGAACGCCACGAGCATCACCAGCGTCAGGCAGAGCAATGCGCCGGTGATCGCGAAGACGATGTGGAAGGGCAGGCTGAGGATGCCAATGACGTTGTGCGCGTCCTGCCACAGGCGTTTGAGGTTGTGTCCGGGGCGCAGCGCGAACAGCTCGCGCACGAGGTTCGGCAGGTGGATCAGCAGGCCGGTCAGCAACGCCAGGCCATAGATCACGCTGACGATGCCCATCAGGTAGATGCCGACCACGGGAATGCCGAGGTCGTAGTGCAGCTCGTAGACGAAGTCCGCGAGTCCGTGCTCGTGGTCTTCCGAATCGTGCGGCGCGCTGTCGTCGAGCGCCTGGGTCTTCCAGTCGCCGTTCTTTTCCATCCAGTACGCCGCGACTTCGTGGGACGGATGGTCGGCGGGATACACCACGCCGATCTGTTCGGCCGCCGCGGGATGCTTCGCGACGATGTCGGCGAGCATGAGGTGGGCGCGGTCCATCGTGTCGGCGCGTGCGACCTCGGCCTCGGGCAAGGCCCAGGTGTCGATCTCTTCGTGGAACATCGTCAGCGCGCCCGCGTAGAACGCGATGAACAGCGCGAAGCCGGCGAGCAGCCCCGTCCAGGTATGCACGGTGGTAAACGTGCGGATCGTCGCAGCTTTCATCGATCAGAGTCCGGGCAGCGTGTGCTTGGCGACGAAGAGCGCGCCGAAAGCGGCGACGTTGGCCACGGCGAGCCACGCCCACGCACGCATGCCGCTGCGAAATAGGAACGTCGCCGCCATGATGCCGATCCATAACGGGAAGAAGACCACCATCATCGGGATGACGACCGACTCGCTGGAATGCGGCCATACCCAGATCGCGACGGAGACGATCGCCATCGACAGCGGCAGACCGAGCAGGATGCCGGCGAAGGTACGGGCGAGCATCAGCGCGGCTTCCGGGCGGCGGCCGGACGAAGCAGCCACGTGAGATACGGCAGCGCGACCGCGGCGAGCATGAGCGCGGTGAGCGCGGCGAAGATGCCGGGCAGGGAGGTTTCACCGCCGATCCAGGCGGCGAGCGCGCCGGCGCCGGCGGCCCACGCCGCGATCTTCGCCCGGCCCCCCAGCGGATGCGCACGCAGCCGCTGATTGGGCGAGCACAGGTACGCGAGGGACATGGCGACCACCGCCAGCAGGCAACCAAGAACGTTCATCGGGATGCTCGGATCGAATTGATAATCAGTATCATTCACTCGCGCCGCACCTGCAACGTGCGGCCCGTAGCCCTCGCGCTTCGTCCTGAACCGATGCCCGGAGATCGTCGCGGCCAGGGGCCGCCGGCTGAGATCTGCCCCAGTGGTCCGGTCAGAAACTGACCAATCCGATGTAGCTGCTCAAGTTTTGACCAACCCGTCCGCTAACTGAACATGGGGGTTTGGTAAAACTAGCGTTAACCTGCGCCGTTAAATTAGAATTAACACCCCAACGATCATCGCGATGCGGCGTCTCGCTGCGCGGTGCGACAGGAAAAGCCGATAACTTCTTGATGTAGCTGCCATGTTGACCTCCGCCCTCATCGTCACGACCCTCGTTGCCTTCGCTCTCGCGGCGGTGTCGGTCCGACGCATTCCCGAGGGTCAGGTCTACAGCGTGCGTCGTCTCGGCCGCTCGCCCGCCCTGCTCGGCGCCGGCACGCATGTCGTGCTTCCGATGATCGACCGCGTCGCCCACAAGATCGACCTCGGCGGCCAGGTGCTTCGTTTCGACGGCGGCACCGTGTACTGGCAGGTGCTCGAGCCCGAAGTGGCCGACGAAGTCATCGACGAGGCTCCGGACCTCATCCGCACGAACGTGGTCGCCGCCCTGCGCGACGCCAGCACGGCCCACCAGGCCGATCGCCGCGCCGTCGGTACCCAGCTCAAGCACACCGTCAACGGCTCGCTCCGCGCCCGCGGCATGCTGGTGACCCGCGTCGAGCTCGACGCCGCCTGATCGCTCCCGCTGGCGCCATCGCGCCGGCGCTTCCATACTTTGCGACCCCCGCCCTCTCCAGGTGCCGCATGACCGCGCGCGACGTTCTGCAAGCCCAACTCGAACGCGGCATCGCCAGCCTCGACGTCTCGCTGCCCGCGGGCGCGGTCGAGCGCCTGCTCGACTACCGCGAACTCCTGGAGCGCTGGAACTCGGCGTATAACCTCACGGCCATCCGCAACGACGAAGAGCAGGTCGCCCGGCATCTGATCGACTCGCTAGCCATCCTGCCGTTCGTCCATGGGCGCAGCGTCGCCGATCTCGGCACGGGCCCCGGCCTTCCCGGCATTCCGCTGGCGATCGCCGAGCCGGCACGCGAAGTGCTCATGGTCGATTCGAACGGCAAGAAGGTCCGCTTCCTCCGCGAGGCCATCCGCTCGCTCAAGCTGGTCAACGGACGTGCGCTGCAGAGCCGGGTCGAGGATGTCGAAGGCACGTTCGAGTGCGTGACCGCACGCGCTTTCGCGACACTGGCCGACATGCTGAACTGGGGCGGGCACCTGCTCGCTCCCAACGGCACCTGGCTGGCGATGAAGGGCAAGCACCCGGCCGACGAACTCGACGGCGTCCCCGAGGGTTTCCGGGTGGAGGCCATCCACGTGCTCAGGGTCCCGGGCGTCGAAGGCGAGCGACATCTCGTCGTCATCCGCCGCGGGTCCGGCGCGCCGTAGGCCGCATCCGGCTTCGGGATGCTACGCTAACGCCCTTTCCGCGCACGGCAGCTACCGGTACCCCATGGCCCGCATCCTCGCAGTCGCCAACCAGAAGGGCGGCGTCGGCAAGACCACCACCTCCGTCAACCTCGCCGCGGCCCTCGCCGCCGCGAAGCGACGCGTGCTGCTCGTCGACTTCGATCCGCAGGGCAACGCCACGATGGCGTCGGGCGTGGACAAGTACAACACCAAGCCGAACGGCTGCGAGGTGCTGCTCGACGAGGCCTCGATCGCCGACGTGCTCGTGCGTACCGAGGCCGGCTACGACCTGCTGCCGGGCAACGGCGACCTGACCGCCGCCGAGCTGAAGCTCATGGACCAGATGGCCCGCGAGCAGCGCCTGAAGGAACAGCTCGCCCGCGTGTCGGATCGCTACGACACCATCCTGATCGACTGCCCGCCGTCGCTGCACCTGCTGACACTCAACGCGCTGACGGCCGCCGATGGCGTGCTGATTCCGGTGCAGTGCGAGTACTTCGCGCTCGAAGGCCTGTCGAGCCTGCTCGACACCATCGAAGCGGTGCGCCAGCGGCTCAACCCGAAGCTCGAAGTCGAAGGCCTGCTGCGTACCATGTACGACGTGCGCAACAACCTCGGCAACGAGGTGTCGGCGCAGCTCACCCAGCATTTCGGCGAGAAGGTGCTGCGCTCGATCATTCCGCGCAACGTCCGCCTCGCGGAAGCGCCGAGTCACGGGCAGCCTATCCATCTCTACGACCGCGGCTCGCGCGGCGCCATCGCCTATATCGGCCTCGCCGGCGAGATCATCCGCCGCGAGCGCGCGTCGACGGCGCAGGGCGCGGGCGACGCGACCGACATCGACGAAGCCGCGCCGACGGCCTCTTAAGGAATATCCATGGCAGCAGCGAAAAAACGCGGACTTGGCCGGGGCCTGGATGCCCTGCTCGGTGGCGGTGCGGGCCCGGATGCCGCGCCTTCCATCGTCGAGCAGGAAGGCGAGCTGCGCACGCTGCCGATCCATCACATCCAGGCGGGCAAGTACCAGCCGCGCCGCCACTGGAACGACGAAGCGCTCGACGAGCTGGCGGCGTCGATCAGGGCGCAGGGCCTGATCCAGCCCGTCGTCGTCCGCGCCATCGGCAAGAACAGCTACGAGCTCATCGCCGGCGAGCGCCGCTGGCGCGCTGCCCAGCGCGCCTCGATGAGCGAGATCCCGGCCCTGGTCAAGGACGTGCCCGAACAGTCCGTGCTCGCCATGGCGCTGATCGAGAACATCCAGCGCCAGGAGCTCACGCCGCTCGAAGAAGCCCAGGCGTTGCACCGCCTGATCGAGGAGTTCGATCTGACGCACCAGCAGGCCGCCGACGCGGTTGGCCGGTCGCGCGCCGCGGTATCCAACCTGCTTCGCCTGATGGACCTGCCGGCGTCGATCAAGCAGCTGCTCGACGAAAGCAAGCTGGAAATGGGCCACGCGCGCGCCCTGCTCACGCTGCCCGCCACCATCGCCGAACCGCTGGCGCTGGAAGCGGCGCGTAACGGCTGGACGGTGCGCGAACTCGAGGAAGCGGCCCGCAAGGCCCAGCTCGAACCGAAGGGCAAGGCGAAGGCGCCGGCCGCCGACCCGAACATCGTCAACCTCGAGCGCGAACTCGCCGAGCGCTTCGCCACGCGCGTGGAAGTGGCGCACGGCCGCGGCGGCAAGGGCAAGCTCGTCATCCACTATCACAGCCTCGACGAGCTGGATGGCATCCTTTCCAAGGTCCGCTGAGCGGAACCTGTAAGGAATCGCAGATGGCGCCGGTCGTTAAGGGTGTGAATCCCAAGCAGCGCCAGTACGAAGCCATGGTGCGCGCCCTGTCGGCCGACCTCTATCGGTACGCCTTCTGGTTGTCGCGCTCCGAGACCGTCGCCCAGGACCTGGTCCAGGAGACGTTCCTGCGTGCGTGGAAGAACCTCGACGCCCTCCGCGACGCCGAATCGGCCAAGCCGTGGCTGTTCACCATTCTGCGCCGCGAGAACGCCCGCCTCTACGAGCGCAAGCGATTCGATACCGTGGAGCTCGACGACTCCGTGGTCGAGGACACCGCCTTCGCCAGCCCCGAGCGCAGCGGCGACGCCGCGCAGGTGCGCGAGGCGATCCTGAAGCTGCCCGAGAAATACCGCGACCCGCTGGCCATGCAGGTGCTGGGTGGCATGACCGGCGACGAGATCGCCGAACGCACGGGCCAGCAGCCGGGCGCGGTGACGACCCAGCTGTTTCGCGCCCGACAACGACTGAAAGACCTTCTCGGCGGACGCGCCCTGGCCGAGGGGAGCCGGAAATGAACTGCCTCGACTTCCGCCGCCGTATCGGCGCCGAACCCCGCTCGCGGGACCCGGAGCTCATCGCCCATCGCGACACCTGCAAGGACGGATGCGCCGCGTTCTGGCAGCGCGCCCAGCGTTTCGAAGACGACCTCGAAGCCGCCATGGCCGTGCCCGTGCCCGACGGGCTGGCCGATCGCATCCTGCTGGCGCAGGCCACCGGCGAGCGTCGGGGCCAGGTGGTGCGGCGTCGGGCCTGGATGGCCATGGCCGCCTCCCTGCTGATCGCCTTCATGGGCGCCGGCATGTTCTGGCGCCACGCCGACCTGAATTCGTTGCCCGCCCTCGCCGTGGCGCACATGCCGGGCGAGCTCGACGCGCTGAACCTCACACGCCCGATGACGGACGCCCAGGTGGAGGCCGGCTTCCTCGGCCGCTCGGCGACGCTGAAAGGCCCGGCACCCGGCGGCGTCACCTACGTGCACGACTGCATGGTGGGCACGCATGCCGCCGTCCACCTCGTCACGCGCATGAACGACGAGCCCGTGGTGGCGCTCTACATGCCGGGCACCATGAGCGAGGCGACGATCGATTTCCATCGCGACGGCTGGGACGGCCGGCAGATCGCGCTCAGTGGCGGCACGCTCGTGGTGCTGGCGCAGGGTGCGAGCCGACAGACGATGGACGCCGTCGCACGCGGCTGGCGCGATGCGATCGAAGGCTCCGGAGCGCCCGTCGTCGGGCGGATCTGAACGGTCGTTGAGACCGCCGCCCCATCCGGCGGTCGATGGGCGATAATGCGGCCCCCGACCCAGCCGCACCCGGAACCGAGATGACCGAACTCGCCGTGGTCGTGCCCGTCTTCAACGAGCGCGACAACATCCCGCCCCTTCTCGCCGAGATCGCCTCGGCCCTGCGCGGCCGGATCGACTTCGAGATCATCTACGTCGACGACGACAGCACCGACGACAGCGTCGCCGTGCTCACCGCCGCCCGCGCGCAGTACCCGGAACTCCGCATCATCCGCCACGTCACGCGCAGCGGGCAGAGCACCGCGGTGTCCAACGGCGTCCGCGCCGCCCGCGCGCCGTGGATCGCCACGCTCGACGGCGACGGCCAGAACGACCCCGCCGACATCCCGAAGCTGCTGGCCGCCCGTGCCGGTGCCGCGCCCGAGCTGAAGCTCTTCGCCGGCTGGCGCGTCACGCGCCGCGACAGCTTCAACAAGCGCATCTCGTCGAAGATCGCCAACGCGGTGCGCTCGCGCATGCTTCAGGACGACACGCCGGACACGGGCTGCGGCCTCAAGCTGTTCGAGCGCGAGACCTTCCTGCGCCTTCCCTACTTCGACCACATGCACCGCTATCTGCCTGCCCTGGTGAAGCGCGCCGGCTTCGCGAGCCAGAGCGTGCCGGTCGGTCACCGTCCGCGCACGGCGGGCACCTCGAAGTACGGCATGCTCGACCGCCTCTGGGTCGGCCTGGCCGACCTGCGCGGCGTGGCGTGGCTCATGCGCCGGGCCAAGGTCACGCGCACCGAAGAGATCTGACAGCGGTATGTGTAGGAGCCGCTATAGCGGCTCCTACGGGAGCCGCGATGCTCAGCGCGACAGCACCCGCGGATGCCATGCATCCAGCATCGCCGCGGTACGCTCGCGCCCCAGCTCGATGAGCTCTCGCGCACGGTAGAACTCGTACACCGCCGACACGTTGCGCGGAATCTCCACCAGAAGGTCCGGCGGATACGCCGCGAGGCGCAGGCGCGACAGGTTCGCCTGCATGAGGTCCATCGACTGCGTCATGAGGTCGAACGCGCCGGGATCGCGTGTCTTGGTTTCGCCCAGCGGCAACACCTTGCCGATCAGACGGCCCAGCTTCGCGACATAGCCGGCATCGGAGACGGCCGTGACGTCCTTCTCGGGAGCTTTCGGGAATTGCGCCGCGCCGTCCACGCTCACCGCGATCACGTAGTCGGCGTCTTCGCGCATCAACGGAAGCACCGGGAGCGGATTGAGCAGTGCGCCGTCGACGAGGCGGCGTCCTTCATGGGCGTACGGACGGAACAGCGTGGGGATCGCGATCGACGCGCGGATCGCGTCGAACAGCGGGCCCTTCGTCAGCCACACTTCGCGCTCGCGATCGATGTCGGTGGCCACCGCGGTATACGCGATGTCCAGTTCCTCGATGTTGACCTCGCCGATGAGTTCGCGCAGCGCGGCCATGATCCGGTCGCCCTTGATGAACCCGCCGCCCGAGAAACTCCAGTCGACCAGTCGCAGCACGTCGAAACGCGCGAGCGTCGATACCCAGTCGCGGTAGATGTCGAGCTTGCCCATGCCGTAGATGCCGCCGATCAGCGCACCCATCGACGTGCCCGCGATCGCGACGATCTCGAAGCCGCGCTCCTCGAGCACTTCGATCGCGCCGATGTGCGCCAGGCCCTTCGCCGCGCCGGCACCGAGCGCCAGGGCGACGCGCGGCTTGCGCGGTTCGCCGCTCGAGGCCGGCACCGCGCCGGGATCTGCGATGTCGAGGTCGCTCATGGACGGCCTTTCAGTGGTGGTTGCCGTTCGCCTGATAGCCGGACAACGCCAGCTGCAGCAGGATCTTCATTTCTTCGCGGAGCGGCAACGGCGAGACGATCTCGGCGTCGGGTCCGTACTTCAGCACGTCCATCAGCAGTTCGCGCGAATTGGAGTACGGCACCTTGAGTTCGTAGCGACCGTCGGGCAGCGACTCGCCCTTCTGCTGCGAATGCCAGTGTTCGTCGGCGACCCAGCGCGCCGCATGCGACGAGAACCGGATCGTCGCCCAGGCCTTCGGCTTGCCGGCGAAGATGCCGTAGCTCGACGCGAGCAGATCGTTGAGCTCGGCGTCCTCGACGTCCTTCGCCTTCGCGTCCAGGGCCTGCGGATCGGCGATGCGATCGACGGCGAAACTACGCAGCGCCTCGCGGTCGTGATCCCACACGTCGAGGTACCAGTTGTCACGATAGTGCGTAAGGCGCTGCGGCGACACCGTGCGCTTGGTGTCGGAATTGGTGGTGCGCGCCTTGTACCGGAACGTGACCTGGCGGCGCTCGAGCACGGCGCCCGCGACGATACGGAACACCTGCTGGTCCATCTTGCGCGCACCCCACGAGATCACGCGGATGCGGTCGACAGGCAGCGCCTTGCCGCTGCCGTGATCGGAGAGCAGCCGTTCGATGCGCGCCTTGAACGGTGCGAGCGCGCCGGCGAGCACGCCGGGATCGGATCGCCCGATCAGCTCGTTCAGTGCCATCAACGCGGCGAGCTCGTCGCTGGTCAGCCAGAGGCCGGGCAGCTCGAAACTGTCGCCTTCGCCGGCCTCGTAGCGGAACGACGCCTGGTCGCCGGCCACGCTCTGCACGGGCGCGCCCAGCGCGTCGCGCAGGAAAGCGACGTCGCGATAGAGCGTGGCTCGCGAGCATTCCAGCTCGTCCATCAGTCGCGAGAGGGGCACCGGGTAATGGGCCGACTTCAGCAGTCGGTGCAGTGTCAGAATGCGCTCGTAGCGGTCCATTGGGGTGTCGCCGGCAGATGGAGCTTCGGGAAGTGTGTCCGCGTGGGCGTGATGCCCATATGTACGCAACCCAAGCATGGCGTCGGCCGCAGCGGTCCGCAAGAGAGGCCGTGCTGGACGTCCTGTAGGGGCCGCCGGTTTGCGCCCGGGGCCAATAGGCGCAAAAATGCTGCTTTGCGATTCTCCCAAGGCCCTCCCCCGACCATGGCGGAACCGAACGAGGCTCGCTCCGCGGTGCTGGGCCCGATGGGTCGGCCGGACGCGGGGGAACCTGCCCGCAACCTGTTCTCTACCCCGATCGTGGTCGTGCAGACGGCCACTTCGACGGGCTATGGCCTGTGGATGGTGCTGGGGACGGCGTTGGCGCTCGGTCTGTACCCCGACGGCCGTGGCGAGGTGCTCGCGCCGCTCACCGTCGGGCTCGCGTTGACCGCTACCGGGCTTCTGGCGACCTGCCTGCGACTGCCTTTCGCGGCCGACTGGCACGGCTGGAATCCCGCCCAGCGGATGATGCCGACGGTCGAGGGCATGATCGCGATGGTCAATTTCCTGCCCATGCTCGCGCTCGCGGGCCTCGCGCGCGGTGAAAACGACTTCTGGGCCACCCGTGTCGCCGGCGGCATCCTCGCCGCGAGCAGCCTGGCGACGCTGGTGTATACCGCCCGCGCCGCGTCGCGCGACCTGGCGCCCCGCGTGGCGTCGATCGCCAACGCGCAGCCGGTCGGACGAGTGGTGTCCGCCCTGTTCGCCGGCGGTCTCTGGCTCTGGCTCTGCATCGCCCTGCAGTCCGAGACGCCGGCGGATCCGGTCAATCCCTGGCGGATGGCCCTGCTCGGGGTCGCGCTCGCGCTGGGGCTGGTCGAAGGCATGCGCTGGCGGGCACTCGTCCACCTGGCGGCGGCGCATGGCGACGCGCACCTCACGGCCGCGGGCCGGGGACCCTTGCGGTTGCTGGGCTGGCGGGTCTGCGTGGCGCTGCTGTCGGTGGGGTTGCCGTCGTTGCTGCTGCTCTCCCACCCCGCTGGCCGGGCGCATGCGTTGGCCGCCGGTCTGGGGGCGTTAAGCTGCGTTATCGGTCAATGTCTCGAGCAGCGGCTCTATGGCCGCGCCTACGGCAGGCTCACGGCCAGCCACGCATGAATACCGATCGGGCGCGGGGGCGCCACCGGCCATCCCCAGGGCCGGACCCATTCCAACGAGTTTCCTTCCACATCCGGGTAGACGATGAAAAAACTGCTGATCGCCACGCTCGTTCTTGCCGCCCTGCCGTTCACGGCATCGGCGCAGGACGCCAACGCCAATTCGAACAGCGCCCAGAACGGCGGCTGGACCGGCTCGGGCGAATTCGGTTTCGCCTCGTCGCGCGGTAACTCGCGGTCCGAGAACGCCAACGCCAAGCTCGGCCTGAGCCAGGAAAACGAGCTGTGGAAGAACAACTTCTACCTCAACGGCCTGCGCTCCAAGGGTGAGGTGACCGTCGAAGACCAGGACGGCAACCCGGTCGACAAGTTCAGCACCACCGCCAACCGTTACGACACCGGCGCGTCCGTGGGCTACAAGTTCGACCCGCGCAGCTACGTCGTGACGGCCGCGCGTTACGAGCACGACGACTTCGGCGCCAACATCTGGCAGGGCATCATCTCGATCGGCTACGGCTACATCGCGCTGAAGAACGAGCGTGCCGAGCTCTCCTTCGAAATCGGTCCCGGTTTCAAGCGCTACCAGCCGGCCAACTCGACGCGCGCCGTGCTCAACGCGGATGGCACGCCGGCGACGGACGCCGAAGGCAACGCGCTCAGCGAAACCTATAAGCCGGATGCCGAGAAGGAAGTGGTCGGCCGTGGCCTGATCAACGCCAAGTACCGCCTCACCGACAACACGGCGCTGGAAGACACGCTGCTGGTCGAAGCGGGCTCGAAGAACCAGTACTACCAGAACGACATCGGCCTCTCGGTCAGCATGACGAAGAAGATGGCGCTCAAGGTGGGCTATCAGATCCGTTACAACAGCGACACGCAGCCCGGGACGGTGAAGACCGACAAGCTGACGACGACGAATCTGGTCTACAACTTCTGACGCGATGGGAGCCAGCCTGCTGGCGAAGGGTGCTTGCCGCGAGCACCCTTCGCCAGCAGGCTGGCTCCCACCGTAGAGCGTCTCGCGATCAGCGCTGTGGCTTCAGGAACTCCGCCGCACCCTGCGCGATCAGCATCGCGGCCACTTCGTGGCCGAGCTCGACCGGCTTGTCCGCCGCGAAATCCGCCTGGGCGACCAGCAGGTCGCCGGTGGCGGCGTTGCCGACCATCCCATGCAGCGTGAGACCGTGCTCGGCCACCACGCACCAGGCCCCGATCGCCACCGCGCAGCTGCCGCCGAGTTGCTCGTTCATCGCGCGCTCGGCGCTCACCGCCAGCAACGTTTCGCTGTCCGTCAGCACGGCGAGCAGGGTCGACACGCGCGCGTCGGCCGCGCGGGACTCCACCGCGATCGCGCCCTGACCCGGCGCCGGCAGCCAGTCGGGACTGGCGAGGCGCAGGGTGATGCGATGGGACAGGCCCAGGCGATCCACGCCGGCGCAGGCGAGGATGATCGCTTCGTAATGGCCTTCGTCGAGCTTCGCCAGCCGCGTGTTCACGTTGCCGCGCAGGTCCAGCAGCTGAAGGTCCGGACGCAGGGCACGCAGCTGCGCCTGGCGCCGCAACGACGAGGTGCCCACGCGTGCGCCGTTCGGAAGGTCGGCGATGTTCTTGTACTGGTTGCTGATGAAGGCGTCGGCGGCGTCGGCGCGGGGCAGGATCGCCGAGAGCACGAAGCCCTCGTCGAGCTCGGCCGGCACGTCCTTCAGCGAATGCACCGCGATGTCCGCGCGATCCTCGAGCATGGCGACCTCGAGTTCCTTCAGGAACAGGCCCTTGCCGCCGATGGTGGCGAGCGAGCGATCCAGGATCTCGTCGCCGCGCGTGGACAACGGCACCAGCTCCACCACCAGCCCCGGGTGCGCCTGGCGCAGCAGGGTGGCCACGTGCTCGGCTTGCCAGAGGGCCAGCGCGCTCTTGCGGGTGGCGATGCGAAGGGGTGCGGTCATGGTGAATCCGGGCTGACGTTCAGTCCGCCATTGTCTCGTAATCGCCGATCCGACGCAGCGTCGGTGGGAGCCAGCCTGCTGGCTCCCACCCGATCAATCACAACGGTGCGCGCAGGAGCTGGCGCACGGCCGGCAGGTTGCGGCGACTGACCTCGGGCGTGACGTCGGTGCCGGACAGGCGCGCGAGCACCCGCCCGTCGGCAAGGGTCTTCAGGCCCAGCAGGCGTTCGCGCGGCACGAGACAGTTCCGGTGCAGGCGGACCAATCGCTCGCCGTGCGCGGCTTCGAGCTGGCGCAGCGACTCGTCGATCAGCCACATCCCGCCGCCATGGTGGACGGCGACGTATTTCTCGTCCGCCAGCAGGTAGATCACCTCGGCGAGCGCGACGCGCACTTCGTCGGCGCCGCTGCGTGCGCGCAGCCACGCGCCGCGTTCCGTACGCGCCGCGGGCCGTCGCGCGCTGGCGCGGTCGAGCGCTTCTTCCAGGCGCTCGATGCGCACCGGCTTGAGCAGGTAATCGGTAGCACCGAGATCGAAGGCGCTTAGTGCGTGCTGCTCGTATGCCGTGCAGAAGACGACCTGGGGCGGCGTGGTCAGCGACGCGAGCCGCCGCGCCACGGCGGTGCCCGTGAGCCCCGGCATTTCGATATCGAGCAGCACCACGTCGGGTTGCAGGCTCGCGCACGCGTCGAGCGCCGCGTCGCCATCGGCGACCTCGCCCACCACGACGACGTCGGCGCGCCGCGCGAGCAGGCCGCGCAAGCGGAGCCGCGCGAGCGGTTCGTCATCGACGATCAGGACGCGCACGCGCGGACTCCGGCAGGAAGACGGTGACGACGAAACGGCCATCGTGCGACGCGGCCTCCACCGAGGCGCGCTCGCCGAAATGGAAGCGCACACGCTCGCGCACATTGCGCAGACCGTGGCCCGTGCCCGGCACGGCGGGCCCTTCCGACAGCGGATTGTCCACCACGAACTCGACGCCGCCGCGCGCGACGCGCCCGGTCAGCCGGACCGTGCCGCCGCTGCGGCTCGGCTGCACACCGTGGCGGATCGCGTTCTCGATCAGAGGCTGCAACAGCAGTCGGGGCATCGGAAGGTCCGTGGGAACGTCGACCTCGCGCTCCACCCGCAACCGTTCGCCAAGACGCAGCGTTTCGATCTCGAGGTAGCGGTCCACCAGCGCCAGCTCGTCGCCGAGCGAGCCGACGGTGTCCTGATCGCTGCCGAGCGCCGCCCGGAACAGCTCGGCGAGGTTTTCGACCGTGCGCTCGGCGGCATCGGGATCGACGCGGATCAGCGTCGCCACCGCGTTCATGCTGTTGAAGAGAAAGTGCGGACGGATGCGTGCCTGCAGGGCCGCGACCTGCGCCTGCGCGCTGGCCGCGACACGCGTCTGCCACTGCGCGACGACGTAGAAGTAGCGCAACAGGCCGGCGCCCAGCAGCCCGGTGGCGAGCACGCTGTCGCGCACGAAGCCGAACGTGGAATCAGGGCTGAGGCCGAGCGTGAGGTTGTGATCCACCCAGCTCACCGCCGCCGCGCTGGCGCCCACCGTGAGCACCAGCAACAGCCACACCGCCGCGTACGGCCACATCCACGACAGGCGCTGCATCCACGGACGCAGCTTGCACAGCGCGACGGTCAGCAGCATCGAGAGCCAGCTGGTGAACAGCACGGCGATGCAGTAATCGCGCAGGTCGCCATCGTTACCGGGGGCCAGCCACATCAGCGTCACCGTGAGCGCACCGACCACCACCAACGCGAAAAGCACCGGCAGGCTGCAGAAATCGGGCAGCGGAGCCGACGGCGGACGCGGACTGGCGGGGAGCTCGGTGACGGACATGCCGCGAGTATGCCGGATGCCCGACGGAGCCGCCGCGCGCGGGATCACGCGTCGGCGAAGCGCTCGGACAGCCATCCACGGATGTCCTCGATCTCGGGCAGGCTGACCTGGTGCGCCATCGGGTAGCTATGCCAGTCGATCCGGTGGCCGAGGGCTTCGAGCGCCTGTCGCGACTGTTCGCCGAGTGCGATCGGCACGATGGGATCGGCGGTGCCATGTCCCCAGAACACCGGCGTCGCATGATTGGCACCGCTGCGCTCCGCCTCGATCGTGTCGTGCAGCGGCAGGTAGGCGGACAGCACCAGGATGCCCGCCAGCGCATCGCGATGACGGAGGCCGGCGGACAGCGCCATCGCACCGCCCTGCGAGAAGCCGGCAAGCACGATGTGCGAGGCCGGCACGCCACGCTCGACCTCGCGCGCGATCAGCGCCTCCACTTCGACGATGGACGCGCGGATCCCCTCGGCGTCCTGGCGGTCGGCGATGGAAAGCCCCTTGATGTCGTACCACGCGCGCATCGGCGCGTTGTTGTTCACCGTGACGGGCCGCACCGGCGCATGTGGAAAGACGAAGCGGATACCCGGCCATGCGGGATCCACGAGCTCTGGCACGATCGGCGCGAAGTCGTTGCCGTCGGCACCGAGCCCATGCAGCCAGATCACGGACCAGACGGGCGACGGCTGGGTTTCGTGTTCGACGGTCGGCAGCGGCATGGGTCGGTTTCCGTTGGAAAAGACCCGAATCGTAGCAGGCGAGGTTCAGCCAGCGCCGATCGCCAGCAGGCTGGCTCCCACCCTCCAGTAGCCATCAGGTGGAAGCCAGCCCGCTGGTGATCTGGTGGGAGCCCGCCTGCTGGCGATCCCGCGGCAGCGGGCATGTTTGCCTCAACGAAACAGGTGCGGCACGAAACAACTGGTATTGCGCGTAATCGGATCCCCGTCTTCACGGATGCCGATGCCTGCGGGCTCGTCGCCCACGATCCATGACCCGACGAGCGCATGACGCCCCTCGAAGACCGGCAGCGGCGCCAGTGCCTGATACACGTGCAGCGGCATACCGTCGCCCGGGTCGCGCTCGCCGAGGATGGCGATACCCTGTCCCTCGCGGCCCCAGTACGGTTTGCGCACCGCGGCACCGGCGACGTCGGCGCGCACGCGGCTGGCGGGCAGAAGGTTCGGATGCCGGGGAAACCATTCCCATAGCAGGGGCAGGATCGCCTTGTTCGACAGCACCATCTTCCATGCGGGCTCGAGCCAGCGCGTGGCGGCATCGGGAATGTGCGTCGAGAAGGCTTCGCTGAGCAGCCACTCCCACGGATACAGCTTGAACAAGCGCTCGATCGGCCGATCGGCGAGATCGATGAACGTGCGGCCCGACCAGCCGATCTCCTCGATGTCGAGCGGCTCCACGTCGAGCCCGGCCTGGACGCAGGTGTCGAGCAGGTAGTCGGTGGTGACCCCGTCTTCGATGTTGTCGTAGCAGGCGGCAAAATGAATCCGGCTGCGACGGCCGAACGACGCCCAGCGGTCGATCAGTTTCTCGTGGATCGAGTTGAACTGATCCGCGCCGCCGGCGACCTCTTCCAGCCAGTACCACTGCACGACCGACGCTTCGAAAAGCGACGTCGGCGTGTCGGCGTTGTATTCCAGCAGCTTCGGCGCGCCCCGCCCGTCGAACGAGAGGTCCATTCGGCCATACAGCGACGGCTCGCGGTCGCGCCAGCTCCGTTCGATGAGCGCCGCCGCGTGCTCGTCGAGACCGAGGTCGCGATAGCGCCCGCCGCGGATCACACGGTCGACGGCTTCGAGACAGAGCGCGTGCAGCTCGCCCGTCGCCCGTTCGAGCACGTCGATCTGCTGCTCGTCGAACACGTAGCAGGCGTCTTCCCGCCAGTAGGCCTGGCCGTCGATGGTGTGGAAGTCGAAGCCGATGCGCTCGACGCTCGCGCGCCAGTCGGCCCTGGGCACGATCGATTCGCGGCGCATCAGCTGCCCCGCGCGGAAACGCGCCCGCTGGAGCCGAAGCCGCCACGTCGGCCGAAGTCGACGCTCGACGGCCCATGGCCCGGTACGCCGCCGCCACGGAAGCTGCGCCCGGGGCCTGGGTCGCCGGCGAACGACCGGTCGCGCCAGTCGCTGCGGTACCACGGGCCGTAGTAGTGGTAGCCGCCGCCGCGATAGCCCGACGACGTCGCCTCGCGCGTGCATTGACCCGTCGCGTAATCCTGCTCGCAATCCTCCTGCGACGCATAACTGTTCCGCTGCACGTCCTTGCCGCCGAATGCAGCGATCCCCACGGCGGCGATGCCGAGCACGCCGACGACCACTGCGACGGAGCGCTTGCGCAGCAGGGGCTCCTTACGGGGATGGAACGAGGGGTGGCGGTAGTCCTTCGACAGCGAGAAGCGCGCATCCTCCCGGGGGGCGTCCGTATCCTTCCGGATCGGGGACGGCAGGGACGGCTTGTCGTTCTTCATGCCGGCGCCCTCAGTAGGTCATGGCGGCGGCGTTGATCGCGCCGACGCAGACCGCGACCACTGCGACGAAGAGCGCCACGGACCGCACGTCGTTCTCGATCTGGCCCCGGAGGTCGCGCACGACGAGCCTCAGCGCGAAATGCGTGAGCAGCTGCACTACCCACGCCACCAGTCCCCACACGGCGAGGTCCACGAGATTGACGCTGTGCGCGATGGCGCTGGCGAGCGGCTGGACGAATCCGATCGCTGCACCGCCGAGGCTGATCGCCGCGGCGAGGTTTCCATCGCGGATCAGTGCCATCTCGCGCTGCGGCGTGATCCAGATGTAGGTCACGACGAAGGCGAAGAAATACAGGATGCCCAGCGCCAGGTAGGCGACGAACGCGGGCAGGGTGAACAGGTCCGATACGATCACGAGGCTTCCCTGGAGCGCGGCTCCCCTTGGCCGCCTCGCAAATATATGCGAAGCGTGGCGAGGTTGCCCGCTGCCGCGGGATCGCCAGCAGGCTGGCTCCCACCATGCCTGCCGAAGGCCGGAAGGTTGCGCGCTGCCGCGGGATCGCCAGCAGGCTGGCTCCCACCATGCCTGCCGAAGGCCGGAAGGCTGCGCGCTGCCGCGGGATCGCCAGCAGGCTGGCTCCCACCATGCCTGCCGAAGGCCGGAAGGTTGCCCGCTGCTGCGGAATCGCCGGCGGGCTGGCTTCCACCATGCCTGCCGATGGCCGGAAGGTTGCCCGCTGCCGCGGGATCGCCAGCAGGCTGGCTCCCACCTTGCCTACCGAAGGCCGGAAGGCTGCCCGCTGCCGCGGGATCGCCAGCGGGCGGGCTTCCACCTTGCCTACCGAAGGGTGGGAGCCAGCCTGCTGGCGAACTCGCGGCGGACGTTATTCGCCCAGACCCAGCTCGGTCGCGAAGAACGTCATCGACAGCGCCGCGTTACCCACGCGCTGGCTGAAGGGGGCGCCGATACCGTGGCCCGCGTTCATGCGGGTCAGCAGCAGCACGGGCTGGCCCGAGGTGCTCGCATCCTGCAGGGCGGCGGCGAACTTGCGCGATTGCCAAGGCGCCACGCGCGGATCGTTGGCGCCCGTGGTGAGCAGCACCGCCGGATACGCCGTGCCCTTCTTCACGTTGTGCAGGGGCGAATACGCCAGCGTGGCCTTCGCCTGTTCCGGATCGACGACCGTGCCGTACTCGCTCACGTTGTACGGACCATTCGCGAAGGCGGTCTCGTGGCGCGGCACGTCGTAGATGCCGACGGAACCGACGACGGCGCGGAACTGCTGCGGATGCTGCGTCAGCGCCGCACCCATCAGCAGGCCGCCGTTGCTGCCGCCGAGGATGCCGAGGTGTTTCGTGTCGGTCCACTTCGCATCGATCAACGCCTGCGATGCCGCGTAGAAATCGTCGAACACGTTCTGCTTGCGCAGCTTCTGACCCTGCTCGTGCCACGCTTCGCCGAACTCGTTGCCACCGCGGATGTTCGCGTAAGCGAGCACGCCGCCGCGCTCGATCCACGCGAGATTCGGGCCGATGAAGCCCGGCGTGACGGGAATGCCGAAGCCGCCGTAGCTGTAGAGGATCGTCGGACGCTTGCCGTTTGGCGTGACGCCGTCCATCGAGATCACCGTCACCGGGATCTTGCTGCCGTCCTTCGAGGTGCCTTCGACACGGGTGACGCGCACCTTCGAATAATCCGCGGCGGGCTTCACTTCGAAGATCGTCCGGATGGAGCCGTTGGCTCCGTCGTATTCCGCCCAGCGCGTCGGTTGCGTCCAGCCCGCATAGGTGATCAGTGCCTTGCTCTGGCCCTTCTCGGCGGCGACGCCACCGATCGCGACGCCCGTTGCCGGCAGCGGCACGCGGCGAACGAACGCCGCCTTCCCGTCGTACTGGTCGGCCCACCAGTCGGGACCGGCGCTGCGCACGACCAGGAAACCATCGCCGAGCGCGGTCACGTGCTGGATCGCGCCCTTGCCCTCCGGGAGCACGTCGACCGGCTTGCCATCGGCACCGATGGCGACGACCTTGCCGCGCGGCGCGCCAGCGAACGTGACGACGAAGAGCCGGTCGCCGACCCAGCTCGCCGAGCGGGCGTCCGCTTTCTGATCGAGGACCTTGCGGAACGTGCCCTGGCCTTCGCGAACGAAGACGTCGGCGGGACCGCCGTCACCCTCGTTGGCAAGCAGGGCGGTGGACCTGCCGCCCTCGCTGTCGAGCAGGATGTATTCGGCGACGTGCGAATAGTCCTTGCCGAACACCGTCTTATCCTTCGCCGCCGGCTCGCCGACCGTGTGGTGCGCCAGATAGGCGTCGAACTCGCGCAGCGGTTTCGCCTTGCCCGGCGTCGCGAAGCGCGCGTAGGTCACGCCTTTCTCGTCGGCGTCCCACGCCAGCGCCTGTGGCGTGGTGCCGCCGCCCGCCCAGGGCAGTTCGTCGGCCAGCGGCTTGCCGGTCGTGGTGTCGAGGATGTGGATCGTCGTCAGCTCGCTGCCGCCTTCGGCCGTACCGTAGGCGAGGAAGCGACCGCTCGGTGACGGCCAGTAGGCAGTGATCGCGGTGTTGCCGTCGCCCTTGTTGAGATCGACGAGGGTGCGGGTGGCGCCATCCGGCCAGGCCTTCGCCACCAGTACAGGCTGCGGCTGCGGCGGTGTGTTCTCGAAATAGAACAGCGTGCCGCCAGCGAGCGTCGGTGACGATCGCGTGGTCGAGGTGATGGCCAGCTCGCGGATACGCGCGCTCAGTTCCTTGCCCAGCGGCATCGCGCCGATGGTTGCCTCGGTGTATGCGTTCTGCGCCTCGATCCACTTCGTGACCTCGGGCGCGGTGGGATTTTCCAGCCAGCGGTACGGATCCGTCACGGCCTGCCCGGCGAGCGTCTCCGACACCACGTGCTTCGGGGTGGCCGGCGGCGTGGTCGAGGCGGCATGGGCGCCGAAGGCGAGGAACAGGCTGGCGGCGAGAAGGCGAGGAACGATGGCGCGCATGGGGTGGACTCCCGGGGAGGATGGCCGAGCGTAGCAAAGGGCCGCACCGGGCTGCAGGCTGGCTCCCACCAACAACCAGTATCCTTTCTCGATTCACCGCTGCCGGAACCCTCGATGCGCGTCCTCGTCGCCGCCCTTCTCACCGTCCTCGCCGCCGCCCCGGCGCTTGCCGCGACGCCGCCGCTGGACATGGAAACGATCATGGCCGACCCGGACTGGATCGGGCCGCCGGTGGAAGACGCGTACTGGAGCGTCGACGGCGCGCAGGTCTACTACTCGCTCAAGCGCGACGGCAGACCCGTGCGAGACCTCTGGCGCGTGGCCGCGGGCGGCGGTGCGTCCGAGCGTCTCGCTCCCGGGGCGGCCGCGCAGGCGGACGGCGCCGGAGCGGTGTTCGACCGCGATCATCGCCGCGCGGCATTCGTCCGGCACGGCGACGTGTTCCTGCGTGATCTCGCCACCGGGGCCACGGTGCAGGTGACGCGCACCGCCGCGAAGGAAAGCGAGCCGCGCTTTTCGGCGGACGGCCGGCTGCTGACCTTCCGTGCCGACAAGGACTGGTTCGCCTATGCCGTGAACGGCGGCCCCGTCACCCAGGCCGCGGTGCTGGAAGAAAAGGACGATCCGAAGACGAAGCCCTCGGACGGCCTGAGCGACGAGCAGCAGTCGCTGTTCAAGACGCTGCGCGGTCTCCGCGCGGACGAGGACGCCATGGCCGCCGATGCCGACGCACTCGCGGCCGCCGATCCGGGCCGTATGCCGAAGCCATTCTGGCTCGGCAAGAACGTCGCGGTCGCCACGACATCGCTGTCGCCCGACGGTCGCTGGCTGCTGGTCGTCACGCAGGCGAAAGATGCTGACACGGGCAAGATCGCGGATCTCACGCACTACGTCACCGATTCGGGTTACGCGGAGCCCGAGGCCACGCGCAGCTACGTCGGCCGCAACGACCCCGCGCCGCAATCGCTGCGCCTGCTCGACCTGACGACGCATGCCAGCTACGACCTCGACACCGCGACCCTGCCGGGCATCGGCGACGACCCGCTGGCCGCGCTTCGTGCGAAGGCGGTCGCCGCGCTGCGCAAGGAGGGCAAGACCGATCGCGCGGATGCCCTGGCCGCTCCGAAGAAGCGGTCCGTCATCGTCAACGCGGAGTACAGCCCCGGCATCGTCTGGAGCGACGACGGCCACGAGGTCGCCGTGCAGCTGCGCGCGATCGACAACAAGGATCGCTGGATCGCCACGGTGGACTTCGACCGCCATGCGCTGATGAGCCAGCACCGCCTCACCGACAAGGCCTGGATCAACTGGGATGGCAACGACTTCGGCTGGCTGCGCGACGGACGCACCCTGTGGTACCTGAGCGAAGAATCCGGCTACGCGCAGCTCTACGTGCGGCCTCGCGGTGGCAAGGCCACGGCGCTGACGAAGGGCGCGTTCGAAGTCGATCACCCCGTGCTCAGCCCGGACGGTACCCGCTTCTACGTGCGCACCAACAAGGTGGCGCCGTACAGTTACGACATCTACAGCGTGCCCGTGCAGGGCGGCGACCTCACGCGCGTCACCACGTACGAGGGCCTCGACGACTTCGCCCTGTCGCCGGACGGCCGCCGTCTCGCCGTGCTGCATTCGTCGTCGTACGTCCCGTCGCAGCTCGCCACGATCGGAGTGGACGGGTCGGACGCCCGCGACCTGACCGATACGCGCAAGCCGGGATTCAAGGCGCGCGAATGGATCGCACCGACGATCGTGCCGGTGCCGTCGCAGCACGGCGCGGGAAGGATCTGGGCGAAGTTCTACGGCCCGGCGGATGCCGCGGCCGCCGCGTCGCGACCGGCCGTGATCTTCGTCCATGGCGCGGGCTACCTGCAGAACGTGCACCTGTCGTACCCGGCGTATTTCCGCGAGCAGATGTTCCACAACCTGCTGGTGCAGCGCGGTTACGTGGTGCTCGACATGGACTACCGCGCATCCAGGGGCTACGGCCGCGACTGGCGCACGGCGATCTACCGGCAGATGGGCCACCCCGAACTCGACGACCTGCTCGACGGCAAGGCGTGGCTGGTGAAGGAGCATGGCGTCGACCCGAAGCGCATCGGCATCTATGGCGGCAGCTACGGCGGCTTCATGACGCTGATGGCCTTGCTGCGCACGCCCGGCGAATTCGCGGCCGGTGCCGCCCTGCGCCCGGTGACGGACTGGACCAGCTACAACCACGAGTACACGTCGAACATCCTCAACGATCCCCAGATCGATCCGGAGGCGTACAAGGTGAGTTCGCCGATCCAGTACGCCGAGGCGCTCGCCGACCCGCTGCTGATCGAGCACGGCCTGATCGACGACAACGTGCTCGCCAGCGATTCCATCCGCCTGTACCAGCGCTTCATCGAGCTGCACAAGAAGAACTTCTGGATGTCGCTCTATCCGCTGGAGCGCCATTCGTTCGTGCACGCGGACTCGTGGTACGACGAATACCGCCGCATCGACGAACTCTTCCGCGACAGGCTGGAACCCGCCGCCGCGAAGTAACACCGGGTGTAGCCGCCGTGGATACCGGCTTACGCCGGTATGACGAAAGCTCGTCGCCCCGGCGTACGCCGGGGCCCACGGCGAGGCGATCGGTCTTCGCGACACGGCCTCCCACCAGAGAATTTACGCAAACGTTACGCCCCCGCCCCGCCGCGATACGCCGTAAATATCGCGTAAGGCGAACAATGCGCGCCGTTACCCCCGACGGAACGCTCCCGTGGAATTCCTGTACGTCCTCCTCCTCGTCGTCCTCACGGCACTGACGATCGGCTTCCTCATGATCTGCGACCGGCTCGGTCGTCGCTGAGGCATCGCCATGACCCTTTCCTATGTGATCGCCGCGATCGTCGCGGCCCTGCTCGCGGGTTATCTCTGCGTGGCCCTCCTCAAGCCGGAGTGGTTCGAATGACCGCGAACGACTTTCTCCAGATCGGCCTGTTCCTCGCCGTGTTGCTGGCGCTGGTGAAGCCCGCCGGCCAGTACATGGCGCTCGTGTTCGCCGACGAACCCAACCGCGTCACGCGCGCGGGCGCCGGTACCGAACGCCTGCTCTATCGCCTCGCGGGCGTCCGCGCGGACGAGGACATGGGCTGGAAGCGCTATGCCATCGCCATGCTCGTCTTCAACGTGGCCGGCATCGTGGCGGTGTACCTCCTGCAGCGGACCCAGCAGTGGCTGCCCCTGAACCCGCAGCACTTCGGTGCCGTGTCGCCCGACTCGGCGATGAATACCGCCATCAGCTTCGCCAGCAACACGAACTGGCAGGGCTATGCGGGCGAGTCGACGATGAGCTATCTCACGCAGGCCCTCGGCCTCGCGGTGCAGAACTTCCTCTCGGCGGCGACCGGTATCGCCGTGCTCATCGCCGTCGTCCGCGGCTTCGCGCGTCGCGGCGCATCTGCCGTCGGCAATTTCTGGGTCGACATGACCCGCGCCACGCTCTACGTGCTGCTGCCCCTGTCGTTCATCATCGCACTGGTGCTCGTGTCGCAGGGTGTGGTGCAGAACCTGGTCCCGTATCTCGACGCGACCACGCTGGAGCACGGCAAGCAGTCGCTTCCGATGGGGCCTGCCGCTTCGCAGATCGCCATCAAGATGCTCGGCACCAACGGCGGCGGCTTCTTCAACGTCTACTCCGCGCATCCGTTCGAAAACCCGACGCCGTTCTCGAACTTCATCGAGATGCTCGCGATCTTCATCATTCCGGCGGCACTTTGCTACACGTTCGGCAGCATGGTCGGCGATCGCCGCCAGGGCTGGGCGATCCTCGCCACCATGCTGCTCCTTTTCGTTCCGCTGACGATCGGGCTCGTGGCCGCCGAACAGGCCGGCAACCCGGCGTTCCATGGGCTCGCCGTCGATGCGCAGGCAAGTGCCCTGCAGGCGGGCGGCAACATGGAAGGCAAGGAAACGCGCTTCGGCATCGCCACGTCCGGCCTGTTCGCCGCGATCACCACGGCCGCGTCGTGCGGCGCGGTGAACGCGATGCACGACTCGCTGACGCCCCTGGGCGGCCTGGTACCCATGTGGCTGATGCAGCTGGGCGAAGTGGTGTTCGGCGGCGTGGGTTCGGGCTTGTACGGCATGCTCGCCTTCGCCGTGGTGGCCGTCTTCATCGCAGGCCTGATGGTCGGCCGCACGCCCGAGTACCTCGGCAAGAAGATCGAGGCGCACGAAATGAAGATGGCGAGCCTCGCGGTGCTGATTCCCTGTGCGCTCGTGGTGGTTTGCACCGCGATCGCCGTGGTGGCGCCAGCCGGCTATGCGGGCGTCGCCAATCCCGGCGCACACGGCTTCAGTGAAATGCTCTACGCCGTCACGTCGGCCGCGAACAACAACGGCAGCGCCTTCGGTGGTCTTTCGGCGAACACGCCGTTCTGGAACGTCCTGCTGGGGATCTGCATGTTCCTGGCGCGTTTCCCGCTGGCGATCGCGATGCTGGCCATGGCCGGCTCGCTCGCCGCGAAGCGCGCGGTGCCCGTCACCGCGGGCACCCTGCCGACCCACACGCCGCTCTTCGTCACGCTGCTCGCCTGCGTGGTGATCGTGGTCGGCGCGCTGACCTTCCTTCCGGCGCTGGCCCTCGGGCCGATCGTCGAACAACTGATGTCCGCCACGGGCCATTGATCCATGACTACCCATGCCTCCGTACCGCGCGGTTTCGACCGCGCGCTGGTGACGCGCGCCCTCAAGGACGCGTTCCTCAAGCTCTCGCCGCGCCTGCAGTTCCGCAATCCGGTGATGTTCGTCGTCTTCGTCTGCAGCGTGCTGACCACCCTCCTCTGGGTGCAGGCGCTGACCGGCCACGGCGAAGCACCGGCGGGCTTCATCTTCTGGGTCGCCCTGTGGCTCTGGTTCACCCTGCTCTTCGCCAACTTCGCCGAAGCCCTCGCCGAAGGCCGCGGCAAGGCCCAGGCCGACGCGCTGCGCGGTTCGCGGCGTGACGTGCTGGCGAAGCGTCTGACGCAGCCGGAACGCGGCTCGCCGGTCATCTTCACGCCGTCGAGCGAACTGCGTTCGGGTCATTACGTACTCGTCGAAGCCGGCGACATCGTGCCGGGCGACGGTGATGTCGTGGTCGGCGCGGCGAGTGTCGACGAGAGCGCCATCACCGGCGAATCCGCGCCGGTGATCCGCGAATCGGGCGGCGACCGCAGCGCGGTGACCGGCGGTACCCGCGTCCTGTCCGACTGGCTCGTGGTGAAGATCGCCAGCAACCCGGGCGAGAGCTTCCTCGACCGGATGATCTCGATGGTCGAGGGCGCTTCGCGCCGGAAGACGCCGAACGAGATCGCGCTGACGATCCTGCTGGCGAAGTTCACGCTCATCTTCCTGCTCGCCTGCGCCACGTTGCTGCCGTACTCCATCTACAGCGTGCAGGCCGCCGGCGTCGGCCAGCCGATCACGCTGACCGTGCTCGTCGCCCTGCTCGTGTGCCTCATTCCCACCACGATCGGCGCCCTGCTCTCGGCCATCGGCATCGCCGGCATGGATCGCATGATCCGCGCCAACGTGATCGCGACCTCCGGCCGCGCCGTCGAAGCCGCCGGCGACGTCGACGTGCTGCTGCTCGACAAGACCGGCACGATCACCCTTGGCAACCGCCAGGCCGTCGCCTTCCACCCGGCGCCGGGCATCGAGGAACGCGAGCTCGCCGAGGCGGCCGATCTCGCGTCGCGTGCCGACGAGACGCCCGAAGGGCGCAGCATCGTGGCGCTCGCGGCGAAGACGTTCGGCTGGGCCGAGCGCCGCGCCGACGACAGCCGTGCCGTGTTCGTACCGTTCACCGCGCAGACCCGCATGAGCGGCGTCGACGTCGGCAGCCGGCACATCCGCAAGGGTGCGATGGATGCGGTCGAACGCTACCTCGACACGCAGGACAGCCACCTGCCGCCACTGGTCCGCCGCATGACGGAAGAGATCGCCCGTCGTGGCGCGACGCCGCTCGTCGTCGTGGACGGCTCGCTCACCCTCGGCGTCGTCGAGCTGAAGGACATCGTCAAGGACGGCATCAAGGAGCGCTTCGCGCAGCTGCGCCGCATGGGTATCCGCACCGTGATGATCACGGGCGACAACCCGCTGACCGCGGCGGCCATCGCGGCGGAAGCCGGCGTGGACGACTTCCTCGCCGAAGCGACCCCGGAGGCGAAGCTGAAGCTGATCCGCGACATGCAGTCCGAGAATCGTCTCGTGGCGATGTGCGGCGACGGCACCAACGACGCCCCCGCGCTCGCGCAGGCCGACGTCGCCGTCGCGATGAACAGCGGCACGCAGGCGGCGAAGGAAGCCGGCAACATGGTGGATCTCGATTCGAATCCCACCAAGCTGATCGAGGTCGTGGGCATCGGCAAGCAGATGCTGATCACGCGCGGCGCGCTCACCACGTTCTCCATCGCCAACGACATCGCGAAGTACTTCGCGATCATTCCGGCCGCGTTCGCGACGACCTACCCGGCGCTGGACCGCCTCAACGTCATGCATCTAGCGACGCCGCAAAGCGCGATCCTGTCCGCGGTGATCTTCAACGCGCTGATCATCGTCTTCCTCATCCCACTCGCCCTCAAGGGCGTGGCGTATCGCGCCCTGGGCGCCGCCGCGCTGCTGCGCCGGAACCTGCTCGTCTACGGGCTGGGCGGCGCGATCGTGCCATTCATCGGCATCAAGGCGATCGACATGTTGCTGGTCCTCATCGGACTGGCGTGAACCGAGGTCACTCCATGCAATCCGTGAAGCTCACCGTTTTCATCGACGACCGCGCCGACCTGGACATGGAGGTCCATGTCGTGGCGCCCGACGCCGCGGCGGTCGCGAAGGCGCCTGCACCGGTACCGCTGCGAATCGTGCCGGAACGCGCCACCACGCTCGACGACGAATACACGCTTGGCGGCTACGCCGGCATCTGACGCGCCCCACGGCGCACTCCATCCACCGATTACAGAGGGATCCCGCGAGGGATCGGTACACCACGCCATGCATCACGTTCGCCATGCTCTTCTCGCCGTCACGCTCGCACTCGCACCTGTCGCCCATGCCATGGCCGCCGACAGCGACGACTGCTCCCAGGGCTTCGCCACCCGCTTCGCCGCGGCCTACCGCGAAGATGCGCAGCCGGCCGACCCGAACGCTGCGCCGCCGGCACGCCGCGCCATGCCCTCGCCGCTCCCGTCACCGCCGTTCCCCTCGGCGGAATGGCAGCTCGGCGGCGTCGCCTATCCAATCGGCGTGCCGAACCTCAATGCGCGCTATCCGCTGGAGAAGGCCCTCGCCTGCAACCGCTTCGGCAAGTGGATGACCGACAACCGCATCGAGATCTACGGCTGGCTCAACGGGTCGGCCAACGCCAGCACATCGTCGCACACCAACTACCCGCTGTCGTATGCGACGCGACCGAATCGCTTCGAGTTCAACCAGGCGCTGCTGCGTATCGAACGCATCCCGGACACCGTTCAGACGGACCACATCGACTGGGGTTTTCATTTCGACAACCTCTACGGCTACGACTACCACTACACGACGATGAAGGGCGTCTTCAGCAATCAGCTGCTCAACAATCCCCGGTCGGACCAGCCGCAGAACGGCAAGACCTTCGGCTACGACCCCATGCTGTTCTACGGTGAGATCTACCTGCCGCACGTGGCGGAAGGCATGGTGGTTCGCATCGGACGCTACCTCTCGCTGCCGGACATCGAGGCGCAGTTCTCGCCGAACAACTACCTGGTGACGCACTCCGTGCTTTACACCGTGGATCCGTATACGCAGATGGGCGTGATGACGACCACTCGCCTCAATGCGCAGTGGACGCTGCAGGTGGGCATCAATGGCGGCAACGACGTCGCCATCTGGAACCGCTCGTCGCGACCGACGCTGCAGGCCTGCGTGCGGTGGGTGTCGAAGGACAACAACGACATGCTTTATCCGTGCGTCAACAGCTTCAACACCTCCGACTACAACTACAACAACGTGCAGATGTACGTCACGACGTGGGGGCACCGGTTCACCGATAACGTGCACATCCTCACCGAGGCGTATTACATGTACGCGCGCAACATCCCTGGTTTCGGCCCGGGTGGCGAACCCGGTGCGGCGGGTTCGTCGCCGCTGCCGGGCAAGGCCGGCGAGTACGGCCTGGTGAACTACATCAATATCGCGCTCGATCCGCTGAACATGATCTCCATTCGCAACGAGTGGTACAACGACCAGAAGGGCCAGCGTACCGGTTACGCCACGCGCTACACGACGCACACGATCGGACTCACGCACTGGGTCACGCCGGATCTGGAGATTCGTCCGGAACTTCGCGTCGAGAAGTCCTACGACATGCATGCATACGACGGTGGTCGCAAGGACTATCAGGCGAGCGCGATCGTCGATGCGATCTGGCATTACTGAGGAGCGCGCCATGACAGCCCTGCTACGCAATGGAATCGTCCTGCTCATCCTGATGACCGCGGTCACCGGCGTCGCCTATCCGCTCGCCGTGACCGGCATCGCGGCCGTGGTGTTTCCGCACCAGGCCGGTGGCAGCATCGTGGAGCGCGATGGCAAGCCGGTCGGTTCGTCGCTCATCGGCCAGTCGTTCACCCAGCCGGGTTACTTCTGGTCGCGCCCTTCGGCGACGTCGCCCGGCCCGAACAATCCCGCGGCGTCGTCCGGCTCGAACCTCGGCCCGACCAATCCCGCGTTGACGGACGCGGCGAAGCAGCGCATCGATGCATTGCGCAAGGCCGACCCCGGTAACGACGCGCCCGTTCCCGTCGAACTGGTGGCCGCGTCGGGCAGCGGGCTCGATCCGGAGATCTCGCCGGCCGCGGCGCGCTACCAGGTGAAGCGCGTCGCACGAGCGCGCGGCATGGACGTCGCGAAGGTCGAGGCGCTGGTGGACGCGCACACGAAGGGGCGGCAGCTGGGCGTGCTCGGCGAGCCGCGGGTGAACGTGCTGGAGCTGAACATGGCGATGGATGCCACGGGACGTTAGGGAGACAGGGTGGGAGCCCTTCGCCAGCAGGCTGGCTCCCACCAGGCAGGCTTTTGTTCCGATCGATCCGCTACGCTTCGCTTCATAGCCTTATCGACCTCCCATGACCGACTCCCGCGATGCCCGTGCCGATGCCTTGCTCCACTCGGTGAACGCCGAGGACGGCCAGCGCCTGAAGGTTTTCCTCGGTGCCGCGCCGGGGGTCGGCAAGACCTACGCGATGCTCGCCGCCGCGCGCGATCTCCGCCGACAGGGGGTCGACGTGGTGATCGGCCTGGTGGAGACGCATGGCCGCGCCGAAACGGCCGCGCTCGTCGACGGCGTCGAGGTGCTGCCGACGCGTGTCGTGCGCCATGCGGGTCGCGACTTCAGGGAATTCGACCTGGAGGCGGCGCTCGTCCGCCGTCCGGCGGTGATCCTCGTCGACGAGCTCGCCCATACCAACCTGCCCGGAGGCCGGCACACCCGGCGCTGGCAGGACATCGCCGAGCTGCTCGACGCGGGCATCGAGGTCTATACCGCGCTGAACGTGCAGCACCTCGAGAGCCTCAACGACCAGGTGCGTCGCATCACCGGCGTGGCCGTGCGCGAAACCGTGCCGGACGCGTTCCTCGACCGCGCGCGCGACATCGTGCTGGTCGACCTGCCGCCCCGCGAGCTCATCGCGCGCCTGCGCCAGGGCAAGGTCTACGTGCCGGAAACGGCGGCCGTGGCGCTCGACGCGTTCTTCTCGCCGACCAATCTGGCCGCGTTGCGCGAACTCGCGGTCGAGACCGTCGCCGCCCACGTGGACAACGACCTGCGCGACCACATGCTCGCGCGCGGCGGGGCGATGCCCGTGCGGCGCCGGGTGATGGTCGCGATCGACGGGTCGAC
>Ga0102591_1001330_pt1 | contig 34640 bp, 32 predicted proteins | sample AraplaCol_mCL_r2_2_FD_76860 | JGI IMG/M metagenome (GOLD analysis project Ga0102591, IMG submission 76860) | Arabidopsis root microbial communities from North Carolina, USA - plate scrape MF_Col_mCL_r2 (SPADES assembly) (version 2) | ecosystem: Host-associated > Plants > Roots > Endosphere...
GGTCGGCATCAGGCGGAATGCCTGGGTGTCGCCGACCGGCAGATAGTTCGACACGCCCGGCTGGTTGGAGACCGAGGAGTTGATCGCGTCGGCGCGCAGGCTCGCGAACGGCGTCCAGATCTGGCCGAGCGGATCGGTGAAGGACCTGCGCCACTGCCCCTCGGCGGTGAGGCGGGTATAGGTGCCGGGGAAGCCGCGCAGCAGGCACTGCGAGGGCGTGCGCGCGAGCGGATCGGCCGAGGCGGTGGCGCACAGGCTGTTGGTGTTGGCGAGCGTCGTGATCGGATCGAACACCGCGTTTTCACGCGACAGGTTCACGAAATTGGTCTTGTAGCTGACCTCGCCGCCGAACACCGGATAGTTCAGCACGTTCGAGTAGTCGATCACGGGGTAGACGACCGGCACCTTGTCCTGGTTGCCGGAGAAGCTCAGCCAGTACATCGTCCGCGCGTCGAAGAAGCTGCGGTTGCCGACGCCGGTCAGATAGAGCTGCGACAGCGCGTCGGTCGGCAGGTTCAGGAACGAGCCGAGCGGGTCGCGGTACTGCGCGAGGCGGTAGTCCGACATGAAGTAATAGTCGGAGAGCAGGACGCCGTCCCAGCCCCAGACCCATTTGTCGTTGAGTGCGAACTGGCCCTTGGTCTCGACGCCGCCGCGGAACTGACGGTCGCCGGGCAGGCCCGCGAACTGCTTCTGGTCGAGCTGGTCGATGCCGTAGAGGCGGATCTGGTAGGCGCCGTCCATCAGGCGCTGGCGGAACTCGGTCTGGAACAGCACGCCCTGCTGGGAGGTGATGCGCGGGCTGAAGGTCATGTCCATGTCGGGCGCGATCGCCCAGTAGAACGGGACCTCCACGCCGTAGCCGAACGTCGTGTAGGACGTGAAGCCCGGCATCAGGAAGCCGGTCTTGCGCTTCACGGTCGGGTCGGGCGTCGAGAAATAGGGCATGTAGGCGAGCGGCACGCCGAAGAATTCGAGCTGCGCCGTCTCGAAATACAGCATCTTCTCCTGCTGGTCGTGGATGATGCGGGCACCCTTGACCTGCCAGAGCGGCGGCTTCTTCGGATCGTCCTTACACGGCGCGCAGGCCGTGTAGACGCCGTTCTCGAACACCGTGTAGTTGCCGCTGGAGCGGTCGGCGCGGCTCGCGGCCATGCGGGTCTGGTCGGCGGTGTCCACGCGCAGCGAATCGACGAAACCGTCGCGGTAGTCGTCGGAGAGATCCATGATCTCGGCATAGGTGATCTTGCCGTCGGCATCCGTCATGCGGATGTTGCCTTCGGCATGCAGCCGCTTGGTCTTCTGGTCGTAGATGACCCTGTCGGCCTCGACGCTGGTGCCGTTGTAGAACAGCTGGACGTTACCGACCGCGGAGACGCGCGAATTGTTGTAGTCGTAATCGACCTCGGTCGCCTGAACCAGCATCTGGTTGTCGTTGGCGACCTTCGGCGGCTTGGGGCGCGGCGGCAGCGGATTGTAGGTATAGCCCTGGGCGGAGGCGGGAGCCACGACGGCAACATCCATCAGGGCGCCGAGCGATGCCACGGCGGCCGCGGCCAGCAGGAGCCTGCGAATGGACAAGCCGATCCCGTTCGCGCGCACCACGGTACGCCGCGTCAAACGAGACACGAGCCCTCGATGGACGGCAGTCACTAACCGTCCTCCTGGTACAACAAGGCCAAAAAGCCGGTGAGGCCGCCCACCACCACGGGCAACCACGCCGCAGCGATCGGATGCATCAACTCAGCCTTGCTCAAGTCTTCAGTCACTTTCGACAGAACGTAGAGCAGAAAGCCTGCGCCCACGCCACTCAAAACCATCTTTTGCACGCCGCCCATCCGGAAGAAGCGCAACGACACGGAGGCCGCGAGCATCACCATGGCAGCCAGCAAAAATGGCTGCGCCAGAAGCTTTTGATACTGGAGTCGGTATCCGGCTGTCGCGAAGCCTGAGCTCTCGGACGAGCGGATGTAGCTCGGTAGTTGCCAAAAGGACACAGTCTCGGGAGTGGAAAAGCTGTTGCGGACCTGCGCCTCGGTCAGCGTCGTCGGAATCTCCAGGGTGGCCTGGTCGATCGGCGGTGAGTCCAGCGAGAAGCGGCGGACGCTCTTGAACAGCCAGCGGCCGGCCTCGAGCGTCGCCTCGCGCGCCTCGACCCGCTCCTTGAAGTGCTGGTCCGGGTCGAACCTGAACAGCGTGAGCCCCGTGAGCCGGACACCCTGCTGCTCGCTGCGCGCCGCGTTGATGATGGTCTGGCCGTCGCTGGTCACCTGGTTGAGCCAGAAGCCGGAGGCGTCCTGGATGCCGCCGCCGGGCGAGGACCCGAACAGCTCGGCCTCCATGCGCTTGGAGGCTTCGCGCAAATTGGCCGACATCGGATTGTAGGCGACGGTGGCGATCACCCCGATCAGGAGCGCGCTGCCCAGCGCCGGCGAGATGAACTGCCAGGCGGAGATGCCGGCGGCGCGCGCCACCACGAGCTCGAGCCGGCGGGAGAGGGCGAGATAGCAGGTCATGGCGCCGATCAGCATGCAGAACGGCGTCAGCTTCTCCAGAAGCTGCGGCACCCGGAACAGCGAGGTCTCGGCCACCATCAGCGCCGAGGCGGATGCCAGGCCCGAGGTCTTGCGCACCATCTCGATGTAATCGACCAGCACGAGCAGGAGGAAAATGCTCGCGAACACGCCGAGCGCCGCGACCACGAAGCGGCCGGCGAAATAGCGTCCGAGTGTGTTGGTGAGCATGCTCATGCGGTGGCCGGACGTCCGAACAGCCGCGCGATGCGTGCGTTCGACCTGTTGATGGCCTCCATCAGACCGGGCGGCGGCTCGACCACGACGCCGCTGATGATCATCCACAACCCGGCGCCGATGGCGCCGAACACCATCGCGTATTGCACCAGCACCGGGCCTTCCGACTTCACCGCCATCACCGAGCAGGCAAAGCCGGCCATGCGCAGGCCGAACACCGCGATGATCGAGGAGCCGATCGAGAAGTTGCGGCTCTGGCGGGTGGTGCGAGGCGCGCCGAGGAACGCGAAGGTCAGCACCGCAAAGGCGAAGGGGTAGATCGGCGCGAGCAGGCTGTCATGCAGGGCCGAGCGGAACTGCCCGGGAATCTGCTTGTAGACGGGATCGTTCTCGGACGGCGAGAACAGCTCCCAGAGATAGCGCTCGCGGATGCCCAGGGTGACGTCGCGGCCCTGGTTGGAGAATTTCGACATGTCGAAGCCGTAGCGGCCGAATGCCACCAGCGCCGGATCGCGCTTGCCCGCCTCGAAGCGTTGCAGATTGCCCGTCTCCAGCACGAGGAAAGAGCCGGTCTCGTTCTTCACGACCTCGCCGCGCTCGGCGACGATCGAGACGCGCTCGTTCGGATCGCGGCGGTCGTCGATGAAGATGCCGGCGAGGATGCCGCCAGGCTGGCGTTCGCGAATCCGGATCGTGAGGTTCTTGTCGAGCTGAGCGAAGCGGCCGGGCTGCAGGATGTTGGTGAGCACGTCCGCGGTGATCTCGGCATCCCACTGCTTGATCCGCCTCATGCCGTCGGGAGCGAGATAGGCCGCGATGAAGGCCACCAGCAGCGCCACCACGCAGGTGGCGTAGAAGAATGGAAAGAACAGCCGGAACGGCGAGAAGCCGGCGGCATTCATCACGATGATCTCGGAATCGGTCGCGAGCTTGTTCAGCGTGTGCGAGATCGCGATCATGAGCGCGATCGGCGAGATGATCAGGACCAGGGCCGGCACGACCAGGCTGGTGATGCCGAGGAAGGTCAGGATGGTCTGACCCTGGCTCGTCATCAGGTCGATGCCGCGCAACGCCTGCGTAATCCAGATCACGCCGGTGAGGCTGACCAGGACCAGCGCAAACGACGCCAGCGTCGTGCGGAAGATATACTTATCGATCGACCCCATGCGCTACCGCACGAATCCCACCAAGTCCCCAATGTCGGCCGAAATTCCGCCGTCCAACCAATCCCCGATCAGGGGATCCCCAAGGTTGGCCGAACGCCTCTTCCGCCAGCTCACTCTCTCACTACCATCCCTTTGATCCGTCAACAAAATGGCTGCCCCGTGGCACCCTCATTATATGGTTAATATTTCACTCGTTGTGGCCTTGAGGCCACGGGGGTGCTTGGCATCTGGCGGGCCGCTGGCCCATAGTGCGGCGGGCTCAGTGAATCGCGGTTCAGATCAGGCCTTGGCCTGCGCTCGAGAACTGCGGAAAGACCAAGCTTTTTGAAGGAGTTACCCAATGTCCGATGCCATCAAGGTCGGCTTCGTCCCATTGTCCTCAGCCGCCCGTGGCATCCTGGTCGTGTTCTGTGACGACAGCCTGAAGGTCGGTCCGGCGACGGCCAAGGCGCTGGGCGGCGCCATCGAAATCGTGAAGCGCGCGGCGGCGGCCGCCGCCTTCAAAGGTAAAAGCGGAGCCGCGCTGGACATCCTGGCGCCGGAGGGGGTCAAAGCCGCCCGTCTGCTCGTGATCGGCGCCGGCAAGGCGGCCAGCCTGAAGGCCAACGATTTCCTCAAATTCGGTGGTGTGGCGGCGAGCAAGCTGTCCGCCGGAACTGCCGCCATGACCATCATGGCGGAGCTGCCCGATGGCGCCATGACGAGCGAGCAGGCGGTTGCGATCGCCTCGGGCCTGCGCCTGCGCGCCTACAAGTTCGACCGTTACAAGACCAAGAAGAAGGACGGCGAGGAGGGCGGATCGCGCGCCGACATCTCGCTCGCGGTCGGCGATGCCAATGCTGCGAAGAAGGCGTTCACCGCGGCCGGCCACGTCGTCGACGGCGTGATCATCGCGCGCGACCTCGTCAACGAGCCGCCGAACGTGCTGTTCCCGGAAGAATTCGCGCGCCGCGCCAGCCAGCTCCGCAAGCTCGGCGTCAAGGTCGAGGTGCTCGACGTCAAGGCGATGCAGAAGCTCGGCATGGGCGCGCTGCTCGGCGTCGGCCAGGGCTCGGCACGGCCGAGCCGCACCGTGATCATGCGTTGGGACGGCGGCAAGAAGGGCGAAGCGCCGGTCGCCTTCGTCGGCAAGGGCGTCTGCTTCGACACCGGCGGCATCTCGATCAAGCCGGCCGGCAGCATGGAGGACATGAAGGGCGACATGGGCGGCGCGGCCTGCGTCGTCGGTCTGATGCACGCGCTGGCGGCGCGCAAGGCCAAGGCCAACGTGGTCGGCGCCATCGGCCTCGTCGAGAACATGCCCGACGGCAATGCGCAGCGGCCGGGCGATATCGTCACCTCGATGTCGGGCCAGACCATCGAGATCATCAACACCGACGCGGAAGGCCGCCTCGTGCTGGCCGACGTGCTCTGGTACGTCGCCAAGAAGGTGAAGCCGAAATTCATGGTGGACCTTGCGACGCTGACCGGCGCGATCGTGGTCGCGCTCGGCACCGACCATGCCGGCATGTTCTCCAACAACGACGAGCTTGCCGAGCGCCTGCTGACGGCCGGCATCGAAACTGGCGACAAGGTCTGGCGCATGCCGCTCGGTCCCGAATACGACAAGCTGATCGATTCCCAGTTCGCCGACATGAAGAACACCGGCGGCCGTCATGGCGGCTCGATCACCGCGGCGCAGTTCCTGCAGCGTTTCGTCGACGGCACGCCATGGGCCCATCTCGACATTGCCGGCACCGCCATGGGCGCTCCGAAGACTGACATCAACCAGAGCTGGGGCAGCGGCTATGGCGTTCGCCTGCTCGACCGGCTGGTCGCCGACCATTACGAGCGCAAATGACCTCGCGATGACCGAAGTCCTGTTCTATCATCTGCAAGACATGACGGTGGAGAACGTGTTGCCGCCGCTTCTCGAGAAATCGCTGGAGCGCGGCTGGCGCGTCGTGGTGCAGTCGACCTCGGAAGAACGGGCCGACGCGCTCGACGCCCATCTATGGACCTATCGCGACGATTCCTTCCTGCCGCACGCGACATGGCGCGTCAGCGACGCGGCCGATCAGCCGATCCTGCTGGCGATCGAGGAGGGCAATCCCAACGGTGCCCACGTCCGCTTCCTGGTCGACAACGCCGTCCTCCCGCAGGACGCGCAGGACTATGCGCGCATGGTGCTGCTGTTCAACGGCGACGATCCCGATGCGCTCGCGCTCGCCCGCAGCGCCTGGACGGATTGCAAGGCGCGGGGATTTGATGTCACCTATTGGCAGGCCGACGAGCGGGGCCGGTGGCAGCGTCGGAATTAGCGTCGATCGCAATTAATGATAATTTGCACTTTTCGGGCGATGCTGGCTTTGGTCACCTTCGTGCCGCAAAGTGATGTTGGGACAATCGCTTAGGGCTGGTCCTTCACGCGGGGAATTTGGTTTATCGTGCGACATCAAAAGCTTCCCAGCTCGCTCATAGTTGCGTTGGCTGCAATAGCACCGCTGGTCGCGGGCTGTTCGGGCGGCACCGATCTGTTGTCGAAGGACGCCGAATGGTTCCAGAAACCCGGCCGTCTCTTCATCAAGAACATCTCGATCGAGTCGCCGCCGTTGACCCCCGACAAGCCGGTCGGAGCTGAGGATCTCGTCAGCGCCGACGGCGCCTGTCCCGGCATGGCGCCGCCTCCCGGGCCGGCCGATGCCAATGCATCGTCGACGGCACCGGCGCCAATGGGCGGCACGGTCGCGCTCGGCCACACCGAATGCGACGTGGTGCGCGGCATCGGCGCGCCGTCGAACGTCAATCTCTCCAGCGACGCAGGCGGCCGCCGCGTTGCCGTGGTGACGTGGACGACGGGTCCGCGTGCGGGCATCTACACCTTCACCTCCGGCCGTCTGTCCTCGATCGAGGGCAATCCCGAGCCACAGCCGGTGCCGAAGGCGGCGAAGCCGAAGAAGAAGCACGCGTAAGCTGAGATCGCCGCTATCGATGCATACCGTGCCCCGGCCCAGGAGCCGAGTGCATGCTGACGCGTGGGTCCCGGCTCAGCAGTGCGTCATTTCATGCCGCGCCGCGTCCGGGACACGAGAGCTCGTCTACCCGCTGCCTCGTTCGCGCTGATCGCGACACGCCTGACGCGTCGCTTTCATGATGGCCCCACGCTTCGGAATGCGCTTTGATGGCGCCAACAACAATCCGGAGGAAACCATGCGGTTCGTCACTGCTCTCGTATCGGCTCTGCTTCTGCCGCTCAGCGCGGCGCTCGCCCAGGACTATCCGACGCGAACCATCACCGTGCTGGTGCCCTACGCCGCGGGCGGGCCGACCGACACCATCGCGCGGCTGACCGCGGCCAGCATGGCGAAATCGCTGGGACAGCAGGTCATCGTCGAGAACGCGACCGGCGCCGGCGGCACGATCGGCACGACCCGCGCCGCACGCGCCCAGCCGGACGGCTATACGCTGCTGGTCCATCATGTCGGCATCTCGACCGCGGCGACGCTGTATCGCAACCTCAGCTACGACACCAAGACGGCGTTTGCGCCGATCGGGCTCGTGACCAACGCGCCGATGACCATCATCGCGCGTCCGGATTTTCCGGCCGACACGCTCAAGGACCTCGTCGCCTACGCCCAGCAACAGGGCGACAAGTTGACCTACGCCAATGCCGGATTGGGTGCGGCGTCGCATCTGTGCGGCATGCTGTTCATGACGGCGATCCAGAAGCAGCTCACCACGGTGCCCTACAAGGGCAATGGCCCGATCATGAACGATCTGCTCGGCAAGCAGATCGATCTCACCTGCGACCAGGCCACGAACACCACCGGCCCGATCTCGGCCAAGCAGGTCAAGGCCTATGCGGTCACCACCAAGGAGCGGCTGAAGAGCCTGCCCGATCTGCCGACGGCGGACGAGGCCGGCCTTAAAGGTTTTGAGCTCGGCGTCTGGCACGGCCTCTATGCGCCCAAGGGCACGCCGCCCGCCGTCGTTCAGAAGCTGACGGCGGCGCTGCAGGCGGCGCTGAAGGATCCGACCTTGGTCGCGCGGTTCAACGACATCAACACCGAGCCGGTGTCGCAGGACAAGGCGACGCCCGAGGCGTTAGGCGCGATGCTGAACAGCGAGGTCGATCGCTGGGCGCCAATCATCAAGGCGGCGGGGCAGTATGCGGACTGAGCTAAGCCGGTAAGGCCTTATCAGTGAGCGTCTTGCGGCCAGGTAACATGTTACCGGTACTGTGCATGGGGTTGTATTCGAGATTTTGAATCTACCCGGTGGCTGCGTCGAACTCAGTGCTCGCCTCGAGCCATTGCTCCTCCGCGCGCGCCAATGCGTCCGCCGCATTCGCGCGCGCCTTTGACAGCTGTGCGGCCTGCTTGGGATCGCGGGTAAAGATGTCGGGCAGGGAGAGGGCGGTGTCGATCTTGCTGATGATCTCGCTGACGCGGGCGATCTCGGCTTCGGCTTCCGCAATGCGCTTCTTCAAGCCGCCGCGATTGTCCGACCTTGCGCGCTGTGGCTTCTCAGCTTGCGCGCTGCGCTCGCGCGGGGCGGGTTCGCCGTTGCGCGTGGACAGCACCAGGCGGCGGTATTCGTCGAGATCGCCGTCGTAATTGGTGACGGTGCGGTCGGCGACGATCCAGAGCCGGTCGGCGCAGGCCTCGATCAGATAGCGATCGTGCGAGACCATGATGACGGCGCCGGGAAATTCGTTGATGGCTTCGGCCAAAGCCGCGCGGCTGTCGATGTCGAGATGGTTGGTCGGCTCGTCCAGGATGATCATGTTGGGGCCGAAGAAGGTCGCAAGACCGAGCAGCAGCCGCGCCTTCTCGCCGCCCGATAATTTGCCGACCTTGGTGTCGGCCGCCTTGCCGGAGAAGCCGATCGCGCCGGCGCGCGCCCGCACCTTGGCTTCGGGCGCATCGCCCATCAGCTTGCGCACGTGGTCGTAGGCGGAGCCATCTTCATTCAGCTCGTCGAGCTGATGCTGCGCGAAATAGGCGATCGACAGCTTGTCCGCGCGCGTCACCTTGCCGGAGAACGGCGCAAGCCGTCCGGCGAGCAGCTTGACGAGTGTCGACTTGCCGTTGCCGTTGGCGCCGAGCAGCGCAATGCGGTCGTCATTGTCGATACGGAGCGTGACGCGATTGAGCACCGGGCTCGCCGGGTCGTAGCCGACGGAAGCGTTGTCGACGGCGATGATCGGCGGCGACAGGATCTTTTCGGGAGCGGGAAAGCTGATCTCGCGCACATCCTCGGTGACCAGCGCCGTGATCGGCTTCAGCCGCTCCAGCATCTTCACGCGAGACTGGGCCTGCCGGGCTTTCGAGGCTTTTGCCTTGAAGCGGTCGACGAAGGCCTGCAGCCGGGCGCGCTCGGCCTCCTGGCGCTTGACCGCCTTGGCATCGAGCAGCTCGCGCGCGGCGCGCTGTTCCTCGAACGAGGAGTAGCTGCCCTTGTAGAGCGTGAGCCTGCCGCGCTCCAGATGCAGGATCTGGTCGACCGAGCTTTCGAGCAGGTCGCGGTCGTGGCTGATCACGATCACGGTGCGCGGATAATGCGCGAGGTGATCCTCCAGCCACAGCGTGCCTTCGAGGTCGAGATAGTTGGTGGGCTCGTCGAGCAGCAACAGGTCAGGGGCCGCGAACAGCGTGGCGGCGAGCGCGACGCGCATGCGCCAGCCGCCGGAGAATTCGGCGCAGGGGCGGAGCTGATCGGCGGCGGAGAAGCCGAGGCCGGAGAGGATCGCGGCGGCACGGCTCGGCGCCGAATGCGCGTCGATGTCGACGAGGCGGGTCTGGATCTCGGCGATCCGGTGCGGATCGGTGGCGCTCTCCGCTTCGTGCAGGAGCGCGTCGCGCTCGAGATCGGCCTTGAGCACGACGGAGATCAGGCTCTCCGGGCCGTTCGGGGCTTCCTGGGCGAGGCTGCCGATGCTCCAGCGCGGCGGCAAGCTCACCGAACCGTGCTCGGCCGCGAGCTCGCCGCGGATCACCTTGAACAGGGTCGACTTGCCGGTGCCATTGCGCCCGACCAGGCCGACCCGCGAGCCGGGCGTGATCTGCACGGAACTCTGGTCGATCAGAAGGCGTCCGGCGAGGCGGATGGAGAGGTCGGTGATGACGAGCATGCGGCCTTGTCACCGCAAGGCGCCTCGAACGCAACCCGTTTTTCCGGGGCCCGGCTAGTGCGGGTCGCGGTCGCGCCGTGCCAGCTCATTGAGGAGCTGCTCGAGATGTGTCGGGAGCCGGGTCTCGGGCCGCAGATTCTGCTGGAGCCGCTCGCCCACGGCATCGCAAATCGAGCGGCTGGTGCGCCGGTCGATCTGTTCGCTGTCATTGGCAGAAAGGCCAGCCATCGCACAGGTTCCGTGTTCTCAAAGTAAAGACACGGTACCAAGTCATTGACCCCCAAAATGGTTTCGCCACCTCCGGGGGATCAGCGTCATTATCGTCAAAATTGCAGGGATCCCCCGATATCCGCCCAAAATGCGAAGCCCCGGCGGGGGGATCGCCGGGGCTCCTCTTGGAAGGTACCTGTGGGGGGCGCAGATACCTCTGGGTTTAGGAAGGTGCTGTCGGGCTCAGTAGCAGCGGTTGATCAGCCGCCAGCGGGGTCCCCAGGGGGTCGGGACCAGCCGGCGCACATAGCAGCCGCCATAACCGTAGGAGACGGGGGCGTAGAAGCGGGGGCCACCCCAGCGATAGCCGCCGTGCCAGCCGCCGCCATGCCAGCCCGGGCCGCCGCCATGCCAGTGCGCGGAGGCCGAGGTCGGTGCCAGCGCGGCACCCAGCGCAACCGCAGCGACAGCGGCAAGCGAAAGTTTCCTCAACATGGTGATCTCCTCAAAACTGCCGGCGCGGGGGCAATCCGCGTCGATGGAAAGGCCGCCGAAACGGTCCGCCTGATGGTCAGGCTTTGGTTTCGATGGAAGGAGCCTAAGCCGGCAGACCAAACCAAAGCCTGAATGGAGGCTTCAGATTGGGTTCATCTGGGTGAAATTGTTGTAATCCATGCTGAACTCGCCGGCCCCGGTCCTGCGGCGAAGCGCCTGTGACGTCGTCCCGGCGGTCGCTTGCCGGATGGCAAAGGCGCCGATATAAGCCCCGCAACCCGCCAACCACCGGTTTTCTTCCAAGGACAAGATTATGGCCATCGAACGCACTTTCTCGATCATCAAGCCCGACGCGACCGCGCGTAACCTGACCGGCGCCGTCAACGCCGTGATCGAAAAGGCGGGCCTGCGCATCGTCGCGCAGAAGCGCATCCGCATGACCAAGGAACAGGCCGAGACCTTCTATGCCGTCCACAAGGCGCGGCCGTTCTTCGGCGAGCTGGTCGAGTTCATGACCTCGGGTCCGGTCGTGGTCCAGGTGCTGGAAGGCGAGAATGCCGTCGCCAAGTATCGCGATGCGATGGGCGCGACCGATCCGTCCAAGGCCGCCGAGGGCACCATCCGCAAGCTCTACGCCAAGTCGATCGGCGAGAATTCCGCCCACGGCTCGGATGCCCCGGAGACCGCCGCGATCGAGATCGCGCAGTTCTTCTCGGGCAACGAGATCGTCGGCTGATCATTCAGCCGTCAAGTTAAGTCGACGGGGCGAAAGGACGTATTGTGAACTGGCTCTGGCAGATCTTCGATCCCGCTACGATCGGGGCATTCTTCACCCAGTTTCGCAACGAGATGGCCGAACCGACCTTCTGGATTGCGGTCGGCAAGATCATCTGGATCAACATCCTTTTGTCCGGCGACAACGCGCTGGTGATCGCGCTCGCCTGCCGCGGCCTCTCGCCGCGACACCGGCTGTGGGGCATGATCTTCGGTGCCGGCGCGGCCGTGATGCTGCGCATCATCTTCACCGGCATCGTCGCGACGCTGATGGAGTTGCCGTATCTCAAGCTGATCGGCGGACTCGCGCTGATCGTGATCGCGGCCAAGCTTCTGGTGCCGGAGCATGACGAGGAGGACGACGTCGACGCGGCCTCGCATCTGTGGCAGGCCATCCAGATCGTCGTGGTCGCCGACATCGTCATGTCGCTCGACAACGTCATCGCGGTCGCCGCCGCCGCCAATGGTAGCGCGTCGCTTCTGGTGCTCGGCCTTGCCATCAGCGTGCCGCTGATCGTCGCCGGTGCGGCGCTGATCATGGCGCTGCTCGAAAAGCTGCCGGTGCTGGTCTGGGCCGGTGCCGCGCTGCTCGGCTGGATCGCGGGCGAGGTGATCGCGACCGACCCCGGCGTCGCGCCGAAGCTGCATACGCTGTTCGAGGGCCCGTTCGGCGCCTCGCTCGATTCGATGCTCAGTGCCTTGCGCATCCCGCCGCAATTCGGCCATGGCGGGGCCGGCCCCGAATATTTCTGCGCCGCGCTCGGCGTCGTCGTCGTGCTGGTGGTCGGCTCGATCTGGCGCCGCCGCAGGCTGAGCGCCGCCGCGCTGGAATCGTCCGAGCGGCACGCCCGGGCGTCGGCGGAGTAAGCCGGCTCAGTCGATCGTGCCGAGTTCCGTGACGGGTATCGTCCAGTAGACCAGCTTGGTTCCGGCGAACGAGACCCGCAGCCGATCGAGCAGGCGGCCGGCGTCACTCCCCGCCAACACCACTTGCACGACGGCCTGGTCAGCGTGGCCCTTCACGCGTTCGGCGGCCGTCAGCAATCGGACTTCGGTGCCGTGGCCGGCTCCGTGCGATGCCGTGAATCCGGAAACCAGGTCGGTCTGTTCGGCGAGATAGTCGAACACCTCCTCGCGGAGCTGATGCGGCACGATCAGCGTGAGACAAACCGGCTGCGCGATCATTTGGCCACCTTGGACGATCCGCCATAGCGGCGATACAGGATCGGCAGGAGAATCAGGGTGAGCAGGGTGGAGGACAACAGTCCTCCGATCACGACGATGGCGAGCGGTCGCTGCACTTCGGAACCGGGACCGGAGGCAAACAGCAGCGGAATCAAGCCCAGCGCCGTGATGCTTGCAGTCATCAGCACCGGCCGCAGCCTGCGCAGGGCGCCTTCGACGACGATGCGATCCTCGGGAAGGCCGTGGGCGCGGAGCTGGTTGAAGTAGGAGACCAGGACGACGCCGTTGAGCACGGCGATGCCGAGCAGCGCGATGAATCCGACCGAGGCCGGCACCGACAGATACTCACCCGTCACCACCAGCGCGAACACGCCGCCGATCAGGGCAAAGGGAATGTTGACGAGCACCAGCAAGGCCTGGCGGATGGCACCGAAGGTGGTGAACAGCAGCACGAAGATCAGACCGATCGCGACGGGGACCACAACGGACAGGCGCGCGGCAGCGCGCTGCTGGTTCTCGAACTGTCCGCCCCAGGTCAGCCGGTAGCCGTTCGGAAGCGGAAGTTCGGCCGCTACCTTCTGGCGAGCGGCTTCGACGAATCCGACCATGTCGCGACCGCGGACGTTGGCGCGCACCACGCTCATGCGGGCGCCGTCCTCGCGGTCGATCTTCACGGGGCCGTCGACGCGCTGGATGCGGGCGACCTGCGACAGCGCGACGTGCTGTCCGGAACCAAGCGTCAGCGGCAGGCTCGCCAGCAGCGTTGGCGCCTCCCGCGTGGTCTCGCTGCCCCGGACCAGGATCGGCGTGCGGCGTCCGTCTTCGAGCGCAGTGCCGATGGTCCGTCCCTCGATCTGGGTGCGGAGCGAATTGACGATGGAATCCACGGTCAACCCGAGGCGGCCGGCCTCGAGGCGATTGACCGCGACCGTGTAATATTGGGCACCTTCGTTCAGCGTGGTGTAGACATCCTCGGCACCGTCGATGCCGGACAGGATCGCCGACAGCTTCGCCGCGGTTTCGTTCAACTTCGCGATGTCGGGGCCAAAGATCTTGACGGCAACGTCACCGCGCACGCCGCTGATCATCTCCTGCACGCGCATGTCGATGGGCTGGGTGAAGCTGAGCGAGATGCCGGGAAAGCCGGCCAGAACCTCGCGAAGCTTCTGCAGCAGAACCTCGCGATTGTCGGTCGCGCGCTCAGTGGCGGGCTTGAGCACCAGGAACGTGTCGGTCTGATTGGGGCCCATGGGATCGAGGCCGAGCTCGTCCGATCCGGTCCGGGCGACGATGCCCGCGATATCAGGCACGGTCAGCAGCGCGCTCTGGAGCCTTGCATTCATCGCAAGCGACTCGTCGAGATTGACCGAGGGCAGCGTCTCAACGCTGACGATGACGTCGCCTTCGTCCATCGTCGGCATGAAGGTCTTGCCGAGCTGGGTATAGGCGAAGCCCGCCGCGACGAGGCCGATCAGCGCCGCGGCCATCACCTTGCGCTCGTTGTTCAGCGCCCAGTCCAACGCCGGCGCGTAGACCCGTTGGGCCGCGCGCACCAGCAGGGGATCGCGATGCGAGGCGGACTTGAGCACGAAAGACGTCGCAACCGGGATCACGGTAAGCGCCAGCAGCAATGAGGCGGCCAGCGCGAAGATGATGGCCAGCGCGACCGGGATGAACAGCTTGCCTTCCAATCCCTGCAGCGTCAGCAGGGGGACGAACACAATGATGATGATCAGCACGCCCGAGGCGACCGGCTCCAGCACCTCGCAAACCGAACGGTAGATCAGGTGGATCAGCGGCAGGCCCTTGCCCGGTTCGTGCTTGCCGAGATTGCCGACGATGTTCTCGACGACGACAACGAGGGCGTCGATCAGCATGCCGATCGCGATCGCAAGTCCGCCGAGACTCATCAGGTTCGCCGACATTCCGACCAGACGCATGACGATCAAGGCGATCACGATGGCGAGCGGCAGGCTGAGCGCGATCACCAGCGAAGCGCGCCAATTGCCGAGAAAGAGCAGCAGGAGAACGATGACGAGGATTGTGGCCTCGCCGAGCGCCCGCACCACGGTGCCGACGGCGCGGTTGACCAGGCGGCTGCGGTCGTAAAACACGTTGATCGACACGCTCTTCGGCAGCGAGGGTTGCAGCTCGGCAAGCCGGGCGCGCACGTCGCGGATCAGCTGACCCGCGTTGGCGCCGCGCAGGCCGAGCACGAGCCCCTCGACGGTTTCGCCGCGGCCGTCCGCCGTGACGGCGCCATAGCGCGTCAAGGTTCCGACTTTGACGGTCGCGACGTCGTTGACCAGGATCGGCACGCCCTCGCGGGTGTCGACGACGATGGCCTTGATGTCCTCGATCGAGCGGATGCTGCCTTCGATCCGGACCAGGGCGCTGTCCTCGCCCTGGTTGACCCGCCCGGCGCCGTCGTTGCGGCTGTTGGCTTCGATGGCCCGGCGAAACAGGTCGTAGGTAATCCCGCGCGCCGCCAGCGCGTCGTTGCGCGGCACGATCTCGAAGGCGCGGACATAGCCGCCGAGCGCGTTGACGTCGGCAACGCCGGGAACCGTCCGCAGCGCAGGGCGGATCACCCAGTCGAGCAGGGTGCGGCGCTCGGCGAGCGAAAGCTCTGGGCTGTCGATCGTGAACATGAACATTTCGCCGAGGGGACTCGTGATCGGTGCAAGACCGCCGGTCACGCCTTCGGGGAAATCGCGCGCGATGTTCGACAGCCGCTCCGAGACCTGGTTGCGCGCCCAGTAGATGTCGGTGCCGTCCTCGAAATCGACGGTGATGTCGGCCAGCGCATATTTCGTGGTCGAACGAAGCACCTTCTTGTTCGGCAATCCGAGCAGCTCGAGCTCGACGGGGACGGTGATGCGCTGCTCGACCTCTTCGGGGGTGAGACCCGGCGCCTTCATGATGATCTTCACCTGAACCGGCGAGACGTCGGGAAAGGCGTCGATCGGCAGGCTGGGCAGGAGGACGGCGCCGGCGCCGATCACCAGCAGCACGCTTAGCAGGACGAACAGTCGCTGCGATAGCGCGAACGCAACCAGACGGCGGAGCATCTATTGTCCCAGGCCAGAGAGAATGCCGCGAAGCGCGGAGATTCCGCCGATCGCGATCGAGTCCCGGTCCGTGATGGGACCGGACACCACGACGTGGTCTTGATCCTCTGCAAGCAGCTTGACCGGGACCAGCCGGAAGCCGCCGTCGAAGGCGACGAAGACCGACGCCTGCTCGCCGCGCCTGATCAGCCCGCTATAGGGAATCTCGAAGGCACTTTCGCCGGCGGAAAGAAAGCCGATGCGCGCCGCGGTGGTCTGACCAGGATGCAGCTCGCCGTCATTGGGGACTTCGGCGCGCACCAGAATGGTCTGGGTGGCAGCGTCGATGGTCTCGGAGACGAGCACGACCTTGCCCGGCGTGGCATAGCCCTCGATCTCGACTTTTGCGCCGGTGCGGATCGCGCGGATATTCGCGGCCGGCACCGCGATCTCGGCCCAGAGCGGCGAGAGTCGCGCCAGCTTGACCAGCGGGGCGGATTGTTCAAGCCGCTGGCCCGGCGATACCGCGATCTCGACCACGGAAGCGGTTTGCGGCGCATTGACCGTGAGCGTGCCGCTGATCGCCGCGTCCTGGGACAGCCGGGCGATGGCGTCGTCGGACATCCCGCTCAGATGCAGCATCTGGCGCCGCTCGGCGACCACGAGAGCGGCCTGGCGCGCTTCGGCCTGGCTGGCCTCCAGCACGCGTTGCGGCACGGCCTTGCCCTCGAACAGGTCGACGTTGCGATTGAGCTGCTGGGTTGCGAGTCGTTCCTGCGCGATCGCGTGCAGATAGTCGCGCTGCTGCGAGACAAAGCTTGGACTCTCCAGCGTGACCACCGGTTGGCCAGCTGTGACGCGGTCCCCGCGTCCCACCAGGAGATTGGCGACCATGCCGGCCACGGGGGCGCTGACGACCCACAATTGCTGCGTGGGGATCACGATCTGGACGGGATAGGGCAGCGTCAGATCGGTTCGGCTGGCAATCGGACGGGTGACGCGGACGCCGAGATTGCGCGCCTGCGCATCGCTCAGCTTCACCTCGTCCTGCGCCAGCGACACAGAAGGTAGTAGCCCGAGTGCAACGGCGACGAGGGTGCGAACCAACGCGCTGCCGGCAGAGGGAAGAAGAGTTCTGCGAAGGATTCGCATGAGGGACGTCCCACACCCGCGAGCGGGCGAAGCCCGGCCTGCTTGAAAGTTTCGACTACTCCACCGGCGTCCTGGCGGGTTGATTTGCCTCAAGCAGGCCAACGATTGCGGAAGGCTGCCGGGCCTTCGCGGGGCGTCTCCCGGGCGCCAGAAAAGTGAACCAACCTCGCTCACGACGGTCGCTTTCTGCCGGTGATCATCGCTTTCACCAGGTTCTCGCGGTGTTCGAAGCTTGCCACCAGGACGCCAAGCACATGGACGACGACCAGGCCGATCGTGAGGTTGGCGAACGCCTCATGCATCTCCTCGACCCACTTTGCTCCCCAGAAGCTGGCAGTTGTCATCATGATGCCGGTGGTGCAGGTGCCGATCAGCAGGACGATCAGTGCGACGACCATCGCGCCGCCCGCGGGATTGTGGCCGAGATAACGTGGCGCCCTGAGCAATGCTACGTCGCGCAGATAGGCGAGCACGGCGCGCGGCGAGCGCACGAAGTCACGGAAACGCGCATGGCGCGGCCCGACGATGCCCCACAGGATCCGCAGCGTCAGCAAGCCGGCAATGCAGTAGCCGGCGGCGATATGGACGTTCTTGATCTCATCGCCCGTCGCATAAGCGAGCAGAAACAGCCCGGCCAGCGACCAATGGAACACACGGACGAAAGGATCCCAGACTTTGACGGTGGCCGGCGGCTTGTCGCCGCCGACCTCGATCATATCATGAATGGCGCTCATGATGCGGCCCCTTACAGCTGTCCGATGATCTTGCCGTTGGTCGGATCGACGAACAATTCGACCCGGCTGCCGGACTTGTCGATCGTGTAGAGTTCGCCACAGCCGTTCTTGAGCTTGGCTTTCTGAACCTTGTAGCCCTGGGCTTCGATCTTGGCCTGCAGTTGCTCGAGCGGCAGCCAATCTGTCTGGGGCGCCGCAGTGCAGGGACGCCCGAGGCTCCCGGCATGAGCGGTCGCGGCGGCTGCGAGCAAGGCGACGGCGGTAGCAGTGAAGACGGTGATCTTGCGCATGGTTCTCTCCGGCGTGGTGCCCACCCGCGGCGTGCGGGGAGGCGATGTCAGGACATTGGCAGAAGCGCCCTGACCGGCGCCTGTTGATCCACGTCAGCAATTTGTCAGGTTGATTGGGGCATGCTCTGCCAATGCGATCCCCTGGTTTTGTGAAATTCCTCGCGGTGCCATTGCTGGCAGGCATTCTGCTCGCGCCGATGCCTGCGGCCGCAGGCGATCACGATAAAGGCGCGCCCGACGCGGTTCGCCGTGCGGTCGAGGCGGGCGAGATCAAGTCACTGGCCGACATTCTCGCGTCGCTTCGTGGCAAGCTGCCGGGCGAGGTTGCCGGGGTCGAGATAGAGCGCGAGCACGGTCGGTGGATCTACGAGTTTCGCCTCGTCGACGACAAGGGCCGCCTCTACGAAGCGCACGTCGACGCGCGCAGCGGCGAGATTGAACGCATCAAGGAGAAGTGATGCGCCTGCTGCTGGTGGAGGACGACCGACGGATCTCGGCCGATGTGGAGAGGGCGCTAAGCGCGGCCGGTTATGTGGTCGAGACCGTCCGTAACGGTGAGGACGCCTGGTTCCTCGGTGACACCGAGGATTACGGCGCGATCGTCCTCGATCTTGGCTTGCCGGGCATGGACGGTCTGGCGGTCCTCAAGCGCTGGCGCGCGAATGGGCGGGCCATGCCGGTGCTGATCCTGACGGCGCGCGGCAGCTGGGCCGAGCGCGTCGATGGCATCGACGCCGGCGCGGATGACTACCTGGCCAAGCCGTTCCGAATGGAGGAATTGCTGGCTCGGCTGCGCTCGATCGTGCGCCGCTCGGTGGGGCAGGCCTCGTCACGGATCGTCGCCGGCGACGTCGAGCTCGACGAGCGGCAGATGAAGGTGACGCTGCGCGGCGTACCCGTTGCGTTGTCGCCGTTGGAATACCGCCTGATCGCCTTTCTCTTGCGTCATCGCGGCCGCGTGGTGTCGCAGCAAGAGCTCGAAGAAAACGTCTATGGCCACGGCGAGGACCACGAGTCGAACGCGCTCGAAGTGCTGGTCGGCCGGGTGCGCAAGAAGCTCGGTGCCGGCCTGATCGAGACCAGGCGCGGCTTCGGCTATCTGATATCGGACACGACGCCATGAGCTGGGGCTCGCTGCGGCTGCGGCTGGTGGCCGGCGGAGTCGTGGCTATCCTGGTCGCGCTGACCATTGCTGGCGCCGGGCTGACGCTGCTGTTTGAACGCCACGTGTCGCGAACCGTCGGCGACGAACTCGACGTCTATGTCAGGCAACTCGTCGCGGGTCTCGACGCGGACGCGCAGGGCAAGCTGGTGATTAGCAGGCCGCCAGCTGATCCGCGCTTTGCCGACCCCCTTTCCGGCTTGTATTGGCAGGTCTCGGACGATGGCGGGCAAGTGCTGCGTTCACGTTCTCTGTGGGACACGGCGCTGGATCTGCCGCGTGATGAACCGTCGCCTGGCGAATTGCACCGTCACGTCATCGTTGGCCCGGCGAACGCTCAGCTCCTCGTCAGCGAACGCCGCGTGTTGCTCACCTTAGGCGACCGCCGCGCGCCGGTGCGCGTCGCGGTGGCGGCCGATCTCGCTGGCGTATCGACTGCCGCCTCGCACTTCGCGTGGGATCTGGCGTTGGCGCTCGGCGTGCTTGGGCTGGTCCTGGCGGCGGCTACCTCGATCCAGGTCGGATTGGGCTTGCGTCCGCTCGACACACTTCGCCGCGGCGTTGCGGACGTCCGCTCCGGGCAACGCAAGCACCTCCCCGTCGACGTTCCGACCGAGGTGAAGCCGCTGGTGGAAGAGGTCAACAGCCTGATCGACGCCCAGGAACGGGAGATCGAGCGGTCGCGCAGCCGTGCCGCTGATTTGGCCCATGGGCTGAAGACGCCTCTCGCCGCGCTCGCGGCAGATGTCGCGCTCTTGCGTCAACGCGGTGAGCAGGATGTCGCCCAAGCCATCGAAGCCGTCGGCGATGCGATGAGCCGTCACGTCGATCGCGAGCTGGCACGTGCCCGGGCGAGGGGGACAGCACGACTGCGCGGCGGTATTTCCACGCCGCTCAGACCGCTTGTACAGTCCCTGATGCTGACACTGGCGCGCACGCCAGTTGCGCAGCACCTTGAATTCAAGAGCTGCATCACGGGCGAGCCGAGCGTGCCGCTCGATCGCACTGATCTGGCGGAAGTGCTGGGCAATCTCTTGGAGAACGCCGCCCGTCACGCCAAGAGAGAGGTGCGCATCGGCGCGGATGCCGCGAAACCAGAGATCACGATCGAGGACGACGGTCCGGGTATCGCAGCCGCGCAGCGCTCGCGCGTGCTCGAACGCGGGGCAAGGCTGGATGAGCGCGGCGAAGGGGCCGGCCTCGGTCTCGCGATCGTTCAGGACGTGCTCAGTGCCTATGGATGGCAGCTGGCCCTTGCCGACTCCGAACTTGGCGGACTGAAAGCCATCATCGCGCCGGAGGGCAGCCAGGATCGGATGGCTGCTGCCGGTTGAAGACCCAGCCCTCCGCTCGACGCACCGCTCAGGTTTGTCAGCGCCGAACGATCGAGCCGGCGCGGTTGATCAGGCGGGCGAGCTGGCGGAAGCGGCTGCCGACGCGGTCGGCGACGAGGTCGCCGAGGCGGTGCTCGAACACCAGCATCAGCTTGCGGCCCTGGCTGCGGAAATGCGTGGCGGGCAGGACGCCCGGTCGCGCCGCCGAGATCAGATGCGCGACGCGGAATGCGGCACCCAAGAGGCGCGCGCGTTCGAGCTGTGCCGGCGTCAGCAACTCCTGCATGGTGACCGGCGGCTGGTTCTCCTCGCTGAGGCCGGCATAGCGGTAGAACACCGACAGGCCGACAAAGGCGCGCTCGGTGTGGGTGATCGCGCCGAAATTGCCGTTGACGACGAGGCTCAGGGTCTGCTCGCCGCGGTGATCGGGATGCACGCGCCAGCCGATGTCGGACAGCAGGCACGCGGTGTGGCGCAGCCGGCGGTCCTCCGCGGTCTCCCGCAGCTTGACGACGCGCGCGAGGCGATCGGTCCAGGCGATCAGCTCGTGGGCGTGCTTGGCCGAGCGCGACAGCAGCTGGTTGAGCTCTTCGGCGGCGCAGATCAGGCCGTCCTTGTTGCGTTCGGTCTCCGGCAGCTTCTCGTGCAGCAGGCCCTCGCGCACGCCGAAGGTCGAGAACAGGATGGTCTTCGGCTTCGCCACACGGATGATGTGCTCGAGCACCAGCGCCGCATAAGTGAGGAGCGGGCGGCGCGCGTCCGCAACGCTCTCGATGTCGGCGAGCATATCCGCGGCCGCGAGGCGTCGGAGGCGGCGGGAGAAATCGAGCGCCTCAGCCGCCGAAATCGAATAACCGTGCATCACCTGGAGCGGATAGCCGCTCTGGATGATGTGAATGCGCGCGAGCGCGCGCCAGGTGCCGCCGACCGCGTAGAAGGTGCGGCCGCGGCCCGCGGTGAGCAGCTCGACCTCGTCGATCTCCTCGCGCACGATGCGGTCGGCGCGCTTGAGCGACTTATGCGCGAGGTCCTGCAGCGCCAGCCCGCCGAGCGGCAGCGTCACGCCGCTGCGCACGCTGTTCCTGCGCACGTCGATCAATTCGAGCGAGCCGCCGCCGAGGTCGCCGACGATGCCGTCGGGATGATGGATACCCGAAATCACGCCGAGCGCCGACAGCCGCGCCTCACGCGGGCCTGACAGGATCTCGATCTCCACGGCGCAGATGCGCTCGGCCTTGGCGATGAAATCGGGGCCGTTGGAGGCGTCACGGCAGGCCGCCGTCGCGATCGCGAACACCCGTCCGACCTGCATCACGCGGCATAATGCGCGAAAGCGCCTCAGCGAGGTCAGCGCCTTGTCGACCGCATCGGGCGCCAGCAGGCCGGTGCTCTGCACCTCGCGTCCGAGGCCGCACAGCGTCTTTTCGTTGAAGATCGGAATCAGACTCCGCGTCAGTCCCTCGTAGACGACGAGACGGACCGAGTTGGAGCCGATGTCGATGACCGCGACGCTCGAGCCGCGCTTGCGCGGCCGCTTCACGTCGGACATCTCCGATCAGGGTTGATGGCGTTCGTTCCGGCGCGTGAGACGACGCGGCGAGGATTCCTTGAGCGACTTTCCACGGCCAGACAGACTCGGATTTGTCATGAAGTAGTTGTGGACGTTGAAAGGCTCCTCGCCCTTCGCGGTCTTCATACGCGTTGAGGACCCGTCCGGCAACAATTGCCAGCTCTGCTCATTGTCCTTCAGGTTGGCGACCATGATCTGTTCGAGAACCTGCTGATGCACCGTCGGATTTTGCAGCGGGCACAGCACCTCGACGCGGCGGTCGAGGTTGCGCGGCATCATGTCGGCGGACGAGATATACACAGCCGCCTTGGCGCTCGGCAGGCCCTGACCCATGCCGAAACAGTAGATTCGGCCGTGTTCCAGGAACCGTCCGATGATCGACTTGACGCGGATGTTCTCCGACAGGCCGGGAATGCCGGGGCGCAGGCAGCAGATACCGCGCACCACGAGCTCGACCTGCACGCCGGCCTGGGAGGCCTCGTAAAGCGCGTCGATGATATCAGGGTCGACCAGCGCGTTCATCTTCATCCAGACCGCGCCGTGCCGGCCGTGCCGCGCATGCGCGGTCTCGCCCTGGATGTGCTCGATGATGCGCTTGCGCAAGGTCAGCGGCGACACCGCCATCTTTTCCAGATCGCTCGGCGCGGCATAGCCGGTGATGAAATTGAACACGCGCGCGGCATCGCGGCCGATGGTCGGATCGGAGGTGAAGTAAGAGAGGTCGGTGTAGATGCGCGCAGTGACCGGGTGATAGTTGCCGGTGCCGGTATGAACATAGGTGGTGAGGTTGCCGCCCTCGCGGCGTACCACCATCGAGAGCTTCGCATGCGTCTTCAGTTCGAGGAAGCCGTAGACGACCTGCACGCCGGCGCGCTCGAGATCGCGCGCCCAGCGGATGTTGGCTTCCTCGTCGAAGCGCGCCTTCAATTCGATCAACGCCGTGACCGATTTGCCGGCCTCGGCGGCTTCGGCGAGCGTCCGCACGATCGGCGAGTTGTTGGAGGTGCGATAGAGCGTCTGCTTGATCGCCACGACGTCGGGGTCGCGCGCGGCCTGCTGCAGGAACTGCACCACGACGTCGAAGGATTCGTAGGGGTGATGGACGACCAGGTCCTTCTGCCGGATCGCGGCAAAGATGTCGCCGCCATGTTCGCGCACGCGTTCGGGATGGCGCGGGACATAGGGGGTGAATTCGAGGTCGGGCCGGTCGAGGCGGGTCAGCTGCGAGAGCTCGTTCATCGCCTGCACGCCTTCGACAAGGAACACCTCGTCGTCGGCGGCCGAGAGCGCGTGCTGAACGAAGCTGCGCAGCTCCTCCGGCATCTTGGCGTCGATCTCGAGCCGGATCACCGATCCGCGGCGGCGGCGCTTCAGCGCGGTCTCGAACAGGCGGACGAGGTCCTCGGCCTCTTCCTCGATTTCGAGCTCGGAGTCGCGGATGATGCGGAAGGCGCCCTGGCCGTGCAGATTGTAGCCGGGGAACAGGCGGTTGATGAACAGGGCGGTGACCTGTTCCAGCGAGATCAGCCGAACCACCTTGCCGTCGGCCGGCAGGCGGATGAAGCGGTCGATCTTGCCGGGCATGCGGATCAGGGCGTTCATCTGCTTGCCGTCGGCGGCGCGCGTGAGCTGGAGCGCGATGGTGAAGCCGAGGCTCGGGATGAACGGGAAGGGGTGGGCCGGGTCGATCGCCAGCGGCGTCAGCAGCGGGAACACGTTGCTGAGGAAGTAATCCTCGATCCAGGTCCGTTCCGCCTTGGTGACGTCCTTGCCGTCGACCAGCACGATGCCGACATCGGCCAGCGTGCCGCGCAAATCGCGCCAGATCGCCTGCTGGTCGGAGGCAAGCTCGGAGACGGTGCGGTTGATCAGCGCGAGCTGCTCGGATGGCGTCAGGCCGTCGGGGCTGCGTTCGGCGATGCCCTCGCGAATCTGCGCCTTGATGCCGGCGACGCGGACCATGAAGAATTCGTCGAGGTTATTCGCAGAAATCGACAGGAATCGCACCCGCTCCAGCATGGGGTGGCTGGGATTGACCGATTCCTCCAGGACGCGACGATTGAAATGCAGCCAGGACAGCTCGCGATTGATGAATCGTTCGGGGCTGGACGCGATCGCCGGAAGGTCGTCGGTTTCCGGGACTTTTTCTTTGGTATCAACAGCTTGCGCAGAGTCCATCAGAAGTCGGTCCATCCTGTCTCGCCTTACCTTGCGACTAACGCGCAAAACCGGCCGGAGCATGTGTTAGAGCGATGACGTTTCGATGACATTGATGTTCCGCTGCCTCCCCGCGTCAAGCGCCGCCTTGGGGAGCCGGTGGCCGGATCAGGCGTCCCGTAAGAGCTCGGCCGCCAGCGCCCTGGTGACGGGACGACCGAGCCGCAGGGCCTCGCTGTCGAGCAGCTCCACGGCCTGGCGGGCGGCGGCCGAGGACCGTTCCAGGCGGGTGGCGAGGTAGCCGACGACGCTCTCATCCACGGCGAGCTGGCGGTCGGCGCAGAATTTGACGATCAGGCCGCGGAACAGCTGGTCGTCGGGCGGCAGCAACGCCACCACGGGCACCGCGCGCAAACGCGAGCGCAGGTCGCGAAGCTCGATCTCCAGCGCGGCCGGGACATCGCGCCCCGTGAACAGAACATAAGCGCCGTCCTCGCGGGCGAGATTCATCAGGTGGAAGAGGGCGCGTTCGTCGAATTCCCCGGCCTTGAGATCCTCGACCACCAGCGCACCGGTGGCGAGCGCGCCCGGAACGCCTGTGGCGGTCAGGGTGTTGGCCGCGGTCGAGCGGGCGCCCGATATTTCGGCCCAGATCGCGGCGAGGTGGCTCTTGCCGCTGCCTTCCGGGCCGGCGAGCCACATGATCCGGTTCGGCCATTCCGGCCAGCGCTCGACGAGGGCCAGACCGGCCGCGTTGGCGGGGCCTTCGAGGAAATTGTCCCGGCTGAGGCTCTCCGCATGCGGAAGCGAAAACGCCAATTGTCGGGGATGGACGCGGCCTGCCACGCTAGCTTTGCTCCATGCCGGCGTGCCGGCTTGTTGGAAGAGATTCGCCTTCATCGGGCGGGAGTTGGCCTTTTGCGGGGCCGCATTCCCTCTCATTTGGCCTCGATCGTACTCATGTGCCGCAGCCACTCGACCAGGTAGAGCGACACCGAGGAGAGCGTGAAGATCGTGACGAGACCCATCAGGATGATATCATAAGGAGCCGGCTTGAAGCCGAAGGCAAGCGCCGCCAGCACCAGGGCGGCGAACGCCACTTGTGCCACCGTGTTGAGCTTGGACACTTTCGACGGCTTCATCTCGACCGGCCGATCGAACAGCCAGGATACGATCACGGCCGCGACGATCATGATGTCGCGCGAGACCACCAGGATCACGATCCAGCGGGGAATCGCGCCCCAGATGCCCAGCGCCATGTAGATCGAGACCAGCAGCGCCTTGTCCGCGAGCGGGTCGAGCAGGGCGCCGAGCTCGCTGGTCATGTTGAAGCGCTTGGCCAGGAAGCCGTCCACGGCGTCGCTGATACCGGCGATCAGGAAGACGGCGAACGCCACTTCCATTTGGCTCGACACGATGGCCCACACGATGATCGGGACCAGCAGGATGCGGCCCAGGGTAATGATGTTCGGAATACTCACGAAAGCGCTTCCCGGCACCCGGTCTGACCTCGAATCCGGCCCCTCGGGAGGCTGAACCGGTTGATATCTACATAGTATAGGGCGGGGCGCCATGCGAGCCATTGCGCGTCCCCGGAATTCGACGTAACCAGCCGCAAACCCACTGGAAATCGGGCATGACCGACCGCAAAAACGGCCTCACTTACGCCGATTCAGGCGTCGATATCGATGCGGGCAACCGCCTGGTCGACCTGATCAAGCCGATGGTGCGCGCCACCGCACGGCCCGGCGCCGACGCCGAGATCGGCGGCTTCGGCGGCCTGTTCGACCTCAAGGCGGCCGGTTTCAAGGACCCGGTCCTGGTGGCCGCGACCGACGGGGTCGGCACCAAGGTCAAGATCGCGATCGAGACCGGGCTGCATGGCGGGATCGGCATCGACCTCGTCGCCATGAGCGTCAACGACCTCGTGGTGCAGGGCGCCGAGCCGCTGTTCTTCCTGGACTATTTCGCCTGCGGCAAGCTCGACCCCGAGGCGACGGCCTCGATCGTGGCGGGCGTCGCGGAAGGCTGCCGTGAATCCGGCTGCGCCCTGATCGGCGGCGAGACCGCCGAGATGCCGGGTCTGTACAAGGACGGCGATTACGATCTCGGCGGCTTTGCCGTCGGCGCCGCCGAGCGCGGTACGCTGTTGCCGCGCAAGGACATCGCCGCGGGCGATGCCGTGATCGGCCTCGCCTCGTCGGGCGTGCATTCCAACGGCTTCTCGCTGGTGCGCAAGATCGTGGAGCAATCCGGGCTCGGCTTCAGCGCGCAAGCGCCGTTCGCGCCGGTGATGACGCTTGGCGGCGCGCTGCTGACGCCGACCAAGCTCTACGTTAAATCCTGCCTGCGCGCGATCCGCGAGACCGGCGCGGTGAAGGGCCTCGCCCACATCACCGGCGGCGGCTTCACCGACAACATTCCGCGCGTGCTGCCGAAGAACCTCGGCGTCGGCATTGACCTCGCACGCCTGCCGGTGCTGCCGGTGTTCAAATGGCTGGCGGCGCAGGCCGGCATCGCCGAACTGGAGATGCTGCGCACTTTCAATTGCGGCATCGGCATGATCGCGATCGTCGAGCCCGACAAGGTCGACGAGGTCGTGCGGGTGTTCAGCGATGCCGGCGAGACCGTGGCGCAGCTCGGTACCGTGATCCCGGCCGAGGGCGAGCACCGCGTCGTCTATAACGGCCATCTCGATCTGGCGCTGTGATGAAGCGCCGCGTCGCCATCCTGATCTCCGGCCGCGGCTCCAACATGGCGGCGCTGATCAAGGCCGCAAGCGCGGCGGATTTCCCGGCCGAGATCTCGCTCGTCATCTCCAACAAGGCCGATGCGCTCGGGCTCGAACGGGCCAAGGCGGCCGGCGTGAACACGCTGGTGATCGAGAGCAAGCCGTTCGGGAAGGACCGCGCCGGTTTCGAAAAGGTGCTGCAGGCCGCGCTCGACCAGCACGGCATCGAGCTGATTTGTCTCGGCGGCTTCATGCGCCTGTTCACGGCCGAGTTCACCAAAGCCTGGTATGGGCGGATGCTGAACATCCATCCGTCGCTGCTGCCGTCGTTTCCGGGCCTCGATCCGCACGGCCAGGCTCTGCGCGCCGGCGTCAAACTGTCCGGCGCGACGGTGCATTTCGTCATCCCCGAGACCGATGCCGGTCCGATCGTGATGCAGGGCGCGGTTCCCGTCGGCGATCACGACACCGGCGACACGCTGTCGGAGCGTATCCTCGAGGTCGAGCACCGCATTTATCCCGAAGCGTTGCGGCTGCTCGCGACCGGCAAGGTCAAGATCGAGGGCGATGTCTGCAGGACTGCGGGCAGTTCGGCGTCGGAGAATTTCCTGGTCGCGCCGGTGGTGCGCTGAAGCGCCGTCCTCGCCGCGGTCGTCACAAACGAAATCCCCCGGCAGAGCCGGGGGCAACGTCATGATCTCTCGCGTGTAGAGTTGAGAGCGATCAGGAGACCTTGAGGTTTTCCGCGGATGCTTTGCCGCGGTTCTCCACGAGGTCGTATTCAACCACCTGGTTCTCGTTGAGGGTGGAGAGTCCGGCGCGCTCGACGGCGGAGATATGGACGAAGACGTCCTTGTCGCTGCCGTTCGGCTTGATGAACCCATAGCCCTTGGTCGGGTTGAACCATTTGACGGTGCCCTTTTGCGGCATCCTCAGTCTCCTCCACTAGATAAAAAAGACGCGGCCGCTTTTCGCGTGCCACGCCACAAACGGGCTTCCGGAAGTCTGTTCGAGTCTCATTGTCGCGAAACGCACAGCGGCCAATTCCGATTGTGGCCAACATTGCAACATGAAAATCGCCCGTTAGCAAGCAGCGCGCGAATTTCAAGATGGGGGCGGGCACCATCGTCTGCTATTTGCGACCTGTGGCCACGGAACCACAATCGAGGGCAATAGGCGCGGTGACGACGAGCCAACCGGTTGACCCTCCGTGGCAGTTCGGCACAAATCGCGGCACGCGCGAGCCGCTGCTGTTGCATTTTTGCGGGCCGGCCATTGCTTCGGGATTAGTCGTTATGTGCTGCCCCTCGCAGCTCACCAGGACGCGGCAGACGATCGGGCTGGACCGCGTTCGCGGAATCGCGGCATCGGTCACGATGGCGCTTGCGCTGGTGCTCGCCGCGACGATCTCGGCGGCGACGCCGGGTTTCGCGCAGACCCCGACACCGGCTGTATCTCCGACGCCGACGCCGTCACCGACCCCGGTGTCGACGTCGATCAACTACGATCGTTCAGTCGGCAACAGCGCGCTCGATCTGGGCTCGAACTTCCTGGAGCGGCTCGGCAACCAGGCCTCGAACGGTTTCAACCGGACGTCCCGGACCAATCCCGGCGGCGGCGGGGCGTCTGCAAGCACGGAAGATCCGCGTTACCGGACCTGGTTCGAGGGTTACGGCATCTCGGTCCGCACCGACGCACAAGGCGACTTCGTCGGCGACCGGCGCAAGACGGTCGGCGGCGTCGCGGGCTTCGGCGCGCGCGTGGCCACCGGCGTCAATCTCGGTTTCTCCGTCGACCAGAGCCACACCGACGTGGATGTGCCGCTGGCGCTGCAGTCGGCAACGCTCGACCTGACGCAGATCGGCTTCAACGGCTCGGTCGACAAGGGCCCGTGGACCTGGGCGTTCGCGGTGGTGCACGGTTTCGGCAAGGTCCGCTCCAGCCGCGACACCGGCCTCGGCATTGCGAATGCGAGCTATCGCGCCGCGGTCGACGGCGCGCTGACCGAGATCAGCTATTATTGGACCAAGGACCAGATGCGCATCGTGCCCAAGGGCGCGCTGGAATATGTGCGCGCCACCAGCGCCGCGTTCCAGGAGTCGGGCGGTCTCGACCCGCTCAACGTCGGCTCGACCGCGCTCTCACGCGCGCGCGTGATGATCGGGGCCGAGATCGGCCGCTACTTCATCATCGACCAGAAAATCCTCGACCTGTCCGCCTACGGCAAGTTCGTCGACAATTTTCACCAGGACCTGGGATCGATCCAGGTCAGCCTCGGCGCCCAGAACATCGTGGTTCCCGGCATCGGCGAGAGCCGTTACGGCATGGATGCCGGCGCCTCGGCGTCGCTCAGCCTGACCAGCGTGGCGCGGCTCTACGTCAATTACGACGGCAAGTTCCGCAACGAACTGACCTCGCACCAGGGCACCGTCGGCTTCGAATACAAATGGTGAGCGGAATGCTCGCCCAAGCACTCAAGCCGGCGTCGCCGCGACATATCCTGTCAATCCAAAACCTTCGCGTGCCGCCGTCATCATCGGCACCAGCGCGTTCGGATGGATGAACTCGTCGCGGAAGCAGGGATAGGCCTTGGGATCGAAGATCTTCTTCAGCCAGTCGACTACGATCTTGTGGCGCTCGGAGGTGCGGAATTCCTTGTGATAGGTGAGCCAGAGATCGGCATGGTGGCTGACGCCGAGATCGACGGCGATCAGCGGCGCGCCGAGCGCGATCGAGACCGTCGGCAGGAAGCCGATGCCGGCGCCGCGCTCGACGGCATAGAGCACGCCGACCGAGGAATTGGTCTTGATCCCGACGATGCCCTCGAGCGACTTCAACCCGAGCACGCGGGCGTAGGCGCCGTCGTCGACCTGCGGCGCGCTCTGCTTGATGATGCGATGGTTCTTCAGCTCGGCCAGGGTCGCCGGCACGCCGTAGAGGTTCTCGTACTCCTTGGAGACGAAGGGATAGATGTGCAGGCGGCCGAGCTTGGCGACGATCAGGTCGGGATTGGTCGGCGGCTCGAGCTGGATCGCGATATCCGATTCAAGCCGCGCGACGTCGGCCTGCTCCATCGCGCAGCGTAGATCGACGGTGATCCTGCGATAGGTCTTCTGGAAATCGATCAGGCGCGGCAGGATCCAGAAATTGCCCGGGCCTTCCGTCACCGCGACGCGTACGGTGCCCGAAGTGTCGTTCGACGACCGCGAGGCGCGCCGGAAGACGTTGAAGGCATGACGCTCCATATGCGCAACGTCGGCGATCATCGCGCTGCCTTCATCGCTGAGCGTGAGTCCGCTCTGGTCGCGCAGGAACAGCTTGCAGCCGATACTCTCCTCGAGCCGGTCGATCCGGCGCATCAAGGTGGTGGAGGTGAGCCCGAGCTCTTCGGCTGCATTGCGAAAACTTTTATATTTTGCGCACGCTAAAAACAGTTTCAAATCGTCCCAGGACGCGCCCAGGGCTTCTTCACGGTGCTGCATCATCGCAGCACCCCGGTGCAATAACTGCTGCATACTCCTGATCCCCAGCCGCTAAGCTCATCGGCATAGCGGGGCACGAAAGCCTCGGACGATAGAGGCGTGATATGGCTATGGAAAGGGGCTCGTTTGCCGCAAGGCATGATTTCGATGCTTTGCCGATGAGCCCGGATGTCGATGTCCGCTGTGCGCAATTTTCCGAAATTGCCGCGCTTGCCGAGCTGGCGCACCGGCTGGTGCCGGGCGTGCGGATCGGGGCGGCCGAGCTTGCGCGATATTTCACGTTCGATCCCCAGAGCATCCTGACCTTCAGCCGGAAGGGCCAGCTCGTCGGCGGCATGGCCTTCCTGTTTCTCAATGACCGCGGCTATGACGCGCTGCTGCTCGACGAGATCTGCCTGACCGCGCCCGAGACGCATTATCTCGCTTCCGCGAAGGAAGACGTCGCGGCCATCTACATCTGGGCGATCGCGGCGACGGGCCGCGGCATCGCCGGTCTCGGCAAGGCCGCGGCGCATCTGCGACAGCTAAGGTTTCGCAACGCCGATTGCTATGCGCAGCCGTCAACGGTGGCCGGCCGCGACATCATGAAGGCGACCGGTTTTGCGCCGGTGCCGAGCTTCCAACCCGATCTCTGGTGCTACGAGCGGCCCTGGCATCGGCAATCAATGCGCATGCCGGGCGCGATCATCCAAGCAAGGAGTTTTGCAGATGCACGGTACTAGGATTCCCGTCGCCAAGCCCAGTTCCCGCGCCATCACCGTCCGCCTCGCGCGCGATCCCAACGATCTCATGCTGGTCACGGCGATCCGCTCCGCGGTCTATCTCGCCGAGCAGGATTGTCCGTTCGAGGAGGAGTTCGACGGCAACGATATGGTCGCCGCGCACTTCATCGGCTTCGTCGGCAACGAGCCCGCGGGCTGCCTGCGGGTGCGCTTCTTCGGCGATTTCGCCAAGGTGGAGCGGCTCGCGGTGCGTCACCAGTACCGCCGCTCACGCGTCTCGTTCAAGCTGGTGCAGGCCAGCGTCGACTACGTGAAGCGCAAGGGCTTTCGCAAGATCTACGGTCAGGCGCAGGACAGGCTGGTCGATTTCTGGGCCCATTTCGGCGCCAAACCGCTCGGCCACAATCGCAAGATCACCTTCTCGGATTTTTCCTATACGGAAATGCTGCTGGAGATCGAGCCGGGCCCGGACGCGATCACGCTCGACAGCGATCCCTATGTGATCATCCGGCCCGAGGGCGATTGGGACCGGCCGGGCGTGCTCGACGCCTCGGCGGGGCGGGCGGTGACCTCACCGCTGCGGGACCTCGCGCTCGCCGGCAGCTGAAATCGGTGCAGCTCGGCGCAACACGATGCTGGCTTCCATCCACGACGATCCGCCGATCCTGGTCTGCGCGGATCTTCAGGTCGAATACCTGACCCCCGGGCGCCGCCATGTCATCCTCGATGGCGACGCCACGACCGCACGCTGCCTGGACCTGCTGACGCTGTGGCGCGGCCATCTGTGGCCGGTAATGCATCTGAAGCGCATCGCGCAGGCCGCTTGGTTCAATCCGGCATCCAGGCTGACCGATTGGATTGCGCAGACCAAGCCGCAGCCGGGGGAGATGACGTTCCAGCACCCCCTGCCGTCCGCCTACAGCTCGTCGCGGTTTGTGGACTACATGTCCAATATCCGTGCCATGCGCTGCATTCTGATCGGTTTTTCGCTGGACGAGACCATTCTGGCGACCGCCGTGGAAGGGTTTCACCGCAGCCATCGCTACCACGTGATCACGGACGCCGTGGCTTGCCGGCAGCCAGGTACGGGCGATGCCGCCGCCTACAAGCAAGCGGTAGTGAATGTCATCGCGAACTTTGCTACAGTCCAGTCCAGCGCCGAACTGATCAGAACCAGCGGCGCCGTTGCGGTGTAAGCGGCCGCGACCGGCGGATGGGGTTAAGAGATTGTCACGGGGAGACGAGCTCAAGGAGCTGGCGAGCGATCTGTCGCATGCCGCCGAGACGGCGCGCAGGCTCGGCCTGCCGACGACGGTCTATCTGCTCTCGATGGCGCTGGTGGAGGTGAGGGAAGCCGCTGCCGGTGCGGATGACGGGCATGACGACGATGCGGCGTGAGCGCTGCTCCAACTGCCCTTCTGCGATGCGCGGCTTTGTCATCTGCGGCTTTGTGCAACGCTGCTGAGCGCTTGCTGCCGACGAATTGACGTTGCAAGTTCTGCGCTGTCGCAATAGCCAAGGTACTCGATCATCGAGTGATGACGCCGGCCATGCCTGCGACGTGACGCTTTCAAGGATCTCTAGCAATGTCCATGCTGCCCAATTCGCAAGAGGCCCGGGATGTGGCCTATCAGCTCCATCCCTACACCAACGCGCGCACGCATCAGCAGGCCGGTCCCCTGGTGATCGAACGCGGCGACGGTCCTTACGTCTTCGATGCGTCGGGCAAGCGCTATTTCGAGGCGATGGCCGGCCTGTGGAGCGTCGGGCTCGGCTTCAACGAGAAGCGGCTGGTCGAGGCCGCGCACAAGCAGATGCTGGCGCTGCCGTTCTACCACACGTTCTCCGCCAAATCGCACGGGCCCTCGATCGATCTTGCCGAAAAGCTGGTCGCGCTCGCGCCGGTGCCGATGAGCAAGGTGTTCTTCACCAATTCCGGCTCGGAAGCCAACGACACCGTGTTGAAGCTGATCGCCTATCGCTCCAACGCGCTCGGCCAGCCGCAGCGCAAGAAGGTGATCAGCCGCATGCGCGCCTATCACGGCGTCACCATTGCCTCGGCCAGCCTCACGGGCCTGCCGAACAACCATCGCTCGTTCGATCTGCCGCTGCCGAACATCCTGCACACGGGCTCGCCGCATTTCTACAAGGATGGCGCCCCCGGCGAGAGCGAGGAGGCGTTCGCGACGCGGCGGGCGGAGGAGCTAGACGCCCTGATCCAGAAGGAAGGGCCCGACACCATCGCGGCGTTCTTCGGCGAGCCGGTGATGGGCGCGGGCGGCGTCATCGTGCCGCCGGCGACCTATTGGGACAAGATCCAGGCGGTCTTGAAGAAGTACGACATCCTGCTGGTCGCCGACGAGGTGATCTGCGGCTTCGGCCGCACCGGCAAGATGTTCGGCTGCGAGACCTATGGCATCAAGCCGGACGCGATCGTTGTCTCCAAGCAGATCACGTCGAGCTATTTCCCGCTGTCGGCGATCATCCTGAACGACCGCATGTTCGAGCCGATCGCGGACGAGAGCAACAAGATCGGCGTGCTCGGCCACGGTTTCACCGCGGGCGGTCACCCCGTCGGCTCGGCCATTGCGCTGGAAAACCTGAAGATCATCGAGGAGCGCGGCCTGGTTGCGCATGCCGCCGAGCTCGGCGCCTACATGCAGGGCAAGCTGCGTGAGCTTGCCAGCCACCCGCTGGTCGGTGAGGTCCGCGGCGTCGGCATGATCGCAGCGCTCGAGCTCGTGATCGACAAGCAGCGCAAGACGGCAGCAGCGACACCCGGCGCCGTCGGCGGCATTGCCAGCCGCATGCTCCAGGAGCGCGGTGTGATCTCCCGCAACATGCTCGATGCCATCGCCATCTGCCCGCCGCTGATCGTCACGAAGAGCCAGATCGACGAGCTGGTGGCAGCGATATCGGGCGTGCTGAACGACATGAAGGCGGAAGTGGCGAAGCTGACGCCGGCGTAGGATCGATCGTGTCGGTGTGGCCGGAGGAGCCGACCACATCCACCGGTGTCGTCCCGGCGAAAGCCGGGACCCATGCCGCGTGATTCATCGATGGGGGTGGTAGGAGTACCGGGCGGCGAGTCTTCGCCAAACGCCTCCCTGGGGTATCGCGACGAGCGCTAGGCGCTCGCGCGGGGGGCCTGGCTTTCGCCAGGACGACCGCGGGGAGGGACCGAGGTCGGCTAAGCCCGCTGGACCCCGATCACGCGGCCTTTCTCGATCGCGAGCGCCAGCTCGCCGCGCTTGAGCTTCAGTGCGGCATCGCCGAACAGCTCGCGGCGCCAGCCGCGTAGCGCCGGCACGTCGGCCTCGTCACTGGCTGCGATCTCCTCGAGATCGTCGACGGTCGCGATCACCTTGCTTGCGACCGCATGGCGCTCCGCGGTCATCCGCAGCAGGACCTTCAAGAGCTCGACGATGGCCGCACCGTTCGAATTGTTGCGGGGCTTCTCCAGCTTCGGCAGCGTGGAGTGATCCCGCGCCAGGCCGCGCTCGACCGCAGCGACGATGTCCGCGCCCCATTTGGATTTCTCAAAACCCTTCGGCACCGAGCGCA